>Ga0137410_10002522_pt1 | contig 12448 bp, 8 predicted proteins | sample CZODoug1_16funga_FD_108878 | JGI IMG/M metagenome (GOLD analysis project Ga0137410, IMG submission 108878) | Vadose zone soil fungal communities from Angelo Coast Range Reserve, California, USA - CZODoug1_16fungal (Illumina Assembly) | ecosystem: Environmental > Terrestrial > Soil > Vadose zone... | reverse complement strand
AGCCGTTTGCGACGGTCCACCTGTCCTACGGCGGGCCGATCTACGTGCCGTCCCACGCGACGCGGGAGACCTGCGAGGAGATCCGGGAGAAAGTCGACGTCGAGATGGCCCGGCTGGAGGCTATTTGCCGCTCTTCGGCAGCTTCGTGACGTACCACTTCCCGTCCATCTTGCGGATCCAGTGGATGGGCTGGTCGGTCGCTTTCAGCGTCCCCTTCGGGAGCTTCAGCTCGTAGGTCATCATCGTCAGCGCGTGGGGCTGCGGCCGCGCGCCGGGGATGCGCATCCGGATCTCGACGTCCTGGATCTCCCAGCTTTCCAGCATGCGGTCGACCCCGGTCCGCAGGAACAGCTCCATCACCTGGGCGTCCGTCAGCATGCCGAACGCGATATCGTCCAGGAACGCCCGGACCGTCTTCGCATCCCGGGTCTGGACCGCCTTGAGAAGCTCCTCCGTCCGGGCCATGACCTCCTCGGTGAGCCGCTTCTCGCTCGCGTCCTTGAATTTGGCCAGGATCTTTTCGCGGGGGGTCGGCTCCTTGGGCGCCGGCGTCGGCTTCTCTTCGGGCGCTTTCTCGGCGGGCTTCTCCTCCGGGACCTTCGCGACGGGTTTCTCCGCCGGTTTTTCGACGACCTTCTCGGGCGGCTTCGGAGCGACGGGCGGTGGCCCGGAGGGCTTGTTGCCGCCCCTGCCCAGGACGAGGCCCAGGATGATTCCGACCACCAGGATCCCGGCGATCGGAAGCGCGATCATGGCCGCCTTGCGCTTGGGCGGCGATGCGGCCACGGTCGTCGCCGGCTGCTTCAGCGCGTCGAGGGCACGGATGAGCTCGTCGGCGGTCTGGAAGCGCTTGGCCGGGTCCTTCTGAAGCAGCCTGGCGAGCAGCGCGGCGACGGGCTCCGGAATCGACGGCTCCAGCGTGCGCGCCGGGATGGGTTCCTCCGCGCTCGCCTGCTTCATGACGATCGACACCGGCGAGCCGCCGTCGAACAGGCGCCTGCCGGTGAGCATGTGGTACAAGGTGGCGCCGAGCGAGTACAGGTCGCCGCGGGGGTCGACCTTTTCGCCCTTGGCCTGCTCGGGAGCCATGTAGTGAGGCGTTCCCATGACGACGCCCGGCTCGGAGATCGAGCGGTTGGCGTCCTCGTCCTTGGCCAGGCCGAAGTCGGCGACCTTCACGACGCCGTCCTTCGAGATGAGGATGTTATGGGGTTTGATGTCCCGGTGGACGATGCCGAGCTTCGCCGCGGCGGCGAGGGCGGCGGCCACGCGCTTCGTCGTCGAGAGCGCCTCGGCCACCGTCAGCTTCTTCCGCTCCCGGAGGATCGCGTCGAGGCTCTTCCCCTCGACATACTGCATTGCGATGAAATGGAGGCCCTGCTCGTGGCCGACGTCGTGGACCTGGACCACGTTGGGATGCTCCAGGCGGGCGGCGAGGCGGGCTTCGCGGATGAAGCGCTCCTTGAATTCCGGGGAGTGGGCCAGGTCGCCGGGGAGGACCTTGATGGCGACGGCGCGGTTCAGGCCGGGGTGCTGGGCGAGGTAGACCGCGCCCATGCCGCCCTGGCCCAGCTTGCGCTGGATCGTGCAGCGGCCGAGCTCTTTTCCGATGAGCGGGTCGTCGGGATCCATCGTCTGATTAGACATACGTAATGGGAGTCCGGTTCGCCCGGACTACCCTTATAATACTACCGGAGCGCCAAGAGAAATGACGATCCTGGCGGCGATTGCGTTTGTCCTCGCGCAGGGGGAGCCCTCCCTCGAATCCCGCGTCGCCACCTACAGCGCCCAGCTTGCCGACGAATCCACCCGCGACCGGGCGCGCGACCGCCTGGTGCACTTCGGCCGTCCCGGCCTCGCCCTGCTGGAGAAAAGCGTCATCGACTCCGCCTCGATCGCCTCGATCCGTCAGGAGGTCGCCTTCAACGAGACCCTGGGCGCCGCCTACGGTCCGCCCCATCTTTTCAACTTCGACGGCAACGAGGAATCGCTGGGAGTCCTCCTCTCCCGGCTTGAAATCGCGGCCTCGATGCCCTTCCAGAAGAACTCCCTCGACCTGTCCCAGAAGCTCACCCTCAAGATGGAGGACGCCTCCTTCTGGGAGGCGCTCGACGAGATCTGCAAGAAGGCGTCCATCTGGTACTACCCCGCCACCGAGCCCCTCTACCTCAACGGCGGAGTGGCCTCGCAGAAGCCTCGCGTCTATTACGGTCCGCTGATGATCGTCCTGGACCGCGTCATCCACCAGCGCCGCATCACCTTCAGCGCGATCGAGTCGGACTTCACGATCCGCCTTCTCCTGGTTTGGGAGAAGTCGGTGGCGCCTCTGGGTGCGACCGGCCGCTACCGCCTCGCGCAGGCGACCGAGGACTCGGGTGCGTCCCTGATCCCGGCCGCCGCGCGGCAGCAGCCTGCGGGAAGGTCGGCGATGCTGGTCCGCAATCCCGGGCAGGGCGTGGACCTGGCGGGCCTGCTCATGCCGTCGGCCAAGGCCAAGTCGCTGGCCCGCGTGGAGGGCACCCTCGAGCTGGAATTCCCGGCGCGGATCGACGAGGTCCGCTTCGAGCTTCCGGCGGAGGGCTTTTCGACGCCGCGGGAAAAGAGCATCGAGGGGGCCAAGGTTGAGCTGAAGAGCTTCGGGCCGCCGGCGGCCTGGGGCGCGACGCTGGAGGCCTCGATCCGCTTCGACGACCCCAGGGAGGCCGCCGAGTTCCGGATCGGCATGTCCGACGTCGAGTTCATCGTCCCGGGCGACGTGAAGCGCTCCGGATGGATCGGCACGGCGAAGCTCGAAAAGGACGTCTATTCCTTCTCGGCTCACTGGCGCAACGGAGGCCGCGCCGAAATGCCGAAGGAAGTTCGTTTCCGAATCCCCCGCGGCGGCGTCATCAAGAACGTGCCCTTCTGCTTCAAGGACGTGGACCTGAAATGAGACCCGTCGCCGCCGTCCTGCTGCTTCTGGGGATCGGCCTGCCCGCCTCGGCGGGTCCGCAGGAGGCGCTTCCCGACCGCCTCTCCGCGGCGTGCCGCGACCTGGAGAGCGGCGATTCCCGCCGCGTGTTCGCCGCGGTGCAGGCCATCGCGCAGCTCGGCGGGGCGGCGCTGCCTTCGATCGAGGCCCGGACGAAGGAGTCCAAGGGCCGGGTCCGCGATTACCTGGAGCTCGCCGCCGAGGAGATCCGCATCGCGCCCCACCTGCCCGCCTTCCCGGCCGTCCGGAAGGTCACGATGAAGTCCGCCGACAAGAACGTGGTCGAGCTCCTCTCCGACCTGCGCGCGAAGACCGGCGCCGCGATTTCGCTGGAGAACCTGCTCGACGAGGAGAACCTGCCCGAAATCACCGTGGACGTGAAGGACGCCACGATGCTGGAGGCCTTCGACGCGATCTGCCATGCCGGAAACGTCACCGTCTCAATGGAGAACGGCCAGTTCGAGCTCTATACGGGTGCCTACGTCGACCTGCCCCGCTTCTTCTTCGGGCACTACTTCTTCCGTCTCAGCGAGTTCGAGGTGAAGAAGACCGTGACCTTCCGCAAGCCGTCGGCCCAGAGCTTCACCATCCAGATGGAGACCGTGTGGGACCCGGCCGCGGCCCCCTCCCGGTTCAAGTCGGTCCGCGTCGTCGAAGCCCTGGACGACCGCGGCCGCAGCCTCGTCCTTCCGCCCGCCGACCCCGCTGTGGCGGCTCCGGGAGACGAGGACGATCCCGACGCGGAGGGCTCGCACACGTTCCTCCGCCTGGTCCCGCCCTCCCCGGCCGCCACGAAGATCACGGTGCTGCGCGGCTTCTCGACGATCGTCCTCCCGAAGGGCCGCGCCACGACGAAGTTCGCCGCGCCCGCCGCGGGCCAGACCGCCACCTCGGGCGAGTTCGAGGCGCGGATCCGCGACCTGGACGCCGAGCACCATTTCCTCACCATCGAGCTGTCGTCGAAAAAGCAGTCGCCGGAGGTGCTCAACAAGCTCGGCCTGATGGGGGCGGTCTCCGTCAAAGGCTGGGACGCGGCCCGCACGGCCGTGACGAAGACGTCCTGGAACGAGTCGGCGCTCGAAGTCACCGTGACGTTCGAGCCGATGCGCCTCAAGGATCAGCCGATCCGCCCGCCGGAGGAGAACGGCGCGCCCGTCCTGGAGCGGGTGGACCTGTCGGTCGTGACGTCGACCCAGGAGAAGCGGATCCCCTTCGAATTCCGGGATCTCAAGCTGAAATGAAACGCGCCGCCTTCGTCCTGATCGCGATGCTGCTGGCCGGCCTGGCCCCGGCCCAGGAGGACCGCCGCCTGAAGGATCTCCTCCAGAAGCTGGAGGACGAATCGATCGCGGTCCGTTCCTCGGCGGCCAGCGGGCTGGCGACGTACGGAAAGTCCGCGATCCCGCTGCTCCGGCGCGCGGCTTCAGAGTCCGGCTCGGAGACGCGGGACCGCCTGGCCGAGGTCATCCGGAAGATCGAGGAACGCGAACGGCTCTCCGCGCTGCTTCCGCCTGCGTCCCTGATCACGCTGGACGCCAGGAACAAGCCGCTCCGCGAGGTCTTCCAGCGGGTCGCGCGCCAGTCGCGCACGCCGATCGACCTCACCGACGTCCCCGAGGACGCCCTGGTGACCGTCGCGCTGGACCGCGTCCCGTTCTGGCGGGCGGTCGAGGAGATCTGCCGGGCCAGCGGCAAGGTGATGGCGACGACGGAGAGCGGCCATCTCGGCTTCAGCGCCGAACCCTATATGGCGCTGCCCGGGAAAACGACCGAGCAGTTCCGCGCGACGCTGCAGCGGATCGAGCTGTCGTCCAACGGCACCTTCGGCCAGCCGGACCGCTTCGAGTCGTTCAACGCGGTGTTCCACCTGTGCTGGGAAAAAGGCGTGCGTCCCTGGCGCGTCTCCGGCCGCATCCTCGGCCTCGTGGACGAGACGGGCGTGGATCTCATCGCCCTGGCTGGCGACACGGAGACGCCGGTCCAGACGTCGCCCGCCCCGGACTCCGTCCACCGGGAATTCCAGCTGACGTATCCCCGCGGCCCCGGTCCGCAGGCCGTGCGCATCGGCCGCCTCCTGGTCGAGTTCGAGCTCGAATTCCCCCTGCGCTACGCCGAGGTCCGGCTGGACGTCGCCGACGGCCGGATGCCGGCGCCCGGGGAATGCCCCGAATTCACCGCGCGGCTCAACCGCCTGGAGCGGCAGGAGGCGTCGCTGCTGGCGACCCTGACGCTCGGCTTCGGCGCGCCGCCGGAGAGCGAGGTGCTGCCCGAATCGATCATCCTCCGGGACCACAAGGGCGTCGACCACGTAGCCATCATCACGGACGCGCCGCCGCCGGCGGAGAACGAGGCGGTGCTGCAGCTCGCATTCCCCGACGTCCCGGAAGGCGAGGCGCTCAAGGAGCTCGTGATCCGCATCCCCGTCGAGGTGCATCGCGAGCGGCTGGAAATCGACCTCAAGGACATCCCGCTCAAATGAAGCTCGCGCTCGCCGTCCTGGCCGCCGGACTCCTGGTGACGCAGGACGACCCGCGCATCCGGGAGCTGGTCGAGCGGCTGGCCGACGACCAGATCACGGTGCGGGAACAGGCGGCCGCGAACCTCGCGGAGTTCGGTCCGGCGGCCGTGCCGGCCCTGCTCCGCATCAAGTCGTCCGGAGATCCCGAGTTGAGCTCCCGGGCCGCGTCGATCATCAAGCGGATCGGCGAGGGTGAGATCGTCGGCCGCCACTGGCGGCGCGGCGCCCGGATCACCCTCGACTCCGACGGCACCCCCGTCGCCCTGGTCCTCGAGGACCTCGAGCGGCAGGCGCGCGACACCTTCCGCTACGATCCGGCCGACCTCCGCGATCCCGTCGTCCTGAACGTCCGGGATCTCCCCTTCTGGGACTGCGTCGACGCCCTCTGCCGCGCCGCCCCGACGCTCACGTGGGAGGTCGACGGCGACGTCCTCGTCTTCACGCGGAGGAGCCGCCCGGCGTATCCCGTCCGGAGCCAGGAGGAATTCACCGTCTGGCTGGACGGCATCACGTACACCCGCGACTTCGACTTCACCGGCAATGCGCGGACGACCTTCACCGTGACGCTCGCGTCGGCCTGGGAGTCCGGGATCGTCCCGGTCGCGGTCGAGCAGCGGGTGGCCGAGGTGCTCGACGAGGAGGGGCGGAACCTGATGCCCCCCGACCGTTTCGCGAGCTACGGCGCCCGCCTGGAGACGCCGACGCGGCGGATCCGTAAGGAGGTCGCCTATATGGCGATCCCGCAGGGCCGGGAAGTGCGCGCGTTCTCCAAGGTCTGCGGCTCCGCGGCCTTCTACTTCCCCCGCTCCTACGAGGACGTGAGCATCGACCTGAAGTCGACGTCGACGCCCCTCCAGCTGGAGCGCATGACGATCGCGGTGCGGAACTTCCGGGTCCTGAAGGACGCGTGCGCGTTCGAGATCATCCTGACGTCGGCGATGTCGACGGGCGAGCCGCTGATCGACCGGATGCCTTATGGCGACATCGCGGTGATCGACGACCAGGGCAACCTGTGCCGCTCGTCCGCCGCGACGAAGGGGCCGGCGATGGTCGGCTCCTCGCGGAGCCACTCCTACAGCGGCACCTCGTACACGATCCACGAGAACATGCAGGTGCCCCTGGCCGAGGGCCGCACGGCGGTCTCTCTGCGGCTGCGTCTCCTGAAGGACGTAATGGAGAAGCGGGTGGCCTTCGAGTTTTCGGACATTGCGGTCCAGTGAGCACCCTCCGGCCAGGATGAGCGTCCCTCGGCCGGCTCCCGTCCATCTGCTCCTCGCCGCGTCCCTCGGGATCCTCGCCCTGGCGCTCGCTCTCCGTCGCAGCGGGCCGGAACCCGGGGAGCCCCGGAATCCCCCGGCTTCCGGAACCGTCCAGGACATCCCGACGTCCGAAGTTCCCTCCGGTCCGGCTGCCCCTCCAAGTCGCTCCCAACAAAGGAATCCCTTCCTGGAGGGCAATCCCGAGACGATCCAGCGGATCCTCGATCGGCTGGCCCGGCGGGATCTCCCGACGGTGGACAAGGAGCAGCTCTACCGGGAGCTCCAGAGCGGAATCGACGACTTGGTGGTCCAGCACGGCGTCTATAGTCTTCCCTTGATCTCCAGCATCCTCACCGGACCGGGAATTCCCGCGGGCCTCCGGAGGGCTGCGCTGGATACCGTGGGCAGGTTTTCGTATCCCCAGACGGCCGACCTCCTCGCCCGCCTCGCCGCATCGGGACGAATCGACCTGGACGCTCAAGCCGACAGCCTGTACACGCTGGCCCGCCTCCTGGAGGATCTGAACCGGGTGCATCAGACGCAGCCGCTCCTGGCCCTCTGTAGGGAGGCCTTCTCCATTTCGATGTTGTCCGAGGATGCCGAGATCCGGCGGGCCGCCGTTTCGGGATATGCCCAGCTGACCCCGCCCGGAAGCGCGGTCGAGGCGGCCCAATTCCTCCGTGGCCTCCTGCGCTCGGATCCCTCGCCGGAGGTTCGGAGCATCGCCGCAAACGTCCTGATGCACCACGAGAGCTGGGTGAAGGATAACGAGTGGCTTGCAGGCGAGATGAAAACGGTCGTGCTTTCGCCCGGGCCGGAATCCGACCGGGTCCTGGCCCTGAACGTTCTGGTGGCGACGCAGACCCCGTCGGCACGGGAGACCGTGCTGGTCTGCCTGCAGGACGGATCCGAAGGGATGAGAAAGGTGGCCATCGTCAACGCGGGGGAGCTCCTGCTGCGGGACGCGGTACCCCTCCTCGCCAGGATGTTCGCCGACGCCGATTCGGTCGACCCCGGCACGCGCCGGTCCTACGTGATCCCGGCGCTGTCGAAGATCCCGGGCCTGGAGAGCGTGCGGGCGCTGCTGGCCTGCAGCGCGAGCGACGCGGATCCCGAGCTACGCCATGTGGCCCTGGCCGCGGCGGCCGACGCTCCGGGCATCGGGAACGCCCGCCTGGGAGACGAACTGGCGCGACTGTACGAGTCCTGCACGGATCCCCGCGAAACAAACAAGGTCGAGCGGCTGCTTGCGCGCAATGCCTCGCCCCAGGCCTACGACGTGCTGCGACGGGCGTTCGCCGCGGAGAAGGATGAACGCCGCCTGCAGATTGCCTCCCACCTGCTCAACTCCCTCCATGGCGGGGACTTTGTCCAATCCAGCTTCTCGGAGCTCCTGAAAACGGACGTGGGCAGACAGGCGATCGTCGTGCTGACGAAGACGGCGCCGGATCGGGCTCTGAGCGAGGTCCGCGAGTTCTACGTCGAACGGAAGGGGGATGGAATCGACTTCGAGACTCGGCGGATGACGATCCGGGCCCTCGGCAAGCTGGGCTCGGTCCAGGCAGGGATCCTGCTCGCGAAGATCGCCGACATCGAAAAGGGGGAGGATCTGGAGGATGAGGCCCGGCAGGCTCTCCAACAGATCGAGGACCAGAACTAGCCCTACCGCAGCAGCATCGCGATCGACGTGGTGGACAGGTTCAGGTAACGCGACGGGAGCAGGCCGAGCGCCAGCGTGAAGGCCGCACAGGCCAGCACCACCAGCCCGGCGTTGAACCCGAAGCGCGGCGTCTCCGAGCCCTCCGGCTCCGGCTTCATGTACATGTACACGACGACCCGCAGGTAGTAATAGAGCGACACCGCCGAGCTGAGCACGCCGACGATGACCAGCCCCGTCTCGCCCGCGTGCACCATCGACTTGAAGAGCAGGAACTTGCCGAAGAAGCCGGCGGTCGGCGGGATGCCGCCCAGCGAGAGCATGAAGATCGTCATCGCGAACGCCGACCAGGGACGCCGCTTCGCCAGCCCGGCGAAGTCGCCGATGTCCTCCGCGTCGCGGTCGCCCCGCCCCGCATACAGCAGGAAGGCGAAGGCCCCCAGGGTCATGAACGTGTAGACGAACAGGTAATAGACCGCCGCGGACCCGGTCTCGATCGCCATCGACTCCGTCACCGTCTTCCCCCGCAGGGACGCGACGGCGGCGAGGATGTAGCCCGTATGGGCGATCGACGAGTATGCGAGCATGCGCTTCACGTTCTGCTGCGCGACGGCGAGCAAATTGGCGACCACGAGGGTCAGCAGCGCGAGGCCCCAGAGGGCCGTGCCCCAGGTCGCCGCCAGCGGCTGCACCGCCGTCAGCAGGATCCGCAGCAGGCCGCCGAAGCCCGCCGCCTTCACCGCGACCGACATGAACGCCGTCACCGACGTCGGCGCGCCCTCGTAGACGTCCGGCACCCACTGGTGGAACGGCACGGCGCCGACCTTGAACGCGAGGCCGATGCCCAGCAGCACGACGCCCGTCGAGACCAGGGAGGGTCCGGCGATCGACTTCGACGCGATCCGGCTCGCGATCTCGGGCAGCAGGAGCGATCCCGTCGCGCCGTAGAGCAGCGCCATCCCATAGAGGACGAAGCCCGACGCGAAGGCGCCCATCACGAAGTACTTGATGGCCGCCTCGTTCGAGCGCGTGTCGCGGCGCAGCAGCCCGGTCAGCGCGTAGAGGGCGAGCGAAAGTACCTCGAGCGAGATGAAAAACGTGATCAGCTCCTGCGCCTCGACCAGGAGCATCATCCCGGCCGCCGCCAGCAGCAGCAGCCCGTAATATTCGCCGTGCGCCGCCTCCTGGCCCTTCATGGCGTCGGCCGACAGCACCACCGTCAGGCCCGTGGCGGCCACGATGGCGAGCGTGAGGAACAGCGCCAGCTCGTCGAGCCGCACGGCCGAGTGGAAGCCGTCGATCGCGACCGTCTTGTACCCGTCGCCCTTCGACAGCGCGTAGAAGGACGCGCCGAGGGCGACCGTCAGCGCCGCGTAGCAGACGAACTCCGCGATGCCCTGCCGCTTCTCGGGACGGACGATCGTGCCGACGGCGACCGCCGCGAACGCGCCGAGGATCAGCGCGAGCGCGGGCAGGATCGACATCCAGTCGCTGGCGGTCACGATCACCGGGCACCCTGTCTGTAGGTTTTCACGACGGCGTCCACGGCGCGCTCGGTCTTCGACAGCACCAGGTTCGGCAGGATCCCGAGCAGGATGATCAGCGCGACGATCGGCAGCAGGTAGCCCAGCTCGGCCCGGCCGACATCGCCGATCCCCTCCCGCTCCGGGCGGGTCACGGGGCCGAAGAAGACGTCGCGGTAGAGCTTGAGCATATAGACGGCGCCCAGGACCACGCCGACGGCGGCGAAGGCCGTCGCCTTCGGATGCTCCGGGAAAGCGCCGAACAGGACGAGGAACTCGCCGACGAACCCGTTGAGGCCCGGGAGGCCGATGGAGGAGAGGGTCACGATCATGAAGAGGGTCGCGTAGACGGGCATGACCTTCGCCATGCCGCCGAAGTCGTCGACCCCGCGGCGGTGGGTTTTCTCGTAGATGACGCCGACGAGCAGGAAGAGCGCGCCGGTCGAAAGGCCGTGATTGACCATCTGGAGGACGCCGCCCTGGGCGCCCTGGAGGGTGCCCGAGAAGATGCCGAGCATGCAGAAGCCCAGGTGCGCGACGCTGGAGTAGGCGACGAGCTTCTTGATGTCGCTCTGGGCCATGGCCATGAGGGAACCGTAGAGGATGCCGATGGTCGACAGCGCGACGATCAGCGGCGTGTGCGCCTGGGCGGCCTGAGGGAAGAACGGGATCGCGAAGCGCAGGAAGCCGTAGGTGCCCATCTTGAGCAGGACGCCGGCGAGGATGACGGAGCCCGCGGTGGGCGCTTCCACGTGGGCGTCCGGGAGCCACGTGTGGAACGGGAACAGCGGGACCTTGATGGCGAAGGACACCGCGAAGGCGGCGAACAGCCAGCTCTGGGTCTGCGGGCTGATCTCCGTCATGAGGGGCAGCTTCTGCTGCAGCTCGACGACGTCGAACGTCCGCGCCTGGATCCCGCAGTACAGGATCGCGGCGAGCATGAGCACGCTGCCGACGATCGTGTACAGGATGAACTTGACGGACGCATAGATGCGCCGCGGGCCGCCCCAGATGCCGATCAGCAGGTACATCGGGATCAGCATGCCTTCCCAGAAGACGTAGAACAGGAACAGGTCGAGCGCGCAGAACGCGCCCATCATCCCCGTTTCGAGGAAGAGCAGCGCGATGAAGAAGCCGTTCGGCTGGTGCCACGACGCGCGGATCGCCAGCGGCATCAGGAACGCCGTCAGGACGATCAGGGCCAGGCTGATGCCGTCGATCCCCATCGTGTAATGGAGGGGGACCTCGAGCGGGATCCACGTGCAGCTTTCGCGGAGCTGGATGGGGTCGGCCTTGACGTCGAAGCCGGTCCAGGCCATGACGGCCAGGACCAGCACGGCGAGGCTGGCTCCGAGCGCGCCCCAGCGGACGACCGCCCCCTTCTCCGCCTTGAGCGGAGAAAGCGCGAGTCCCGCCGCGGCGGGCAGGAACGTGATCAGGGTCAGAACGGGAGCTGCCATACGGTGCTGAACTGGTAAGCGACATAGGCCAGGAGCGCGATCGCGCCCAGGAGGAAGGAGACGAGGCCGACGTTGATGGAGCCCGTGTGGGTGCGCCGCAGCGCCCCGCCGAAGGCGGTGACCACCCAGCCGACCCCGTTCACGAACAGCGTGTCGATGATCACCCGGTCCAGGAGGAACCAGAGGAGCGTGGCACTCAGCTTGATCGGCGCGATGATCGTGTACTCGTAGATCTCGTCGACGAAGAATTTGTTCTCGAGCAGCCAATGGATCTTCTTCCCGCCGCCCTCGACGAAGCGCCGGATGCCCTCGCGTCCCGCCGCGCGCCCGTAGATCAGCCACCCGAAGAACACGCCGAGGCCAAAGACGGCGAACGATCCGTACATGTTGATCTGATGGGCCAGGTGTGCGGCATGCCGGGCATGCTCCGAGATCTCGATCTTTTCCGCCCCGCCCCAGACAGGCTGCAGGAAGTGCTCCAGCGGCTTGTCGAGAAGGACGCCGCCCAGCAGCGACAGGACCGCGAGGATCGCCAGCGGCCCCATCATCAGCAGCCCGGGCTTATGGAGTTCGTGAGCGCCGTGGTCGCCTTCCTGGTGCTCCTCTTTGTGTTCCTGGTGTCCGTGGCCGGGCTTGTCGAGGAACACGATGAGAATGAGCCGCGTGGTATAGAACGCGGTGAGGCCCGCCGTGACGAGCAGCAGCAGCCACGCGAAGCCGAACGCGGGCTCGCCGGCCTTCTGGAAGACGGCGACCAGGATGGCGTCTTTGGAGAAGAAGCCGGCGGAGAACGGCATGCCGGCGAGCGCGAGGCCGCCCGCGACGAAGACCGCCGCCAGCCCCGGCAGCTTCCTCCCGAGCCCGCCCATCTTGCGGATGTCCTGCTCCCCGTGCAGCGCGTGGATGACCGCGCCCGCTCCGAGGAAGAGCAGCGCCTTGAAGAAGGCGTGCGTGACGACGTGGAACATCCCCGTCTCGAAATTGGCCGTTGCGATGCCGGCGAACATGAAGCCGAGCTGCGACACCGTCGAGTAGGCCAGCACCTTCTTGATGTCGTTCT
>Ga0137410_10002520_pt1 | contig 12453 bp, 15 predicted proteins | sample CZODoug1_16funga_FD_108878 | JGI IMG/M metagenome (GOLD analysis project Ga0137410, IMG submission 108878) | Vadose zone soil fungal communities from Angelo Coast Range Reserve, California, USA - CZODoug1_16fungal (Illumina Assembly) | ecosystem: Environmental > Terrestrial > Soil > Vadose zone... | reverse complement strand
TGGGCGGATCTGCAACCACATCAAAAGCAAACCCCCCAGAGTTGCCCCTGGGGGGTGATCGCCTGCTCGACATCGTGCGCCCTAGAACCCGATGCGAGCGAGACGCTCAATAGTCCGCAGCGTTGAAGAGCAAGAACGGTGCCTGCCGCGTAATGGCGATAACTACGGCACATAGCAAATCACACGAGGGCGACATATATCGCAGAATGCATTTTTCAAAGCATAATGCAATATGCCACAGCGCATACTGATCGCCCCTGCGGCCTTTAAGGGCACGCTCGGCCCCAGGCAGGTGGCCGACGCCTTAGCCGCAGGGGCTCGGCGCGCGCTCCCGGACGCGGACGTCCGGCAGTGCCCTATCTCCGATGGGGGCGACGGGTTGCTGGACGCCGTGCTGGCACCGACCGCGTTACGGGAGCGCATTAGCGTTACCGGCCCCCTGGGCGAGCCGGTCTCCGGAGAACTCGGTTGGGTGGATCCGGAGACGGCGATCTTCGAGAGCGCAACCGCGTGCGGTGTCGCGCTGCTCAAACCCGAGCAGCTCGATCCGCTTCGGGCGACGACGCGCGGCGTGGGCGAGCTGCTTTGGGAGGCGGTCGAGCGCGGAGCAAAGACAGTAGTGGTAGGCCTGGGCGGCTCGGCGACGGTGGATGGCGGAACGGGCGCCGCCCGAGGTCTCGGTTGGTCCTTCCGAGACGCCGCGGGAGGGTCGCTTCAGGAGGGAGGTGGCCCGCTGGCGCAGCTGGCGGAGTTCGACGGGGGGTGGGGTCTGGACGCTCGGGTCATCGCACTCGCCGATGTCACCACACCGCTGGTCGGCCCGCGGGGCGCAGCCCCGGTGTTCGGACCGCAGAAGGGAGCGGGACCCGAAGGCGTGAAGCTCCTTTCTCGGGGCCTCGAGCGGCTCGCGGAGGTGATGGCGCGGCACGGCCGTGGCGACATCGCCACGCTGCCCGGGGGTGGCGCGGCGGGCGGCCTCGGTGCCGGGCTCGTGTGTTTCGCCAGGGCCGAGCTCACGGGCGGAGCGGACTGGGTGCTGGACCGGGTGGGGTTCGATGCCGCGCTCGCGAAGGCCCAGCTCGTGATCACCGGTGAAGGTGCCTTCGACAAGACGTCGCTCGTGGGGAAGGCCTCGGGCGAGGTGGTGCGACGCGCCCAGGCGGCGGCGACGCGGGTGGCGGTCGTCGCGGGCAAAGTCGAAGGACTCGTGGGCCTGCACGCGCTCGACGGTGAGGGTCGCGTGCTCGACGCGGCCGGCATCTCGGCCCTCGGGGAGCGAGCCGTGCGTGAAGCATTCGGGTTGCCCGGCGCGTAGCCGCCCGTCTATCTTCCGGCCCTCATGTCCCCAACCGACAATGTCATGGACAAGCTGGTGTCGCTGGCCAAGCGGCGCGGCTTCGTGTTCCAGTCTTCGGAGATCTATGGCGGCCTCGGCTCGGTGTGGGACTACGGGCCGCTGGGCGTGGAGCTGAAGAAGAACATCAAGGAGCGGTGGTGGCGCTCGATGGTCCACGACCGCGAGGACATCGAGGGGCTGGACGCGGCGATCCTGATGCACCCCAAGGTGTGGGAAGCGTCGGGTCACGTGTCGGGGTTCACCGATCCGCTGGTGGACTGCAAACAGTGCAAGAATCGGTTTCGCGCCGATGATCCCCGCATCAAAGGCACGCCGGGCGAGCCTACGGCGCAGTGCCCGGTGTGCGGCAGCAAGGGGACGCTCACCGCCCCGCGGCTGTTCAACCTCATGTTCAAGACGTTCGTGGGTCCGGTCGAAGAGGCGGCCGCGGTCGTGTACCTCCGGCCCGAAACGGCCCAGGGGATTTACGTCAACTACTTGAACGTGCTCCAGTCGTCGCGCCAGAAGATCCCCTTCGGGATCGCGCAGATCGGCAAGGCGTTCCGCAACGAGATCACCCCCGGCAACTTCATCTTTCGAACCCGCGAGTTCGAGCAGATGGAAATGCAGTACTTCGTGAAGCCGGGCACCGACCTCGAGTCGTTCGAGTTCTGGCGCCACGAGCGGATGAAGTGGGTGGCCGGACTGGGCGTGCGCGCCGAGAAGCTGCGGTTCCACCAGCATACGAAGGACGAGCTGGCGCACTACGCCAAGGACGCCTACGACATCCAGTACGAGTTCCCCTTCGGCTGGCAGGAATTCGAGGGGATCCACAACCGCACGAACTTCGACCTGTCGCGCCACCAGGAATTCTCGGGCAAGAAGCTCGAGTATCTGGATGTCGCGACGAACGAGCGGTTCATTCCCTACGTTGTCGAAACGTCGGCGGGCGCCGACCGCACGACGCTCGTAGTGATGGTGGACGCGTACCACGAGGACGACGTGGAGGGAGAAAAGCGTGTGGTCCTGCGGCTGCATCCCGCGATCGCGCCGCTGAAAGCCGCGGTGTTCCCGTTGGTGAATAAGGACGGAATGCCCGAGCTGGCGCGCCGCATTTTCGACGATCTGCGCAAACACTACAACACGTTCTACGACGACGGCGGCTCAATCGGCCGCCGCTACCGCCGCCAGGACGAGGCCGGCACGCCGTTCGGCATCACCATCGACGGCCAGTCCACGCAGGACGGCAGCGTGACGGTGCGCGACCGGGATACCCTGAAGCAGGAGCGGGTCGCCTCCGATCGGCTGGTGACCTATCTCGCAGAGAAACTCAAGGGCTGATGTAGGGGCGTCCGTCATGCCCATGGCTAAGCGGGTTTTGCTCGCCACGCGGGACCTGCTGTTCCGCTCGAAGCTGGGGGCCGTGGTGGCCGCCGCCGGCGCGGAGGTGTCGCGTGACGAGGCCGCGTGCGATCTCGCGGTGCTGGAGCTCGCTGGCGCCGGAGCGACGGAGCGGATCGCCGAGTTGGTGCGGCGCGGCACTCCGGTGCTCGCCTACGGGTCGCACGTCCAGGTGGAGCTGCTGCGTGCGGCGCGCGAAGCCGGGGCGACCGCGGTACCGAATTCCCAGGTGGAAGAACGGCTGCGGGATCTCCTCAACACATAGGGGCGCAGCCAAGCTGGCGCCACAGCCTGTCAGCTTTGCGGAGTCCGGTGCGGTCTCTATCTTTCCGAGCCATGACGCACTCCACCACCGTCGCGTTGCCCCCCCAGGACGTGCTGGATCGCGCCAAGCGGTTTTTCGCGGAGCGGGTGCCGCACGCGGCCGCCTTCGTGGAGAAGGAAGGGCCGGGCTTTCTGGTGCTGCGGGGTCAGGGCGGGGAAGAGATCGCGCTGCACGTGTGGGCGGACGCCGCGGGGAAGACCCGAGTGCGTGCGTCCACCCTGTTCTTCGATCAGGCGCTGGACCGCTTCCTCTCGACGCTTCCCCTCGAGGGCAACGTGGAGGTCGCATGACCGCGGTGGGCGAGCGGTTCGCCGTGCGGGTAATGGTCACCGATGTGTGGGATCAGGTGTTCCTCGCGGTCGAGCCCGCGACCACGGTCGCGGAGCTCAAGCGCCAGGGGCTTGCCCAGGCCCTGAAACGAGTACACGTCCAGCCCGACGACTATGTGATGAAGTTCCGCGGCGCCCAGGTGCTGGATGAGACCACCACCCTGGCCGCGCTCGGCGCCGTGTCCAACTCCCCTTTCATCATCCTGCCCGCCCGCCGGAAACCCGTGCGTTGATGGTCTCGCGCGCGCCCACCACCTTCGCCGTCGGCTTCTTGCTGCTCGACGCCCTGCTGCTGGCGTACAGCGGGTTTGCCCTCGGTCGCCGCTGGCTGGTCTTCTGGGGCGCGGTGTGTCTGGTCGCGGCGGTGCTCGTCGTGTTCGGCTGGCGGCGATACCGTCGCGCGATGACGGACCTGGAGCGCGCGCGGCGCGAGATGCGCGCGGAGGTGGATTCGATCCGGGAGCTGCTGCAGAGCAAGCATCTGGACAATTGACGACGCTTTAGTGTCCGTCCCCGTCGTATTCCATCCCGCTACTCGCCTGCACGATCCCGGGCCGGGCCATCCCGAGCGCCCCGAGCGGATCGAGGCGGTCCTTGCGGCCCTGCGCGCGCCCGACCTGACGGCTACCGTCGAGTGGACGGAGGGCCGACCGGCGGCGCGGGACCAGCTGGAGCGCGTCCACACGCCGGCCTATCTGGATGCCCTTGAACGTCTGGCGCGTGAGGGTGGAGGTGTGCTGGACGCCGACACCGTGATGAACCCGCACAGCTGGGACGCCGCGCTCGCGGCGGCAGGGGTGGCGATCGGTGCGGTTGAGCGGGGGATCGATCGGGGCTCGGCGTTCGGTGCGACACGACCTCCCGGGCACCACGCGCTCGGCGCCCGAGCCATGGGATTCTGCCTGATCAACAACGTCGTGGTGGCGGCGCGACACGCCCAGCAGCTCGGGAAGGCGCGCGTGCTGATCGTGGACTGGGACGTGCACCACGGGAACGGCACCCAGGCGCTGGTGGAGCGGGACCCATCGATCCGGTACGTATCCATCCACCAGTACCCCTGGTATCCGGGGACCGGGTCCGAGCACGAGCGCGGCGTCGGCAACGTATTCAACGTGCCGCGCCCGCCGGGCCTGCCCCGCGCGGCGTACGTGCGCGACCTGCTCGCCGCCGTCGACGCCTCAACGGTCGGATGGCGCCCGGACCTTCTGCTGGTCTCCGCCGGTTTCGACTCGCTTGCGGGAGATCCGCTGGGCGGCTTCACGCTCGAGCCCGAGGATCTGGCGCAGTGGACCAGCGCGTTTCGAGCGCGCGTCGCGCCGGCGCCGGTAGTCGGCGTGCTGGAAGGCGGATACCGGCTCGATCTGCTCGCCGCCGGCGCGCGCGCGCACGTGCGCGCGCTTGCCTGACGGTGGCGGCGTCCCGATACTACAGTCGTGACCGCGACCGCCGCACCCCAGGCCTCCAAACATTGGCCCGCCAGCATCTATCGGCGGCCCGACGGGAGCGTCGAGCGTGGGCTCTCGCCGGCCCAACTGCGCGATATCGTACGCGCGGGCGAAGGTGAGCTGTGGGTGGATGTCGACAGCAACGATCTCCACCAGCACGCGCTGCTGGAGAAAGTGTTCGAGTTCCACCCGCTCGCCGTGGAAGACACGCTCTCGCCCAACACTCGCGTCAAGCTGGAGGAGTACGATCGCTACGTCTTCGTGGTGATGGCGGGCGTCCGATTCGACCAGGCGACTCCCGACCCGTTCGATCTCGAGACCTCCAACCTGTATTTCTTCCTCGGTAAGAATTTTTTGGTCACCGTGCACGCGGTGCCGTCGGCCGGGTGCGACGCGGCGCGGGACCGGTTGCTGCGCAGCCCCGACCTGCTCGCGCGCGGTGCCGAGATGACGATGCATCACATCATCGACCAGGCCGTGGACAGCTACTTTCCGTTGGTCGAGCAGCTGAACGGCCTGGTGGACGGCCTGGAGCAGAAGCTGTTCGAGGAGTTCGACGAGGGTCTGATCCACGAGATCTTCAAGGCGAAGCGGTCCACGTTCGGACTGCGGCGCCACCTCGGACCGCTGCGGGAAGTGCTCAACATCCTGACCAATCGTCCCTGCGGCTACATCCGGCCCGAGACGCAGCTGTACTACCGCGACGTCTACGACCACACGATCCGCCTAATGGAGTCCGTCGACACCACGCGCGACCTGCTCGCCGGCGTGCTGGAGACGTACCTGTCGCAGACCTCGAACCGCATGAACCGCGTGATGAAACAGCTGTCGATCGTGGCCACGGTGGCGCTGCCGCTGATCGTGATCGCCGGCATCTACGGCATGAACTTCAGCCGCATGCCCCTCATCCACGACGCGCTGGGCTTCTGGGTCGCGGTCGGGAGCATGGTCGCGGTCTCGCTGGCGATCGTGTGGTGGTTGAAGCACCGCCAATGGCTCTGAAGCTCGCCGCCGACGTCCTCACCCTGAAGACCAAGCATCCATTCGTCATCGCCCGCGGTGGCGATGACGACACGCGGGTGGTGTGGGTCCGCCTCTCGGACGGCGATGGGCTGGAGGGATGGGGGGAAGCCGACCCCTCGCGCTATTACGGAGAGACGGCGGACACGGTGCTGGCGATGCTGCGGCGGCTCGAGCCCCATCTCCCCACGGACCCGTTCGATCTCGATGCGGCGGAGGCGAAGTTCGCCCAGCTCGTCCCGAAGAACGGCGCGGCGCGCGCCGCGTTGTCGGCGGCGCTGCACGATCTCGTGGGAAAGCAGCTGGGCCAGCCGGTGTGGCGGCTGTGGGGTCTCGATCCCGCTCGCGCGCCGCGCTCGTCATTCACGATCGGCCTCGATACCCCCGAGAAGATGCGCCAGAAAGTGTTCGAGGCGTCGTCCTATCCGATCCTCAAGATCAAGCTCGGCACCGATCGGGACGAAGCCATCCTGAAGACCGTCCGCGACGCCACCGACAAGCCGCTCCGGGTGGATGCGAACGCGGGCTGGACGCGCGAGCGCGCGCTCCAGATGCTCCCGCTGCTCAAAGAGCAGGGCGTGGAGTTCGTGGAGCAGCCCTTGCCGCCGGACGACCTCGAAGGGCTCGCCGCGCTGCGGCGTCGAGGAATTCTTCCGGTGGTGGTGGACGAGAGCTGTATCGTCGCGGCCGACATTCCGCGACTCTCGGGTGTAGTGGACGGGATCAACATCAAGCTCGCCAAGTGCGGCTCGCTGCGCGAGGCGCTGCGCATGATCGCCACCGCGCGGGCGCACAGCATGCTGGTCATGGTAGGGTGCATGATCGAGACGTCGCTGGGGATCACGGCCGCCGCACACTTTACGCCGCTCGTCGACGCCGCCGATCTGGACGGTGCCGCGCTGACCGCCAACGACCCGTTCGTGGGCGCCACGATCGACGGCGGGCAGATTCGCCTGCCCACCGGACCGGGGCTGGGCGTGCAGCGGCGGTCCGGCGATGCCGGCAACGACTAGGGGTCCCGCTAGCGATGCGGGTGTAGGGGCGCAGCGTGCTGCGCCCCTACCCGGCGGCACTATCCGCCCGCGCTACGCCGAGGTGGTCCTCCCGGTCCCCGTTTCTCGTACTTACAGCTATCTGATTCCCCCCGAGCTCGCGCCCCGCGTTGTGCCGGGCGCGCGCGTGGTCGTGCCGGTACAGCGGCGCCGGGTGGTGGGGGTGGTGGCGGAGGTAGATGCGGCTCCCCCGGCCCCGACCGTAGCCGCGAAGCCGATTCTCGCCGCTCCCGACGCGGAGCCGGCGATCACGCCGCCGCTGTTCGCGCTGGGCGTCTGGATCAGCCGATACTACGGCACGCCGCTCGGGCTGGCGCTGCGGGCGCTCCTCCCCGGGGCGCTGTGGAGCGTGCAGCGGCCCGCAGGGCCGGCCGAGCAGGTGGAGCGGGTGCTCGCGCTGACCGCGGCCCTGCCGTCGCTGCTCGAGCGCGAGCGGGCGTTCAAGCGCGCGCCCAAACGGCGCGTGGCGTACGAGGCGCTGGAAGCGATCGGCGGCTCGGCGCCGGTCCGGCATCTTGTCGCGCAGCTGGGGTTGTCTCCCGCTGCCCTGAACGGACTGGTGACCCAAGGCCTGGCCCGCTACACCGACGTGCCGCGCGCCCGCGATCCGTTCGCCGGGCTGTCGTCTCCACCGCCCCCCGACCTCACGGCCGACCAGCGTCGCGTCGTCGCCGGAATTCTGGCGACGCCGGCCGAGACGCCCGTGCTGATCCAGGGCGTGACTGGCTCCGGAAAGACGCTGGTCTATCTCGACGTGCTTCGCAGCATCGTCGCATCGGGTAACGGTGCCATTCTCCTGGTTCCCGAGATCGCGCTCACGCCCCAAACCGTCGCCCGGGTGCGCGGTGTGTTCGGCGATCAGGTCGCCGTGCTGCACTCGGGACTGTCGGACGGCGAGCGCGCCGACGCGTGGCGGGCGCTGCGGCGCGGCGAGCGGCGCGTGGCCGTGGGGCCCCGCTCCGCGCTGTTCGCTCCCGTCCAGCGGCTCGGGGCGATCGTGGTGGACGAGGAGCACGAGTCGAGCTACAAGCAAGGCACAGCGCCGCGCTACCACGCTCGGGTCGTGGCGCTCGAGCGCGGGCGGCTCGAAGGGGCACGAGTGATTCTGGGCAGTGCCACGCCGTCCCTCGAAACGCTGCATCTCGCGGCGACGGGGAAGGTGGTGCGCTTCGAGCTGCCCGACCGGATCGGCGCGCGACCGCTGCCACCGGTCGAAGTGATCGACCTGCGCACCGCCGAACGGGTACCCGACGCCCGCGGGGTACCCTGGACCGTGGCCCTCGACGACGCGGTGCGCGGCGCCCTCGCGCGTCGCGAGCAGGTGATCCTGCTCCTGAATCGGCGCGGCTTTGCGACGTACCTGCAGTGCCCCGCCTGCGGCGACGTGCGCACCTGTCCCCGCTGTGCCATCGCGCTCACCGTGCACCAGACGCCGGCCGCGCTGCGGTGCCATTACTGCGGCCACGAGGAGCCGGTTCCCACTGTCTGCGGGGTGTGCGGCAAGGAGACCCAGCGGATGCGGGGCCTGGGGACCCAACAGCTCGAGCATTTCATCGGGCTCCGGTTCCCGGACGCACGGATCGCCCGCATGGACCTGGACACGACGAGCACGAAGTGGGCGCACCACCGCGTGCTCGAGCGCATGGCGCAGGGGAAGATCGACATCCTGCTCGGGACGCAGATGATCGCCAAGGGCCTGGACTTCCCCAACGTGACGGTCGTGGGCGTCGTGGACGCGGATACCGGGCTGCATCTCCCCGACTTCCGCGCGGCCGAGCGGACCTTTCAGCTCGTGGCCCAGGTCGCGGGCCGGGCCGGGCGCGGGCCCAGGGGAGGCCGCGTGTACGTCCAGACCCGAGTGCCCGACCATCACGCTATCCGCGCGGCGGCGGTCCACTCGGTATCGCAGTTCGCGGCGGCGGAGCTGCCCCTGCGGGCCCCGCCCAATCCAGCCTATCCGCCTCACGTCGGGCTGGCGCGGTTCGTGGCCTCGCACGAGGACGCCGGCCGTGTACAGCGGGCGGCCGAGCGACTGGCTGCGTGGCTAGTCCGGGCGAACAGCGAACGGCTGTCCGGCGCGCTCAGCGTGCTCGGGCCGGCGCCGTGCCCGATCGAGCGGCTCAAGGGACGCTGGCGCTGGCACGTGCTCGTGAAGGCCGCGGAGCCGCGTGCCATCGGCCGCGTGGTGCGCGCCCTGGGTGCGCGGGCGCGCGGTCCCGTGATCGTGGATCGCGACCCGGTCTCACTTCTGTAACGGCCGTTGCGTGACCGGATTCAGCGCGCGTATTATCAGCGTTCCTGTGACGACCCGTCCCCTGTTCCAGTACCGGCCACCCAACTTCGAGGCACCCCCGCTCGCGGGAGCGCCCGATGCGCGCTTCGAGCCCGCGCCCGCGGACGGCGTGCTGCCAGACGGCTTTTTTTCGACTACCAATTTGCCGACGTACGTCAAAGCCGCGGGCGTGTGGTCCCGCCCGCGGCTGCCGCGCATGGATTGCGTGATCGTGCGTCAGTCTGCCGGTCAGCTCGTGACAAGCGAGCCGCGCAAAGTGCGCAAAGGGCAGACGGTGGCGGTGGGCACGGAAGAGGACGGCAGTCAGGGCATCTTCGTGCACGCCGAGGGCTTCCTCGGCGGCAGTCACAGCGCCAATGAGTTCGGCTTCATGCAGACGGAGGTGTCGCGCGAGCGGCCGGTGGATTACGCAATCCTCGCGCAGCTCTTGGGCGAGGAAAAACAGCGCGGCGGAAAAATCGTATGGGTGGTGGGTCCCGCGCTGGTGCACGCGCGGGCGCGCGAAGACATGATCTGGTTCATCAGGAACGGCTACGTCCAGGCCTTCCTCGGCGGGAATGCCGTCGCCGTCCACGATCTCGAGGCCGCGATCTTCGGGACGACGCTCGGGATGACGAGCTCGGGGCAGGGTGTCGAGGGCGGCCACGCGCTCCACATGCGCGCCATCAACCAGATCCGGCGTGCCGGCGGGATCGCCCCGGCCGTGCGACAGGGTCTCGTGAGCTCGGGGATCATGCACGCCCTGGTGACCCACGGGGTGCCGTTCGTGCTGGCGGGCTCGATCCGCGACGACGGGCCGCTCCCGGAAGTGTTGTCGGACACGCTCGCCGCTCAGGACGCGATGCGGGAGTTCACCGCGCAGGCGACCTTTGCCGTCTTCGTGGCCACCGCCCTGCATGCGATCGCGGTCGGCAACATGCTGCCGGCCTTCGTGGATGCCGAGCGTCCAGAAGACCTCCGCCCGCTCACGACGATTTGCGTCGACCAGACGGAGTTCGTGGTTACCAAGCTGCGGGACCGGGGCACGCACCAGGCGTACGGCGTCGTGACGAACGCCCAGGACTTCATGCACGTACTGCGCTTCTACGTGGAGCGATGGGAGCAGGCGCAGGCCCCGGCGACCGTCCTCCGTTAGATCCGGGGCGGGGGCCGGGGTGGGCGAAGGTCGCCGAGGCCGTCGCCCTCCGGGTGCCGCCCTCCGAGATCGAGACCATCTACCTGTTTCGACCCTGGAAGCGTGAGGGTCGGGAGTGGGGCACGGCGGTGGTCGCCTGCCGGGCCACGGAGGGGGGCGACCGGTTGCGCGTGTACACTGCACGCTACATGCTGATCGTGCGCGGGAAGGAGCGGGGTCAGTCCCGCATCGAGGTCGAGGAGACGGCGCTGTCGCCCGCGGATGTGATCGCTCGCGTGATGCAGGCGGCCGCCGAGCGGACCGGGGACTCCGAGCCGCCCATGGCCATGGGGCCGGCGGTGTGGTATGAAGGTTGACGGAGCGAAGCTGCTCGAGGAGTTCCGCCGCTACCTGGCGGAGCACAGCCTGCCGGCGACGCAACAGCGTCTGGCGGTGGCCGAAGCGGTGTTCTTCGCCGGCGAGCACCTGTCGGCCGAGGAAGTGGGCCGACGCGTGGCCAAGCGGGTGGCGGTCGGCACGGCCACGATCTATCGGACGCTCGACCTCCTGGTCCGCGCCGGGCTCGCCAAGGAGCACGAGTTCGGCGAGGGGTTCAAGCGATACGAGCCGCTCGCGGCCGGCCAGGCGCACGAGCATTGCATCTGCTCGTCCTGCGGCCAGGTGACGGAGTTCGCGAATGACCGGCTCGAACGGATGATCGCGCTGCTCGCGGAGGAGGTGGCGTTCCGGCCCCACCACCACCGGCTGGAGATCTATGGACTGTGCCGCAGCTGTCAGCAGGCGAACCCTTTAGCGCGCACGAGGTGAGGGTTGATCGATTCACGAATGTTCGTGCCCACCAAGGCCTTCCTTACCAAAGGCGTCGGTCGGCACAAGGAGAAACTCACCAGCTTCGAGATGGCGCTGCGGGACGCGCATCTCGCCAACTTCAACCTCGTGCGGGTGAGCTCGATCTTCCCGCCGCACTGCGAGCTGGTCGACCGGGAGGAAGGCCTGTCCCTCATGAAGCCCGGGCAGGTCGTCTTCGCGGTGATCGCCGAGTCGTCCACCAATGAGCCGAGCCGCCTGGTGGCGGCGTCGATCGGCGTCGCCATGCCGGCGGACCAATCCCACCACGGTTACATCTCCGAGCACCACAGCTACGGGCAGAACGAGATGACGTCGGGCGAGTACGCCGAAGACCTCGCGGCGTCGATGCTCGCCACCGTACTGGGCGTGCCGTTCGACTCGGACAAGGCGTGGGACGAGCGGCGCGAGCAATGGCTTCTGTCGGGAGAGATCGTCCGCACCATGAATATCACCTCGACCGCCGAGTGCGGGGACGACGGCCGCTGGACGACCGTGGTGTCGGCGGTCTGCTTCTGCGGGTGACGACGCCCTCCTTCGCCATTGCCTTCGCCGCCGGGCTGCTGAGCTTCCTGTCTCCCTGCACGCTGCCGCTGATCCCGAGCTACGTAGGGTTTCTCACTGGTCTATCCGCCGACGAGCTCGAAGTACGTCGGGGAACGGCCTTGCTCCACGCGCTCGCCTTCGTGGCTGGTTTCTCGGCGATTTTCATCGCCTTGGGCGCGAGCGCGTCTGCCCTCGGGGTGCTGCTCTTACACTGGCAGGTGTGGATCGGCCGGATCGGTGGTGTCGTAGTCATTCTCTTCGGGCTGTACCTGCTACGTGTGATCCAGCCCGCTTTTCTCACGCGAGAGCGTCGGCTGCAGCTCGCCAACAAGCCACTCGGCTACCTGGGATCCGCGTTCGTCGGCGTCACGTTCGGGGCTGCCTGGACGCCCTGCATCGGTCCCATCCTCGGCGCGATCCTCACGATGGCTGCCGCGCAGGGGAGCGTGGGGCGGGGTGCCGGACTGCTCACGGTGTACGCGCTCGGCCTTGCGGTGCCGTTCCTGCTCGCGGCAGTGGCCCTGGACCGCTTCCTGGTCTGGTTCCAGCGGTTCCGGCCCTACCTCGTCTGGGTTGAGCGGATTGCGGGAATCTTGCTGATCCTCCTGGGGCTGCTGCTGCTCACCGATCGCTTCACCTTGCTGGCGAGCTGGCTGCAGGGCCTGACGCCCGAGTTCCTGAAGAGCCGCCTGTAGGCCGCAAGTCCTAAAGGGCAATGCGCGTGC
>Ga0137410_10002519_pt1 | contig 12461 bp, 16 predicted proteins | sample CZODoug1_16funga_FD_108878 | JGI IMG/M metagenome (GOLD analysis project Ga0137410, IMG submission 108878) | Vadose zone soil fungal communities from Angelo Coast Range Reserve, California, USA - CZODoug1_16fungal (Illumina Assembly) | ecosystem: Environmental > Terrestrial > Soil > Vadose zone... | reverse complement strand
TTTCGTTTGCGGCAAGACGACGTGCAACGCGCCCACAATCAAAAGCGCTAGGCTGCCGAAGGCGTGCCACAATCCGACGCGACGATCGAGATCGCGATGGATAAAGCGCGGCACCACGCGATACTGCGCGTAAAAGAAAACGAATATCCAGATGGCGGAGAAGAAATACGAGGCCAGGTCGCGCGTACGGACGAGTGGCTCTTCCAACGGGCCAACGTGGCTCGCGAAGTAGATCATGGAGAGCCCCCAGCCGACGATGCATATCAGCCCGCTGAGCCGGAAGAGTTTTTCCGGGAAACTTTGCTGCTCCCAAAGCGGCTTCTCCACCTGATCGTCCCTCCTGCTCTTACCGTAACACCTCCGTCGTTCCGTCTGGGCGGCAAAACGCGCTTTCTGCCGCGAATTTACTACCTTGACCGCCTGGGCAGTTTCGCGGGGCGGAAGGCTCTCTTTGCTTCGGCTTCGAGGCGCTGATAATGAATGGCGCGCGAAGTCTGATCTGTAGCGGTCACCTGCCGCGCGATTTGTTCACCGAGCGGCATGCCTGTCACAAAATGGGGCGTGTTCACCGGTTGATGGAAGGGCGGGGCCTGCCCCGCCCTGGACAAGGCAAACGATTATGAGGCGAAAAGATTGCGATTGTCCTTGCCGCGAGGGCGCACTCGCGGTCATCCATGTTGTTCCTTGCAGCCAAAGAACTTATCCTTGGCTCAAAGACTCCTCTCAAGTCTGCAGTCGCAAAAGGAACAAATTGGCGCAAGCCGTAATTAGAGCAGCTCGCCAGAACTCTTGACACCCAATGTTTCCAAGAGCATAGTTCCGTCTATCCCTCGGTATTTATTCCCCGTGTCGACCGCTTTGCGGTCGCTTCAAACAAGGAGGCCTACCATGCCGTTTTTTCTTCATCAAGTAAGTTACACGCCGGAAGCACTTGCGCGGCTCATTGCCAATCCGCAGGATCGCTTTGACGCGGTTCGGGCGCCTATTGAGAAGCTCGGTGGAAAGGTGCAGAACTCCTACTTCGCTTTCGGGCAGTATGACGCTGTGCTCATCACCGAGATGCCGGACAACGTTTCCGCCGCCGCGATCGCCCTGGCGTTCGCCGCCGGCGGTTCCCTGCGCAACTGCCAGACCACGGCGCTGATGTCCAACGCCGAGGGATTGGAAGCGATGCGCAAAGCCGCGACCTGCGGCTATAAGCCCGTCGTGGCAGCCGCCAGCGGTGCCGCCGCGCGCCCGTGATCGGAACCGCACAGTAAGGGCGCAGCCCCAAGCGCGGAATCGCCCAACCCGCCGAGCAAGCTCAGAGCATGCAGGACGTGTGTGTGTCACGGTGTCCTCGTCCAGTGATAGACTTCACACGAAGGAGGGCTCGATGTATCCGTCTCGTCTGCTCGCTTTGTATTTCTCTCCACTCGTGCTGGCCGCGGTCTTGCTCGGGGCCACCTCCATCGCGCGGAAATCGGCGGCAGCGCAGTCCTCGCAACAAGCTGCGCCGCCACTGTCGCAGCGGCCCGACGTGACGAAACCGCTTGAGGATAAAAGCGTCCAAGGCGCTCCTCTGCAGCATGAGCCCAGCGCCGCCGAGATGAGCAAGAAAGAAACCGTCGCGTCCGCCTTTCTGCGCGACCTGCAATTCCAGGAATACGAAGTACGTTCCGCCGCCGAAGCCATGCCGGAAGAGAAATACAGCTATCGCCCCGCCGAAGGGAAATTCAAGAACGAAAAACCCGAGTTCGGTCCGGCCGAAGTCCGCACCTTCGCCGAACAGGTGAAGCATGTGGCCTGTTCGAATTTCGCCTTCGCCGCCGAATTGGACGGCCGGAAGCCACCCGACGCCTGCGACAAGGGCGGCCACAGCCCGGCAAAATCCAAGAAGGAATTGCTGATCTATCTGCGCGATTCGTTCGCCGCGATCCGCAAATCGCTGGGCGCCATCGACGCAAAGAACATGTTCGATCCCATCGAAGGGCCCTACGCGGGCCCGAACACGCGCCTCGGCCTGGCCACCGTGGTGATCTGGCACAACGCCGACCACTACGGCCAGATGACGCTCCTTCTGCGCCTGAACGGCATCGTCCCGCCCGCCAGCCGCAGGAATCCGCCCGCGCCCCAAGACAATTACTGAGAGTTGGCGGCGTTTCCTTCATTTGTACATAATTGTACAAATCTTATAATTTGTACATTTATGTGCAAAAATAAATACTTGCACGTTTTCGTACAAGCTGATATTCTTGGTAAGGGTGCCTCATGCCTTCCACAATCTACGCAGTGTTGATCGCGGACGTCATGGAATCGCGCGCCCGCGCGGATCTCCGCAGCCTGCTCGGAAAGAAACTTGCCGCCATTTCAAGACGTCATTTGCGCCGGAAGCTCATCCAGCTGCCGTATTCCGTTACCGCCGGTGATGAATTTCAAACCGTTACCCGCAACCTACCGTCGATACCCGCCGTCATCCGGGATCTCCGCGCCGCTCTCAGGCCGCTGTCTCTCCGGATCGGAGTGGGCTTCGGAAGTGTTTCCGGCCGTATTCAGGCGCCCGTAAACCGCCTTGGTGGCGAGGCTTTTCAATCCGGGCGAAAGGCCATCGAAAACATCAAGACCGGCGATCTCTTCAAATTCGAGGTCCTGACCGCTTTTGTGTCCCGCTACGAACACTTCAACAAAACCATCAACCTGATCTATGGGCTCCACGATACGTTGGTTCTGAAGATCACCGAAAGGCAGTGGGAGACCATCCAGGAATTCCTCGATGCCCCGACGCTCGAGCGAACCGCCAAACGCCTTAAGCTTGACAACTCCACTGTTTCCAGAAATCTCAAGCGGGGGTATTATTGGCAACTAACGGAAACGGTTAAGGTAACAGAGTCGCTAATCAAGCGCACTTTTTGCTAGTTGTACAGAAACGTACAAAAACAGAAAGTTGTACATAAACATGCAATCACTCCTCCGAGCCCTTCTGGCGATCTACCTGGCGCATCTGCTGACCGATTTTGTTTTTCAGACGCACCGCCTCGTCGAGCAAAAACGGCAGGGGAATCCCGCCGCCTATTTGCTTCACGGGCTCATCCACTATCTCTCCGCGGTCATCATCACCGGTTTTGTCCTGCGCGGCTCCATCCTCTCGCTGCGCACGCATCTGGTGATCGCGGCGCTAACGCTCGTTCATCTGCTGATCGATTTTGCCAAGACACAGTTAGCCAAAGAGTATCCGGTCTGCGACGGATCCTGGGCCTACGTAAGCGATCAGCTCCTTCATTTCCTTACCGTCAGTCTCGCCGCATGGCTGCTGTCGCCTGCCGTGCCATTCAGCGAACTCAGCGCTTTAATTCAGAATTCCCGGGCCATTCCGAATAAGTTTCTTGCCGTGCCGGTGATTTACGTAGGCGTGGTCTTCGGCGGCGGATATCTGATCCGCTTCCTGGTCCGTTTCCTGGCGGCAGGCGTAAAGAGCCATTCGCTGGAAAGAACCAGCGAGCAATTGCAGAACGCCGGGCTTTACATCGGCTGGCTGGAACGGTTCCTGGTTGTCACTGCGTTACTGCTGCAGTCACCGGCAACGGTTGGCCTGATCCTGACGGCAAAATCCATCGCCCGCTATCCGGAGTTCAAATCCGAGCGCTTCGCGGAATACTTCTTGATTGGCACGCTCCTGAGCATCTCGATGGCGCTCCTCGGGGGAGCGCTTCTGGCGAAGCTTATTTTCGGCCACGTGCGATTCTCGGGATAAGATGTGCGGCACCGGTCCTCGCAAGGGGAAATCCGTCACGCGCCGCTTCGCCTTTGCTAGAATCTCCGCATGACCCCTTCCCCGGTTTCTCCGCGCTTGGCAAACATCAGCCTTTATCCCATCAAATCGCTTGATCCGCTCCCTGTAAGAGAAGCCCGCATCGGCCCGGGCGGCGGTCTTGAATTCGACCGCGCGTGGGCGCTCTATTCCGCTGACGGCCAATGGGTCAACGGCAAGCGCAGCACAGCCATCCACTTGATCCGCGCGGCTTTCACGCCGGACATCAGTTCTGTCACGCTTTCGGTTCCGGGGGACCGCCGGAAAATCCCAACCAAAACATTTGCCTTTCCTGGTGACACGGCGGCCGCCTCCAAATGGTTTTCCAACTTCTTCGAGCAGCCCATCACCGTCCGCCATTCTCCCGAAGGATTTCCCGATGACACCATCGCCAACGGCCCAACGATTGTTTCCACTGCGAGCTTGCAGGCCGTCTGCGGACTTTTCACCGGCATGACCATCGAAGACACGCGCTTGCGCTTCCGTACCACACTCGAAATCGATGGCGACGGCTCTGCCGCCGCACCTGCAGAAGTCCCGGCATTCTGGGAAGATCAACTCTTCAGCGCGGAAGAACGCAGCGCCGTGCGCTTCCGCATCGGCGAAGTGAATTTCGAGGGCAGCAATCCCTGCGCGCGCTGCCCGGTTCCCCCGCGCGACCCGCATACGGGAGTTATCATTCCCGGCTTCCAAAAAATCTTCAGCGATTACCGCCGCTCGCATGTCCCGGCGTGGTGCCCCGAAGCCCGCTTCGACCACTACTACCGCCTGGCTACCAACACGCGCGTTGCTTCCACCGAAGCTGGAAAAATTCTGCGCGTCGGTGACCTGCTTGTTCTTTAGCGCTCGCCGCTGGCTCGCGATTTTGCGCTTCACCGGTAGCTTGGTCTCCTGCAATCGCGCTCGTATACTACCTCGCGTCCCGCTTCCCCGCCGCAATTTGCTCGCCGCGGCCCGGGCAGGACGTCTCCAATGACCTTTGCCGAACGTGGAGTCGCTGCGGCACAGAAGCTCCAGCACTGGTTCAACCGCCGTGTGCTCCGGGAACCGTGGATGATCGAGGAGTTTGCCAGCCCGATCCTGCAGGAGAGCCTGCTCCTGGATAAGGCTCGCTGCGATGCCTATCGCGAAGCGATTCATCGCACCGTGAAACCCGGCGATACGGTCGCGGATCTCGGCGCGGGCACTGGTCTGCTTTCCTTCTTCGCGCTGCAGGCCGGCGCGCGCCACGTCTACGCAATCGAGATGAGCCGCATCGCCGATGCCGCCGCCGAACTGATCGAAGCCAACGGATTTCAAGACCGCATCACGCTGATACGCAAAAACTCGAAAAGAGTGCGCTTGCAAGAGCGTTGCGACGTCCTCGTCACCGAGACGCTCAGCGCTTTCTGCTTCGACACGGAAAACGTCATCGAGTTCGTCGCCGACGCCCGCGAGCGTTTCTTGAAGCCCGGCGCGCGCATTATCCCCGAATCCGCGGACACATTTCTGATGCCGTTTTCTTCCGATGCCTTCGGCGCGGGCCGCCTCCCGCTCCGTTACTACGATCTGGATTTCAAGCCGTTCAGCAAACGGCTCTTCAAGTCCTATGGCATTGTGCGAGCCTCCGGCCAGCCGTTCGTCGCGCTCAGCCGGCCCGCGCCCTTCTACCACATCGACTTTCGCAAGGACACGCAGAACCCCGGAAAAACATTCGCCCCGTTCCGCATCACTGCCGATGGGCGACTGGATGGCTTCCTCGGCTGGTTCGAGGCGCGCCTCTGCGAAGGCGTCACGCTCAGCAACTCACCGTACTTGCCGCTCACGCACTGGTGGCAACTCTATCTTCCCGTCCTTGAGCGGCCTCACTATCGCTCCGGCCAAACCATCCTTCTCTACCTCGACCCCAGCATGGTCGCCGGCGAAGCCCAATGGTCCTACGCCGTCCAACCCGCCAGTCCCCAATCTTCAAATTCAATTGCGCAGAAGTAGCCGGGCCCTGTTTTGCAGATCGAATTTCTCTGACCCCGCTTCATCAGCCGCTGGTAAAGTATTTTCGCGGCGGGAACATGGTGCGGCTAAGAAGTTCCTTGCCGCAACGCTGACGGATCTGCTCCGTCCAGTTCACCCAGCTCGGCTCGCTCAAGCCGAGAAAGTGCCGCGCATTTTCATACGGCGCAAGCCCCAGGTAGTAGAGGCGGAATAGCACCATGCGCGAGGCCCAGTCCGGCCCATCGAGCGCCGCCTGCCCCGGCAGCGCGAAATCCGCCACCCACTCGTTCAGGCGGGGGCGAAAATCCGGCCGCCACAGGAACTTCCCCGTGTCCTTCCAGTTCAGCACCGAAATGCCGCGCTTCGTCTCCAGCAAATTCGCGCGTGCCGCGGTACACTTCCCAGCACATATCAAACGCCACTTCCGGTTTGACGCTCATCGCTCCTCCGCGCCGATTCAGCAAGCCACCGGTTGCAGCGAAAGTTTCCTAACACCGCCCCGCCAGCGCGCGCTCACTAACTTTCTGCGAATCGCGCGTTTGATCTGCTACTCCCACACCGTCCCGAAGTCCTCGCCGCGCAAGACCTTGCTCATCGCTCGCTGGCGCTTGTGCACCACGTAGCCCCCCTGTTCCGGCTTCCGCAGATGCCGCAATTGTGCCGAAATGCTTGCGGGCGGGTAATGCTTCAGCTTCGCGAGTTCGTCCAGCGTCAGCCACGTCTCGCATTGCGGCGCGCTCAGCATCACGTCGCAAAGCACGTCGCGCTGTCTCCGCGGCGCGATCGGTTTTTTCAGTCCCCTTCTCCGAGTTTTTCGCATCTTCGCCTCCTTTCCCGCCGCTTATCAGTCCTCAGCAGGAAGCTCTTCCGTGGGTGCGCGTCTTGCGCCGTCGCGCTCTTCATCTTCTGCATCGTCCGGCGTCCACGCCGTACGGTCCGGGTCTTCGTAATCTCCCGCGCAGGCGCTGCAAGCGCGCATTTCGATTTCCCCGCCGGCGCCAACGATCGGATAAACTTCGCCTTGCACTGCCTGCCCATCAGCAGTCCCGCGATCCGAGCGCCAAAGTTTTCCACAGTTTTCCACAGTTTTCCACAGGTCAGTACCCTGCTAGTACTCTCGCGCCCCCGCGTTCCTGTTGAACGCTTCGAATAACCGCGCTTGGCGTCTTCCTTCAACACCCATCGCCGCCGTCACGTCCATGCGTCTCTCCCCGGACTTACGTCTTAACTGCCTTATATTTTTTAGAGGACGCTAATTCAGAGAGACCGCAGGAGCTGTCCGGCGATAAATCTGGACACACCTCGGAGTCATCCGGAAAAACTCGCAAGAATAGAGTGGGTAAATACTAGCGGCCAGAGGGGGTCGCAGCAGCGGGTCCTATTTCTAGAAGCTGTTCTTTGCGGTACACGAGAGAGTTGATGTCGTAGGTCGCCAGCTCAAAGCCGTGACCGTGCGTGATGGCATCGGTCGGGCACGCTTCCACGCAATAACCGCAGAAAATGCAGCGCGAATAATCGATGTTGTATACGCTGGCATAGCGCTCGCCCGCGGAGATGCGGTTTGCGTCGACGTTTTCCGCTGCTTCGATGTAAATGCAATTCGCTGGGCACGCCGCAGCGCAGAGGAAGCAGCCCACACATTTTTCCAGTCCGCTTTCGTCGCGGTGCAGGACGTGGATCCCGCGGTAGCGTGGCTGGAAATGTACGGGTTCGTAGGGATAGTTTTCCGTTACGGTCTTACGAAACATATTGCGGAATGTTACGCTAAAGCCCTTCACCAAGGCGCCAAACGTCTCGCCCACTTCCCGGATGATCGATGCCATAAACTACGAGTCTAGCAAACGGCCTCGGGGCGGGCAAATCTGGCCTCTGTCGCTTCCTTGCCGCTCACATCGCCAGTGCTTGAATGATCTGCTTCCCATGGAAGCGCCCGTTTTCGATGAAAATCTCGCCAGTATGGCGCCCGCCGATAACCACTCCCGCCAGATGGATTCCCGCCACATTGCTCTCGAGGGTATTCGGATCCAACGCCGGTTTGCGGCTTTCCGGATCGAGCCGCACGCCTAGGCTTTCGATGAACGTGAAATCGGGATGATACCCGGTCAACGCGAACACGCGTCGTGCTGGCAATCTCTTCTCACCGGCTCCATTTTCGACGACGACTTCGTCCTTCGTGATGCGCTTCACGCGCGTCTCGAACAACGCTTTCACTTGGCCGGCCTTGATCCGGTTCTCAATGTCCGGCCGCACCCAATACTTGATCGTTGCACCAAGCTCCTTGTTCCGATGTACCAGCGTCACTCGCGCGCCATTCCGATAGAGATCGAGCGCCGCCTCAGCAGCGGAATTTTTCCCGCCGATCACGACCACGTCCTGATTCCAGAATTCATGTGGCTCGGTGTAGTAGTGCGAAACGTGCGGGAGATCCTCGCCCGGCGCGCCCAGTTGGTTCGGCAGATCGTAATAGCCTGTCGCCACGGCAATCTTCTTGCACTGGTATTTGTGCTCCGTTCCCTTCTCCGTTCTCGTTACGACCGTAAAGTTTCCATCCTGGCCATCGACGCGCAACACCCGCTCGTACAACCGCAATTCAAGTGCATAGTGCTCCGCCGCCTTCCGGTAGTATTTCAGCGCCTCGACGCGGGTAGGCTTTTCCGCCGCGCAAACCAGCGGCAAGTCGCCGATTTCGAGCAATTCCGGCGTCGTGAAAAACATCATGTTTACCGGATAGTGGAAGATCGAATTGCACAGGCAGGCCTTGTCGATGACCAGCGGCCGCATTCCCGCGCGCTTGGCTTCAATGGCGGTAGCCAGGCCCGTCGGCCCCGCTCCAATGCAGATAATGTCGTAGGTTCCCATGAGAATTTCAGTCTGCCGGGAGTTTTTCGGAATTGCAAATTGCAGCAACTCTACTGCTTCGGAGGTAGATCCAGGATTTCCGTGAGTTCCCGCCGGAACGATTCAAGTTCGCCCAATTTCTCCGGCGTTGCTTCCACTTCCTTCTTTTTCCAGACGAACACTTCGCCTGAGCCGCGCTTCAGCTTCACACAGAGGTTTCCTTCTAAGAGATACGATGGCGGCGCGAGCAGTCTTAATCCGCCGTTCGGAACGGGAGCCAACACCGCCGCGCAATCGCCTTTCCTCATGCACAGGGCACTCTCGTAAGGCGGAATCGCAATCGGGCGAAAGCCTGCCTCGAAGAGCCGCTCGATGACCTGCATTTGCTGCGGTGAAAGTTCAACCATGGAGGCAACTTCCGGGAGCAGTGCTTGTTTGTCCGGACTCGTCTCGAGGGGCCTCGTCCTTTCTTGGAAGTATTAAGCCGCTGTCGAATCGGCTTCGGAAGAGGAGCCCTCAAGCTGTGCCAGGATTTGGCGTAGCGTCGAAATCAACTCATCGCGTGAAACATGACTCTTCTTGAACTGAATCCGGAACTTGAACGTTTCCCCCGGTGGCTCGAATTGAAAGATGAACGGCTGTGGCCGCTGCGGTCCTGACTGCTCTTCTCGGCGTTCGCGGCGCGCTTCGTCGCGCGTCAGCCCGCCCTGCATGATACGGTGGAACATCTCGATCATTTTCTTTTCGGTGGGTTGGCGCGCAATCTGCAGCAAAAGCGACTTTGAAAGGATTCCGTGCTCGATGCACTTTTTTCGCAGCGAGTCGGGAATATTGCGCAGCGACAAAGTTTCGGTCACCGAGGACCGCGCCCGGCCGATCTTCTTCGCGATGTCCTCGTGCGTGTATTCAAATTGCGCGCTCAGGCGGTGCAGCCCATCTGCTTCTTCAAAGGGCGTCAGGTCTTTCCGCTGAATATTTTCAACCAGCCCGATTTCGAGCGTCTCCGCGTCGTCCGCCGTCTTTTCGATGCACGGCACCTCGCGCAGTCCCGCCGCCCGCGACGCGTGATAGCGCCGCTCGCCGGAGATGATATGGAAGCAGTCCTCTCGCGGGACGTAGCGCACCAGCAGCGGCTCCAGCACCCCTTTCTCGCGGATCGATTCCGTGAGTTCGCGCAAATCGCCGAGCGCCTTGCGTGGCTGGTCGGGGTTCGGGCGGATTTGGTCCACGCGAATCATACGCCCCACCGCCGCGCCACTGTAGCTTGTCAGCGACTCTACGTAGTGCGCGTCATGCCGCATCTTCAGCGTGACGGGTAACCCGATCCTCTTCGACACGTTGGATAACCTCCCCTGCGAGTTTCTTGTACTCGACCGCGCCGGGTGATTTCGGCGCGTACGTCAAAATCGTTTCTTTGTATGCCGGACTCTCTTCCAGCCGGACGTTCTTCGTGATTTTCGTCTTAAACAGCACTTCGCCGAATACCGAGCGAATCTGCCCGTGCGTATCCTTGGAAATGTTCGTACGCTTGTCAAAAAGCGTAATCACCACGCCCAGAACTTTCAGCGCCGGGTTGGGACGTGCCCGGATTCGCTCGTAGGTTTCGAGCAGATCGTCAGTCCCCTCGATCGCGAAGTACGCAGCCTGAATGGGCACAAGCAAATGCGTCGATGCCACCAGGGCATTCACTGTCAGGATTCCCAGCGATGGCGGAGTATCGAGGATTACGTACTCATAATCTTTCAGGACCGGGGTCAGCGCATCTTTCAATTTGAACGGGGCATCGAATTGTCCCGCGAGGACCTGCTCCAGCTTTGCAAGCGCCAGCCGGCCCGGCCCAACAAACAACATGGGATCCTTGGTCGGCTTTATGACTGTGGCCATCGTGACCCGGCTGTCGCTCAGCACGTCGAACATGGTCGTGGAAATCTCACCGGAATCGTAAAACGCGATTGTCGAATTGGCTTGTGGATCGAGATCAATCAGCAGTGTCCGCTTTCCGCGATGCGCGAGCGCCGCGGACAAATTGATCGCCGTCGTGGTCTTTCCCACGCCGCCTTTTTGATTCGCAACGGTGATGATGGCCGTCATCTTTTTCTGCCTCCGCCCGCGCACAAAAAATCGAGCCGCAGCGATCCGGCAACTGGGTTCCTATATATGGGTGCCGCCTCCAGAAAACCCCCAAGGCCTAGGCTAACTCTACGTTTGCTACCTGTTCATTGGCAAGCGAAAAGTGGGTGGACCGACGGCTGTCGCGGTGGAAAACCAAAAGCAGGGTGCAGCCAGATGGATACGCTTTGTGGGGCAAGTACGAAATTGAGCCTTCCCAGCAACGCGCTCTTGTTCCACAGTGACTATTCCACACCACTCCCAGCCTGCGCCATCATCCCTCCTTGGTGCAAGGAGGCACCGATGGAAGGGTATGCATCCGAGCGTCGTAATTCTCCCCGTCAGCTCTTAAAAACCAAATTAGGTGTGCGCGCCTGGAAATCCGGCTGGAACGAGCAGCGAGCGGAATCGGAAAATGTTTCGGAAAGAGGAGTCTTTTTCGCCACTGACGCACCCCTAGTTATCGGCTCGGCGGTCGAGGTTCTTCTGAAAATGCCGGAGGAAATCAGCGGCAGACCGACCACGGAATGGCGATGCACCGGTCACGTAGTGCGTCTCGAGCCTGTCGATACGCCGCGCGGCAAGTTGGGTGTGGGCGTCCAGTTCGACTGCTATGAAATTTTGCGGTCGGAAGCGGCTCTTCCAAGTTGACGCTGAATCCGGCGTGCGGGCGATCGCCAGAATCCGGAGGTCGGCATGCCGAGGCGTGGCCTAGTTGTAGACGACGAACCATTAGTTTGCGAGATGATCGGGAAAGTCCTGAATTCAGCCGGCATGGAAGCGTTGATCCTTACTAGAAGCACAGAAGCTCCCGATATTCTCGATGAAGGAAAATTTGATGTCGTGTTCTTGGATTTACACATGCCTTCTCCCGACGGGATCGAATTTGCCCGGCAGGTGCGCAGGTCGCGCTTCAATCGTACGACCCCCATCGTCCTGATCAGCGACGATCAGCGTCCGAGTGCGCTTTCCGTAGGATTTGCGGCGCGTGCAAGCTTCTTCTTATACGCCAATTGACAGGGCTCAGCTTCTCAAGCTCGTGCGGGCCACTCAAGGCGCCATGGAGCATGAGCGGCGTCGGACCCGTCGCGTAACCATTCCATCCAAAGTGCGGCTCAAGTTTGGAAAGGAAGAGCTGGAAGGTGAAACGATTGACGTCAGCATGAGCGGCCCCCTGGTTCGGGCTCCCCGGACCGCTCCGGTTAGCTCATCCTTAGGTATTAGCCTGCAGCTCTCTGATCGTTATGAGGCCAATCGCAGTGGGCGGTTCGGTCGCCCGCATTCTGAATGGGAATCAGATGGGGATCCAATTGGACCAGCGCTCTCTCTCAGACCGTGAGATCTTGCAGGAATTTCTCTTGCCCTTGATTCCCACGGAATAGTCTGCCCGCGACTTGCTCCCACTCCCCGCTCTTCACTTCGTTTCACAGAGGCATCCGTTTGCTCCTTTTCTCCACCCCGCTTACACTCGTTCCTCTTGTCCAGCACCCATGATCGGACTCCAGACACTACGCGCCGAATTCCGACCCACGTTGCGGCTCGCCATTCCACTTGTGCTCGCCGAACTCGGCTGGATGAGTATGGCTATCGTCGATACGATGATGGTAGGGCGGCTCCCCAACAGCGCGACTGCCATGGGCGCGGTCAGCCTGGGCTCCAACATTTTTATCGTGCTCGCTCTTTTCGGTGGCGGACTGCTCATGGGACTGGACACGCTGGTTGCGCAAGCTTTCGGAGCGGGCCGGCGCGAGGACTG
>Ga0137410_10002516_pt1 | contig 12467 bp, 13 predicted proteins | sample CZODoug1_16funga_FD_108878 | JGI IMG/M metagenome (GOLD analysis project Ga0137410, IMG submission 108878) | Vadose zone soil fungal communities from Angelo Coast Range Reserve, California, USA - CZODoug1_16fungal (Illumina Assembly) | ecosystem: Environmental > Terrestrial > Soil > Vadose zone... | reverse complement strand
GAAGATGCCGGCTGCAGTCGCGGCTGGTGCGCCGCCGAGGCTCGCGAAGTAGAGCTCGTGCAGCAGCGTGGAGTTGAGCGCGACAAGCTGCTCGCGCTTGAGGCTGTTGACGACGTAGGGCGGTGTGCTCGAGAGGTCGAGAGACTCGAGCTTCTCGGTGATGGCGTTCAGACGCCGCATCGCGCCGCCGTAATTGTTCTCGTAGTGACTCTCGATGAGTTTCGGCGAGAGGCCGTTCAGCAGCCAGGGACGGCAGTAGATCGGTGCAAGTTGATAACGCATGACACTCCTTTCGCATTGCGAAGCGGAGCAGTCCTTGGTACGCGGTGAGCGTGCTTGATGCCGGGTGACTCCCCGACGACCCGGCTGGGCGCGCGAGGCGCGCCCACGAAATCCAGTTGTTTACGGCATGGCTCTCACCTGAGCTTGTACGCGAGCACGCGCGCGGGAGAGGCCCCGCTCGCGGGAGCGGCGACGTACAAGGCATCTTCCTCGGGAACGAACAGGCCGGTGCGGGCGCGCGGCGCGGTGTTTACCGTTCCTTCGCGCGTGTAGTGATCGGGATCGTCCTGGCGCAGGATGTCGACGCGGCCTTCACCGCAGACCACGTAGACGCGCTTGCGCATGGCGTCGTAGAAGAGGTCGTCGCTGTCGCCGCCAATCGGGAGCCTCGCGACGACACGACCCGAGTCGAGGTCGTAGACCAGCAGCACGGCCGGCGCGCGCGCAGCAACGAAAAGGCGCCGACCCGCCTCGTCGAGCGCCATCGGGAAATTCGCGGCGGCGGGGACACTCCAGCCCGCGACCACCGCCTGCTTGACGCGGTCGACGACCGAGATCCGGCCGGCAGTCGGGATGTTGACGAAGATTCGCGTGCCGCTCTTCTCGAGCTGGAACGACTCGGGATGGCCCGGAAGAGCGATGTCGCCGGAAGACGTACCGGTCATCGCGTCGAGCACGCGCAGCGCGCCGCTGCCGTAGCCGACGTAGACCTTGCGCGCCTGCGCGTCGTAGCGCAGGTTGTCGGCGTCCTCGAGGCCGTTGACGTGACCGAGCAGCGCCAGCGACTCCGCATCCAGGATATCGACGCGATTGGTACTGCCGTTAGCGACGAACACGCGGCCGGTTTCCGGTACGTGCACGATGCCCTGCGGCTCGCCGAAGCCGTCGAGGCTGCGCGCGCGCTTGCCGGCGCCGAGGTCGAGCACCTCCACCGTGTCGTTGCCGAGCGCGGCCACGTAAAGGCGATGTCGCTTGGCGTCGACGCCGAAATGATCGATGCGCCCCTTAACGCCCGGCATCGAGATGTCGGAGGTCAGTTGCGGAAGCGCCGCTTGCCCCGCCGCTAAGGCAGGCGACAGGCAGAGGCAGAAGAGTATCGATTTCATGTGCGTTCCTTCTTGTAAGAAAACGTCCAGGTCAATCCGAGCCTGATTTCGCGGACGGCCTCGTCGCCCGAATGCGCATAGCGCAGCCCGACGTCGAAAGTGAGGTACTCGCGCGGCCGCCAGATCGCCCCCACAAGCGCCGAAGTCGTGCGCGAGGTGCCCGAGGCTTGCTCGGCGAAGATTTCGGCGACGGGCCGCACCGCCCAGGAATAGGGCCCTTCGAGGATCGCGCCGAGAAAAAGGTCGGGCTCGTGCGCGCGGTTCCAGGCAAGCGCGGCGTTGAGGTGCAGCGTGCCGGCTTCCCAGCGCTGCGACACGATCCCCGCGACCGACGCGCCGGTACCGGATTGACCGTGGAGCTCGGGCAGGAGAATCCCGTACTCGGCGGCGACGCTCGGCCCGCTCGCGTCCTGCAGGGCGCCCTCGCGCAGCATGGTCTTCACGAACACGCCGGTGTCGACGATCGAGGATGAGGGCTCGCCGGGCGCCGGGTCCAGGGCGACTTCGCGCTGCCCCTCGAGCACGAACTCGCTGCGCCAGGGCAGGCCGAGGTTCGCCACGACCGCCGGCGCGACGCGTACCTTGTCCGCGCCTTCGCGCAGCCAGCCGATCGGGCCGAGCTCCAGCTCGAATTCGCCCAGGCCGGCGACGTCCGCGTCGGTGGAGTCGAATGGGCGGTACGCGAACGCGGGCGCGGCCAGCATCGTGAGGAGCAGCGCGGTGGAGATTCGCCGCATCATTTCGCGCCGAAGCCGAAATCGTCGAACAGCGTGACGCTGTCCGCCTTGGTCCAGACGCCTACGGCGCCTGCGCCCGAGATGTGCGCGTCCTCCATCTCGATGGTCGGTTTGCCGTCGTAGATCACCCGGATCTTTTTTCCGGAGAATTCCACGCGCAGCGTGTGCCAGGCGTTGCCGGGAACGGGTGCGTCGACGTACTTGAGGGTATTGCGCCTGCCGTTCGCGGTGTAGTAGAGCGAGACGTTGTTTTCGAGCGCGTTGGCGCGCGCCACGTAGTAATTGTCGCCGTCCTTCCAGCGCCATACGATTCCGCCCGCCTGGTCCTCGCGGCCCGAGAGCGGCTTGAACTTTACCTCGACCCAGCCGTCGGCGAGCGACACGTCCGGCCGCACGCACCAGGGGAAGGTGCCGCTGCCCGATTGCTTGAGGACGTTGGGCTTGCTCGGCGCCGAGGCGTCGCCCTCGACCGTCCATTTGGGCGAGCCGCGCCCGGTGACGCCGGCGCGCCAGCCCGCGGGAGCGGCGCCGGTGGAATCGTTGTCGAAGCCCGCGGTCTGGGCCGCTGCGGTCGCTGAGAACAATGTGGCCATGATGACGAGTCCTTTCATCGAAATGCCCCTCTCACGATTCCAGCCAGACCGCCGCAGGCGATCAAAGGCAGCACCGGCAGGCGCTGCCACGCGAGCATGACGATCACGGTAACCAGCAGCACGGCGCCGGTGAAGGCGTCGGGCGCCGCGTGGGGCAGCAGCTGCACGATGGTCATCGCGAGGGTGGCGATTACCGCCGGGCTGATGCCCTTCATCGCCGCCTTGATCCACGCTAGGCGCCGCACGCGGTCGAGGACGGGAACGATCGACAGCATCAGCGCGAACGAGGGCAGGAAGATGGCGAGCGTCGCGACCGCCGCTCCGGAGACGCCGGCGACCTTGTAGCCGACGTACGCCGCGACCATGATGATCGGGCCCGGAGTGAGCTGCCCGATCGCGAGGCCGTCGATGAACTCCTGCGGCGTGATCCAGTGGAACTGGTTCACGACCTGGTCCTGGATGAAGGCGAGGATAGAGAGTCCGCCGCCGAACGTGACCGCCCCGACCTTGAGGAAGAACCAGCCGACGTCCCACAGCTCGTGCGAGGCGCCCGCGCTCGCCGTCCCGCCCAGGCCGGCGAGCAGCGGCTCGGCCAGGCGCTCGGCCGCGATCAGGATCGCGGTCGCGAGCGCAGCCAGCAGGCCCGCCTTACGCGAGTGGCGCACGGCGACGCCCGCGCAGCCCGCGAGGAGCAGCGTGCCGGCGACGCCCAGCCACGTGACCGCCGCGGCCGCGGCAATCGCAATGGTGATCGAGGCGCGGTCGACGATCGCGTTGCGCCCGAGGCGCCAGGCGGTCGCGACGAAGATACCGAGCACCACGGGCCCCAGGCCGTAGAGCGCGTCGCGCATCAGCGGTACCGCGCCGTACGACGAGTACAGGGCGGTCAGCGCGAGCATGATCGCGAACGCCGGCACGGTGAACGCGAGTCCGCCGACGAGACCGCCCCACCATCCGGCGCGCTGGTGGCCGGCGAAAATGCACATCTGCACCGCCGGCGCGCCGGGGAGCGTCTGCACCAGAGCGAGGCCCTCGAGGTAGCGCTCCTTCGTGAGCCAGCCGCGCCGCTCCTGCACCTCGGCCTGGATCAGCCCCCAGATCGCGGGCGCCCCGAAGCCGACGGTGCCGATCTTGAGAAAGGCGCCTGCCACTTCGAGGAGCCTCGTTGTTCTTTCGTTCATCGCGGTCTCCTTCATCGGTACGCTGCGGGATTCCATGTGTGGACCTCGTCCTGGGCGCTCTTGCACCAGGCGTAGAGCGCGTCGTACATCACCAGGCCGTGCTTGAGCATCTCCTGGTCGTCGGCGTACTTGCGCGACAGCCCAAGCGAGATCGCGGCGAGGCCGCTCGCCTGCGGCGCGAGGTCGAGGCGCGCCGTGTCCGCGCCGCGCACGATCGTCGCGAGCTGCGCGAGCGCCGGATCGTCCAGATGGAAGTGCTTGAGAAACGCGTCGAAGCTGCAACGCTCGCCCTCGTGCGTGAAGTGCACGTCGGGAACGTCGTAGGGAACCGCATCGCGCAGCTTCGCGGTGTCGAGCACGTCCTTGGTCGGCACGTAGAGGAACTCTGCCTCGGGATCGACGAAGCGCGCGAGCAGCCAGGGACAGGCGATGCGGTCGATCTTCGGACGCTCGCGCGTCACCCAGCGGGTGTTGGCGAGCGCGGGCTTGCGGTCGATCGCGCCGCCCGCGGCCTTCCAGTCCGCGATCCCGCCGTGCAGGTACTGCGCCGTGCGCCCGTTCTCGTGGAGCACCTTGGCGACCCCCCGGCTCACCTCGCCACCGTGCATGCAGTACACGACGGCCTCGCTCGCGCGAGGCAGCTCGCCCGCCCACTCGACGACGCGCTCCGGGTCGCGCCACAGCGCGCCCTCGATCATGTCGGTGGCGCCCTGGAAGGTTTCGTGACGCCGCACGTCGATGAGCAGCGGAGGCCGCCCGCCGCGAAGGGCCGACTGAAGGTCGTTACACCTGATTGATGCGTCCATAGCTTCCTCGCCCCGATGGAGACAAGTGAAGCAGAGCTTGGACGCTGGGTCTTGAACCGGCTTGGGGCCGGGCGGGGAGTCTGCGTTTTCCCCGAGCGCCGGATATTGAACCTGCGAGGCGGCGATGTCAAATATGAGCAAAATCTCCTTGTCCAGCGCCCCCTTGGAGGTGAATTATGGTGCAGTTCAAGCGGGGGGAAGACCGATGGAGGTGCAGCATGCCGATGCAATCCGCAAACAGGGCAGTGGATTACAGCAAGACCCGTCACGCGCCGAGCAAGGATGATGTCGAACTGAACGCCGCCGGGCAGGCGCTGCTGGCGTCGATCGAGGAGACGCTGCGTCCCAAGCAGCTCGCAGCGGCGTTTCCCCGCATCGTGAATCGCATGGCGAGTCTGTGGAGGTCGCCGCGGCAGATGGATCTCTACTTCGAGGATCTGCTTACCGACACCCGGGGAACTCGCCAGGGATTCGCGCTCGGCATTCTCATGGAGCTCACCACGCTGAAGGACCACTATCAGACCAAGGTCTTCCCTCCCACGCAGCGCGGCGACATGTGGCAGTCGTAGGACGGCAGGCGCGCACAGAAGCGCTAGTCAGATCGTCTTCTCGACCATCGCGCGCAGCTCGGCCGTCACCTCCGGCTCGATCCCGAACCACGCCTTCCACGCCGGCCGGCCCTGATTGAGCAGCATACCCAGGCCGTTCATGGTGGGATTGCCGCGCTTGCGCGCTTCCGCTAGGAACGGCGTCTCGAGCGGGATGTAGACGATGTCGGCGGCGAGAGCGCGCTTGGGCAGCTTGTCGAGCCTGAGGTCGAGCGCGTCGTTGCCGACCATCCCCTGGCTGGTCGTGTTGACCACCATCGCCGCGCCCTCGAGCGCGTCGTGGCGGTCCCTCCAGGGCAACGCGCTGATCGCGCCGCCGAACTCGCGCGCGATCTCCTGCGCGCGCTCGAGGGTGCGGTTCACCAGGCGGATCTCCTTCGCGCCTTCCTGCGCCAGGCCGTAGCACACGGCGCGCGATCCCCCGCCCGCGCCGATCACCACCGCCGGCCCCGCGTCGGGACGCCAGGCGGGGTACTCCTGCTTCACCGCCTCGATGAAGCCGTAGCAGTCGTTGTTGGTTCCCGCGAGCGATCCGTCGGGCCTCACCACGATGCAGCTGATCGCGCCGATCGACCTGGCGAGCGCGTCGACCTCGTCGACGATCTTCATCGCCTCCTGCTTGTGCGGGATGGTGACGTTCACGCCCGAGAACGCGAGCGGATGCAGGCCGCGCAGGGCCCCGGCGAGCCCGCCGGGCCGGATCGCCAGCGGCACGTAGGTTCCGGCGAGACCGTGCTTCCTGAACCAGTAGTTGTGGAAAGCCGGCGAGCGCGAGTGCATCACCGGCCAGCCCATGACGCCGGCGAGGAGAAAACGGTCGGGGTGTGCCATGCGCGCATTTTGGCATGCATCTGATACGCTGACGCGATGCTGGGTCCGGCGAGGAAAACCCCAGGACGCATCGAGGCGATCGAGCGCATCGAAGCCTGGACACGCGAGCGCTTCGGCCTTCCACGCGGCGCGGCCGTGCACGTGTGGGAGATCGCCTGCGCGGTTCCGGGATGCCCGCCAGTCGAGACCGCGGTCCTGTTCGGGATCGCGGAGCAGCGCTACCAGCTCAAGGTGTTCAAGCCGATGGAGGAGGTCATCGGCGACGACCTGCCGCCCGCCTGGTTCAGGAACGCGCTCGCGGTGGCCGAGGGCGCCGACTGCGGCTGCTGCTAGTCAGCCGCCCTTGATCTGCCGCCCGGCCCGCACGTCCTCGGCCAGGGCGCGCAAGGCGTCCAGGCTCAGCTTCGCGGCGTTGCCGTAGGTCGCCGGCCCGGAGTCGATCCATTTCGCCGCGTATCCGATCGCCGTGTGCGCAAGGCGCACGCGGCCGTCGAGCCACGGGCCGCCGCCCAGGCCACCGATCACCGGGATCGACACCGCGGCCGCCACCGCCGCGCCGGCGACGGGGCCGGAGTGCCTGAAGTCGAGCAGCGAGGCGCCGGCCTCCTCGAGCCGCTTCGCGCACTCCACGAGCTTCCCGACGGCGACGTTCTCGCCGTGGAATTCGGCGAACACCGGTACGCCTGCCTTCACGATCTCGCGCACGAGCCCGGGCTCGCCCAGCACCTTCACCATCTCCGCTCCGCCTTCGTGCGCGAGCCGTCCCACCGCGCGCCGCGTGTCGGCGCCCGCCGGGACGTCGCAGCTGACGAGCGCTCGCTCCGCTCCGCTGCGCACCGCCTTGCAGCAGACCAGCATCTCCTCGACCGTGACCTCCGCGTCCGCCGCACGTCCCCACAGGTTCACGCCGACCGAGTCGCCGACCGAAACGAGGTCGACGCCAGCGAGGTCGGCGATTCGGGCCATCTGGAAGTCCCAGGCGACGACGCCGACGATCTTGACGCCGTCACGCTTCATCCGCTGCAGCGACGCGATCGTGATCTTGGTTGCCATCCGCTAGCCCTGCGCCCCCGCGAGGCGCCGGATCGCGGCGATCATGGCGCCCGGGTCGGCGCGGTTCTTCCCCGCGATGTCGAGCGCGCTGCCGTGCGCGACCGAGGAGAACAGCACCGGGGTGCCGATGGTGAGCGCTGCCGCGCCCGCGAAGGCGTGGGTTTTGGCCATGATGTGGCCCTGGTCGTGGACCATGACCACGAACGCGTCGTAGCCCGGCCTGAGGTACATCGTGTCGGCGCTGAAGGGACCTTCCGCGGCGACGCCGCTCCGCTGCGCGTCCGACACAGCCGGGCCGATGATCTCGCGCTCCTCGTCGCCGAACAGGCCGCCTTCGCCCGCGTGCGGATTCAGCCCCGACACGGCAATGCGCGGCGAGCCGATGCCGAGGCGCCGCAGCGCCGAGTCGGTCGATCGGATCGCATTCAGCACGCGACTGCGCGTGACCATATCGATCGCCTGCCTGAGGCTCGCGTGCAGGGTCGCGTGGCTTATTCTCATCTCGGTTCCGCGCGAGTCGAAGCAGATCATGAGAAAAGCGTCCTCGGGAGGCACGCCGGTGCAGCGGGCAACGAAGCCCGGATAGCCGTCGAACTCGATGCCGGCGAGCTTGATCGCGCTCTCGGTCTGCGGCGCCGCAACCACCGCGTCGACCTCGCCCGCGAGCGCCGCGTCGATCGCCGCCTTGGCGGAATCGAGCGCGGCCTCGCCGTGCGGCGCGGCGATGGCGCCGATGTGCAGCTCGCCCGGCGCGAACTGCCTGCGCTCGATCAGGTTCACGGCGCCGGCCTCCCAGCTCGACCCGGACGCGTGAGGAACCGAATGGATGTCGGCTTTGAGGCCGCAGCTGTCCGCGTGAGCCTGCAACGCGCCGCGGTCGCCCACGAGAAGCGGCCTGCAGATCTCCCTCACCCCCGGGTCGAGCGCCGCCTTGAGCGCGATCTCGGGGCCGATGCCGGCGGGATCGCCGGTCGCGATGGCGATGCGGAGCAGGGGCATCAATCCGCCTTCACCTGCGCCGCCTCGATCACGCGCTTCCAGCGCGCCTCCTCCTGCTTCATGAACGCCGCCATCTCCTCCGGCGTGCCACCCACGGGTTCCGCCGAAAGGGCGGCGAGGCGGTCGAGGACGTCGCGCTCGCGCAGCGCCTCGGCCAGGGCCGACGACAGCTTGTGCGCGACCGCTGCGGGCGTCCTCGGCGGAGCGACGATGCCGAACCACGCGACCGAGACGAACCCGGGAAGGATCTCCGACATCGACGGCACGTCGGGAAGCGAGGCGATGTGCTTCTCGCTGCCCGTTGCGAGGATCCGCAGCCTGCCGCTCTTCACGTGGGGGAGCGTCACGCCGAGGTTGTCGAACATGAGATCGATCTCGCCGCCGAGGAGGGCCGTCATCGCGGGCGCGGAGCCCTTGTACGGAATGTGCGTGATCTTCAGCCCGCCCGCCGCCAGCTTGAACAGCTCCGCGGTGAGGTGGGACGTCGAGCCGCTGCCCTGTGACCCGTAGTTGAGCCGGTCCGGATTCGCCTTGGCGTAGGCGACCAGCTCCGCGACGCTCTTCGCCGGCACTCTCGGGTTGACGAGGAGCACGTTCGGGATCGCGGCCATGATGCTCACGGGCACGAATTGCGCGGGATCGAGCGCGAGCTTGCGGTAGAGATTCTGGTTGACGACCAGCGGTCCCGGCGCGGAAGCCAAGAGCGTGTAGCCGTCGGGCTCGGCACGGTAGACGAACTCGGCGCCGATGTTGCCGCCCGCGCCCGGACGGTTCTCGACCAGCAGCGGCTGTCCCCATTTCGCGCCGAGCTTCTCGGCGAAGATGCGCGGCAGAAGGTCGGCGCTCCCGCCCGCGGGGTAGGGGACGACGATGCGGATCGGCCTCGAGGGGTAGTCCTGCGCCTGGGCGAAGGGTAGCGCAAGCGCGAGCGACGCCGCGGCGAGCAGTCGGCAAGTCATTGTTTTCTCCACGGTCTCGGGGGCATTCTACGGTGTTGGCATGTATCCCTTGACAGCAAGTAAGCCTCGGGCTATGCTTTCGGTCATAGGAGATACGCTCATGGCCGACAAATACACCCGGAAGCAGTTTCAAGCCCAGTATCCCGACGATGGCGCATGCCTGCAAGCGATCCTACAAAGGCGCTATGGCAACGCAGAGTCCTGCCCGAACTGTGGTGTAGTCGGCAAGCTAACCCGGATTGAGGGTCGCCGCGCCTTTGCCTGTAAGGAAGGGTGTCATATCTACCCCTGCGCCGGGACGGTCTTTGAGCACTCCCCGACGCCGCTTACGGACTGGTTCTATGCGATGTACCTCATGACTGCGACGCGGAATGGTGTCTCGGCTAAGGAACTCCAGCGCCAGCTCGGAGTGACCTACAAATGTGCATGGCGCATCGGGCATCAGCTACGCGATCTCATGTCGGCAAGGGCACAAGCACAGAATCCCGGGCCGCTATCCGGCCATGTGGAGCTTGACGAGACTTACATTGGCGGACGGATTCGCAAGTTCAAGGGACGCGGCAAGGGCGAATATCTCAAGAACAAATCAACCGTCTTCGGAATTGTCGAGCGTAACGGCGGCCTGCGCGGGAAAGTCGTCCCGAATGAACTTTCGGCTACCTTGCTTCCGATCGTTCAAGAGAATGTGGCGAAGAAAACCACTATCTCCACCGACATGCATCGGAGCTACAGACCGCTCTGGAGACTTGGCTACTACCATGGCAGGGTCAACCATGACATTAACGAGTGGAAGCGTGGCATCCACCATACCAACACAATCGAGGGGTTTTGGTCCCACCTGAAGCGCGGCATTAAGAGCACCCACGCTTCGGTATCGAAGAAGCATCTACAGCGGTATGTGGACGAGTTCGCGTTCCGCTACAACAACCGCGAAGCGCCTGCAGACATGTTCCACCGAATGCTCGCGCAGATCAGCAAGCCTATTTCTTCTTAACGCCGAGCACGGCGTCATCTAGCAACTGTCCGAACCTCGCCTTGTGGCCGGGCGAGGCTTCCCTATTTTCCCGCTGCCTTTCAACGGTCGTGGTTTTCTTCCGCCGGACGCGCGCGGGTTTCTTTAGCTTCGATGGAGTCATTTCCATAACGATATCCGAAGCGCCAACGCTTTGCCAAGGCTGCCAAATGGGAGAATCCACAGATGAAAGCGATAAAAATACACGTTATTATTCAAAACGATATAGAACATACGCCTCAGATACCCGCAGACTTATACCTGTACATCGCGCCTAATGCCTACGCCCGCATTATTTTATTGCGGTTGAGGCGGCTTTTAGCTAGACTCTTATTCAGCATCTTTTGTGAGAGGGGTACTGACCATGAGCGGCGATAAGGCAACAAGCCAAAGCAACGAGCAAACCAAAGGAGCAAGCCGTACTCGGTCGTCCATCGAATTTCCGTACTTCGATCAGGATGACGCAATAAAGGTTGCCGAGGCCGTGCATGCGGTCGGGGGGACGTCCTGCGACTGGGACCAACTAGCCGCTCAGATGAAGCAAGCAGCAAGCGGCGGCGGATTCCGAATCCGAGTAATGGCTGCTCGCATCTTCGGGCTTCTTAATTATGATCGGGGAGCGGTCACCCTTTCCGAACTTGGCATCCGCGCAATAGACCCAAAATTCGCGCGCGCCGCTCGGGCAGAGTCTTTCATGGCCGTGCCCTTGTTCAAAGTAATGTTCGAGAAGTTACGAGGTGGAATGTTGCCACCGGTCGCCGCAATTGAACGCGCCATGGAAACAGCCGGCGTGCCTCCAAAGACGAAAGAGAAGGCGCGCCAAGTATTCATGCGCGCGGCGAAGCAAGCGGGCTTTTTCGAGATTGACCAACACCGGCTGACGTTCCCACCAAATACGGGGACAGCTACGCCACCAGCAGTGGAACCGGAGACAAAGCATCAAGGCGATGGCGGCGGAGGTAGCGGTGGCGGCCATGACGATCTCCACCCATTCATAAAAGGGCTTCTAGAGAAACTTCCGGATCCAGACTCGGAATGGCCGATACAGGCAAGGGCCAAGTGGCTCGAAACAGCCTCGAACATATTTGACCTAATGTATAAGCCTGGCCCAGATGACGCGACCAAGATGATAGAGGTCAATGTAACGGTCAACGTATCGAAGCTTTGATCCAGAAATGCGAAGGAGAATGCCGTGAGGCCCTAATGTAGCGGCTTGAATGCCATTGCCACCGGCACCAAGCCCCAATGGAAAAGGCCCCGTATCAGTCAGTCCGTCGAAAGATGAACTGATACGAGGCCGGAGTGGCGCCCTTACGGTCGCCGTTTTTACATCAACCCCTCGAAAGGAGGTGACGCAAAATCGCTCAACAACTCAAGCTAGATCTACCTGAACCAGACTGCTATGAGTACAAGTTCGTCGCGTGGTTCACGAAAAAGGGCCGAAAGATATGGGCAAAACATTACGGCAAGAAAGCCTTTCGTATCCCGTTCCTGAAACCGAAACCACCGCCACAAGAACCTCTGCAAGAGCAGTCGTAGATCACTTCTGTGGGCCGCGCAAGGTTGCCATCCTGAGTTCCTAGCTCGCGGGTGCAGGGTCCGATACCCTGGCGGTCCATTTTTTCCGTATTGTAAACTCCAAGCCTGTCGTAAACAAATCGGGGGTGGGTGCGCACCTTGCCAAGGTGACGAAAAGTTAACATTCGCCTAACTTGTCGTCAAGGGATACATGCCACGGTGTTAGAATCCGCCGGTCGAACCATGTCCGCCGTCACCGAATCCCGCATCTGGCCGCCTGAGGGCCTCGCGCGCGTTCCCTACTGGGTCTACCAGGACGAAGGGGTGTACGCGCGCGAGCAGGAGCGTATCTACCGCGGCGCCGCGTGGAACTTCCTCGGGCTCGAGGCCGAGCTGCCCAACGCCTGCGACTACAAGACGACCTTCGTCGGCGAGATGCCGGTGGTCGTGACGCGCGACGAAACCGGTGCGCTCAACTGCTTCGAGAACCGCTGCGCGCACCGCGGCGCGCTGCTGTGTCTCAAGGACCGCGGCAGCGCGAAGGAGATCGCCTGCGTCTACCACAACTGGACCTACGATCTGCGGGGCAACCTCACCGGCGTCGCGTTCCGCCGCGGGATCAAGGGCCAGGGCGGCATGCCCGAGGACGCGCGGCCCGAGAGCCAGGCGCCGCGGAAGCTGCGCGTGACCGTGTTCTGCGGCCTGGTGTTCGCGACGCTGTCGGAGGACACGCCGCCCTTCGAGCGCTACGTCGGTGCCGAGGTCGCGGCCAGGATCCGGCG
>Ga0137410_10002512_pt1 | contig 12477 bp, 19 predicted proteins | sample CZODoug1_16funga_FD_108878 | JGI IMG/M metagenome (GOLD analysis project Ga0137410, IMG submission 108878) | Vadose zone soil fungal communities from Angelo Coast Range Reserve, California, USA - CZODoug1_16fungal (Illumina Assembly) | ecosystem: Environmental > Terrestrial > Soil > Vadose zone... | reverse complement strand
CCGATGCGGACGAGGTTCATCTTCGACGGGATGCCGATTGACTCCATCATCGCGCACTGAAGCCACGTGAAGTCGTCACAGTCGCCCGAGCGCTCGCGTAGGGTATTCTCGGGCGTCTGAAAAACTTCGTCCGGCTCGTGGACGTAGTAGCAGTTTTGCTTGACCCACGTCGCGATGGCAACGGCTTGGGCGAGCTTGTTTTTTTCGGGTGCCGAATTCGCCATGACCGCGTCGATGGCGGCGCGCCTGACGATAGGGTTATGACGGTAGGCGAGGACCCCATTGCGCAAGAAGCGCGCGATGTCCTTTATGTCTTTGAAATTAACCAGTAACGAGCGAACGGGGCGACCGTTCGGCGTGCCCGACAGGCCCCGAAAAACGGTGTGGCGTACGACTTTCACCGCATCACACGCGATTTTTCGGCAAGCACCTAGAAAAAATACACCTCTCTCGAAAAAAACACACGTACGTCACTTTTTTCCGTGAGGTGCCACCGATTTCTTTGACACGTACGGAATTTTCCTATCCACTAGTTGGGATCGCATGGCCATCTCTCCGTTTGGCGTCAAGCCGCCATCAGGAATCGCGTTCGGGCGCTCTATCGCCCCGTCGGGAATCGGAGTTGGTCGTGCCCCCGTGGGAGCTCCCCCGGCCGTCGCTTCGCGTGCGCCAACCGCTAGCAAGTGGCGCGGCTCCCCGCGCTCCCTGCTCGCTCGCGCGCTGGCGCCGAGCACGGCGCCGGCCGTCATCGCTCCCGGCGACTCGCAAAATTGGTGGAGCAACGACCCTTTTCTCAAGTCGGTCGCCGCCACGGTGACGGGCTCGCAAGCGCCGACGACGAGGGCCTTTCTCGAGAGCAAGGTCAACACGGGCTTCAATGCGCGACCGGCCGGCATCATGCAGCGGCTCGCGAACGCCTTGACGTCGCCCACGTCGGCCTCGCCCGCGGCTCCGACCGCGTTTTCGCCAACCCCGGACAACGTCATTCCCTTTCCCGGCTCGAGTGCTCCCGCGAGCTCGGGTAGTGGCGGTGGCGGTGGAGGCTCGGGTGGTGGAGGTGGCGGCGGAGGTAGCGACGGGGGCGCGTACGGCGGCGGGCCAGCGACCGACAGCGCCGCCACGGGCGAAGATGACGGCGACGGCGGTGGCGGCGGTACGGATTACCCCGGTGACGAGAACGACTCGGGCGGTTACAGCGAGTACGGTGGCGGCGACCCTGCCGACAGCTACGGGCATGACGCCGCCGCTATCCGCGCCACGAACGCGCTGTCGCCCCCCGACGTCGGCGATTACGAGAAGGCCCCCGACGGCGCGGCCTACGACAACGACGACGACGAGGACTCGGGCGGGCAGGACATGCCGCAGGTTTCGACGTCGAGAGCGCCCGAGGCGCCGAGTGAGTCATGGTCCTATCGCGACCGCGCTCGAATGAGCATTCCCGCTCACATGTATGACGCTCCCGCCTTTCGGCCGGGCGGCGAGGAAGGCGACGACACGATGTACGCTGGCGATTACGTTGCAGCCTTGAACGGGTACGGAGCGGGCATGGGCGGTTTTTCGGACTTCATCAAGTCGCTCGGCAAGGACGTGGCCGTGACCACGCTCAACGCGAGCTCGAAGGCTCTCGGGGGCTCGGGCGCCAAGGCCGTCGTCGTGCCGACCGCGCCGCCCATGTCGATGGGGGCCAAGGTACTCATCGCGGCAGCCATCGGCGTGCCGGCGCTCTACTTTCTCACTCGCTCGCATGGCGGGGGCGCGCCCGCCGTCGCCCACAACCCGCGTCGTCGTCACCGTCGGAGAGCTCGCCGGTAGAAACCTTCTCCATGCTTCTACTCGACGGCATATCAGGGCTCGGCGACTTGGGCTATGGCCCGAGCGGGCTCGCGCATTTCAACGCTCCCGCGATGAACAAGGGCATCGTTACGGGGCCCTCTATTGCCGCCAATCCGTCGGCCGCGCCGCCCGCCGTGCAAGCCGATGGCTCACTCGTCTACGGCGTCACGGCGCCACGTGGCATGTCGATGACGAAAAAGCTCCTTCTCGCCCTCGCTGTCCTCGTGCCCGTGGGTTACGTCGGATACCGTTTCGTCAAGCGAAGCAAAGGGAGCACGTCATGATTTACATGAACGGGCTCGGTGACTCCACGCCCATCGAAGGCACGACGCTCCCGAGCTCGGAGCTTTTGCTCTCCGACAATTGGGGCACGTCCGTCGCACCGACGATTCCAACCGGCTCGAAAAAGGCCAAGCGCTCCTTTGCCCGCCCGCCCGTTTCGCCGTCACTCCTCGAGACTCCACCGAGTGAACAATTCGTTGGTCCGGTCTTCCCTCCACCGACAAAAGGGGGCGAGGTCATCCTCGGTTTCATTCCACTGCCGACGTGGATGCCCAAGTGGGCTGCGTACGGCGTCGGGCTCGCGGTGTTGGCGTTCGGCGCCGACTACGCGTATCGCCACTTTTTCAAAGGCGGGGGAGGTCGGCTATTGGCCACCAACCCAAAAGGACGACGGCGGCGCGTACGCGTCGCGCGGCTCGTCGAGGGCGACGACGATGACGTCGACGACATGGAGTCAGATCTCGTCGAGCGCGCTCGCGAGTTTCGCGAGAAATTCCATTGGGGAATTCCAGGGCGCAAGGTCAGGCGGCGCAAAGTCGCGAGTCCGCCGCGCGTCGCCACGAAGCTCGGGGAGCTCGTCAACGTGACGTACAAGACGAAAAAGCGCGGCGAAAAGGCGCAGCACTTCATCCACGAATTCGGTGAAGAGGGTGGCCGTCGCCCGACGCTCGCCATGGACATCGAAAACAAAAAGCTGCACATCGTCGGCGGCGATTACGACGTGACGGCCGACGGCATCAAGGATTGAAGTGGCTGTCACGAGTCAAATGAAAGCAGCGAAGCTCATGAACGCGCTCTACAGGCGCGAGCGTGTTGCGATTCGACGTGGAGCGCTCGGCTCCTACCCTGCGAAATCAATGGCGCTCGCACGAGCGTACGGAAGGAGACGTCAAGTGGCGCGAGGATATGCCTACAATCCAGGTTTCTCTCACGGGCTCGGCGCCGCGGCGCGCGCCACATACGCTCCCCGACGCCGAAAGCGTCGAGCGAGCGCCCGTCGCCGGCTCCCCCCGCGAAACGCGGCCGGCCACTTCATGAAGCGGCGCCGACCCGCGCGTGCTCGTCGCGTCGCCGTGCGAGCTCGCCCCCGTTACCGTCGCGCGGCGCGCGGGCGCTTCACCTCGCGCTACACGCCCAAGTACGTGCGTCGCCAGCGGCGTCGCCCCACGCGCTCGCACAAGCACTATCGTGCTCGCGTCACCATTCGCCCCCGGCAGCGCATTGCCGGACTCGTGGTCCGTAACCCCTACACCGGAGAAATGATGCCCATGGCAACCGTCGTGAATCCGCGTCGTCGTCGCCGTCGCAGAGCGCGACGGAATCCTGGCCTCGTGGCCGTCAACCGTCGTCGCTCGCGCAAGCGTCGCACGCGCCGCAACACGGGACTCGTCGCCGTGAACCGGCGCCGTCGCCGCCACGTGCGCCGCAACCCGCGTCGTCGTCACTACCGCCGCAACCCTGGCATGGGCTCGCTCATGTCGTCGTTCAAGCAAGCTCTGCCGATGGCGGCGGGCGGCGTGGCGGGCGGCGTGGCGGCGGGTTTCCTCGACACGAAGGTGTTCGTGGGACGTCCGACGCTCTCCATCCTCGCCAAGCTCGGCGCGGCCGTGGTCGGGGGCATGTTCCTCCGTCGCCGGTTCCCCGGGCTCGCCAACGGGCTCGTCGGCGGCATGATGGGCTCCGTCGGGTACTCCGTCGGCGTCAAGATGGGCGGCGGCATGGTCGCCCACAACGCGGCGGGTGCCATCAAGGGGCTCGGCGACATGGCGGGCGAGGACCAGGCGCTCACAAACCTGCTCTCGGGCACGGGGTTCGGCGTGCTGCTTGAGGGGCTCGGCGACGGCAGCGTCCAGGCCTACCTCTCGGGTGACGATGAGATGCTCGCCGGCAGTGACTCCGAAATGGACTCGGGCGCGTCCGGCATCGGTCGCCTCGGCGTCCTGCTTCAGTAGCGCATCGTCGTACGAGCTTGCACTTCCCTCCCCGGGCGAGTGTAAGGGTGAAAGAGCCCGGGGAAGTTTTAGAGCCTCAAAATCACGACGTTGGTCAAGGCTCCCATCGTCAAAAACCACAAGGACCACACCATGGAAAAGTTCGGCGTCGCCCACATTCCCACCCGAGTCATCTCGGCATTTCTCGCCCGAGCCGGCATGTACGGCCTGGCGGGAGCCATCGACGGCGCCGCCGTCCTCGACAACCCGACCCAGGAAATCATCGACGACTTGTCGCGCAAGGGTCGCGTCAAGCTCTTCGCCCGCGGCGCGAACGTGCCGTGGATGGGTGCGCGCAACGTCGCGACGCAGGTTCACCGGCGCGCCGGGGCCAATGGGTCCAGGCTCGAGGAGAACTACCTCTACAGCACGCGGCGCTTCCCCGCGGCCGTCAACAACACCATCGGTGCCGGCGCGCTCGCGACCACGCCCGCACAGTTCTTCCAGTACGCCAATGGGCAAACGGCTGACTCGGCCGGTTTCCCGACGGGCTTCGTGTGCGGCCTCACCGAGACCAACATGGAGGTCGCGGCTCAGGTGGCCCAGGGCACCAACTTCGTCTTCAACCAGGTGGGCATCTCTTTCGACGCGCTCGCGACGACGACGAACGTCGCCCAACTCATGGACGCCGCCGCGCTGACCTTCAGCAAGCAGGGTGGGCAGTTCACCATCAACCACGGACCCATCAAGGCGTGGCCGGGCGGCATGGGCATGGCCGGGTACTCCAACATCACCGCCGCGGCGACCGAGGTCTCGGCTCACAACGGCGCCGCCGACATCCGGGCCGTGCGCACGCTCAAGATTCCGCGGGTCATCCGCGAGAAGGAGAGCTTCGCGTACAACTTCGTCATCCCGCGGGCGACGGCGGCGCGTGACGGCGTGGCGTTCGCGCTCACCCAATTCGTCCTCGCGACGGTCTGGCTCTGGGGCGGACAGGAGAACGTCGTTCCCGTCTAGCCGACGCGGGAAAAAGCTCAACGCCTGGGCTGGCGTCAAGCGTTGAAGGTGCGGACCCTGCCGGTAGCTATCCGGTAGGGTCCAATCCTTGAGAGCCTGACCTTTCCAAACCCTTTTGAAACCTGCACGGTTTCCTCACCATCAATCGAGGACAAAAACGAATGATTTCCATCGAGCGCGCTTGGCCCCGTGTCCGTGAGCTCCCACAGTTCAAGGCTTTTCGGCTCTCTGACTTCCGTACGCTGACCTTCGGGCAGCAATTCACCGTCGGCAACGCGGCGACGGTCGGGCCGACCACGCAAAACTTCCCAGGGGGTGCCATCATCCTCGGGATTTCGGCCTCTGGCACGCCATCCGCGGCGGGCGCCGTGGATGCTTTTCTCTACCGGAAAGCGTTCGGCATCACGTTCGGCTACACGAACGGGGAGAGCTTGACGCCCGGAGGGCCCATCGCGGCCGACGCGCTCATGGGTGGCGGTGACGGCACCGTGTGGCCGACCAAGGAAATCGTCGTCGCCCCGAACCAGGGCATCCAGGCGACGGTGCAGAACTTTTCGTCTACGAGCTTGCTCGTGCAAATCTCCTACCACTGCCTTGTGTGGCGGTCGGCTTAGCTTTCGCCTCGAGGAGGACACCATGCGAAAAGTCACCAAGGCGCCCGAGGGTCAGGCTGGCTACGTCATCGAGGGCTTGCCCGACAGGACATACGACGAGGCAGCGGCAAAACGCTTGCAATATCTCAAGGACGACGGCAGTGGCGAGCTCGACCTTCCCGCCGATGGCGTGCTCGCCGAGGTCAACCCGAACGCCCACAACTTCGACCTTCGCAAAGACGACAAAGAGCAGGGCGAGTAGGGCGACGACGAACGCCGTGCTCCCTGCATTCCTCGCGCTCGCTTCCCTCGCCGGGGCCGCTCTCTACCTCGAGAGCACCGACCCCCAAAAAGGAGCGAAGGGAGCGCGAGGGGACGCGGCCGACGCTGGCACCATGGGCTGCAAGGGACCAAAAGACCCGACGCTTCTGCGCGTCCTCGCCGCAAAGTGGACGGCGAAGTTTCCTGGCGTGCCCGTCGAGTGGGTCATGGCCATCTCGAAAATCGAGAGCGGTCAACGTCCGTCATGCTCGACGCTCACGGGGCGCGACCTTTTACGCGGCGGCGCGTGGGGCTTCATGCAGCAGACCTATGCGACGGCGCTCGGCAACGCGCGCGCCTTGAAGCTCTCGACCGACCCCGAAATTCGGTCGACGCTCGCCCTCAATTGGCACGGGTTGCCAACCGACCTTCAAAACCCCGACCTCAACGTCATGCTCGCGGTGTACCATTTGAGCGTGCTCTCCAAGCGTTACGGTGGCGACTTCAACATCGTGGCCGCTGCGTACAACCAGGGCACGGGAAATGTCGACAAGGCGCTCGCGGGGCTCGGGGTGCCGGCAGGATTGACGGCGCACGGACAGCTTTACGTGCAAAAGGCCAACGCCGCGAAGGCGAGCGTAGCATGAGCATGGGCATGAGCATGAAAGCGAGCGTGCGAGCGTCATGAGCAATCCACGGGACATCTTGCGGGCAAGCGGGCAGGTGCGACTTCCGAACGCGCGCGTGAGCGCGTTTGACCGTGCACCGGGCCGGCTCATGGGGCCGGGGCCTGCGGGGGCCGCGAAGCCAGGACCAGTTCCCTCGACCATGCCCTTCTACGGTGACCCCTTCAAGATGATTGGGCAGTCAGGTTTCATTGAAATTTTCAGACGAGATATCGCAGGCTTCGCGAAAGGAAAAATTCTCGTCAACGCTCAATGTACGACGGGTGGCGGCGTGGCCGTGCCGATTCCAGGTTTTTACGTGGACGTTCAAATTTGTGGCGTCACGCTCACCACCGAGGAAGTTTTATTCTACGGGGCGACGGGGATGCAACTCACGGCGGGCACGGTCGCGCCGACAAGGCCCGACAACCTCGACCTTTCAGCACCTCCGGTCCACACGACATGGACCGACGAGGACGGTTTTGACCAAATTCTCGTACGGGCTCGCACTCTCGTCTCGGGCACCGAGGAGCCTACCGCTGCAAATGGAACGGCTATCGTGAACGTCTCGGGCCGTTTGTGGAGATAGGAAAACGTCATGCCAGCACGTGAAATACGCTCAAATGCCGGACAAATGGTCCGCAACGCAAGCTCTGTCAACTCGGGCGTCAACCCCAACGGACCACCAAAGCAGGACCCGACGGTAAGACTGGCGGCGAAGGCTCCAAACGGCTTACCGACCACGGGATTTCTCTTTGCCATGGTGGACGCGGGCGGCGGCGCCGTGGCAGGTGCTGGCGATTTTTCTGTCACGCTTTGGCTATGGAGCCCCATTGTGCAACGCTGGCTTTCATTCGCTCAAAAGACAGGCGTTGCTTATGACCAGCTTTACGAGACGTACGACGTCGACGGCGGCGCGCTCATCTTTGTCCAGGTGGACAATATCGGGGCGCCGGGCGACCTCAGCTTCTATTTCTGCGAGCAGTAACCCCGCCAACCTCCCCCCGAAAGGCCCTTAACCGATGTCATCTCAAAGCCCGTTCAACGGCGTAGGCATCGGTTACGCCGACACCGTCAACACGACGGGTCTGGCGCTCTCGGGACTCGACTGCGGCAACAATGTCCGCGCGGGGACCAAGTGCTATGTCAATGCGACGGGCAACTACTGGACGCTGACCGTTTCGGCAGCGGCCGTTGACCATGTCACCGTCGAGACCGCTCTCAACTTTCCGGCCATGCGCTGGATAAAGGACGGCGCGGTCGGCGGCGGCACGGTCACGAGCATCACGTCAACCGGGGCGACGGTCACGGTCACGAACCCTGCCGGCCCCGTGGTCAACGTCGAGGTGGCATCGCCCGCGCCGACACCGGGGGGAGCTCCACCGGCCATCGCGGCAGCGAGCGCGGCGGGCGCGGCGGCGACTTACTCGAGGTCGGACCACACCCACCAAGGCGTCGCCTCGCTCGCGAGCGCGGGCGGAACGAGCGTCGTCACGGGCTCGCCGGGCGCGGCCAACGTCGAGGTCAACCAGGCCGTCGCCGCGCCGCCGTCCATTGCATCCACGAGCTCCGTGGGTGCCTCCACGTCCTCGGCCAGGGGGGACCATACGCATGCGCTCGATATACTCGCCTACAATCCAAGCCTCGCAGGAATGCAGGCAACGGGCATCTTGCAGCAAGCCTATGGGGCGCCTACCGCGACACCGTCGATTCTCAATGTCGCAACCGGTCTTGTCCCGTTCGGAAACGCAGGCGTGTTGGCGACATCCGCCAATATTTCATACACAACGGCTACCAATCGACTGACTTTAGTGTCAGACAACGTATTCGGAGACCCTCAACTCTTACTTGATAACCCAAATGTGGGCGGCATCAATCAGATTCGGTTTAGGACGAATGGGGTAGGAACTTACAGCATCTATGCTTTAGCAGGGCCTGCGGCGCTATATAACGCCATTGAGGATGCGGCAGCCTTAGCCTCATGGGCCATTACTGACTCTGGCTTTAACGCTTCAATTTTGGTATTGCCCAATGAAAGGGATGTCGGTATTGGAAAAGGCGGCATCGCGGCGGGAGGTACGAAGGGATTCCTGTTTTATCCGACAATGAGCGGTCTACCCGTTGGCGCGCCGACACACGTTACCGCTTTTCCGTCGCAAGCTGGTAGCATGTATGACCGCACGAATAACCGACTCAACTTCTACAACGCCGCCTGGTTCGGCATTCCAGCCGCCTCGCCGATTGCGGCGGGCGCAGGCATCCCCGTGTTTACGACGGCGCCAGCCGGAATCGTCTCGCTCAATGCTCTTTGGGAGACATACAGGGACTCCGCCGGGGTCCTATCGTATCGCGCATATTTTCAGTAGGAGACGCCGTATGGCTAAAGTATCAATTTCAGACCGTCAACGTTACGCGCTCTACCTCATTCTCAATCCGATGCAGCACGCGAATCGGAGTGAACGAAAACGAATCGACAAACTGTGGGATGACATCGCGCTCGATGAAATTGCCTTACGGTGCGATAAGCCGGTTTCCCACCTGGATTTCAACAATACAGAGACCGAGCGTGAAATAAGCTCGGAACAACGTGACCTTATAATTGACATCGTGGCCCGTCCGGGAATCAACACCGCCATTGGACGATTGTTGAATCCCGTAGAGACATCTCTTCTCAAAGCTCGTGAGGGTGACGGCTAAAAAGGTCCCGTGAATTGGACGCAACTCTCCATCGCCCTCGGCATAGCCGCTACCCTCGCCGGAGCGCTTTGGAAAGCCGCGTCGGCCTGGACGAAAAAGGCCATGGCCATCGGGGCCGCCGAGGAGGCCGAGCGAGCCAAGACGCGCGAGGTGAGCGAGCTCCGGCAAAGCTTCGCGAACTTCATGGCTCGGATGAGCGAGGCCGAAAAGGTGGCGGGCGTTTTGCGGCGAGACATTGACGTGCTCGGGGCGCGGGTTGACGAGCGTGAGAGACACCGTCGCGACACCCAAGGTATACCCGTGAGGAGCGATGGCGAATGAACCAGTCGGCGAAGGTGGAAACGGCGAAGGACCCACTCCTCAAAGGCTGGCAATCCGACGCCTGCGTGATGAGGTGCGGGAGACTCTTATCGCTCTCGATGAGCTTGAGGCAAGAATTGACCTTGCTCCGCCAGAGCATGTCGACGGCCTTTTGCGAAGTGCCGCCAGGTTCTCCGGTTACCTTGGAGTCCTTGGACACGACACGCGTCGTGAGCTACTAGCGCTGGCGGGACTCTACCCGTACTAGTTGGATACTAGATGGTCCTCTACCCCCAAAATCGTCGCATCGCCATCCGGCGCGCCGGGCCATGTGGCACGACAGGCCGGTTACAGCGTGGGCTCAACCGGGCGAGCTTGAGGAGGGTACTCGACCCTGCGGACGTGGGAGCGAATCGGGCAAACCTCAAGCGGGCAGGGTTACACCGTGCGGGGGAAACGCCGACGTGTGGCGCGTGTCCGCGCTTACAGTCATTGATTCCAGGTACCGTTGCGTTATGGCAATTCCAAAATACTCTCAGCGACACTTCCGGTAATGGATATGACTTATTCGTAGGCGGCCCGGAAACCTACGTAAATGTAGGCGGCGCAGGATGTTTACAGGGACTAATCATAGGCGTGTTTCGTGGGGTGCAACCGTTTAGATTGGCAGGCACCGTTCCTCTACTTGCCGCTCTGACGGGAGAAGTAACGGTATCGTTTTTGATTGTGCCGAATAATAATCCTCTTACCGCTCAAGTTGGATATGTGATGGTTGGCGGTTTTAGCCCCTCACATAATACATTTTCTGCTTATAAGGAACCACCGGACGGCAGTACGTTTCAGCCTGTTGGATTCCAATTCAATGCTGGCTATCCGGTGTTGGTAAATCCGAATCCAACACTGCCTGCTGTCACAAACCAGGGTATTTTAGGGCAAGTAAATTATTATGTGTTCCGTCGAGATGCCTTAAATGTCGTTACCATTTTTATATTTGACACTACGGGAAACCTCGTCAGTCCTGCCAATACGGCGACGGTGACGCCCGCCTTAGCACCCAACGGGACTGAAGTACTAAATATCGGATTCATTGATGCCGATTACGTTATGACGAGCTTACGTATTCTCAACTATGCACGCTCGAATGCGGACATTGCAGCCGATGCCGCTTCTGCATTAGGTTTGTAAAGCCCATGAACGTCGCCCACGTAATCGAGGTCCTTCGCGAAGTCGCCGCCGCGACTCCCGAGCCCGTCGCCGCCGCCCTCTCCGACGTCGAGGTCGTCGTGTGCAAATCGCCATGGAAGAAAATCGGCATGACCGACGACGCCCGCGGCATGTACTTCGGGACCTTCGAGACGAGCTCCGACGACGAGCTCGAGATTGAAAAGCCCGAGGGCGTCATCTACCTCGTGGCCGACAACCTCACCGACAAGGACGACGCGCGCGCCGTGCTACTCCATGAAATGGCTCACGCTTTGGGGCTGGACGAGCATGAGGTCGCCGGGTTAGGATTGTAGGGCTCGCATGAAGTCAAGAGGCAAAACGTGGCGCGCCTAAAATCGAGCGGGCTCTCGCGCGGGCAACTCTCGGCGCTCGGGACCATACTCGGCCGCAAGGACGACGACGGTGGCGACGAGGTTACGGGCTATGCCGGGCTCACGGGCCTCGGCGATACCGTGGCGGGCACGACGAGCCGCCCCTCCATCACGGGCGTGGACGCCGTCGACAAGATGCTCTACAGCGTCGAGGACCAACTGGCCACGTTCAAGCTCGCCATGACCATCACGACGGTGAGCTCGCTCGCGGCGGCGCTCGCGGGCATCATCCTCATTCTCGACTCGGGGAGACGACAGCCGTGAACGCTTTCGGTGTCGTCGGGCCCTCCGACTTGCTTCGCACGGGCGGCGCGGTGTTCCTCATCACGCGCAAGTCGAAACTGGCCAAGGTGCTCGGTTATCTTTGGCTCGCGGGCGAAATCTACTCGCTGGCGCAAAAAGAGCGCGGGCTCGACCCGTTCACGGGTCGCTCTCTCGCCACGGGAACCACGCCAACGGAAGACGCTCTCATGCGCTTCACGGGAAAAGCGGCACCCCGACCTCCGCAATCGGGCGACGGGCTCGCCAAACCAGCCTTCGCGGGCTTTTTGGGATATGCCCTCTAGGGTATAGGTCATGTGGTCGAAGCTCTCCACGTCGACGAAAATCGTGCTCGCGGCACAGGGACTCGCCCTGCTCTACGCCATCCACAAGCGCTCGCACGTCACGAGCGTCGTCGCGGGCATGACGCTTGCGGGGGTCATCCTCGGCGAGCTACAGGCGCAACGTGTGGCGAAAGTGCAAGCCGCGAGCGGTGCGGGCAACACGACGACGATCTCATCGCTCGCTGACTTGAAGCTCGTGAAGTGATGGGTTGCGGGTGTCAGGGGAAGAGAAAGTCAGGGAGCATGATTGACCTCGGCGTACTGCTACAGGGCTACGGCGTCCACATGCCTGACGACTACAACGGTGCTGACATGCGCGGGTTTTCTGGTTTCAGCGGCGTCGAGGACTCTATTTGGCCGTCGACAGGCTCGCTCGACACCGAGACCGCGTCTCTCGACGCCACGGTCAAAGAGCTCGGCACGGACATCTTCAACGACACGGTCTCGGCCTCTAACGAAAACTACCAGACGTTCCTCAACGCCTGGAACACTTTCGTGGCTGACTTCAATCAGTGGCTCAAGGCTGCGTGGTTCTGGAACCCGACCCGGCGCGACGAGCTCGTGGACTACCGAAAGCGTTTCAATTCGCTTTTGACGAGATACCACGCCTTCGATTCGCTCGGGGCGACGACAGGCGGGACGCAACTCGTCGCGGGCGCGGCCCCGAGCAAGAGCGCCATCGACACGCTCGCCGACAT
>Ga0137410_10002511_pt1 | contig 12478 bp, 14 predicted proteins | sample CZODoug1_16funga_FD_108878 | JGI IMG/M metagenome (GOLD analysis project Ga0137410, IMG submission 108878) | Vadose zone soil fungal communities from Angelo Coast Range Reserve, California, USA - CZODoug1_16fungal (Illumina Assembly) | ecosystem: Environmental > Terrestrial > Soil > Vadose zone... | reverse complement strand
CGGTGTAGTCGGCGGCGTGCTAGCAATCCTCGCGCCACATTCCCTGCGCCTTGGCGTAGGCGCCAACCAGCTCGATGTGCTCTGGCGTCCTGCCGGACAGCTCGAGGTAGCGCAGCGTTTCCGCGTCGATCGGGAAGATGGCGCAGGTGCTGCCGAACTCCGGCGACATGTTGGCGATCGTGGCGCGGTCGGCGAGCGGCAGGTTGCCCAGTCCGTCGCCGAAGAACTCGACGAATTTGTCGACCACACCCTTCTTGCGCAGCATCTCCGTGACCGTGAGCACCAGGTCCGTGGCCGTGGCGCCCGGGTTGAGACTGCCCGTCAGCCGGAAGCCGATGACCTGCGGAATCAGCATCGTCACGGGCTGGCCCAGCATCGCAGCTTCCGCCTCGATGCCGCCCACACCCCACCCCAGCACGCCGAGACCGTTCACCATCGTGGTGTGTGAATCGGTGCCGACCAGTGTGTCGGGATACGCCACGCGCTTGCCGTCGCGCTCCTCGTCGAATACGACGCGTGCCAGGTACTCGAGATTGACCTGGTGCACGATGCCGGTATTCGGCGGCACCACCTTGAAATTGCGGAACGCCGTCTGGCCCCAGCGCAGGAACGCGTAGCGTTCCCGGTTGCGCTGAAACTCGATCACGTTGTTGAGCGAGAGCGCCCTGGCGCTGCCGTATTCATCGACCTGCACCGAATGATCGATGACCAGCTCGGCCGGGGCGAGCGGGTTGATCTCTTGCGGATTGCCACCGAGCTTCACCATCGCTTCGCGCATCGCGGCGAGATCCACGATCGCCGGTACGCCGGTGAAGTCCTGCATGATGACGCGGCTCGGCGTGAACGAAATCTCGTGGCTGGGTTGCGCCGCCGGATCCCACTTGATGAGTGCCTCGATATCGGCGCGCGTGACGCTCACGCCATCCTCGAAGCGCAGCAGATTCTCGAGGAGGATCTTGAGCGAATACGGCAAGCGCTTGAGGTCACGGCCCTTGAGAGCGGCGAGGCTCACGATTTCACAAGACCGAGAGCCGACCCGCAGCTGGGACCGCGTCTTGAAACTGTCGCTCATGGTTCCTCCGTCCGAAGAGGCCGCGAATTATATCGGCATTCGCACCGACGGCGCATCGCGTGCCAGGGCGCGTGGCTGGGCAGGCAGGACTTGCTCGATCACCGCGCCGCCGAGACAGATCTCACCGTCATAGAAGACCGCGGACTGGCCAGGCGTGATCGCACGCTGGGGTGCGGCGATAATGACATGTACGCCGTGTCCGTCACGGCGAACCGTGCAAGGGTGGTCCGCTTGCCGGTAGCGAACGCGCACGCTGCAGTCGAGTGGAACCGCGGGCGCGGCGCCAAGCCAATGAGGGGGCGCGATGCGAAACGATTCGCTGAGCAGCAGGGCATGCTCGCTGCCTTGCACGACGACCAGCACGTTGCGCTCGAGATCCTTCGCGGCGACGTACCACGGTTCCTCGGGCCCGCCTGCGACGCCACCGAGACCAATGCCATGGCGCTGGCCGAGCGTGTAGTACATCAGGCCCTGATGCGCTCCGATCACCTCGCCGGCGACGGATTCGATCGGTCCCGGCTGCGCGGGAAGATAGCGCGCGAGGAACGAGTGGAACGGGCGTTCGCCTATGAAGCAGATGCCGGTGCTGTCCTTCTTGTCGAACACCGGGAGTGCCGCGTCCCGCGCGAGCCGGCGCACTGCGTGCTTGGTGAGCTCGCCGATGGGGAACAGCGTGACGGGCAGCGCCGCCGGGTCGATGCTGTGCAGGAAGTAGCTCTGGTCCTTCGCCGCATCGACACCCTTGAGCAGGCGATATCCGGATGGGGTCTGCACGATGCGCGCGTAATGGCCGGTTGCGAACCGATCCGCACCCAAACGGCGCGCGTAGGCGAGACAGGAGCCGAACTTGATCTGGCGGTTGCACAGGACGTCGGGATTCGGCGTGCGTCCGGCACGATGCTCGGCCAGGAAATGCTCGAACACCTGCGCCCGGTACTCGGCGGCGAAACTGACCCGGTGCAGCGGAATCGCCAGGCGCTCGCACACCCGCCGCGCATCCTGGAAATCCTGTGCGGTAGTGCAGTAGCCATCGTCATCGTCTTGGTCCCAGTTACTCATGAAGAGGCCCTGCACGCGGTAGCCTTGCTCGAGCAGGAGCCAGGCGGCCACGGCGGAATCCACGCCACCGGACATGCCGACGATCACCAGAAGGGAGGAATTCGAGCTCACGCCGCCATTATAAGAGGCGCGCGGCGACCCAGCGGCTCGGCTACAGAACGGCGGCGCGCGCGGCGACTTGCTCGGGTGGCAGCTGGCTCAACAATCCAAGGGGAAACCGCACGCCGGCGAGGTAGTCATCCACACAGCGCAGCACCATCGGGGAACGCAGCCGGGCCTCGTTCCCGAGAAGCTGATCGCGGGTCAGCCAATGCACCCGCAGGATGCCGACGTCCAGCGGACGGCTGACATCCTGGCTGCTGACCGTGCCGCTATACGCGACCCGCAGGAAAGTCTTTTGATTGGTAGGGTTCTTCCACAGGTAAACGCCCACGATCGCTTGTGGCTCGAACTGCCAGGCTGTTTCTTCGAGGGTTTCGCGCACCACGGCGCGCACGAAGTCTTCTCCCTCTTCGACGTGGCCGGCGGGCTGGTTGAAGACGCGCCGTCTTGCCGCCCGCTCCTCCACGATCAGGAATCGACCACGTTCCTCGACCACCGCGGCAACGGTGAGTTCGGGCTTCCAGATCATGGGTCGAGCATGGCGAGCCGGCGGGAGAACTCAGCCGCGCATCATGCGGATTTCAGGCTCAGGCTCGCTGGCCCGCCAGACGTCGTCGAAGTAGCTGAGGTACTTGCGGGCGATGGCGGTGTCGTTGAGCTCGGCCATCCCATCCCAGCGGGTCGCCTGCAGCCGATAGACCAGTGCGCGATCATCGGCGATCAGGAACGCTGCGGCGTTGTTGCGATAGTCGACATGCACGTTGCGCAAGTCGATGTAGGTGGTGAGGCGCCGTCCCATGGCGAGAAAGCGGTTGCCTTCGCGAATGGTGCGCGACGGCTCGGAAATGAGCACTCGCACGCGGGCGTAGCCGCGCGCCAGCACCAGGTGCTTGACGACTTCGAGAAAGGCGTGCTGGTCGTAGAGCTGCGGCTCGAGGTCGGGCGTGTAGATGCTCAGGTTGCGACGCGCGGTCGAGGCGACTTCGACGACAGCTTTGCGCACCTCCTCGAGCGAAGTGAGGATGCTGCGCGAACTGCTCGCTTCGAACACGGTGCTCATCCTTGGGTCGTGAGCTTGCGGCTCATCCTCTGGTGCGCAATGCCGGCTTCATCGAATACGGGTCCCTGGGCGACGAAACTGTGATGCAGGTAGAAGGGGAGTGCGTGAACCTGCGCGTGCAGGTAGACCGATTCGAGTCCTTGACGGCGCGCTTGCCCCACGAGCCACTCCAGAATTTCGCCCCCGAGTCCGAGCCCCCTGTATTCGTTGAGGACAGCGAGGCGGCCAATCTTACCGGTGGGCTCGAGACGGCCCGTGCCAACTGCGTCACGTTTCCCCTTCAGAACAAGGGCATGGACGCAAGTTAGGTCGGCCTCATCCCACTCTTCGGACTCAGGAACCTGCTGTTCGACGATAAAGACGGCACGCCGGATGTGCTGCAGCGCTTCGGGGTCGTGCAGCCAGTTGGCGGGTGCGATGGTGAAATTTGTGTCTATGTCAGATCTCGCGCGCCAGTTGCGTCGCGAGACCAAGATACAGTTCGGGCGTGAGTGCTAGCAATCGTCGGCGAGCGTCCGACGGCAATTGCAGGGTTCCGATGAATGCGTGCAGTTGTTCGCGATCGATCGCACGCCCGCGCGAGAACTCCTTGAGTTTCTCGTAGCCGTCCGGAATTCCGCACGCTCGCATCGCGGTCTGCACCGCTTCGGCAAGCACTTCCCAGGCTTGCTCGAGATCTTCCCGCATGCGTTGCGCATCGACTTCGAGCCGCCCCAGTCCGCGCAGCGCCGCCTGCGTTGCGAGCAGCGAATGTCCCAGCGCGACGCCGAGATTGCGCAGCACGGTCGAATCGGTCAGGTCGCGCTGCCAGCGAGAAATCGGCAGCTTGTCCGCGAAATGCCCGAGCAAGGCATTGGCGAGTCCCAGGTTGCCCTCGGCATTTTCGAAGTCGATCGGGTTCACCTTGTGCGGCATGGTCGAGGAACCGACTTCCTGCGCCACGACTCGTTGCCGAAAATAGCCCAGCGATATGTAGCCCCACAGATCGCGGCACAGGTCGATCAGGATCGTGTTGTGGCGCGCGAGCGCGTCGCAGTACTCGGCGATCCAGTCATGCGGCTCGATCTGCGTCGAGTACGCGTTCCACTCCAGGCCCAGGGACTCGACCAGGTTGCGGCCCAGGCGCAGCCAATCGACGTCCGGGAAGCCGGCGAAATGCGCATTGAAATTGCCCACCGCGCCGTTGAACTTGCCCAGGATCCGCACTTCGGCCCAGCCCGTCTGCTGCCGATCCAGGCGCGCCACGAAGTTCGCGAGTTCCTTCCCGATCGTGGTCGGGCTCGCGGTCTGGCCGTGAGTGCGCGCCAGCATGGGAGTGGAGGCGTGCTCGTGCGCGAGATCACGCAGGCGCTCGGCGAGCTTCGACATCGCGGGCAGGAGCTGGCGCGCCCGCGCCTCCTGCAGCATCAGGGCGTAGGAGAGATTGTTTATGTCCTCCGAGGTACAGCCTAAGTGCACGAACTCGAGTTGCGCCGGCGTTGCTCCCGCGCCCTGCAAGCGCTCGCGCACGTAGTACTCGACCGCCTTGACGTCGTGATTGATGCGCTTCTCGATCGCCTTGACCGCCCCGGGATCGATGCTCGCGGGATCCTTGGCGAGACGTTCCGCTTCGGCGCGTGTGGGTTCGGAAACTTTCTGCAGGACCGGCGCTGGCAAATTTGTGCACAGCTGCTGCCACCACAGCGCCTCGACGCGGACGCGCTGACGAATCAATCCGGCTTCGCTGCATAGTGCACGCAGCCCGGCGAGCTGCGCGGCATAACGGCCATCGACTGGTGAAAGCGCCTCGAGCTCGGGTGAGGTCATGCCGGTGTCCGGCGCAAGTGCTAGGATGCAGCATCATACCGCAAGTGCTGCGCTCGGCCTTCACTGCCTTGCGTTTGCCCGCATCTGTGGCAGCGCGCCCGAACGCACCGAGGTTCGCTGGATGACGGAAAAGAAAGTCAGGATTGAGCGCGACAGCATGGGCGAGCTGCGAGTACCGGCCGAGGCGCTCTGGGGAGCGCAGACCCAGCGCGCGGTGCAGAATTTCCCGCTCAGCGGGCTCAGGATGCCACGCGCTTTCATCTGCGCCCTCGGACTCATAAAGGAAGCCGCCGCGGGTGCCAACCAGGACCTCGGCGTGCTCGATGCAAACGTAGCCGCGCGTATCGCCACAGCAGCGCGCGCCGTCGCCGACGGCAAGCATGATGCACAGTTTCCCATCGACGTGTTCCAGACCGGCTCGGGCACCAGTTCCAACATGAATGTCAACGAGGTGATTGCGCACCTCGCAAGTGCCGAGCTGGGGCGGGAAGTGCACCCGAACGATCACGTCAACATGGGCCAGAGCAGCAACGACGTGATACCCACCGCGATCCATGTCAGCGCTGCGCTCGAACTCGAGCACAAGCTCTTGCCCGCATTGCGCCACCTGCACGCCACCCTCGATCGCAAGTCGCGGGAGCTCGCGGACGTCGTGAAGACCGGCCGCACTCATCTGATGGATGCGATGCCGGTAACGCTAGGTCAGGAACTCGGTGGCTGGCGCACGCAGATCGGCAACGACATTGCGCGTCTCGAGGCGGGCAGGGAGCGATTGCTCGCGCTCGCTCAAGGTGGAACCGCGGTGGGCACCGGCATCAATGCGCATCCGAAGTTCGGTGCGCTCTTTGCCGCCCGACTCGCCAAGCGCACCGGCCTGGCGTTTACCACCAGCCGGGACTATTTCGAGGCCCTCAGCTCGCAGGACACCGCGGTCGAGCTTTCCGGCCAGCTCAAGGTCGTCGCCGTGTCGCTGACCAAGATCGCCAATGACCTTCGCTGGATGAACAGCGGCCCGCTGGCGGGACTGGGCGAAATCGCCCTGCCGGCCCTCCAGCCGGGCAGCAGCATCATGCCGGGCAAGGTCAATCCCGTGATCCCGGAAGCGGTAGCGATGATTGCAGCGCAGGTGATCGGTAACGACCTGACAATCACGATTGGCGGTCAGGCGGGCAATTTTCAGCTCAATGTCATGCTGCCGGTGATTGCTTACAACCTGTTGCAGAGCCTGGAACTGCTCGCCAGCGGCGCGCGCGCGCTGGCCGACAGTGCGATCGCGGGGTTCACCGTGAACCAGGCACGCCTTGGAGAAGCGCTCGATCGCAATCCCATCCTGGTGACTGCTCTGAATCCGGTCATCGGCTATGAAAAGGGCGCGGCCATCGCGAAGAAGGCCTATGCCGAGGGCCGTCCGATCGCAGATGCCGCCCGCGCGATGACCGATCTCAGCGCCGAAGAGCTCAAGAAACTTCTCGATCCCCGCGAGCTCACGCGCGGCGGCATCAAGGGAGGCGGGGGCGGCGGCGGATGACTCGACGCGTGTCGAGTACCGACGGTACGCCGGGTGGCGATGCCTTGCTGCGCGCGCGTATCCGCCAGCGCTTCGCGGGTACGGCCCCAGGCAACGACTCGGGCGAGGCGTGGCTCGCAGGGCTGCCGCCCGAACTCACCGCCAGCTTCCATCACTTGATGCCAGCGCAGCCGACACGTGCCGCCGTGCTGGTACCGATCGTCGACCGGGACGAGGGCCTCACCGTGCTGCTTACGCAGCGCGCCGCCGACCTCAAGCATCACCCCGGGCAGATCAGCTTCCCGGGCGGGCGGCTCGAGCCGGACGACGAAGGTGCAGTCGCGGCTGCGTTGCGGGAGACCGAAGAAGAGATCGGGCTGCGACGCAGCTTCGTGGAGGTGGTGGGATACCTGCCGGATCACCTGATCATCAGTGGCTATCGTGTCACGCCGGTAATCGGCTTCGTCAGGCCCGGCTTCGAGCTCGAGCTCGACACTACGGAGGTCTCCGAAGCCTTCGAGGTGCCGCTGCAGTTTCTGCTCGATCCGGCTCATCACAAGGCGCGGCGGCGTCAGCTGGGCGAAGGTGAGATCGAGGTGTACGACATCCCCTACGGCGAGCGCAATATCTGGGGCGCCACGGCCGGCATGCTCATGACGCTCTACCGCCTGCTGAGCGAATGAAAACTCCCGGGCCAAAGCCGATCGAGCAACTGCTGCAGATCATGGCGCGACTGCGTTCGCGCGACGGCGGCTGTCCCTGGGACCTGGAACAGACCTTCGCCAGCATCGCGCCGTACACGATCGAGGAAGCTTACGAAGTTGCCGATGCCATCGAGAGCGGCGATCCGGAGCAATTGCGCGATGAACTTGGCGACCTGCTGTTCCAGGTGATCTTTCACTCGCGTCTCGCCGAGGAGGCGGGCCGGTTTCAATTCGACGATGTGGTCGCGGCGATCTGCGACAAGATGACCCGCAGGCATCCGCATGTCTTCGGCAGCGAGCGGATCGCGAGCTCAGCGGATCAGTCCCGGGCCTGGGAAGAACACAAGAAGCGGGAACGCGCCGATGAGGCGTCGCCGAGCCTCCTCGATGGAATCGCGCGCGGTTTGCCGGCCCTGACGCTCGCGAACAAGGTCGGCAAGCGCGCGGCCAGTGTCGGTTTCGATTGGCCGGACTGGCGTGGGGCGCGGGCCAAGGTCGACGAGGAGCTGCGCGAGCTGGATGCGCTCGACGCAGATCGCGGACGCTCCGGGGAGCTGGCGGCAGAGCTCGGCGATGTATTGCTCGCGCTGGTCAACCTGTCACGTCATCTCGGGGTCGATCCCGAAACGGCCTTGCGCGCCAGCAACACGCGCTTCGAGCAACGCTTCCGTCATCTCGAGGAGCGCGTGCTGGAGAGTGGCCGGCAGCTCCAGGACCTCGATGCGGCTGAGTTCGACATACTCTGGAATGCGGCAAAAACCGCGCTGAAACAGCCCTGATTCCACCTTTTCCGAGCTGGCAAACCGAGTTCAGTTCGCATTCAGAGTGCCTGCCGTAGTTTGGCGCCACGCTCGCTAGTGAACCGGATTCGACCTGCAGCGCGAGCGCAAAGGAGCCTGACATGTTTACGCGAGTGATGACCTGCGTCGTCGTAGCCTCCGTGCTGGCTGCGCCCGCGGCGCTTGCCGATCCGAAGCACGGCCAGCCGTACGGCACCTATCGCAATGCCAGCCAGGGCAATGCGAACCAGGATTTCGACTACGCGCGTGTGATCCACGTCGAGCCGATCATCCGCCAGGTACGCGTCGACGTGCCGCAGCGTGAGTGCTGGATGGAGACGCGCTACGACCAGCCGACACCGTCGTATGGGGGCACCGCGGGCCCGACGCTCGTGGGTGCGTTGATCGGCGGCGCTATCGGCCACCAGGTCGGCGCCGGTCGCGGCAAGGACGCAGCCACCGTCGCGGGTATCGTCATCGGCTCCGCGCTCGGTCATAACGCGGCCGTGCGCAGCCAGGCGCAGTACGCATCGGCTCAGCCGCAGCCCTACCAGGTCGAGCGTTGCGATCAGCGCATCCAGCAGACCTACGAGGAACGTATCGACGGCTATCAGGTCGAGTACGAGTATTGCGGGCGGCACTATTTCACGCGCCTTCCCTATGACCCCGGCGAGCGTTTGCGGGTGCAAGTGGACGTCCGCCCCTCGTAGGGCGGGGCAGCGCTGGCCTTCCGGACGGGCGGATCGTTTCCGCCCGTCCCGGCTTAACGGAACAGCCCCTGCACACTAAACTGCGCGAGTACTCGCCAATCATGACCACGAGATGGGTGTGAGGAACCAACCTGTACCGACGCTTGCCCTAATGATTCTGGCCGGACTGGCATCCAACGCGGCCGTGGCACACAGGCAAGGCGTTGAGCCGGCGTCCGAATCCCGGTCGCACGCGGAAACGCGTGGCCAAGGGGGCGTCTCACTGGATGCGGCGGTACAAATGGTCCAGCAACGCTACAAAGCTCGTGTCGTGCGGGCCGAGACTCGCCAGGAGAACGGACGCACCGTCTACGTGCTGAGACTGCTCAACACTGACGGCAAGGTATGGACTGTTCGCGTGGACGCGGATTCGGGCGCGGTGCTCTAGGACCGTGCGCACGTCAGGCGTGAGCGCGAACCTGATTTCCGAGCGAGGCATTGAGCGCAATGCGAATTCTGATCGTCGAAGATGAGCAAGTGTTACGCGAGTCCCTGGTTACGCAGCTGGGCGCCGCCGGCTTCAATGTCGACGCGGCCGCCGACGGCGAAGAGGGGCTGTACGCCGGTAAGGAATATCCACTGGACCTGGCAATCATCGACCTGGGATTGCCGAAGATGTCCGGCATAGACCTGATCCGGCAGTTGCGCGGGGCGGGGCGGAGCTTCCCGGTCCTGATCCTGACCGCGCGCGATCGCTGGCAGGACAAGGTCGAGGGTCTGCAGTCCGGTGCGGACGACTATCTCGCCAAGCCATTTCACGTGCAGGAATTGGTGGCACGCGTGCAGGCGCTGCTGCGGCGCTCGGGCGGTTGGTCGCAGCCCGTGCTGCAGTGTGGAGACATCAGCCTGGACACGCGCAGCCAGGTGGTCTCGGTGGGCGACACAGTGGTCGAACTCACCTCTTTTGAGTATCGGATCCTCGAATTCCTGATGCTGCGCGCCGGTGAAGTGATCTCCAAGGCGGAGCTCACCGAGCGTCTGTATGCACAGGACTTCGAGCGCGACAGCAACGTCATCGAGGTCTTCATCGGTCGTCTCAGGCGCAAGCTTGATCCGGAAGGCGCGCGCCAGCCGATCGAAACCTTGCGTGGGCGGGGTTATCGACTGGCACTGACACGCGCCGAAGAGCCGGGCGCACGCGCCGACGGCTGATGTCCTCGCTCAGCGGGAGACTGCTGGCATCGGTTTCCCTGCTGCTGATTCTCTTTTTCGGGGTCACCATCGCCGCGCTGGATGCGGTGTTTCGTGATCTCAGCCAGCGCAGCATCGGCGAGCTGCTGGACGCACAGCTGGTCGCATTGCTCGCCGCCTGCGAACCTGACGATCACGGCAACGTGCAGCCCGCAGGCGCGCTGGCGGAAGCGCGCCTGCGGCAGCCCGGTTCGGGCCTGTACGCGGAGATCCGCAGCCCTGACGGCAAACTGATCTGGCGCTCGCCATCGCTGCTCGGCAACCAGATCGATTTCGGTGGCCCGGTGGCGCCTGGCGCGCACAACCTCGAGCAACGCACCCTGGGCGGCAATCTCAGGACCATGGTCCTGACCTCGTCCATCAATTGGGAAATTGCCAAGGGCGCGAACCGCCAATTCATCTTCAGTGTGGCAACGAGTCTGGCGCCGTATGAAGCGCAGCTCGCGCGTTTTCGCAGCCAGATGCTCGGCTGGTTCCTGGGGCTCTTCGTATTGCTGGTGGGCTCGCTCGCACTCCTGCTGCGCTGGGCGCTTGCGCCCTTGCGACAGATCGAAGCGGAGATAGGCGAGGTCGAGGCCGGCCAGCGCGCCTCCCTGAGCGCATCGCAGCCACGGGAGTTGCTGGGTCTCGCGGCCAACATGAATGCGCTGCTGAAGAGCGAGCGACAGCGCGTGGAGCGCTATCGCAATACCCTGGGAAATCTCGCGCACAGTCTCAAGACGCCGCTCGCGGTGATCCGTTCCACGCTGGCGGGCGAGTCGGCCATCGATCGACGCCACGAAATCGTGAATCAGCAGATCGACCGCATGAACGCGATCGTGCAGCACCAGCTCAAGCGCGCTGCGGCTTCGGGCGGGGCGGTGGTGGGACAGAGCACCGTGGACGTGGTGCCCTTGTTGACGGAACTGCGCGCGGCCTTGAGCAAGGTCTACTCGAACCGGGACCTGCTGATCGAAATCATCGCTGCCGAGCGCGTCGCGTTCACCGGCGACCGGGGCGACCTGTTCGAGTTGCTGGGCAACCTGCTCGACAACGCCTGCAAATGGTGCCACTCACGCGTTCGGGTGACAGTGGGTCGTGCGTCACAGGCCGACGCGCGGACCCGCCTGCAGCTCACGGTGGAGGACGACGGCGCCGGTATCGCGAGCGTGCATCGACAACGCATCCTCGAACGTGGCGCGCGTGCCGATGAGCATGTCGACGGCCAGGGTCTCGGTCTCGCAATGGTCCGCGAGATCGTGGAGCTCTACGACGGCACGCTGGAGATCGGCGACTCGCTCCTGGGCGGGGCGCGAGTCTCGGTCTGCCTGCCGGGCCGTTAGGGAAGCCTGTGAAGGGCTTCCTTATTACTTGTCGCCTAGCAGGGGCTTGAGGAGATCGATTGGCAGCGGGAACAGAATGACCGAGCTTCTGTCGCCGGAGATGTCGGCGACCGTCTGCAGGTAACGCAGTTGCATCGCCTTCGGTTCCGCCGCCAGCGAGTGCGCGGCTTCGACCAGCATCTGGGCCGCCTGCTTCTCCCCCTCGGCGTGAATAATCTTCGCCCGCCGCGTGCGCTCCGCTTCCGCCTGCTTGGCGATGGCGCGGATCATGCTCTCGTCGAGGTCGACGTGCTTGATCTCGACATTGGCCACCTTGATGCCCCAGGCATCGGTCTGCTGGTCGAGGATGTGCTGGATGTCGACGTTGAGCTTTTCGCGCTGCGACAGCATTTCGTCCAGATCATGCTGGCCGAGCACGGAGCGTAGCGTCGTCTGTGCGAACTGGCTCGTGGCTTCCCAGGGATTGGCGACCTGGATGATGGCCTTGCCGGGATCGACGACGCGGAAGTAGACGACGGCGTTGACCTTCACCGAGACGTTGTCGCGGGAGATCACGTCCTGTTTCGGTACGTCGAGCACCACGACGCGCAGATCCACCTTCGTCATCTGCTGGATGATGGGAATGACGAGGATGACTCCCGGGCCCTTGATGCCAGTGAACCGGCCGAGCGTGAACATCACGCCGCGTTCGTACTCCTTGAGGATCTTGATGGCGCTGAAGATGAGCGCGCCCACCAGGAATACGACCACCAGAAAGAATGGACTCATGGCAACACTCCCATCATTGATTGAGTGGCTCGACCCACAGCAGCAGGCCATCGACCCTGACGACACGTACCAGCTGGCCTGCGCTCACTGGCACGGGGCTGCGCGCGTTCCACAGCTCACCGCCGAGACGCACGGTACCCTGTGCCGAAAATCCTTCCAGGACCTCGGCAGTACTGCCGGGAATATGCTCGACACCGGTGACGACCGGCCGCCGGCGCGCGCGCCCAAACATCCACACCATCCCGACCAGCAGCAGCCCCGCGACAAACGCGATGGCGGCAATGATCGGCAGCGCGATCGAAAATCCGGGCACGCTGGTATCGAACAACATGATCGAACCGATGATGAAGGCGATCAGG
>Ga0137410_10002510_pt1 | contig 12478 bp, 11 predicted proteins | sample CZODoug1_16funga_FD_108878 | JGI IMG/M metagenome (GOLD analysis project Ga0137410, IMG submission 108878) | Vadose zone soil fungal communities from Angelo Coast Range Reserve, California, USA - CZODoug1_16fungal (Illumina Assembly) | ecosystem: Environmental > Terrestrial > Soil > Vadose zone... | reverse complement strand
GATCATCAGACGATTCGACCGGCCCGACGAGACGCGCAGCTTCGAGAAGGGGAAGTTCGATCTCGTGAAGATCGGCGACCTCGCCGTCGGGCGCGCCAGCTATGAGCCGGGGTGGAAGTGGTCGACGCATGTCGGCCCCATCGCGGGGACCAAGAGCTGTCAGATCGAGCACGTCGGGCTCGTCATCTCGGGACGGTGCCGCGTCGTCATGGACGACGGCAAGGCCTTTTCCCTCGGGCCCGGCGATCTGTTCCACATCGCGCCGGGTCACGACAGCTGGGTCGAGGGACCCGAGCCGTACCTGTCGCTGCATTTCCTGGGTGCGGACCAGTATGCTAGGTAGTTCTGGCTGAGCCCTTGAACACCCGAAACAAGTAGTACAGCGACGGCAGCAAGACCGCTCCGCCCAGCGCCAGCGCGCCCAGCGCGAGACGCAGCGTCGCCGCGGGAGCGGCGGCGCCCGCGATCGAGAGATCGGGCGGCAGAATGTAGGGATACTGACTCAGCGCCCAACCCCACAGAATGAGCGACACCTGCGTCACCGCGGCCACGCGCGCCGCGCGCCAGCGGCGGACCCACAGCGCCGCGAGCGCCGTGATGGCCGCCGCCGCCGTGAGCAGGTGTAGCGGCAGAGCCCAGGCTGCGAAGATGAGCCCGTCGCGCACCCGGGGCGCGCCGTCGAGGGAGAGAAGCAGCGCCACCACCGCCGCCAGAAACAACCCTATGCCCGCCGCCAGCGCCCGGCGGCGGAAGTCCTCTTGCAGCTCCCGCTCGCGGGCTTCGAGCGTCAAGTACACGGCGGCCAGGAACGCGAACGCGATGAGCGCGAACAGTCCGACCGAGAGCGGGAACGGACTGAGCCATGGGGCCACGTAGATCGTGTAGAACCCGTCCCCCGCCACCGTCAGCGAGTCCCCTGGGGTCGCCCCTCCCCCCCCTACGAGAGCCCCCGACGCAATCGCTCCCGCCGTGGTTCCGAGCAGGAATGGAGTGATGAGACTCGCGACCGCGAACACCATGCCCCACTGGCGTTGCTCCTGGTCCGCCCCGTACCGCCAGAACGTGAAGGCGGAGCCGCGCAACGCGATGCCGATCAACACCAGCGAGAGGGGGATGTGCAGCAGCGTGCCGAGTCGAGCGAACGCCGGCGGGAAGCAGGTGAAGAGCAGCACGATCGCCAGGATGAGCCACACATGGTTCGCCTCCCACACGGGACCGATCGCCTCGGCGATGAGCTCGCGCTGACGTTCCCTCCGGGGGCCGAAGGCGAGGAGGTCCCACACCCCTCCTCCGAAATCGGCGCCGCCGAGCACCGCGTAGGCGTTGAGCACGACGAATACGATCCCGGCCAGAAGGTCCGCGAGCGTCACGTGCTGCTCCCCGCTCCCCGCTCCCCGCGCCCGGGCGGCATATAAAACCCACGCCATTCCGGTACTGCCGGACTGCGGATGATGTGCCGGTACAATAGCCAGACGACGATCACGCCCAGGAAGCAATAGAGGAGAGTGAACGTGACAAACGCCACGACCAGCCCCGGCATCGGGGTGACGGCGTCCCTGGTCTTCAGAACGCCGTAGATCACCCACGGCTGCCGGCCCAGCTCGGTCACCATCCACCCGGCCTCCACGGCGATGAAGCCCATCGGCGTGGCGAGCGCGATCGCCCGCAGCAGCCAGCGATTGTGCGCCAGGTCCGCCCGTCGCCACGCGAGCCATACGGTCCACAGCGCTAGGAGGGCGAGGTACGAGCCCACGGCGACCATCACCTGGAACGAGAGGTGCACGGCCGGGACGTTCGGCCAGTCCGACTCGGGGACCAGATCGAGACCCTTCACGACGGCGTGCGGATCGTGGAACGCGAGCAGCGACAGCGCATACGGAACCTCGACCCCGAACCGGGTCTCGCGCGCCGCGACGTCGGGCCAGCCGCCGAGCGTGAGCGGCGCACTGGCCTGCGTGCGGAACAGGGCTTCGGCGGCGGCGAGCTTCACGGGCTGGTGCGCGGCGATGTGGCGGGCGGAGATGTCGCCCGAGATCGGCTGCAGCACGGCGGCCGGCGCGCCCACCATCAGCGCGATCTCGAGCGCCCGGCGATGGAACGCGTTAGCCGGATCCTTGAGAAGCAGGAACGCGTGGATCCCGGCGACCGCGAATCCCGTGGCGGCGTACGCCGCGAGCGTCATGTGCAGCGTTTGCGACACCGCCGCCGCGTTGGCCATCGCCGCGATCGGATCGACGTGCACCGCCTGTCCGTTCACCAGCTCGAATCCCGCCGGCGCGTTCATCCAGGCGTTGGCGATCACGACGAACACACCCGAGGCCGTCCCGCTCAGCGCCACGGCCACGCCGGCCCAGAGGTGCGCCCGCGACGAGATGCGGTCCCATCCGTACAGGTAAATGCCGAGGAAAATCGCTTCGGTGAAGAACGCGAACCCCTCGAGCGAGAACGGCATCCCGATGATCGGACCGGCGAACTCCATGAACCGGGGCCACAGGAGCCCGAGCTCGAACGACAGCACCGTTCCGGACACGGCGCCGACCGCGAACAGGATGGCGGTCCCCTTGGCCCAGCGCTTGGCGAGATCGAGATAGATCGCGTGCCCCGTCACCTGCCAGCGCCGCTCCGCCAACACCATCATGAGCGGCATCGCGATCCCGATGACGGCGAAGACGATGTGGAAGGCCAGCGACACGCCCATCTGCGAGCGGGCGGCCAGGAGGTCAGACATGAAGGGCAAGATAAGCGGGGAAGTTTGGGAGGTTAGGGGAGGTCAGGGAAGGTTGTTCCGCACGCGATCAACCTCCCCCAACCTCCTACAACAGGCTACATTCCAATTCGACAATTGATTCCTCGTGGCGATTTACGGCCTATTGCAGCCACGTTAAACAAGTCGCTAAAACGCCAGCCCGCTTGGCGACTACCGGCCAGACGGGTCGCTTTTTTTTGGAGGACGAGGGAAGGGAGACGAGGGACTGGTGAGTGACGTGACGCTGCGGAAGCTACTCGACGATGGCAAGGTCCACGTTCTGGATGGCGCCATGGGGACCATGCTGTACTCCAAGGGCTTCTTCCTCAACGTGTGCTACGACGAGCTGAACCTCAAGCAGCCGAAGCTCGTGCAGGATGTACACGAGGCCTACGTGCGGGCCGGCGCGGAAATCCTCGAGACCAACACCTTCGGCGCGAACCCCATGAAGCTGGGCAGTTACGGGCTCGCCGACGACACCGAGAAGATCAACCAAGCCGCGGCCGAGCTGGCCCGCCGGGCCGCCGCGGGGCGGGCAAGCGTCATCGGCGCGATCGGGCCGTTGGGCGTCCGCATCGAGCCGTTCGGCGCGACCTCGCGCGAGGAGGCGTTCGTGCACTTCCAGCGCCAGGCGCGGGGCCTCGTCGCGGGCGGGGTGGACGGGTTCATCCTGGAGACGTTTTCGGACGTGGACGAGATCCACGAGGCGCTGCGCGCGGTACGGAGCCTGTCCGACCTCCCGGTGATCGCCCAGATGACGATCGGGGACGACGGGCTGACGCACTACGGCACCGGCCCCGAGACATTCGCGAAGCAGCTCACGGCGTGGGGCGCGGACGCGGTAGGGGTAAACTGCTCCGTCGGTCCCGCCGGGGTGCTCGAAGCGGTGGAGAAACTGGTGAAGGCGACCGATCGCCCGATCTCGGCGGTCCCGAACGCCGGCCTCCCCAAGGACGTCGGCGACCGGAAGATCTACCTGGCGTCCCCCGAGTACATGGCGAGCTACGCCCGCCGCATGATCGAGGCGGGCGCGCGCCTGGTGGGGGGCTGCTGCGGAACGACCCCCGAGCACATCAAGAAGATCCGCGACTACGTCGCGAGCGTCGTGCCGCGCCACCAGCCCACGGTGGTGTCGCGAGAGACGATCACGCCACCCGCCGGCGTGGAGGAAGTGCCGCTGTCGGCGCGCTCGCGCTGGGGCGCGAAGCTGGCCAGGGGTGAGCTGGTGACGAGCGTCGAGATCGTCCCGCCCCGAGGCGTGGACCCGACGCCGATGCTGGAGCAGTGCCGGGCGCTCAAGGCGGCTGGCGTCGACGCGGTGAATGTCCCCGACGGGCCGCGGGCCCAGAGCCGCATGGGCGTGCTCCCGTCGGCCATCTTGATTCAGCGGGACGTAGGGATCGAGACCGTGATCCACTACTGCTGCCGAGACCGCAACCTGCTCGGCATGCTGTCGGACATCCTCGGCGCGCACGCGGCGGGGCTGCGAAATATCCTGATCATCACCGGCGATCCACCCAAGATGGGCCCGTATCCCGAGGCCACGGCGGTATTCGACATCGACTCGATCGGCCTCACCAACCTGGTGTATCGCCTGAACCACGGGCTCGACCCGGGAAACAACCCCATCGGGGCGCCGACCCAGTGGGCCATCGGCGTCGGCGTGAACCCCGGCGCCGTGGACCTGGACCGCGAGCTGTCGCGCTTCGCCTGGAAGGTGGATGCGGGAGCGGAGTTCGCCGTGACGCAGCCGGTGTTCGATCCCAAGCAGCTCGAGGCGTTCCTGGCGCGCGTCGGGCAGTTCAAGATCCCGATCGTGGCGGGGATCTGGCCGCTCCTGTCGTTGCGGAACGCCGAGTTCCTCGCTAATGAGGTACCGGGGGTTTCGGTGCCGGAGTCGGTGCTCACACGGATGCGCCAGGCGCAGGACAAGGGCAAAGAGGCGGCGCTCGCCGAAGGCGTGAAAATCGCGCGGGAGATGTTTCAGCAGGTGAAGGGCACGGTGCAAGGGGTGCAGGTGAGCGCGCCGTTCGGGAAGGTCGAGGTGGCGCTGGAGGTGTTCGGGTAAGCCATGTTCGTCGGCCACTATGGCGTGAGCTTCGCGGCGCAGCGCGGCGACCGGAGCATTCCGCTGTGGGTCCTGTTCCTGGCCGTTCAGCTGCTCGACGTGTTCTGGAGCCTCTTCGTCTTCGTCGGCATCGAGAAGGTGCACGTCGTTCCGGGGATCATCGCGTCGAATCCCCTGGACCTGTACTACATGCCTTACACCCACAGCCTCGTCGCCGCGCTGCTGCCGCTGTACGACAACACCGCCAAGGTCGGTCTCGGCCTTTGGAATTACCCTGCCCCGGCGTTCCTGCTCGAGGTCGCAGCGCTATTCGGTGGCATGTTCCTCTATCTCCGCTCCACCACAGCGACGACCCGCCTCGGCCGGTACGGCATACCGGTGTTCGGCGTGGTGATGCTCGCCGTCCAGGCGATCGTGTTCTTCGGGCCGCCGCCGTCGAGCGATCGGGCGGCCGCAGTCACGGCGCTCGGGGCGTACGTGCTGTTCGCCGCGGTCGCGGGGTGGCTGGAGCGCCGGCGGGTCTGACGTTGCTGGTTGGACTGGTTGCGCGGACGCACCATTGCCGCCGCGCCTCGGGCGCTTCACATTGAAAACGCCCACTGTCGCTCGGTGCGGCGCGTTCCCTCGTATGATCATGCCGTCGCGCATTGCTGCTTCGCTGCTGGCCTTGGCGCTGGCGCTGGTCGCCTCCACGACACCCGTGCGCGCCCAGCAATCTCCCCTCGCCCGCTTCATCCACCAGACCCGGCTCGGCAACGGGCTCGACGTCATCGTGGTCGAGAACCACGCCGTGCCGCTCGCGACGGTGCTGGTCGCCGTACACAATGGCGCGTTCACGCAGGACTCGGCGGAGCAGGGACTCGCGCACCTGTACGAGCACCTGCTGTTCCGCTCGTACCGCGGGCGCCCCGACGCGTTCGGCATCGAGGTGACGCGCATGAACGGCGGCTACAACGGCGCCACGAACGATGAGGTCGTCTACTACTACGTCACGGTGCCGTCGAAGAACGTCGAGCGCGGCCTCAAAATCGTGGCACAGCTGGTCGAGGAGGCCCGTTTCTCCAACGGCGCCCTGAAAGCCGAGCGGCCGGTGGTGCTCGACGAGCTCCAGCGGAACGAATCGGATCCGGAGCAGCAGTTCACCCGGCAGGTCGACCGCATGCTCTGGGGCGCCTCGTGGAGTCGCAAGGATGTCGGGGGTGACAGCACGTCGCTGGCCGGTATTACGCTCGACCAGCTGAAACGGACCTACGCCCGCTACTACGTTCCCAACAACGCCGCGCTGATCGTCACCGGCGATGTGACGAGCCGACAGGTGCTCGATTGGGCGCGGGACGCCTTCAAGGACTGGAAGGCCGGCCCCGACCCGTTCGCCGACCGGCCCATCCCTCCGGTCACACCGCGGACGGGGAGCGCCGCGGTGATCCTCGCGCACGACGTCCGTGACGTCACGATCCGGATCGCCTTCCAGGGACCGAGCGTCGGACGGGACACGGCGGCGACGTATGCGGCCGATGCCCTGTTCGGCGTGCTCAACGACCCCGCGTCCGCGTTCCAGCACCGGTTGGTCGACGGCGGGCTGTTTCAGGCCGTGTCCGGCTACTATCTCACGCTCGATCACACCGGGCCGATTCACTTCGTGGGAAAGACCACGCCGGAGCGCGCGCAGGACGCGCTCCTGACATTGCTGGATGAGCTCGACAATCTCGACGCCCTCGAAGGGTTGATCGACGAGGACCTCGCGATCGCGAAGAAGCACCGTGAAGTGGCCATGGCGTTGACCCTCGAACAGATCTCGATGCTCGCTCCCGAGCTGGCGGACTGGTGGGCCAGCGCCGGCGTGGAGTACTACCTCGGCTACGACGCCCGCATGGCCGCGCAGACAGTGGAGGATCTGCGGCGGTTTGCGCGGGCGTACATCGTCGGTCGGCCCCGGGTCATCGGCGTGCTCGCCCCGCCGGCTACCACGGACCAGCTCGCAACGTGGCTGCGCCCAGCCGGAAAGCGTACCACCCCATGAGCGGGCGGGTTCCGCCGCGCGCCGGTTGGCTCGTCGCGGTGATACCGCTGCTCCTCACCGCGACCAGCGGGCCCGGACCGCGTCGCGGCACCGGCCCCGCCGACACGCTGACTTCGGCCTACGAGGTCGCGGGCGTCCGCGTCATCCAGCGCCTCAACCAGGCGAACGACATCATTGCCGTACGACTCTATCTGCTCGGCGGCACCCAACAGCTCACGCCGCGCAGCGCCGGTATCGAGGCCCTGCTGCTTCGGGCCTCGTCCCAGGGCACCGCCCAGTTTCCGGGAGAGGACGCCCATCGCGCCATGGACCGAACGGGCAGCGTCGTGACGCTCGATCCGGACGTGGACTGGACGGTCTTCGGGTTTACGGGGCTCGTCGCGGATCTCGACGCCGCCTGGCGCGTCTTCGCGGATCGGGTCGTGCACCCCACGCTCGCGGAAGCGGCCGTCGCGCGAGAGCGTACCAGACTCCTGACCGCAGCGCGGCGCCGCTACACCGAGCCCGATCTCCGCCTCCATGCCATCGCGATGCAGGCCCTGTTCCGCGATCATCCCTACGCGCTCGACCCCGCCGGCACCGAAGCGTCGCTTGCCGGGCTGACCGCGGAGGAGGTCAGGACCTACCACCGGGAGCAGGTCGTCACATCCCGCATGCTGCTGGTCGTGGTCGGCGAGGTCACGCGAGCGCACGTCGAGTCACTGGTGACGGCGACGCTCGGCCAGCTGCCGCGCGGTAGGTACCACTGGACCCTGCCACCACTCGCTCCCGAGCGGAAGGTGGCATGGTTGATCCAGCAGCGGCCGATTCCGACGGCCTACATGCTCGGCCTGTTTGCGGGGCCCCGCCCGACGAGTCGCTATTACTGGGCATTCCGGGTGGCGACCGCGTTGCTGTCCTCCGGACTGAACAGCACGATTCGCACCGAGCGGGGGTTGTCGTATGCGGCCTACGCCCCCTACGACGAGTGCGCGATACCGGTCGGGGGAGTGTACGCGAGTACGCCCAAGCCGGACAAAGTGCTCCCCCTCATGGTACGCGAGATGCAGCTGCTGAGCGAACGGGAGTACGACTATTTCGCGTTGCAGCGGTTCATCGACAGCTTCAGCTTCGAGTACCTGTCGGCCAACGCCACCGCCGCGGGACAGGCGGACTTTCTCGCCCGGGCGGAGCTCTACCTGGGGAGCTACGAGAGCGGCGCGGATTTCACCAAGCGCCTCCACGAGGTGTCGCCCGCCGACATCCAGGGCGTCGCCGCTCAGTACATGACCAGAATCCAGTACGCCTTCTTGGGCGACACCGCGCGAATGCACGGGCGGTGGTGACCCCACCTCGGCGCTTGCTTGTGCCGGGCCGTCCGAGCGCTCATACTCCATTCCGCATATACCAACCGGAGGTAGTACATGCGCAAACTGCTTTGCGCCGCCATTGTCTTGGCTGCGTGCGCACCGGGCGACAGGTCGCGCACGTCGACCGCGGCTGGGCCCGCGCAAAAGTACGCCGGGACGTGGGACGGGCGGTCGTTCCGGAGCGCGTCGGACACCGGGACCCCATGGCGCATCGTCACCGCCGTCGTGCAGGATGGCTCGCTGCGCGGCACGATGACGTACACGTCCGTCACCGCGCCCCCGGTGCCGATCCGCGCGCGGGACGTCAGCGACAGCGCCGTCGTCAGCGAACTCGGCCCGTATCACAGCATCGTGGCGAAACTCGACGTCGTGACGACCACCACGGGCCGGCTCCGGGGTGACTCGCTCAACGGCACCTTCGAGATGCGGCCGGCGGCCGGCGGGAACGTGATCATGACCGGCACGTTCCGCTCCAAGCGGGTCGCACCGTAACGGAGCGGCGGGCGCGACTCGCCCTCACCGCCGTGCTCGCGGTGTACGGCGGGTTCCTGGTTCTCAACCCGGGCCACTACGGTTGGCTCGACAGCCTCGACCTGGCGATCCACGAGTTCGGGCACCCCCTGTTCGGCGTATTCGGAGAGTTCATCGGCTTCCTGGGCGGAACGCTGATGCAGCTCCTCATGCCGGCGATCTTCGTGGTGTACTTCTGGCGGCGGGGCGACCGGCATGCGGCCATGGTGGCGCTCTGGTGGGTCGCCCAGAACCTCTGGAACGTGTCGGTCTACGTGCAGGACGCCCGCGCCGAGGAGCTGCCGCTCGTGGGCGGCGGCGAGCACGACTGGAACTACCTCCTCGGAACCCTCGGACTTCTGAACCAGGACCAGCTCATCGGCGGCGCCGTGCGGTTGGCCGGCGTGCTGGTGTACGCGTGGTCCTGCCTGCGAGGATGGACCTACGCTGGCGAGCGCGCCGAGCCAACGTAGCTTAGCCCCGACCCAAAGGAGCGCTCATGCCGACCGCCAACATCAACATCCTCGCCGTCCTCGTCGCCGCGGTGCTGACCTTCGTCCTCGGCGCCGTCTGGTATTCCCCCGTCCTGTTCGCCAAGCAGTGGATGGCGGCGCAAGGGTACACGCAGGAGAAGCTGGAAGAGATGAAGCGGAAGGGCGTGACCCGGGCCTACGCCGTCTCGGTACTGTGCTATCTGGTGACCGCGTACGTGATGGCGCTGCTCGTCTCCTACACGAATTCCACCACCCTGGCGCAAGGGCTGTGGCTCGGGCTCCTCTCATGGCTCGGGTTCGCCGCTACGGTCGGGCTCACCGCGAACATGTTCTCGGAGAAGCCGATCGCCGCCTGGGTGCTCGACGCGGGCTATCAGCTCTCGTATCTCGTGCTCATGGGCGTGCTGCTTTCGGTGTGGCGCTGATCGGGTGCCCCCCACCTCCGCCCCCACCCCCTCCCGGACTGCCCTCGTCGCCGGCGCGTCGGGGCTGGTCGGCAGCCACGTGCTGCACCGCCTGCTCGACGATCCGGCGTACACTCGCGTGACGGCCCTCGCCCGCCACGAGCTGCCCCTCGCACACAAGAAGCTCGAGCAACGGATCGTGAGTTTCGATCGCCTCGCCCAGATGGTCGATTTCCCGCGAGTGCACGACGTCTTCTGCTGCCTCGGCACGACCATGAGGCAGGCGGGCTCGCCGGATGCGTTCCGCAAGGTCGACTACGCGTACGTCGTAGAGCTCGCCCGGGTCGCCGTCCGGCACCGCGCCTCGCAGTTCCTCGTGGTAACCGCGGTCGGCGCCGATCCCGCGTCGCGGATCCTCTACAGCCGCGTGAAGGGAGAAGCGGAAGAGGCGGTTCGCCGGCTGCAATTCGAGAGCATCCAGATCTTCCGTCCGTCGCTGGTCGTCGGCGCGCGGACTCAGAGCCGACCCGCCGAACGCGTGGCGAGGCTGCTCGGCCTGCTGGTCGGCTGGGCCCTCGTGGGGCCGCTGTCCCGGTACCGACCGATCAAGGCCGAGGCCCTGGCGCGCGCCATGGTACGGGTCGCCCGCGAGGCGGTGCGCGGTACGCACGTGTACGAATCGAAAGAAATCCGTCGCCACGCCTAGTTGCGACGGATCTCCACCGGCCCGTTCGTGGTGACCGCACGCACCGGAGCCCCGCCCGCGCCGAGGGTCGTGGTGATGCGGCGCCCCACCCTTCCCTGGATCGTCACGGTGAGCGGAAACCCGATGCTCATGGGACCGTTCACGGTGCCAAACTCGAGCCGGGCCGAGTAGCTCTGGGGAATCGCGAGGCCCAGGGGCCCGTTTGTCGTCTCGGCGTCGAGGCCCGCCCCGTCCCAGCGCTCGCCGGTGAGCGCGACGTCGATCGGTCCGTTGGTCGTGCGGGCGCGGACGTCGCCCCCCACGCCGTCCAGCGACACCGGGCCGTTGTAGGCGGTGAGCGCCATCCGGCCGGTCACGTCCCGTACGCCGATGGGCCCGTTGTGGGTGTCGAGCTGCAGGTCGGAGCGGCGCGGCGCGTAAATGACGAAGCTGACCCCCCACGACCGGCGGTGCGCGGAGGCAGGTCCCTCGACACCGATCCTGGCTCCGGCGGTCACGACCTTGATCTCGCGGGCCATCGCTCCGGCCTCGTCGTCCGTGGCGGCCTGCGTCTGAATGCGCGCGTGCACCTCGATGTTGTCGCGGCTCCAGCCTTCCACCGTCACCCCGCCGTTCTCACCGGGATCGACGGTGATGGTGCCTGCCTTGGCGAGCGTGACGACGCGGGTCTCGCAGTGCTTCACCTGCCAGTCGTCCGAGCGGTCTCGGCATTGCGCGATCCAACGCGCGTCCGCGGCACTTTGGGCGTGGAGGACCGGGACGGAGAGGGCGAGGAGAACGGGGACAGGGAAGATCAGGCGCGGTAGCACGGGTGCCTCCGGACGAGAGTGGGCGACTCGACACCGTTAGACACGGCTGGCGCGAGAGAGGTTGGCCGGCCCATGTTCCCGCGTGCGGTTCCCCCACCCCCTGACGCTGCTGTGCGGCTGCGTGCTGCTCGCCGCCGCAGCCAGTCACGTGCTGCCACCCGGTCAGTACGACCGCAAGGACGACCCCGCTACCGGCCGCCGGGTCGTGGTCGCGGGCACCTATCATGCCGTCGCGGCGCGCCCCGTGGGGCCGTTCCAAACGCTCGTCGCCATCCCGCGCGGCATGGCCGACGCGGCCGCGGTGATTTTCTTCGTGTTCCTGATCGGCGGCGCGTTCACCGTGGTCGACCAGACCGGGGCGCTGCGCCAGGGCGTGGACTGGCTGGTGCGACGCTTCGGCCACTCCGAGGCGCTCGTCGTTCCCGCGGCCTCCCTCGCGTTCGCGCTGGGCGGGGTGCTCGACAACATGAAGGAAGAGATCATCGCGCTCGTGCCGGTGATGCTCCTGCTGGCGCGCCGCCTGGGCTACCGGCCGGTGCTCGCCGTCGCGATGAGCCTCGGAGCGGCCGCGGTGGGCGCCGCTTTCAGCCCGATCAACCCGTTCCAGGTGGGAATCGCGCAGCAGCTGGCGCAGCTGCCGTTGCTCTCCGCGTCACTGTTTCGGATCGCCTTCCTGGCAGCCGCGCTCGGCATTTGGATCTGGGGCACGGTGCGGTACGCAGCTCGCACCCGTACCACGCCGACCACGGAGCCCGGCGCCGGCCCCACCGCGGGCACCCTGGACCGCCGGCGCGGCGCGGTCCTCACCCTGGTGCTCGTCGCGTTCGCCGCGCTCGTCGTCGGAGTGCTCCGGCTCGACTGGGGCTTCAATGAGATGGCGGCGTTGTTCTTCGCCATGGGCGTGGTCGCGGGGCTCGTGGGCGGGCTGGGCGTCGGCGGCACCGCGGACGCGTTCGTCGCCGGATTCCGGTCCATGGCCTACGCCGCGCTGCTTATCGGTTTCGCGCGGGCGATCTTCGTCACCCTCGAGGAAGGACGCGTCGTGGATACGATCGTGCACGGGCTGTTCACGCCGGTCGCCCAGCTGCCGCTCGCGCTCGCCGCGCTCGGGATGATGGTGGTGCACGCCCTGGTGCACGTACCGGTGCCGAGTCCCAGCGGTCACGCCGTGCTCACGCTGCCGATCCTCGTGCCGCTCGCGGACCTGCTCGGGCTGTCGCGCCAGGTCACGGTGCTCGCGTATCAATACGGAGGCGGACTGTGCGAGCTGTTCACGCCCACGAACGGGGCGCTCATGGCGATCCTCGCCGCCGCGCAGGTCCGCTACGAAGACTGGCTGCGGTTCGCACTGCCGCTGCTCCTGACCCTGCTG
>Ga0137410_10002508_pt1 | contig 12482 bp, 8 predicted proteins | sample CZODoug1_16funga_FD_108878 | JGI IMG/M metagenome (GOLD analysis project Ga0137410, IMG submission 108878) | Vadose zone soil fungal communities from Angelo Coast Range Reserve, California, USA - CZODoug1_16fungal (Illumina Assembly) | ecosystem: Environmental > Terrestrial > Soil > Vadose zone... | reverse complement strand
CGCGTGTACCAGCTCGACACCAGGCTGGGCCAGCCGCGGCGATTCAGCTCGTCGACCAGGTGCAGGTGGAACGGTCCGTCGCCGGGCACGTCGTCCAGCCGGACCAAGCCGGTGCGCCGCTCGAGATGGTCGAAGAAGCAGCGCAGCGCCGCCTGGCCGAACCCCGCCCGCAAGAGCGGCGTGGACAGGTAGCAGCTGCGGTGCTTCCAGAGCTCGGCCCGTCCGCGTCGCCAGGCGATGGGGAACAGGCCGCAGAGCAGGCGCCGTCCGCGATGCGTGGCCGAGGCGACGAGCACCTCGACGCGGGCTCCGGGGGCGTACGCCCGCAGGGCCGGGAGGAGCATCCACGGCTCGTAGAACGGGTTGGGCTCGACGGCGCCCGCGGCGAGGTCCTGCCACTCCTGCTCCAGCGCCTCGAGACGGGACCAGTCGGTGACCAGCTCGGTCTGGAGATCCGCGGCCGCGGGCGGGGCGGGCCGGCCGGGAACCGGCGCATCCGTGAGGAGCAGCGCCTCGTCCGAAAACGGACGCTGCGGGGAGAGCTCCGGAGCGGGAGCCTCGACCGTTGCGACGTTCGCCTCGCCTTGCGATGCCATCGGATCTTTCCGAACCGCGATCTAGGTACGGTCCTGCTCTCCGGGTAGGGGGGCGAGCGCTCTGTCGAGAACACGGCAGTACAGGTCGGCATAGGCGGCTTGCTTGCGGTCCAGGGACAGCTCCCGCTCGGCGGCGGCGCGGCCGCGGCGGCCCATGGCGCGCGCATGACCGGTATCCGAGAGCAGCTCGACCAGGCGCCCGGCCATGCCGCCGGCGTCGCCGACCGGGACCACGAAGCCCGAGCTGCCGTGCTGGACGAGCTCCGCATTGCCGCCCGCGTCGGTGGCCACGACCGGCAGACCCGCCGCCATCGCTTCCATGATCGCGTTGGAGAGACCCTCGGCTCGCGAGGGCAGGCAGAATGCCGCGGCCCGGGACAGGATCGCGGGCACGTCGTAGCGGGTCCCCAGCAGGTGCACCGCGTCGCCCAGGCCGAGCTCCCCGATGCGCCGCTCGAGGTACCCGCGCTCGGGACCGTCGCCGACCAGGGCGAACCGCACGTCGGGAATCCGACGCCGCACCAGCGCGGCCGCCTCGACCAGCGTGCGGTGGTCCTTCACGGGCCAGAGGTTCGCCACCACGGCGACCACCGGGCCGCCGTCCGGGACCGGACCGTCCGGCGCCCGCGCGGCCAGCTGGTCGAAGCGCCGCAGATCGATGCCGTTGCGCACCACCGCCACGCGGTCGGGCGCACAGCCTTCCTCCGCGATGCAGAGGCGTCCGACGGCCGCGGCGTTGGCGCAGACGACGTCGGCCCGCGCCGCGACCAGCTTCTCGACGCGGCGGTGCAGCGGGCCGAAGCCGGGCCGCTCGTGGCCCAGGTCGACGCGGCTCACCACCATGCGCGCTCCGGCGAGGCGGGCGGCGAGCAATCCCAAGAAATTGGTGACGAAATCGGTTCCGTGGACGATGCGCACCCCGAGGCGCCGGACGAGCGCCGCGATGCGGAGCACCTGGACGGCGGTGTTGAGGCGCAAGAGCGAGCGCCGGATGGGGAAGAGGTGCGGCTCGCCCAGGCCCAGCGCGCGGAAGTCGGCCAGGTTCCCGCCGGAGATCTCCAGGCAGCCCACCACAGGCTCGAACCCCTGGGGATGCCCGCGGAGCCGCTCGATGAACTGCCGTTCGGCGCCGCCGACGTAGAAACGATGGATGAGGTGGAGGACCCGGATCACGCTCGGCGCCGCCGCGCTGCTAGTGGCTTGCACGGCCGCCAAGGTGTGCATCCTGGCGAGCGAGCGGGAGTACGTTCGACACCTTCCGGGACACCGTTCGGCTACCATCCCGCGCCATGCAGTCCTGGCCGGCCCCACCCACAGACCCGATGCCGCGGCCCGGCGAGGTCATCGCCGTCCTCGCCGACCTGGCGGTGACCCCCGACCGCCTGCTCCGGCTGACCCTCGGCTTCACCGAGCGCGAGCGGCAGCGCGCCGCCTCGTTCGCCACCGACGAATGGCGCAACCGCTGGTCGGCCGCGCGCGGCACGCTCCGCGAGGTGCTGGGGCGCGCGCTGGACATCGCGCCCGGCGCGGTGGCGCTGCGGTACCGCCCGCACGGGAAGCCGGAGCTGGATCCCGCCTGCGCCCCGCGCGCGGGCGAGCTGCGCTTCAACCTGTCGCATTCCGCTGGCCGCGCCCTGATCGCGCTGGCGCGCGTCGAGGTGGGCGCGGACGTCGAGCACCTCAAGAAGCGGCGCACCGACGACATCGCCCGGCGGTTCTTCGCAGCGGGGGAGCAGCAGGCCCTCTTCGCGTTGCCGCCCGCAGAACGCGAGCAGGCCTTCTTCCGGCTCTGGACCTGCAAGGAGGCGTTCCTCAAGGTGACGGGCGAGGGACTGTCCCGCTCGACCCGCTCGTATGAGGTCGAGCTCGGACCTGCCGGCGCGCGCCTCCTCTGGGCCAAGGGGCTGCCCGATGCGGCGGATCGGTTTTCCGTGTTCCCCCTCGACCCGGGAAACGGGTACGCTGCCGCGCTCTTCGCCGACGCCCAGGGGCTGACCCTGCGCCGCTTCCGCTGGCCGTAGAAGAGGTTTCCCATGCTGATCGTCGCGTTGCTCGTCGCGCAGGCCGCCGCCCCCGTCTCGAAGGTCCCGGACATGAAGCCGGTGGCGGGCATTCCGTCGCTCCTGGAGAGCGGCATGCCCGAAGTTGCACCACAGATAAGGGCGCGCATCGAGCAGTACCAGAACTCGCGCTCGGCGAACGCGCTCGACGTCGCCGCCGACGGGAGCCAGCTCCTGATCTCGACGCGTTTCGCCTCCACCAACCAGCTGCACGTGGTCGAGCAGCCGATGGGCATGCGCACGCAGCTGACGTTCGGGAACGAGCCCGTCAGCTCCGCCCGGTTCGTGCCGGGCGACCCGCGCGGGCTGCTGTACCTGCAGGACGTCGGTGGCGGCGAGTTCCACCAGGTGTTCCGTCTCGACCGGCGGACGGGCCGCTCCGAGCTGCTCACCGACGGCAAGAGCCGGCACGAGGGCCTGATCGTCTCGGCCGACGGAACGCGGTTCGCCTATTCCGGGACGGGCAGGAACGGGAAGGATACCGACGTGTACGTCGCGCAGACCGCGCGTCCGCGCGAAGCGCGCCGCGCGAGCGAGCGCGAGGGGGCCTGGCAGCCGGTCGAGTTCTCGCGCGACGGGAAGCGCCTCCTGGTGGGGCAGTTCCGGGCCATCGACGATTCCGACCTGCACCTGTACGACCTGCAGACCGGGGAGCTGCGCCAGATCACTCCGAGCGAGGGGAAAGGCAGCGTCGAAGACGCCGGCTTCAGCGCGGACGGCAAGTCGGTATACCTGATCACCGACCGGTACTCCGACTTCAACTCGCTGTACCGGATCGACCTCTCGCGCCCGGGCGCCAAGCCGGAGCCGCTCGCGCCGCAGATCAAGTGGGACGTCGAGCACCTCACCGTCGCGCCCGACGGCGCGCACCTGGCCTTCGCCACCAACGAGGAGGGCTGGTCCCGCGTGTACCTGCTCGACCTGCGCGGCGGGCGCGCCACTCCGCTCGACCTGCCGCGCAGCATCGTCTCGACGCTGCGGTTCCCGGACAAGCGCAGCGATCTGCTGTTCGTCGGGGCGCAGACGGCCCGCTCGCCCAACGACGTCTGGACGTACTCGCTCAAGGACCGCAAGATGACCCGCTGGACGCGGAGCGAGGCCGGTCCGGTGGATGCTGCGTCGTTCGTCGAGCCGGAGCTGGTGAAGTACCGCGCGGCCGACGGCCTGGTCATCCCGGCGTTCCTGTGGAAGCCGCCGAGGGCGGACGGCAAGGCGCCTGTGGTCATCCTCTGGCACGGCGGACCGGAAGGACAGACGCGGCCCACCTTCCAGCCCATCTGGCAATTCTACGCGCAGGAGCTGGGCATCGCGGTGCTCGCGCCGAACGTGCGCGGCTCGACGGGCTACGGCAAGCCCTACCTGGCGATGGACAACGGCGTGAAGCGCGAGCAGGCGCTGGGCGACATCGGCGCGACGCTGGACTTCGTCGCCTCGCGGCCCGATCTCGATCCTGCGCGCATCGGCGTGTACGGCGGGTCGTATGGCGGGTACATGACGCTCGCCACGGTGGCGTTCCACGGCGCGCGCGTGCGCGCCGCCGTCGACGTGGTGGGCATCTCCAACCTGGTCAGCTTCCTGCAGACGACGCAGGCCTACCGGCGCGACCTGCGGCGGGCGGAGTACGGCGACGAGCGGGATCCCGCCGTGCGCGCCGTGCAGGAGCGCATCTCGCCGCTCAACTCGGTGGACAAGATCGAGGCGGCGCTGCTCGTCATCCAAGGCAAGAACGATCCCCGCGTTCCGCAGAGCGAGGCCGAGCAGATCGTCCAGGCGCTGCGCGCGCGGGGCAAGGACGCGCCATACCTCCTCGGCGTGAACGAGGGGCATGGCTTCCAGAAGAAGGAGAACCGGGATTACATGACCGCCGCCGCGGCGGCGTTCCTGCAGCGGAAGCTGCAGCGCGCGCCCGTGCCGCCCGGTTGAAAGGGACGAGCCATGGAAGCGCAGTCAGCGCGCGACGACCTGCGGATTGCTGCGGTCGAGGAGCACGTCCGGCACGAGAACCGGCACGACCTGGACGGCGTGCTCTCGACCTTCGGCGACGACGCCGTGTGCGAGGATGGGCCGTGGGGCGAGCGCCACCACGGGCTGGGGGCGGTGCGCGAATACTACGCAAGCTTGTTCCGCGCCACGCCGGACGTGCACTTCGAGGTGAAGAAGCGACACGTCAGCGCAGGCGCGATCGTGCTCGAGTTGCTGATCACGGGCACGCATCTGGGCGCCTGGCGCGGCCTGCCCGCCACCGGCCGCCACCTCGAATTTCCCCTCTGCGTCGTCTTCACCTTCGACGAGAACGACCGCTTGCTCGGCGAGCGCGTCTACTACGACCGCGCCACCGTCCTCCGGCAACTCGGCGTGCTTTCCGAGCCGACCACCCTGGGCGGCCGCCTGGGCATGCTGCTGCTCCACCCGGCCACGGTGGTCCGCGCGGGCATTCGGGCGGCGTTCCGGCGGTAGGCGCGAACTTAGCGCTGAGCTGTTGGCGGCACAGGTCTCGGCACGCGCGCGCGTCGCCTTGCTCCTGCTCTTTGATTCATTTGCGGCGAGCCGGTAACGATGTCAGACCCCTTCGGTAATATCTGCCCTGATTCAATGGGCGCGCGGGGGTAGTCGAGCCACGCACGTGGCTCCTTCGCGTTGGGTGGGTGCGCGGAGGCGCGACGAGGAGGGCCGGATGATCCGCACCGTTTTGGGGATCGATCTCGCAAGTTCGAAGTGGAGCTCGGTGGGCAGCGCGATGATCGAGTTCGACGACGAGGCGGACGGTTTCACGCGCGTCGTTGCGGGTGCGATCACCTCGCCCGCGATCCCGCTGACGCCGGATGCGCTCGCCGATGCGATCGACGCGTTCGCCCGGCGCGAGCGCGTGTGCGCCGTCGCGCTGGACGGGCCGCAGGGATGGCGGGACCCGGCGACCGTCGAGGAAATGCCCGGGGTCGGCCGGCGCTGCGAGTACGAGTGCAGGACGCAGGCGAAGACCGGCGTGTATCCGCGGACGTTTCCGGGAACGCAGCGGGCGTGGATCGAGTTCTGCGTGGATGTGTTCGCGAAGCTGCTCGCCAAGCCGGGTGTCGTGCTCGCCGACCCAGCCGCCGCGGAGGCGGCGAGCTCCTACCTCGTTCTCGAGTGCTTTCCCACCTCGGCATGGCGCTCCAGTGGGTTGATGCCGCTTCCGGGCAAAGCGAAGCGACCGGAGCTCGCGCCGTACCTGAGAGCGCTCGTCACGACTTATGGGCTGCCGCCCACGACCGTGCGCACTCACGACGATCTTCAAGCCATCGTCGCTGCGCTCACAGCCGCCGCCGCGGTGGGCGGCCCGGCCGTACCCGAGCCGAAGGGTGCACCGGCCAGTGTCATCGCGCACGCGGGATCGGCGCTGCGCATCGAAGGCTACATCTGGGACGTCAAGCCGCTCGGAGGCTCTCCGCAGCGTACCGTCACCCGCGTCGGCGGCCGCTAGATCGCCTCCAAAAATTCCGCGTTGGACTTGAACTCGCCGACGGACTTGAGGAGCCGCTCCATCGCTTCGACCGGCTTCAGCGCGAACAGCGCCCCGCGGAGCTTCTTCACCTTCTCGTATTCGTGCTGGGAGAAGAGCTTCTCCTCCTTGCGGGTGCCGGAGGTCTGGATGTTGATGGCCGGCCAGATGCGCTTCTCGGCGAGCTGGCGGTCGAGGTTGATCTCGGCGTTGCCGGTCCCCTTGAACTCCTCGAAGATCACCTCGTCCATGCGCGAGCCGGTGTCGACCAGCGCGGTGGCGAGGATGGTCAAGGAGCCGCCCTCCTCGGCGTTGCGGGCCGCGCCGAAGAGCCGCTTGGGCCGCTCCAGCGCGCGGGAGTCGACGCCTCCCGAGAGGGTGCGCCCGGAGGACTCGACCTCCTTGTTGTAGGCGCGCGAGAGGCGGGTGATCGAGTCGAGCAGGATCACCACGTCCTTGCCGCCCTCGACCAGCCGCTTGGCGCGCTCGAGCACCATCTCGGCGACGTGCAGGTGCTCCTCGGTGGGCCGGTCGGCGGACGAGGCGAACACCTCCGCCTTCACGGTGCGCCGGAAGTCGGTGACCTCCTCCGGCCGCTCGTCGACCAGCAGCACGAACTGGATGACCTCGGGCCGGTTGGCCGAGATGGCGAGGCACATCTTCTGCAGCATGATGGTCTTGCCCGCCTTGGGAGGCGAGACGATCAGCATCCGCTGGCCCAGGCCGATTGGCGAGACGATGTCGATGACGCGGGTGAGCGTCTCCTTCGTGGTGGTCTCCATCACCAGGCGGTCGTCGGGATCGATCACGGTCAGGTTCTGGAAGAGCGTGCGGGCGGCGACCTGCTGCGGCGGGAGCCCCTCCACGGTCTCGGTCCGGATGAGCTGCAGCCGGCCGTTGCGCCGCACGGCCTGTCCGGTGATCAGCGACCCCTCCCGCAGCCGGTCGCGCTCGATCAGGTGGCGCGGCACCTCCGCGTCCTCGGGCTGGGGCAGGAAGTTCAGCTTCGCGCTGCGCAGCCGCCCGCCGCCCCGGTGATCGACGTCCAGCACGCCCTCGATGGCGACGGGCGGCTCCTGCCGCGGCTGCGGCCTCTGCTGTTGCTGGCGATGCTGGGCCTGCGGCCGCGGCTGCGCCCCGCTCTGCGACTGGCCCTGCTGCGCCTCGGCTCCGCCCTGAGGTGGCGCGGAAGGCCCACCGGCGATGTCCGCGCCCGTCTGCGACCCCTGCGGCTCGCCCGCCCCGGCGAGCGCCTGCGGCTCGCCCGGCTGGGTGACCGCGTCGGGGCCGCCCTCCTCGGTCGCCAGCTCGTTCTCCACGTCCAGGATGCGCCCCTGCGCATCGAGCGGGGCCGGCACGTTCTGCTGGTGCTGCCCCTTGTTGCGTCCACGCCCGCGCCCGCCGCGCCGCTGCCGGCGGAACCGGCGCCGCCCGCCGCCGCCTTCACCCGGCGGCTGCTGCTGTTGCGGCTGCTGCTGGCCGTTGGTTGCGTGCTGCGGGTAACGCGCGTTGCCCGGCTCGGGCGCGTCGTGCGCCTGGGCCTGGGGCTCGTTGTTGGGGGGCCGCTGTCCTTCACCGTTCATCTGGTCACTCCACCTTGCGCGACTCGTCTTCGAGCCGCGGACTCACTTCTTGAGTAAACGATCGAGGAAACCCTTCTTCTGCTCCGCGGGAGCGCGCTTCATCCGCGACAGCTCGCCTTTCGCCGCGTCGAACTCCAGATCCTTCGCGATGGCTTTCCGCAAGAGGTTCTTCGCCTTCTCCACGTCCCCCATCGCCTCGTGCAACTGGGCGGCGAAGACGGTCGCGCTGCGCAGCCGCGGGTCCATCTCCAATGCCTTGCCGACCAGCTCGAGCGCCTCCTGCGCCTTGCCCCGCCCCCGGTAGATGCACATCCCCAGGTACGCGTGGAACTCCGCCTCGGCGTGATTGAGCGCGATCGCCTCGCGGAAGACGCTTTCGGCCTCCTCGAACTTGCCCGACTTGAAGAGCGTCTCTCCCTTCTGGAAGATGCCCTCCGCCCTCAGGATCGCGCCCACGTCGGTGGGCAGGCCCTTCGACTTGCGATCGAGGTAGACGTCGTAATCCGCGCGGCTCGACGGGTTCGCGAGCACGGCATTGGCCTCGCTGACCTTCGCGAACAGCTCCTCGGCCGCCCTCCGCGCCGAGCCCAGCTCCTGGCCGGCGAACGCGTCCGAGTGGAACCGCTTCGCCGCCGCGACGTAGGCGGCCTTGATCTCTTGTGGCGCCGCTCCCATTTCGATGCCCAGGACCTCGTAATGATTCGCATCCCGCAGTCGATCGCGCTCGGCGAAGATCACCCGCCGGGACCAATCCTCGTCCGGCGTGAACGTCCTGCCCGCGTCCTCGTCCACCGGGCTGGGAGCAGCCGCCCTGGCCGAAGGGGACGCGGCCTTGGCCCCGTCCGACAGGGCGACGAGCCCGCTCTGGCACAGCCACAGGAGCAGCGGCAGCTCGGGCGGCTTGACCCGCGAGAGCGCTTCCCGCAGGAGCCGCTGGTTGGTGGCGAGCGAGGTCACGCCCTCGGCTGGCCAGGCCGTCTTCACCGCGAACAGCTCGCGCTCGAGCTCGGGCGAGCGGCTCATCTGCTGCTGCGCGCGCGCTTCCAGCCACGCGCGCGCGGCGCCGTCGGCGGTGGACCGCTTCGCCGCCTCGAGCACCAGCGCCACCGGGCTCGTGCGCGCCTCCGGGACCGCGGCGAGCTGCTCCGCCGACCGCGGATCGACGCGAAAGGTCCCCTTGGTCCAGAGAAGGCCGTTCACCGAAGCCTCCACCGTCTGCTGCTTGAGCGCCGTCTTGAGCTGCTCGGGCGTGAGCACGCGCGAGTAGGCCAGCGCCTCGTGCAGGGCCACCTTGTTCTGCTTTGCGAACGCCACCGCGCGGTCGAAGGAAGCCTGCTTGACGGCGCCCGAAGCGACCTGCGCGGCTCCCGCGAGCTCGCCCTTGACCGAGCTCTGCGCGAACCGGACCTGGCCCTTCTCGAAATGGATCAGGCGCACCGTCGTGTCCTGCGTCAGCGTCAGCAGTGAGCTGGCCTTCTGCCGCACCAGCTCGACGAACAGCGCGGCCGCGGGCTTGTGGGCGAGGTCGCCTTCCACCGCGGTGGCCACGCCTTGCACGTTGCAGGCCTTCACCAGCGCGTCGCGCACGTGCGAGATGTCGAACGGCTTGGCAAAGTAGGCGTGCGGCTTCAGGCGAGCCATCAGCTCCGCGTTTGGCTGCTTGTAGATCCCGCTCACCACGATCAACGGGAGATGCGTCCCCCACGGCTGCCCGCGCGCGAACTGGCCCACCTGGAACCCGTCCAGCTCGGCCAGCACCAGGTCGAGCACCACCGCGGAGAAGGGCTGGTTCGCGTGCGCCGCCTGGGCGAGGAGGTCCTTCGCCTGCACCCCGGAGCGCGTCACCTGCGTCCGCAGGCCCAGCTCCGAGCAGATGGTGGCGATGAGTCGCGAGGCGCTCTCCTCGTCCTCGACGATCAGGACCGATGCAGGCACTCAGTTCACCTCGAGATCGAACGGCAGGACCGCCCGGAGCGTGCCCGGCTCCCCCAGGAGCGAGAGCGCGCGCAGGGCCCGCGCGGACAGTGGCCGCAGCGAGCCGGGCAAGAGCTGAAGGGCGGGCAGGAACCTCACTTCGCGCTTGCCCTCGTCGTCGAGCAGCACCGGCTCGTCCGGGGCGAGGCCGGCGCGCGCCTTGGCGGCCTCGATTGCCTCGCGCAGGCCGCCCACCTTGTCGACCAGCCCGCGCTCCAGCGCCTGCTGGCCGGTCCACACCCGGCCGCGGCCCAGCTCGTCGACACGCTCGCGCGGCAGGTGCCGCCCTTCGGCGACGCGATCCACGAACTGGTCGTAGAACGCCTCCACCCAGCCCTGCAGCGTCCGGCGCTCGTCGTCCGTCAGGGCGCGCGCCGTGGAGAACAGGTCCGCGCTCTTCCCGCGCTTGTTGGTCACCAGCTTCAGGCCCAACTCCCGGTACAGCTCTTCCAAGTCGAACTTCCCCACGAACACGCCGATCGAGCCGGTCACTGTCGAGGGCTCGGCGTAGATCTCGTCCGCCCCCACCGCGACGTAGTAGCCACCCGATGCAGCCACGTCCCCCATGCTCGCCACCACCGGCTTGCCCTTCTCCTTGCGGGCCCGCTGAAGCTCCCGCCAGATGAGATCCGAGGCGCTGCCGTCGCCGCCCGGCGAATCGATCCGCACCACGATCGCCTTCACCGACGGGTCGTCCGCGAGGCGGCGGATGCGCCGCGCGATCGACTCCGAGCCTGCCACCTCCACCAGGCCCAGCGGGTCACTTCCGCCTTCGCCGCGGGCGATGTCTCCCTCCACCCGCACCACCGCCACCGTGGGCGGCGGCGTCCAGCGGGGACTCCGCACCGAGGGAGGGTGCGTCCCCACTTGCTCGAGCGCGACGTGCCCGCCGGCCAGCTTCCCTACCTCCTCTTCGAGCTGGTCCGGGTACACGAGCCCATCGACCAGCCCTTGCGCCTGCGCTTCCTGGGGCGTTTGGAGCCCGCGATCCAGGAGGCGCCGGAACTTCTCCTCGTCGAGGTGCCGCGCCTGGGTGACGCGCCGCACGTAGCGGCCGAAGACGTCGTCCAGAAGAGCGTTCACCACCTCACGTTGCTCGCTCGACATGTCCCTGCGGGTGAAGAGGTCCGGCGCGTTCTTGTAGGCGCCGACGCGGACGAACTCCGCTTTCACACCGAGCTTGTCGAGGCCCGCGGCGGCGAAGAGCGCCGTCGCGGAGAAACCGTTGACCGCCAAGACTGCCTGCGGGGCCGCATAGACCCTGTCGGCCGCAGAAGCGACACTATAGTCGAGGTCTCCGGCCGATTCCAAGTAAAAGGCGACCTTCTTCCCGGCGGCGCGCAACTCCTCGATTCCGCTCTGGAGTTCCTCGCTTCGCCCCGCGCCGAGCGGGAGCCCGCCTGACCGCAGGACGACCGCTTTCACGTCGGGGTCGTGGGCCAGCCGGTGCAGCTCCTCGATGGTCAGGGCGAGGGGGTCCCGGTGGGTCTCGCCGAGCAGCACGCCGACCACTCCGGACGTTGGCCGGCGGAGCGTTCGGTCCAGGTCCAGCTCCACGGCGCGGCGCCGCGGGATGCGCAACCCCGGGTATTCGGAGGACGACAGGCGGAGCACGGTGAGCTGGCTGCCGGTCGCGCCCGCGCCGGGGAGGCTCGCTGCGCTCCGCACCCCGAACCGGGCCAGGTCGAGCTGCACCCCGACCTGTCCGGAGAAGATCCCGCCGTCCGAAAGGCCTACCTGGCCGACGAGCTGCAGGCCTTGGACGAGGCGAACCTCGCCGGTGAACACCCAGTCCGGATGCTCGGCCCCGCACGGCCGCCCGTCGCCGGTGCACGAGCGGAAGGTGGCGTCGGCCGCCAGCGTGAGCTGCTCGCGCAGCGGGCGGACCGCCATCGCCGCCACATGTCGGCGCGGGAGCCGGACGGTGCCCAGCCGCGGGGCGTTCAGGTCGACCGCGGTGTATCCCAGGGAGAGCCAGCGCAGCGGCCGGGCCAGCGCCCCCAGGTCCCAGGAACCGAGCTGGTCCAGGTCGGCGCTCTCGCTGCTGGAAAAGCCATGGTGCGCGGCTCCGACGGAGAGGAACCTCCCGCGGAGCGCGCCGCCCAGGGTGAACCTTCGCGAGCACGGCGTCACCGGAGTGCACTCCGACCCGGCGTGCAGCCATTCGAGCGAGGCGCCGATCGCGGCGCCCGCCGGCGCGTACGCGTCGTTCGTGCCGCCCCCGCCGCCCACCGACAAGTACCCGCCGTCCGCGCGCGGCATGCCGTCGCGGTAGCCCCGTTCGTTGGCGTACTCCAGCAGGACCCCCCGGGCGAACCCGAGGCCGGCCGGGTTCCTGGCCAGCGCGGTGGCGTCGTCGGTGAGCGCGAAGCTCCCGGACGGCAGCGGGATCCCCGAGGTGGGGGAGCGCTCCTGGGCCGCGGCCGAGGAGGCGCATACCAGCGCGAGCGCCGCAACCCGAACAGGTCTCATGGGTCCTCCGTACCAGTGGCCGCCGCCAGTCGCTGGCCCCCGGGGCGGCGCTGTGCCCTCGGAGGCCGGTGAGGCGGCGCTGTGCTTTTCAGAGAGGGGGCGTTGTGGGATGGATCCTAGCGTAGAGGCCTACCCGGAGACTCCCATGCTCGATCCGAAGCAGATTCGCAACGTGGCGGTGATTGCGCACGACGGGGCTGGAAAGACGGCCCTCACGGAAGCCCTGCTCCGGCACGACGCTCCCGCGAGGGCCAGCAAGGACGGGTCGACCAGCCACCTCGACGCGGAGCCCGAGGAGGCCAAGCGGAACTTCACCGTG
>Ga0137410_10002493_pt1 | contig 12523 bp, 10 predicted proteins | sample CZODoug1_16funga_FD_108878 | JGI IMG/M metagenome (GOLD analysis project Ga0137410, IMG submission 108878) | Vadose zone soil fungal communities from Angelo Coast Range Reserve, California, USA - CZODoug1_16fungal (Illumina Assembly) | ecosystem: Environmental > Terrestrial > Soil > Vadose zone... | reverse complement strand
TAAGAACCCCATTTGCCTTCGGTTCCGAAAAGCTGAATGTAGGTGCCTTTGCCGCCCATGCGCTTCCACGGCTGCATCGGCAGGTCGAGCACGGTCTTCAATCCGACGTCGCGGAAGACAGGGATGCCCTCGGACTCCATGAACAGGTCGTAGGGCGTCTTGGGACGGCCGAATTTGCCGACGCCGGCCCGGTCGATACCCGTTGGCTCGTGCCAGTGGACCTTCTCGCTGAGTTCGTGCATGGCGCGCTCTTTCCTGCTGCGGGTGCCTGCTGAGGTCAGTCTGCCACGTTCTAGGGCCGGGCAATTCATGTTGTCCAATGCTCTTTTTTGCTCAATTCATATCCGTAGTGTATGAATGGCTCCCCCGACATAATTCCCTGCGAGACCGGCTTGGCCAAGACCGACTGGCATCTGCTTGAATCCTTCCGCGTCGCCGGGCGGCTCCAGCACGTGACCCGCGCGGCCGAGCAGCTGGGCACCAGCCAGCCGTCGTTGAGCCGGGCGCTGGCGCGGCTGCAGACCGAGCTGGGTGTGCCGCTGTTCGAGCGGGTCGGCCGCTCGCTGCGCCTGACTCGCTATGGCGAGCTGTTCCTGGCGCGGGTTGAGCGCGCGCTCGGCGAGATCGAGGAGGGCCGGCGCGAGCTTGCCGATCTGACTGAGCCCGAGCGTGGCGTCGTGGCGCTCGGCTTCCTGCGCACGCTGGGCGCCAAATTCATCCCCGAGCTGGTGCATCGCTTCAACGTTGCCCATCCGAGCGTGCGCTTCAATTTCGTGCAGAACAACAGTGCTGCGATCGAGGAGCAGCTCGAGCGCGGCGCGCTCGATCTGGTGTTCGTCGCGGTGCCGCCTGGCCGGCCGGGACTCGAATGGGTGCGGGTCTTCGACCAGGAGCTGGTGCTGATCGTGCCCCGTACACATGCGCTGGCGCGGCGCCGGCAGGTGCGGCTGCGTGAGGTGGCGGACGAGCCGTTCGTTCTGTTCAAGGAGGGGCACGCGATCCGTCGGATGACCGACGACCTCTGCCGGGCGGCCGGTTTTGCGGCGACCTCAAGTTTCGAGGGTGACGATTCCAGCAGCCTGCCCGGCTTCGTGGCGGCCGGCTTTGGCGTTGCCATTGTGCCGCCCGAGAGCGCGCGCGCGGCCGAGGTGGTGAGCTTGCGGATCAGTGAGCCGGTGGCGCGCCGCCCGATCGGCATGGCCTGGATGAAAGATCGTTTTCTGCCCGCCGGCGCGCGGCTGTTTCGCGATTTTGCCACCGCCGCAAAGCCCGCCGCCAAGCGCGGCTCAGCGTCGCACTGAGGCCCCTTGGCGAAGCTGGATGCACTATCTTGCACACCCGTATTGGACGGCGGTTTTGCCCGGTTTTTCGAGGCCTTCGGGGGCTGAGGCCTGGTCGTATTTCGCGCGGATTCGGTGGGCAAACGGCCCTGTTTGCCCGCATTGCGGAATCGGCGAGGGGTGCCGGAAGTGCTGGACCGCACCGGGGACTAGGCATTATAATGCATATCATGGTCGGTTTGTGAGGTGCACAGTTCCGATCCTGTGAGATCGCTGGTAGCGTCATCGTGAAAGAGGGGAGAGATTGCCATGAGGCGCATTCTTCTTGCGACAGTCGCGCTCGCCGTGCTCGCGGCTGCGCCGGCTCCGGCCCAGCAACGCAGTGTGAAAATCGGCTTCGTCAGCACGTTCAGCGGCCCGACCGCCGTGATCGGCAATGACATGCGCAACTCGGTCGAGCTGGCACTCGATCACCTGGGCCGCAAGATGGGCGGCCTGCCGGTCGAGGTGATTTACGAGGACGACCAGCAGAAGCCTGAAGTTGGCGTCCAGAAGACCCAGAAGCTCATCGAGTCCGACAAGGTCAACTTCATCGCCGGCTACATCTGGTCGAACGTGCTGCTGGCCTCGCTCAAGCCGGCGGTCGACTCGCAGACCTTCCTGATCAGCGCCAACGCCGGCCCCTCGCAGATCGCCGGTGAGCTGTGCTCGCCCTTCTACTTCTCGACCTCCTGGCAGAACGACCAGACGCCGGAGGCGATGGGCGAATACATGAACCAGAAAGGCGTGAAGTCGGCATTCCTGATCGGCCCGAACTATGCGGCCGGCAAGGACATGCTCACGGGCGTGCGGGCGACCTTCAAGGGCCGCATCATCGGCGAGGAGCTGACCAAGTGGCCGGACCAGCTCGATTTCTCGACCGAGCTGTCAAAGGTGCGGGCCGCCAAGCCCGACGCGGTGTTTGTGTTCTATCCGGGCGCCGCCGGCGTGCAGTTCCTCACCCAATATGCGCAGGCCGGGCTCAAGGGCCAGATCCCGCTCTACACGGCGTTCACGATCGATTCGCTCTCGCTGCCGCTGCAGAAGGACCTCGCGCTCGGCGTGCCGGGTACGCAGCAGTGGGTCAACGATCTGCCCAACGACGCCAACAAGAAATACGTCGCGGACTTCCGCGCCAAGCACAAGGTCTATCCCTCGTTCTACGGCGCGCAGTCCTATGACGCGGTCAACCTGATCAACAGCGCGGTGGTGGCGTCGGGCGGCGACCTCAACAAGAAGGACGCGATGCGTGCCGAGATGCGCAAGGCCAACTACACGTCAGTGCGCGGGCCGTACAAGTACGGCAACAACCACTTCCCGATCCAGAATTTCTACCTGCAGGACGTGGTGAAGGACGCCGAAGGCAACCTGACGCTGAAGACGGTTGCGACGATCGTCAAGGACAGCCAGGACAAGTTTCACGGCAAGTGCGCGATGAAGTGGTGAGAATTCCGCCCTCATCCTGAGGAGCGCCCTAGGGACATCGGTTGTTCGGAAATCGGCATGTCGTGGGCGCGTCTCGAAGGATGGGGGCGGCCCATGTGCGTCCCATGCTTCGAGACGCACGCCCATGCGCCAAACGGCGCATCGGCGTGCTCCTCAGCATGAGGCCGACAAGGGTGTGGCCAAGCGTAAGGCGAGAGAGTCCTGAGGCGGGCCTGATCCAATCCCATGCTGCTCTTCCTCGAACAGTGCCTGAACGGGTTGCAGTTCGGGCTGCTGCTGTTTCTGCTGGCCGCCGGTCTGACGCTGGTGTTCGGCATCATGGACATGGTCAACCTGGCGCATGGCTCGCTCTACATGGTCGGTGCCTACTTCGCGGCGACATTTGTCGCGCTCACCGACAGCTTTCTGATCGGCGCCATTCTGGCGCTCGGCGCCACCATCCTGGTCGGGATGGCGGTCGAGGTGGTGGCGCTGCGCAGGCTTTATGGCCGCGACCATCTTGATCACGTGCTCGGCACGTTCGGGCTGATCCTGTTCTTCAATGAAGCGGTGCGGATCGTGTGGGGGCCAGCCGGCCTGACGCTGCGGCTGCCGGACTGGCTCAACACCTCGGTCCGCGTCCTGCCGGGCCTCGACTATCCGACCTATCGCATCGCCATCATCGTCACCGCGCTCCTGGTCGCGCTGTTTCTTTATGTGCTGGTGATGCGCACGCGCATCGGCATGCTGATCCGGGCCGGCGCCACCAACCGTGAGATGACCGGCGCGCTCGGGGTCAATATCAACCTGCTCTATACACTCGTGTTCGGGCTCGGCGCGGCGCTGGCTGCGCTGGCCGGCCTGATGCAGGCGCCAATCCAGACCGTGCAGATCGGCATGGGCGAGAACATTCTCATCCTCGCCTTTGTGGTGATCATCATCGGCGGCATCGGATCGATCCGCGGCGCCTTCATCGCGGCCATCATGGTCGGGCTCATTGACACGATCGGGCGCGCCTTCCTGCCGGATATCCTGCGCCTCATGCTGAGCTCGCGCAGCGCCTCCACGGTGGCGCCGGCCTTGTCCTCGATGCTGATCTATCTGGTGATGGCGATCGTGCTGGTGGTGCGGCCGGCCGGCCTGTTCCCGGTGGCGGGCAAATGACCCACTGGCTCACACCCCGCAATGTGGTCGTCGCCGGCCTTCTTCTCTTTCTCGCGCTGGTGCCGGCCTATGTAGCGGTGACCGGCAACGCGTTCCTGATGACGCTGTTCACCCGCATCGTCATCCTGGCGATCGCGGCGACCAGCCTCAATCTGATCCTCGGCTATGGCGGCATGGTGAGCTTCGGGCACGCGGTCTATCTCGGCGTCGGTGGCTACGCAGTCGGCATCCTGGCCTACGAGGGCATTGCATCGGGCTTGGTGCAATGGCCGGTTGCCATCGCGGTATCGGCGCTGCTGGCGCTCATCGTGGGCGCGCTGTCGCTACGTACGCGCGGCGTCTATTTCATCATGATCACCCTCGCCTTCGCGCAGCTGGTCTACTATTTCGGGGTCGGGCTCGATCGCTACGGCGCCGACGACGGCCTGACCGTCTATCGGCGCAGCCAGTTCGGTGATCTGGTCAATCTCTCCAACCGTACCGTGTTCTACTATCTCTGCCTGCTGTTGCTGGTCGGCACGATCTATCTGGTCTGGCGGCTGATCAACTCGCGCTTCGGGATGGTGGTGCAGGGCGCGCGCTCGAACGACCGGCGCATGCGGGCGATCGGCTTTCCGACCTATCGCTATCGCCTCACTTGCTTTGTCATTGCGGGCGCGCTCTGCGGGCTTGCGGGCGCGCTGCTTGCCAACCACACCGGCTTCATCAGCCCGGCCACCATGCACTGGACGCGCTCGGGCGATCTGATCGTGATGGTGGTGCTGGGCGGGATGGCGTCGGCGTTCGGCCCGCTCATCGGTGCCGTGACGCTCTTGGTGCTGGAAGAGCTGCTGCCGGTGCTGATCCGGCTGCTCGCGTCCGGCGTGGTGGAGCCGCAGGTCGCGGTCAAGGTCGCGGAATATTGGCAGGTCGTGCTCGGGCCGCTGTTCCTGCTGGTGGTGCTGTTCGCGCGTGGCGGCATCAACGGTCTGCTGGAGGGCACGCGCCGTGGCTGATGCGCTGCTCGCGATCGAAAGTCTCACCAAGCGCTTTGGTGGCGTCGTGGCCTCCGATGGCATCTCGCTCGCGGTTCCGCCGGGCGAGCTGCACGCCATCATCGGGCCGAACGGCGCCGGCAAGAGCACTCTGATCGGCCAGCTCACTGGCGAGATTGCACCTGACGCGGGCGCGGTCCGCTTTGAAGGGCGCGACATCACCGCGCTGCCGGTGCATCAGCGCAGCGCGCTCGGGCTCGCGCGCTCGTTCCAGATCACCTCGCTGTTTCTCGATTTCACCACCCTCGACAATGTGGCGCTGGCGGTGCAGGCGCATGCCGGTCATTCGTTCCGCTTCTGGCGCAATGCGCGCGCGGAGCCCGAGTTGCGTGAGCCGGCGCGCGCGGTGCTGGCGCAGGTTGGCCTGGCGCACCGCGCTGACGAGCGCTGCGCCAATCTCAGCCATGGCGAGCATCGCCAGCTCGAGATCGCGATGGCGCTGGCAACGCGCCCGCGCATGCTGCTGCTCGACGAGCCGATGGCCGGCATGGGTCCTGACGAGTCGGCGCGCATGGTTGAGATGCTCAAGGTGCTCAAGTCGAAGCTCACCATCCTCCTGATCGAGCACGACATGGAGGCGGTGTTCGCGCTCGCCGACCGCATCACTGTCTTGGTCTACGGGCGCGTGATTGCATCCGATGGGCCCGCCGCGATCCGCGCCAACGCCGAGGTGCGCAAGGCCTATCTCGGCGCGCCAGATGAGCACGCCGTAGAGCAGGTGGCCCATGGCTAACCTGCTCGAGCTCGACGGCGTTCAGACCACCTATGGGTTCAGCCAGGTGCTGCACGGCATCTCGCTCGTCATCGCGCCGGGCGAGGTGGTGACGCTCATGGGCCGCAATGGCATGGGCAAGACCACCACGGTGCGCTCGATCATGGGACTCACGCGCGCGATGGCGGGATCGATCCGCTTCGGCGGCCGCGAGATCCGCATGCTGCCGGCCTATCAGGTCGCGAAGCTCGGCATTGGTCTGGTGCCGGAAGGCCGCCAGGTGTTTCCCAATCTCACGGCGCGCGAGAACCTGATTGCTACCGCGGCCAATCGCGCTGGCGCGGCCGAGCCCTGGACGCTCGCCAAAGTATGCGAGCTGTTCCCGCGTTTGTCCGAGCGGCTCGACGCGATGGCGAACCTGCTCTCGGGCGGCGAGCAGCAGATGCTGGTGATCGGCCGCGCCCTGATGACCAACCCGCGGCTGCTCATTCTCGACGAGGCAACCGAGGGGCTGGCGCCGCTGGTGCGCAGCGAGATCTGGCAATGTCTCACGCGGCTGAAGGCGCAGGGCCTGTCGATCCTGGTGATCGACAAGAACGTCGACTCGCTGATCCGGATCGCGGATCGGCACTACATGATCGAGCGCGGCCGGGTGGTGTGGACCGGAGCGTCGGCGGAGCTCGCAGCCGCTCCCGACGTTCAGCACCGGTATCTCGGCGTATGAAGGCGTTGCTGCATGCGCTGGCCCGGCGGAGCGCGCTCGCGGCCTTCGAGCGGTAGAAAAGTAAAAATAACCCTCGTCAGGAGGTATTTAGTAACCGATTAGTAACCGCGATGGTTTCCTATTCAATCACCATCATTGGGGACCACGGTTATGACTTACGGCACCAACAGCGCAACGCCATCGGGCGCTGCACCCACCGCGCAAGCCGCTTCCCAACAGGCGCCGAAGGGCGCGAACGGCAGTGCGCCCCAAACCATCGGCCAGAAGGTCATGCGCGGCGCGACCGTCGCGGTTGCGATCGCGATCGGTGCCACCGGCGGCACGTTCAGCGCCATCGGGTTCCTGGAGTACACGCAGCTCACGCAAGTGACTGAAGCGGCGCCGATGCCAACGCTGGTGGATGAGACACGCGCTGTATGGAGCGCGGTCACGCAGCTGCAGAACGACATTGCGGTGCTCAAGTTCAATACCGAGAGCACGCCCAGAACCGGCAGCAGCAATTCCGGCAGCAACAACACCAGCGCGTCCAGCACCAGCGCGCCCGGGCAGATTTCGCACCTCAACGAGCGTTTCGATCGCATCGAGCGGCGCATCGATGCGCTGGCGACCAAGGACACCACTGGCACGGTGCCAGCTGCGCCGACGCAAAAGATTGGCATGCGCGCGCCGCTGGCCGGCTGGTCGGTGCGCGACGTCTATCGCAACGCGGCGCTCATCCAGGGCACCAAGCTCGGCATGATGGAAGTTTCGCCGGGCGACAACATTCCGGGTCTTGGCCGCATTCACTCGATCCGCCAGCAGGACGGTCGCTGGGTCGTGGTCACATCGCGTGGCATCATCGCCCAACCGCGCTGATCGGCAGTAGTTGTTGGTTGTCGAAATGCCCCGCGCGAGCGGGGCATTTTTGCTATGCGCGGATGGCACAACGGTGAGGTGGCCCGCGCGGCGAAACCGTGCCAAAGTATTGCTCCTCCGAGCACGGGAGCACCGTATGGCTGTTCGTCTTTCTTTGGTGATGACGCTCGCCGCCGGAATCGCACTGTTTGCGAGCGCGCCAGCGTCTGCGCAGTCGCCGCCTGCTGCCAAACCGGAGATGCGGGAGAACTGCCCGGGCCTGGTAGCCTCCAAGGCGCCGCGCGCCATTCCGGCAGCGTTTCAGCATAGCGCGTTGAAGACGCGCGTGAACGCGCTTCAGTTGGCGCTCAATCCCGACCAGGTCCGCATCAGCTACTCGGGCCATTCGACACTCCTGGTCGAGAGCCCGCAGCTCGTGCGCGTGGCCACCGACTATAACGACTATGTGCGGCCGATGGTCCTGCCGGACATCGCGACCATGAACCACGCGCATTCGACCCACTACACGGACCGTCCCGATCCGCGCATTCCCCATGTGCTGCGCGGCTGGGGCCCGAGCCCCGAGCAGCCGGCGCGCCATGACGTGCAGGTGCGCGATGTGCGGGTGCGCAACGTGCCGACCAACATTCGTGACTGGGCCGGCGGCACCGAGCGGCACGGCAACTCGATCTTCATCTACGAGATGGCGAACATGTGCATCGCTCATCTCGGCCATCTGCATCATACGCTGACGCAACAGCAGCTTGACGAAATAGGCCGCATCGACATCGTGTTCGCTCCCGTCGATGGCACGCTGACGCTCGATACCGACGGCATGATCGATGTCCTGCAGTCGATGAAGGCGCAGCTCATAGTCCCGATGCACTTCTTCAGCTCGTTCACGCTGCATCGCTTCCTCGACGTGGCCAAGAACCGCAAGTGGGACGTCGAGTTTGCTCCGGTCCCGATGACCACCGTGTCGAAGACGACGCTGCCCGCCAATCCCAAGGTGCTGGTGCTGCCGGGTCGCTAATTGACGAGCGTTGCTGGCATGGGTCGCGCGCGGCGCCGCCTCTTTCGAAGGGGTGGGCAGTGGTCGTATAAACGGGCACAGCACACACGATGCTGCTCGAGGTAATGCCCCATGCTCAGCACCGAACAGAATGATCTCATCACCCGCATTGGTCGCGGCACGCCCGCCGGCACGCTGATGCGACGTTATTGGCAGCCGGCCGCGCTGGTCGACGAGCTCGCCGGCAACCGGCCGGTGAAGGCGCTGCGGCTCCTGGGCGAAGAGCTGGTGCTGTTCCGCGACGACCAGGGCCGCTACGGCCTGTTGGCGCGCAGCTGCCCGCATCGCGGCACTGACCTCGCGTTCGGGCGGCTCGAGGACGGCGGCCTGCGCTGCGCCTTCCACGGCTGGCTGTTCGATGTGGGCGGCCAATGCCTGGAGACGCCGGCGGAGCCGGAAGGGAGCAAGATGTGCGCCAACATCCGCCAGACCGCCTATCCGGTGGTGGAGAAGAGCGGCATCCTGTTCGCCTATCTGGGGCCGGGCGAGCCACCGGCATTTCCGCACTTCGACTGCTTCGTGGCGCCCGCGAGCCACACCTTCGCGTTCAAGGGCATGATCGACTGCAACTGGCTGCAGTCGCTCGAGGTCGGCATCGATCCGGCGCACACGTCGTTTCTGCACCGCTTCTTCCACGACGAGGAGCCGGACACTGGCTACGGCAAGTTGTTCCGCGACAAGTCGATCGATTCCGATCTGCCGATGACTCGGATCATGCGCGAGAATCGGCGCCCGCAGATCGAGGTGGAGCCGACCGACTATGGCATGCGCATCGCGACGCTGCGCCAGATCAACGACGACACGACACACGTGCGCGTCACCAATCTCGTCTTCCCGCACGCCTTCGTGATCCCGATGTCGAGCGAGATGACGATCACCCAGTGGCATGTGCCGATCGATGACACGCGCCACTACTGGTACGCGATTTTCACCAGCTTCGGCGCGCCGGTGAACAAGGCCGAGATGCGGCGCCAGCGGCTCGAGCTCTACGAGCTGCCCGACTACATTCCGCGCAAGAACAAGAGCAACGATTACGGCTTCGATCCGCACGAGCAGGAGCACGATACGTTCACTGGCATGGGCGCCGACATCAACGTGCACGATCAGTGGGCCTGCGAGTCGATGGGCGCGATCCAGGATCGCACCAAGGAGCATCTCGGCCAGTCCGACAAGGCGATCAGCGCCTACCGGCGCATCCTGCGACAGGCGATCGAGCAAGCCGGCAATGGCGGCAAGCCACTGATGGTGCTTGATCCGACGGCGGCGGCAGCGATCACCGGGCCGGCCGCGATCGATGGCATCGCGTCGGGCGAGCCCTGGCAGAGCTATTGGCAGAAAACCGACCAGTCGCGCCGCAAGGCGTCGAGCTGGGCGGATGGGCATTCGTGATAACAGCTTTCTATTGGAATTGACGACCTCGCCACGTCATGGCCGGGCTTGTCCCGGCCATCCACGTCTTGCTTGCTGCGAAAGGAAGAGAAGAAAGACGTGGATGCCCGCGACAAGCGCGGGCATGACGAGTTGAGAGTCCTGCGCATTGACATGAAGTAGAGCGTCGCGTCGTTTACGCGGTCACTCAAAATCAGCTGCGCCCTGTCTCCTGCCGCAACGCCTGCAGCACATCATCGACCGTCGGCGCCGCCGCCTTGGTGAAGCCGGTGCGCTTGAGGGCGATACGCTTGGCCTCGTCGCAGAGCTGGCGTAGTTGCGCGCCGGAATAGCCCTCGGTGCGCGGGATGACGGCTTCGATGATCGGCCCGATCGAGCCGTCGCGGCTCGCGCTGCGCAGCGCAATGCGCACGATCTGCCGGCGCGCCTGCGCGTCCGGCATCCCGACCGCGATATGCACGCCGAAGCGGCCCGGCCGCAGGATCGACGGATCGATCAGGTCGATGCGATTGGTGGCGCCGAGCACGATCACGCGCGAGAGCTGCTCGACGCCGTCAAGCTCGGCGAGCAGCTGGCTCACCACGCGGTCGGTGGTCATCGAGCCGGCATGCTGGCCGCGCACTGGTGCTATGGCGTCGAGCTGGTCGAAGAAGATGACAGCCGGCGCGACCTGGCGCGCGATGCGGAATATCTGCCGCACGCCTTCCTCGGATTCGCCCAGCCACTTGGTGAAGATCTCCGGGCCGTCGACCGAGATGAAGTTGACGCCGCACTCTTTCGCGATCGCCTTCGCCAGCAGCGTCTTGCCGGTGCCGGAGGGGCCATGCAGCAGCGCGCCGACATGCGGCGGCAGCTCGCTCGCGGTCAGCACCTGCGGATTGCGCAGCGGCAGCTCGACCGTTTCCTGCAGGCGCTGCTTGACCTCGTCGAGCCCGCCGATGTCGCTCCACGACACATCCGGAATGCTGATCAGCGTCTCGCGCAGCGCCGAAGGCCTGATCTGCGAGAGCGCGATCTCGAAGTCCTCGCGCTCGACACGCAGGTCTTGCAGCGGAATGCGGAATGCGGCGCGATGATCCTGCAGGTTGCCGGCGCTGCGGCGCAGCCGGCTCAAGCCGGCGTCGCGGCAGAGCTCCATCAGGTCGGCGCCCAGGAAACCATGCGTACGCCGCGCGATCTCATCGAGGAACGCCTGCGCATCGTCGGAGAGCGGCATCTCGCGGGTATGGATTTCGAGAATTTCACGCCGGCCGGCGACATCGGGCGGGCCGATAAAGATTTCACGGTCGAAGCGGCCTGGCCGCCGGAACGCCGGATCGACCGCATCGATGCGGTTGGTGGTGCCGATCACGATCACCGAATCGACGCGCTTGAGGCCGTCCATCAGAGCGAGGAGCTGCGTCACCGTGCGGGTGTCGGAATGCGCGCCGGTCTCGCCACGCTTCGGCGCCATGGCGTCGAGCTCGTCGATGAAGATGATCGAGGGCGAATGGTGGCCGGCCTCGTTGAACATGCGGCGCAGGTTCGCCTCGGTCTCGCCCGTATAGGTCCCGATCACGTCCGGCCCGTTGATGTAATAGAAGCGCGCATCGACCTCGTTCGCCACTGCACGCGCGAGATGCGATTTGCCGGAGCCGGGCGGGCCATAGAGAATAATGCCGCGCGGCGGGTTGATGCCGAGATGGCGATAAACGTGCGGATGCGAGAGCGGCAGCTGCACCAGCTCGCGAATGAGCTTGATCTGCTTGTTCAGGCCGCCGACGTCCTCGAACGTGACATCGAAAGCGCCTTCCGGCAGATGACTGTCGTGATAGTTGACCACGATCTCGGTCGCGTCATCGATCACGCCGGGGCCGTCCGAGACGTTCTGGATTTCGTAGGTGGTGCCGGCATGCGAGCCCGGAAACGGGATGTAAAGCACCGCGCCGTTGCTGGCCGGCGTACGGCTCGCCGCCAGGACCTTCTTGATGTGCGGAACCAGATCGTGCGCCATCGTGACGTCGACAGCCGGATTGAGCTCGATGCGCTTGGCGGTCCCGATCTCGGCCGCCTCGACCTCGACCTGCTCGTTGAGATGCGCCTTGAGCGCCTGGCGCACGAAGCGGTCGAGCCGGATCACACCGGTCGCGGCGTCGTTCTCAAAGGGTGGATCGAGCCGTGCCAGGATGCTGCGCCCGCGCTCGGTCGCGATCCGCACGATCGAGTCGGCCTTGACGCCGAGCTTCTCCATCAGCGCGCTGTCGAGTCGGATCGCCAGCCGCGTGCTGTTGCCGAGCTCGTTGGCGAGATGATCGACACTGGCGTGGACGTGGGTGCGCCCGCCGTGAGTGTGGCCGTGGTGATGCGTTCGGTCGTCCATCTCGTCAGCTCAGTTGTCCATCACGATACTTCATGGTTGCGATCTTGTAGGGTGGGCAAAGGCGCTGGCATTGCCTTCAACACAAACGAAAGGCTCTCGTGCGCCGTGCCCACCATCTTCATCGATGTAAGTTGCGCCGCTGCTGGTGGGCAAGGCGCACACGAGGCCCTCGCTTGTCGCGACGCCGTGCCCGCGCCCTTGCCCACCCTACGGGGCCTAACCGAATGACTACCGATTGCCATACTGCTCCTTGAGCAGATTGAGCCGCGCCAGCGTGTCGCGGTCGGTCACCATGAACAGCGTCGCCTTCTCGCTCGAAGCACGGTGCGTGATCCAGTTGCCGTGCGGCAGGCTGAAAATGTCCTTCGCGGCCCAGGTCAGCGTATCGTCGCTGACGCGGGTGGTGCCGCTGCCTTCGACCACGCAGCACACTGCGTTGCTGGTCGTGCGATAGGGCACGGTCTCGGTGTTGCGATCGAGCTGGACGAGAT
>Ga0137410_10002489_pt1 | contig 12532 bp, 10 predicted proteins | sample CZODoug1_16funga_FD_108878 | JGI IMG/M metagenome (GOLD analysis project Ga0137410, IMG submission 108878) | Vadose zone soil fungal communities from Angelo Coast Range Reserve, California, USA - CZODoug1_16fungal (Illumina Assembly) | ecosystem: Environmental > Terrestrial > Soil > Vadose zone... | reverse complement strand
GTTTCTGGCGGGAATCGTGGCCGCGCTCGGGCTCATTGCCTGCTGCATCGGCGTGCTCTTCACCGGCGCCTATGCCGCCGTAGTGATGACCGGCGTCGCATCGTGGTTCGAGCGGGCGCAGGCAGTACCCACTGGAGCGCCACCGGCCGCGTAGGTCGTCTCAAGGCCGATCTAACGAGTCGCCAGGAAGCGCAGCACTTCCTTGCCATCGGCCTTCAAGGCGGCGGAGTCTCGCTGAGGCAGCGGCCGGAAGGGTTTCAGATGCACATCGCCGGCTCGAATCGTCCATGTCGCCACGGCGCGACCGCGGACGATGGCGAAAGGTCGGAACAGTCCACCGGTGACGACTGCCGGCGCGTCAGCTCCGAGCACCAGCTCGCGTGACTTCCAGCCGAGGAGCACAGGGTCGAACGACCCCAGCAGCCTTGGGGGCCCCAGCTCCGAGGCCGGCGGCTTGCCTTTGAGGCTGACCAGGCCTCCGCGCTCGACAAGCTCCGAGCTGATGGCCTTCAACCCCGCCCTGGCGTCGCGCAGGGCCAGCCCAGACCAGTAGGCGAGGTCGCGGTCATTCGCCGGGCCATGGCCGGCGAGGTAACGGTGTGCCAGCTCCGCGAGCGCCAGGTCGCGCTCGATGGGTTTTGACTCGCCAATCCAGTCCCGCGCGAGCACGAAGGCATGCTGACCTCGAACCATCGGCCCGCGCACGACCAGGCCGCGAATTGAAGCTAGGAGCAGCTGGTGAACCAACGCCTGGCCCGCGACCGGCACTCCCGCCGCGCGCAGCCGCACGCCGATTTCCCGCCGGGTCAGCGGCCCGTCCTTTGCTATCGACCTCGTCATGACCGCCACGCCCTTTTCCGCGGCCTTCGCCGAGACGACTTCCTCTCGCAGCCGCCGGGTGTTGGTGCTGGCGGCCAGACGGCCCATCAATGAGTGCAGCCATGCGTAGTCGTCGCTGCGGACCAGGTGCAGCGTGCCTCGATTGAGCCACGTGATGACGATCGATCGCTCTTCGGTGAATGCACGATCGATGCGCGCGGACGTGAGCCTGGAAGCCCTGGCTCGAATTGCAAGGCGAGCGCCTTGCAGGTCCTGGGCTTGCACGGCCAGGAGGCGACCGGCGACCGCCGCCGGATCGCGGGCCGGGGTTCCAGCCAGCAGCTGTGCGGTCAGGCGTTCGGCGAGCATCCCCGTTGCGTTACGAGCCGGCATCGTCATGGGTAGATTGAATCCGGAATGAGTGCATGGCCGCTTGCCGCTGTCGAGCTGAAGGTGCTCGACCTGGAGCGCGAGGTCGAGTTTTACGAGCGGTTCGGCCTGACGCGGGTCGAGGAGGCGAACGGGACCGCAACGCTCGGCGCGGGCGCGGCTCCGTTGCTGCGATTGAAGGCGCTTCACGGCGGCCGCGAGCGTCCGCGACGTACAGCCGGCCTGTACCACTTCGCGATCCTCTTGCCGAGCGAAGAGGAGCTCGGCGGTTTCCTGCGGCGCACGCTGGAGCAGCGGCTGCCGATGACAGGCACCGCCGACCACCTCGTCAGCCAGGCGCTTTATTTCGACGACCCGGAAGGCAACGGAATCGAGGTCTACGCCGACCGCCCGCGAAGCGCATGGCTGTATCCGAACGGCCGCCTGAACATCGGGACCGACCACCTGGATTTCGAACGGCTCCTGCGCATCGCGGACCAGCCGCAGGGCAAATTCTCCAGCGGAACCGTGCTCGGCCACATGCACCTCAACGTCGCGGACCTAGACCGCTCACAGACGTTCTACGAGTCGATGGGCATGGAGCTGATGGCCGAAGCGGGCCGGGTGATGCGCTTTCTGAGCTGGGACGGATACCACCACCACCTCGGCATCAACCTGCTCGAAGGCCAGGGCGCGGCGCCGGTCGAAGCTGACGTCCGGGGGCTCCTGGGCTTCGAGGTGACGCGCGTCGACGGCGGGCTGATCGACCCCGACGGGATTGGGGTCACACCCTCGACCTGACCCGCGCCACCTCCTTCTGGCACCAGGCGTACAGCGCGTCGTACAGGGGAGTCTCGAGGTCGATCTTCAGATGGTCGTTCTCGCCATGGACGATGGCAAAGCCGTGGGCGATCGCCTTCAAGCCCGCCGCCTCGGGAGTCTTGCCGATGTCTTCGCTGACGTCCGCACCGTGCACGATCTGTGCGAGGTGGTCGAGCGCGGGGTCCCGCAGACCGTATTTGAGGATGATCGACTCAAAGCTGCAGCGGCCGTCCACGTGACCCAGCTCGACGCCCCCCACGTCGTACGGTATGGCGCCGGTTTGCTCGGCGGTTGAGGTCACTTCGGGCGCCGGGACGTACAGAAACTCAGCTTCGGGGTCGATGAACCGCTTGATCAGCCACGGGCAGGCGATCCGGTCGACGCTGGCATTCGTTCGGGTTATCCACTTCATCTGAAGCCTCCGTGTCGTTGAAATATCGTCAATTAGGCTATCCTCGGGCGGATGACCGAGCTTCTCTTGGTCCTCCAGCTAGCCGTCGCGCTCGCCTTCGGCGCTCTGGCCGTCAGGAGCACCGCAAGCTGGATCCGCCAAACAGACCGCAGCCATGGCTACCTGGCGCTCGCGCAGGGCTCGCTTTCGCTCGTCATCCTGATCTCACCGCTCCTGGGCGGAAGCGGCGTCGAGCCACAGGCCCTGACGGATATGGCTCTCGTCCTGTTCCTGATCTCCGGGTACGCGCTGCTCATGTTCCGCGACACCTTCGTGCCTTTTTCGCATCGCACCCGCCGGTTGATCGCGGCTGTCATCGTGCTGGTCGGCGCCTTGGGGATCGCGGTTGAGCTCCCCGGCGAGACGCAGCGGCCCCATGGGCCCCTGCAGCTGATTGCGCTGGTCGCAGTGCTTGCCGTCTGGTCGCTGTGCATCCTCGAGCCCATCGTTCGGTTCTGGCGGTCCGCCCGTGGCCGTCACAGCGTCGAGGCGGCGCGACTGCGGGCGCTGAGCGTCGGTTATGGCGGCATCCTCTTGGTGGTGATCATCGGCACTCTTGGCGCCGGCCTGGGCGAGGGCTGGACGCTTATCACCGACCTGATCATGCTGGGTGTCGTTCCCATCCTCTATGTCAGCTTCGCGCCGCCCGCATGGTTGAGGCGCATGTGGCGAGAGCCCGTAGACCACCAGTTCCGGAGCGCTCTGCACGACCTGCTCCTGTACACCCCGGACCGCGCGACGTTGGCGAGCCGCGCGCTCGGCTGGGCCCAGCGCCTGGTTGGCGGCGAAGGTGCTTTCGTGATCGATTCCGACGACTCGATCCTCGCGGCTGTTGGACTGGAACCCGCGGAGGCAGCGGAGATCACATCCGAGCATGACTTCCTGCAGACCGTGAAGCAGGGACACGAACCGCGGCGCAAAGAACACATGCTGGTGGTCCCGCTGGATCTTCAGGATGGGCGCGGCGCGATCGTCATCATCGCCGGCCGTCTGACCCCGATCTTTGGGGACGACGAGCTGAGCCGGCTCGTCCTCTATGCCAGCAGCATCTCGGCCGGTCTCGACCGCGTGACCCTCAACTCGCGGATCCACGCATTGGAGCGTGCGAAGAGCGATTTCCTGAACATCGCCTCGCACGAGCTTCGCGGGCCGATGACGATCATCAAGGGATACCTGACCATGCTCGAGGCAGGTTCGCTCGGCGAGCTTTCCCCCAAAGCATCCTCGGTGCTTCCTCTGCTCATCTCGAAGTCCGACGAGATTGACTGGATGCTCGAGCAGATGGTGGAAACGTCGCGGCTGGAGGAAGGCCGGCTGGAGCTCAACAAGACGCGCGGCGACGTCGTCGAGATCACCGACATGACGATCGATGGAGTGAGGATGCTGTTGCGAGGCCACGACGTGAGGCTCGATGAGCCGGCCGAACCGCTCGAGGCGGAGATCGACCCAGACCGTTTTCAGATGGTGGTCAGAAACCTGCTCAGCAACGCGGCGAAGTATTCACCCGCCGGCGCCGACATCCTCGTTCGCATCAAGCGCGACGACGAAATGGCAGCCATCTCCGTCATCGACCAGGGCATCGGCATCAGCGAGGAGGACCAGGCCAACCTGTTCACTCGTTTCGGCCGCATCCCGACTACCCAACACGTCCAGGGCACAGGACTTGGCCTGTGGCTTTCACGAGAGATAGCGCGGATGCATGACGGCGACCTGATCGTTGAGTCCGCTCCCGGCACGGGCAGCACCTTCGTCCTCACGGTGCCGCTGACGCATTAGCCTTGCTCCACGTGGAGCCTCAGGTTCGGTTGGAGTTCGAAACGTCTCGTCCGCTGGATCTACACGCGACCCTTGCGCCCATCGGCTTCGGTCCCTCGTTTCATTTCGACGGCGCCGACGCCTGGCGCGCCACATGGACGCCTGAGGGCCCGGCCACGATCCATCTTCGGCAGAGAGCAGGAAAGATCGAGGTGGAGGCCTGGGGGCCTGGCGGTTCGTGGGCGGCTGCCCAGGCGCCATCTCTATGTGGCGAGCTGGACGACCCCAGCGGATTCGCCCCGAAGCACCGCCTGATCGCGGAGCTGCACCGGCGCCACCCTGGCCTGCGGCTGACCAGGACCGGCGCTGTGTTCGAGGCGCTCGTCCCGGCGGTGCTCGCGCAGAAGGTGACCACCATCGAGGCGGTGGCGAGCTATCGGGCGCTCGTGGCGGCCCTCGGGGAGACGGCGCCGGGTCCGGTGCGGCTGAAGCTCCCGCCTTCGCCCCCGCTGCTGGCGCGGACTCCCTACTGGGCTTTCCATCCATTCGGCGTCGAACGCCGGAGGGCCGAGGTCGTCATCCGCGCAGCCAGGAGCGCCATCCGGCTCGAGGAGACCACGACGATGGACCGGGCTGGCGCGTACCGCCGGCTCGAGGCGTTTCCGGGCGTGGGGCCGTGGACCGCGGCCAAGGTCGCCCTGGTCGCGCTTGGCGACCCGGACGCCGTGCCTGTCGGCGACTACCACCTGCCACACGCGATCGGCTATGCGCTCGAGGGGACGCCGCGCTCCAGCGATGAACGGATGCTCGAGCTGCTCGACCCTTACCGCGGCCATCGCGCTCGCGTGATCAGGCTCCTGACGATCTCCGGGATCGGAGCGCCGAAATTCGGTCCGCACCAACCCTTACGGAACATCAAGGAGAGCTGAGTCTCAATCCTCGAGTTTCGCCAACTCCTCCTCGACCAGCGAGATGAGCTCGCCCATTCCCTTGCTGTCGAAGATCAATTTCGCGCCCGCGGCTTTGAAGAGCTCCGGCAGCGGTCGGGTTGCGCCAAGGGCCAGCGCCTCACGATATTTTCTGACTGCACCGGCGCCGTCTTTGAGGCTGTTGCGCCACACCTGCAGCGCGCCAAGCTGCGCGATCCCGTACTCGATGTAATAGAAGGGGCTGCCAAAAAAATGAGGCTGCTGGTACCAGCGCGCGATGCGTTCGGCATCCAGTCCGGACCAGTCCACCGAAGGGCCCTCAAAGCGCCGGCGCAGCTCGAGCCACTTCCGGTCGCGCGCCGCGGCGTCGCGCCCATCTCTCTCCGTGTAGATCCACTGCTGGAACGCATCGACCGATGCGCAGTGCGGAAAGAAAAGCACGATTCCCTCCAGCAGCTCGGCCCGTGACCTCCGAGCGTCCTCCTCGTTGTAGTAACCGCCGCTCCTCTGATCGATGAATGGCGCCGCCAGGAGCTCCATGGACATAGAAGCGACCTCGGCCATCTCCGACCCGGGGTGGCGCTGAAAGAGGAGGGGAAGTCGCGATGCTTCGAGCGAATGGAACGCGTGGCCCGACTCGTGCAGCAGGGTGCTCACGTCGCGGTCGACCCCAACCGCGTTCATGAAGATGAGCGGCATCTTCCTGAAAGCGAGGGTCTGGCAGTAGCCCCCCGGCGCTTTGCCCTTGCGGTTGTCGAGGTCGAGCAGGTCCGCGTCGGCCATGCTTCGGTAGTACGTTCGAAACTGCGGAGCGACGTGCGCAAAAACGGCCCCCGCCCTGTCGATCAGGGTGGCGACGTCGTCGAATGGCTTCAACGCCGGCCGGCCCATCGGGTCGGCTGTGACGTCCCAGGGCCTCGTCGCATCGAGCTTCATCTGGCGCCGGCGCCGCTCCATGAGACGTCCGACGGCGGGACGGACGGCAGATTCGACAGCCTCGTGAAAACGAAAGCAGTCATCAGATGTGTAGTCGAACCGGTTCTTCTCCTGGTGCGTGTAGTCGCGGTAGTTGTCGAACCCCGCATTCTTGCCGACCTGCTGGCGCAGGTCGTACATGCGGTCGAAGATGTCCGCGAGCTGGTCATGCTGATCGATGTACGGCTTGGCCCTGAGCCTGAAGGCGCGCTCGCGGACGTCCCGATCGTCCGACTGCAGGAAGGGGAGCAGCTGTGGAGGGGTCTTCTCCTCGCCATCCCACTCGACAGTCATCGCGCCGTTGACCTTCGACCACTCGGTCTCGAGCTTCGACAGCTCAGCGAAAAGCGGCACGTTGGCTTCGGCGAACAGCTGCATCTGATTGCGGAATCGCTGCACCGTCGTCTCTAGGCCGGGCTTGACGTAACCGAGCCCGACCAGACGGCCCTGAAGCCGTACGCGTTGCTCGCGAGCCTTGGGGGAGATCTGCGTGCCGAACCTGAGCTGGGCGGCCTCACGAGCTGGGTCGGACGTGTCGCACGAATAGGCGAAGCTCGCCAGGGCGCCGGCCTCAGAGAGGAGCGACTCGAAAAGCGACCAGTCGGCCAACCAGGATTCGACGTTGGATAGGTCGAGCTGCCGCGTCGCCAGCTCCTCGTAGTACGGAAGGATGTCCTCCCAGGCCGCGTCCTTGAAGGCATCCGGTGATTCCGGAAGAGTTACCACGCCACCTCACCCCCCGCTGTTGGTGTTGGTCATGGTACAGAGGACGCTTTAGGGAATCTTCATCGGCTGCTTTGCGCCTCTACGCCTGCAGCACGGTGTCGACCGCTCGCCAGCAGTACCAGGCGGCGATGGTCCGGTACGGCCGGAAGCGTTCGCCCTCCGTCTGGAGGGCGCGCGGCGCCAGAAGGTCCTTGAGCTGGTGGGCCCGCGCCCACCCTTTGCGAACTCCGTAGTCATCGACGGGCCACACGTCGAGCCGGCGAAGCTGGAAGATGAGGAACATCTCGGCGGTCCACCGGCCTATACCTCGCACCTGCACGAGGCGGGCCACCACCTCATCGTCGGAAAGCGACTCCACGTCGTGCAGCGGCACAGTGCCGTCCTCCACCTTTCGGGCGAGGTCGGTGATCGCTGCCGCCTTCGAACCGCTGAGACCGGCCGAGCGCATCGCCCCTTCCGGCAGCGCGACAACTGCGCTCGGAGACAGGCCGTCGGCAAAGAGCTTCAGGAAGCGCCCGTGGATCGCTGCCGCTGCGGCGCCGGCCAGCTGCTGATACAGGATCGAGCGGACCAGCGCCGCGAAGCTGTCTTCGAGCGGATCGCGCAGCTCGATCGGACCGGCTGCCTTGATCAGGCGCGACATCGCGGGATCGCGCCGGGCGACCAGCCGGGTGCCGCGCACCAGGTCCGAGACCATGCCTGACGTCAGAATGTGCGCCCTGCGCGCGCCCGGCAGGCTCAGGCGAACTCGGACATGAACTGGGCGAAGTCGTCGCGCGACAGGCGAAGCTCGGATTCGCCCAACTCCATCAGCGGTCGCTGAGGAATGTGCTCGGTCGTCGCGAAGTCCTCCATCGACGTGTCCAGGTAGAGCAGGCCGGTCACGAGGTGGCCGGCGGCGCGTCCTTCCTCCAACACCTGCATCGCGGCCCGGCGATCAGAGGGATCGTGGTCCTCGGCCAGCTTCTTGAGGATGATGTGCGATCCGTCGTGCAGCTCGACGTCGCGGATGGTGCCCGGCTCGTAGTCGACGTGGACCTCTTCGAAGAAGGGAATGAACGAAACGTCGGCGATCGATTCTTCGTGGTCCTTGACCCAGCTGTAGCTCTTGGTCGAGCCGTCGTGGTCATTGAAAGTCACGCACGGCGAGATGATGTCCAGGATCGCCGTCCCGCGGTGCGCGATCGCGGCCTTGATGAGAGGGACGACCTGCTTGCCGTCGCCGCTGAACGAGCGGGCGACGAACGAGCAGCCGAGCGTGAGCGCAACGGCACAGGGGTCGATGGGCTGAAACGTGTTGACGGCGCCCTTCTTCTGCACGGAGCCGAGGTCCGCCGTGGCGGAGAACTGTCCTTTGGTCAGCCCGTACGTGCCGTTGTCTTCGATGATGTAGGTGCAGTCGACGTTGCGCCGGATCATGTGCATGAACTGGCCGAGGCCGATCGAGGCTGTGTCTCCGTCGCCGGATACTCCGAGCATGATCAGCTGCCGGTTGGCGAGCTGGGCGCCGGTGGTCAGCGCCGGCATGCGGCCGTGCACGCCGTTGAACCCATGCGCGGATTCGACGAAGTAGGCGGGCGTCTTGGACGAGCAGCCGATGCCGGACATCTTGGCCAGCCGGTGGGGCTCGATCCCAAGCTCGTATAGGGCCTTGATCATGTGGTTGGTGATCGAGTTGTGGCCGCACCCCGCGCACAGCGTCGTGGCCGCGCCTTTGTACGCGTCACGAGGCAATCCGACGCGATTCACGGTTGTGCTCATGCGGGCACCGCTTCCGCCTGCTGCAGCGGCTCGCTGATTGCGGCCGCCGGGATGGGCTGGCCGTTGTAGTGACGGATCGAGTGAACTCGCCCGACGAGCTCACCGGACAGCGCCAGCCGCACGATGTCGTACACCTGCCCGTCGCGGTTCTGCTCGACGACGTAAACGCGTTCGTGCCGAGAAACGAAGGCGCTTACTTCGTCCGACAGTGGCAGCGCCCGCAGGCGGAGGTAGTCGACCGGGCTACCGGCCGCGGCGAGCGCCTCGCGCGCCTCGACCACTGCTGCATGGGTGGAGCCGAAAGCAATCAAGCCGACCGCTGACCTGGCGCCCTCGTCCAGTACGGGCGCAGGCAGCTCGCCACGGGCGGTCTCGAGCTTGTGCGTCAGCCGATCCATGTTCCGCGCGTAGGCCTCCGCGCTTTCGGTGTAGCGCGCCTGCTCGTCGTGGCCCGATCCACGCGTGAAGAACCCGGCCGCCGGGTGGTCGGTTCCGGGAAGAGTCCGGTACGTCACGCCGTCGCCATCTACGTCCCGGTAGCGACCCCATTCGCCGGCCAGCCGCTCGAGGTCCTGCTTCGAGAGGACCTTGCCGCGGTCGAAAGGCTTGTCTGGGTATTTGAACTCGGGCGTCATCCAGAGGTTCATGCCCAGGTCGAGGTCGGACAGTACGAAGACCGGCGTCTGGAATCGATCCGCGTAATCGAACGCGTCTCGAGCGAATTCGTAGCATTCTTCGACCGTCCCGGGAAGCAGCACGATGTGCCGCGTGTCGCCGTGCGACAGCGTGAATGCGAAGGCGACGTCCGCCTGCGACGTGCGGGTCGGCAGGCCGGTCGAAGGCCCGATGCGCTGGATGTCGAAGATCACGACGGGAACCTCGGCGTAGTAGGCCAACCCCGCAAACTCGGCCATCAGCGAGATGCCCGGTCCCGAGGTGGAGGTCATCGACCGCGCGCCGGCCCAGCCGGCGCCGATCGCCATGCCGACCGCCGCCAGCTCGTCCTCGGCCTGCACGACCGAGATGAGCTTCTCGCCGGTCTTCGGGTCGGTCCGGAATCGTTCGGCATAGGCGATCAGGTTCTCGCAGAGGGAGGAGGAGGGGGTGATCGGGTACCACGCCGCGACTGTCACGCCGCCCATGAGCGCGCCCAGCGCTGCCGCCTGGTTGCCCTCGACAAGCACCTTGCCTTCGACGACGCCGGTCATGGGCTCGAGGCTGTAGGCGTCCTTCTTCGAGAAGTTGTCCTGCCAGTAGTCGTAGCCCACCTTGATCGCGTCGAGGTTGACCTGCACCGCCTTAGGCTTGGACAGGAACTGCCGTTTGACCGCGTGGTCCAACGCCTCCCATGGGATGCCGAGGAGGCCGGCCACGACGCCGACGTAGAGCATGTTGGCCAGCTGCTTGCGCAGGGTGTCGCTCTGGATCTTCGACTTGGCCAGCTTCGAGAACGGCACCGGGTAGTACACGACGTCATCACGGACGTCGGCCGTCGAGAACACCTCTTCGTGGATCACCACGCCGCCCGCTCGCACCGTCTTCAGGTCCTGGTGCCATGTCGCGGGGTTGAAGGCGATGAGGATGTCGACCTTGTCGGAACGAGCCATGTGGCCTTCGGGGGTGACCCTCAGCTGGTACCAGGTCGGCAGGCCTTCGATGTTGGAGGGAAAGACGTTTTTGGGGGCGACCGGGATGCCCATATGAAAGATCGCCCTGGTCAAAACGAGGTTGGCCGTCTGGCTCCCTGAACCGTTGACCGTGGCTGCTTGGATGGTGAGGTCGTTGATGATCTGCTGGGTCAATTTGTCTCTATTCGCCGCGGAGTAAGGATTTTACGCGTCTGCAGCCGAAGACCCGTATTGCTTAGAGTGTCCCGACATCGACCGCACGCCGCGCATTCGCGACATCGGCAGCCGGAGCCAAGAAGAGGGTGGCGCGGCAAGGAGCGCATCGACAGATGCGTGACGCGGCCGCGCCGGGCCCCTCGACGCCGGCTTCAGCGCCGCAGGCGCCCGGCTGCCTAGGGCGCGAAGACGCAAGTGCCCTCGATGGCGGGACACTCCAGGTGGCCAATCTGTGAAGGTCGCCATTCCAAAGGAACTTGCTCCCGACGAACGCCGGGTGGCCCTCGTTCCCGACACGGCGACCAAGCTCAAGGCAGCGTCGCTGGACGTCAGCGTCGAGGCGGGAGCCGGCGCGGGCGCTTACATCTCCGACGATGCGTACGCGGCCGCCGGCGTCAAAGTGGTCAAGAACGCCGCGACCCTGCTCGCGGATGCGGACGCAGTGCTCAAGGTCCAGGCCCCATCGACTGAAGAGGTCGACCTGCTGAAGAGCGGCTCGGTGCTGATCAGCTTTCTCCAGCCGGCCAGCCAGGCCGACGTCGTGAAAGCGCTGGCCAAGCGCGGTGTCACAGCGTTCAGCCTCGAGCTTCTGCCGCGCATCTCGCGCGCCCAGTCGATGGACGCGCTCTCGTCACAGGCGTCGGCCGCCGGCTACAAGGCCGTGCTGATGGCAGCTGGCCGTCTCGGAAAGTTCTTCCCGATGATGATGACCGCGGCCGGAACCGTCGCACCTGCGCGCGTGCTGGTGATGGGCGCAGGCGTCGCGGGACTCCAGGCGATCGCCACCGCACGAAGGCTGGGCGCGATCGTTTCCGCCTACGACGTGCGCCCCGCGGTGAAGGAAGAAGTCCAGTCCCTGGGCGCGACGTTCATCGAGCTTGCCCTCGAGAGCCAGCAGGGAGAGGGCGGCTACGCGCGGGAGCAGTCAGAAGAATTCCTGCGCAAGCAGCGCGACCTGATCGGCGAGCACGTCGCCAAGTCCGACGTCGTGATCACCACGGCGGCGGTGCCCGGCCGCCGCGCCCCGCTGCTCGTCACCGGCGACATGGTCAAAGCGATGCGCCCCGGCTCGGTCATCGTCGACCTGGCCGCGGACACAGGGGGCAACGTCGAGCTGACACAGGCCGGAAAGGATCTTGACGTCGGCGGGGTCACCATCATCGGCACGCGCAACGTGCCCTCGACGATGCCGCTGCACGCGAGCCAGCTGTTCGCGCGCAACGTCATGAACCTCCTCCTGCACCTGGTCAAAGACGGAGCGATCACGCTGGATTTCCAGGACGAGATCACCAAAGGCAGCTGCGTCACGCACGGCGGCGCGATCGTGAACGAACGCGCCAGGCAGCTGATCGGTGCGGCCTCATGAGCAACGAGCTGCTGAACGAGATCACCTTTTTCGTGCTGTCGATCTTTGTCGGCATCGAGGTGATCTCCAAGGTGCCGACCATCCTTCACACGCCTTTGATGTCCGGGACGAACGCGATCCACGGCATCATCCTCGTCGGCGCGATTGTGATCGCGGCCGGCGCGAGCTCGCCCGTGACGATCGTCCTCGGCCTGGTGGCGGTGACCCTCGCGACCACCAACGTCGTAGGCGGTTTCGTGGTCACCGATCGGATGCTCGAGATGTTCAAAGGCCGTCAGCAGCAGAAGCAGACGACGCCGCCGAAATGAGGACCGCCATCTCGCTGGCCTATCTCGTCGCCGCCGTTCTCTTCATCGTCGGTTTGAAGCAGCTCAGCTCGCCGAAGGGCGCACGCAACGGCAACTTCATCGCCGCGGCCGGCATGGCCATTGCCCTCGTCGCCACGCTGCCGCTCCTCAATTTCACGAGGGCGGGCCTGGTCATCATCGCGATCGGGATCGTCATCGGCACCGCGGTCGGCGCGGTTGGGGCGCGGATGGTGAAGATGACGGCGATCCCTCAGATGGTCGCCCTCTTCAACGGAGTGGGCGGGGGCGCCGCGGCGCTGGTTGCTGTCGCGGAGCTCTTGCGATTGGGCCAGCACCCCGGGTTCACGGAAGCGTTTCCAAGCGTATTCAGCATCGTGATCGGCTCGATTTCGTTCGCCGGCAGCATG
>Ga0137410_10002488_pt1 | contig 12535 bp, 8 predicted proteins | sample CZODoug1_16funga_FD_108878 | JGI IMG/M metagenome (GOLD analysis project Ga0137410, IMG submission 108878) | Vadose zone soil fungal communities from Angelo Coast Range Reserve, California, USA - CZODoug1_16fungal (Illumina Assembly) | ecosystem: Environmental > Terrestrial > Soil > Vadose zone... | reverse complement strand
CGCGCTCCAGCCCTTGCCCGAGCAGGTTCCGACGCGGCTCGGCCTCGCGATCGGCGCCCTCGCGATCATCGGAATCTCGCTCCTGCCGATGCGGTCGGGCTGGTACACGCACGATCGCTCCGGGTTCTACATCGCCCACGATTACGCCTACAACATGCTGGTCCCGTTGGAGCGGGGAGCGATCGTCTTCACGAACGGCGACAACGATACGTTCCCGCTCTGGTACATCCAGGAAGTGGAGAACATCCGGCGAGACGTTCGGGTGGTCAACCTGAGCCTCCTCAACACGGCGTGGTACATCCGCCAGCTGCGGGACCAAGAGCCCAAGGTCCCGATCTCCTACACGGACCAGCAGCTGGAGGGGATGGGTCCCTACATGGACGAAAAGACGGGGAAGGTCGTCTGGGTGAAGGACCTCGCGGTGCAGGACATCATCAAGACGAACGCATGGCGACGGCCGCTCTACCTCGCGGTGACGGTTCCGGACCAGATGGGGCTCGACAAGCGGCTTACCCTCGAGGCGCTCGTATTCCGAGTCAATCCGCAGGAGTCCGGACGGACCGTCGACATCGACAGGACCCTGCACAATCTCTACGAGGTCTTCCAGTACAAGGGGCTTCTCGACAAGAACCGGAAGTACGACACCACGGTCTACAAGGACGAGAACGCCTACCGGCTCGTGCAGAACTACACGGCGGCCCACTTCCAGGTGGGGTACCAGCTGCAGCTCCTCAACAAGATCCCGCAGGCAATCCGCGTCCTCCAGGACGCCGCGAAGATCTCGCCCGATTTCCCCGGCCTGCTCGAGTACCTGGGCCGCCTCTACGAGGAGTCGGGCAACATCGGCGAGGCGGAGAAGATCTATCGCGATGGAGTGCGACGCTTCCCGACCGCGCCGGAGTTCCATTTCCACCTCGGGGTGGTCTTCTACCAATCCGGCCGCATCGACGAGGGGATCGCGGAGCTGCGCCGCGCCGCCGAGCTGAACCAGCAGTACTTCGACTGGTTCAGCGCTCTCTTCACAGCGCTCTGGCAGACCGGGAGGCGCGCCGAAGCGGTCGACGTCCTGCGCACCTGGATCCGCGCGCATCCGGAGGATCGCGAGGGCGCCGGGTATCTGAAACAGTACGAGGAATCGCTCCGCATCCTCTCCGGGAAGGTGCACCCTCCTCCGAGCGGCGATCGGTTCCCCGGGAAGGGCTAGAGGCATGAATCGCGCGCTGGTGACGGGGGCGGCGGGGTTTATCGGCTCGACACTGACGGAGGCACTCCTTGGGTCCGGGTGGGAGGTGGTGGGTGTCGACGCCTTCACGGACAACTACTCGCCGGCCCGGAAGCGGGCGAACGTGGCTCGGGCGCTCGCGCACCCCGGCTTTCGCCTCGTGGAAGCGGACCTCAGAAGTGCGGCGATCGAACCCCTGCTCGAGGGGATCTCCCACGTCGTGCATCTGGCGGCCCTGCCGGGCGTGCGCGCGAGTTGGGGGGATTCGTTTCGCGCTTACGCGGAGCACAATGTGGTCGTCACACAGCGTCTCCTCGAGGCGCTCCGCGGGCGGAAGGTAGAGCGAGTCGTGGTGGCGTCCAGCTCTTCGATCTACGGCCTGCCGACTCGATTCCCGACGCCCGAAGAGGAGCCGCCGCGGCCGCTCTCACCCTACGGCGTGACCAAGCTGTCGACCGAAGCGCTCCTGCACGCCTACCACGCTTCGTTTCAAGTCCCCACGGTGGCTCTCCGCTATTTCACGGTCTACGGACCACGGCAGCGGTCCGACATGGGGTTTCACGGCTTCTTCGAGGCGGCGCGTTCCGGGACCCCGATCACGATCTATGGAGACGGCTTCCAGACCCGCGATTTCACCTTCGTCGACGACGCCGTGCGAGCAACGGCCCGCGCGATGACGCGGCCGACGCGGGAGCTGGCGTACAATATCGGCGGCGGGCACCGTATCTCGCTGATGGACGTGATCACGCGAATCGAGCAGGTGACGGGGCGGAAGATCGAGCGCAAGCACATCGAGCCGCCGCCGGGCGATCCTCGCGATACCTCCGCAGACGTGTCGTGCGCCCGGCGCGACCTGGAGTACGAGCCGCAGACCGAGCTGACCGAGGGACTGAGGCGCCAGTGGGAGTGGCAGCGGAATGGCTAGCCGCAGAGGCGAAACGTGACGGAGGCGGCGCCGCAGGCCGATCTGACGATCCTGGTGCCGGTCTTGAACGAGGCCGAGAACATGCGGCCGTTGATCGAGAAGCTGGTCCAGGATCTGAAGCCGCTCGGTAAGAGCTACGAGATCCTCGTGATTGACGACGGCTCGACAGACGGCACGTTCGACCAGGTGCGCGCGCTTGCGTCCTCGACTCCAGGCCTCCGCGCCGTCCGCTTCCGCCGGAATTTCGGAAAATCGGCGGCTCTCTCCGTCGGATTTCGGGAGGCGCGAGGGCGCGTCGTCGTCACGATGGACGGCGACTTGCAGGACGACTCGGCCGAGATCGCTCGACTCTTGGGGAAAATCGACGAGGGGTTTGACCTCGTCTCCGGGTGGAAGCAGAACCGGCAGGATTCGATCAGCAAGACGGTCCCATCCAGGCTCTTCAACGCGGTGACCTCGGCCGTGAGCGGGGTGCCGCTCCACGACATGAACTGCGGGCTCAAGGCTTACCGGCGCGACGTCACACAGACCATTCACCTCCGCGGCGAGCAACACCGTTTCATCCCGGTCCTCGCGCATTGGAGTGGGTTTCGCGTGGGAGAGATCCGCACCGTGCACCACCCTCGGATTCACGGGAAGACGAAGTTCGGAGTCTCCCGCTTCTTGAACGGCTTTCTGGATCTGACGGCCGTCATGTTTCTGACGACGAGCAGCAACCGGCCGGTTCATCTATTCGGACGGGTCGGGATCGCGTTCGCGCTCGCGGGCGTCCTCGTCACGGTGTTCTACACCTGGCCCTGGTTCCTGGGCGAAGGCCTGCGGCTCCGTCCGGGTCTCCTCTTCGGCCTCGTTCTCGTGATCCTCGGGATCCAATTCCTTTCGCTCGGCTTCCTGGGTGAGATGATCGCGGGAAGCCGGGCGGAGGAGCCCCATTACGCGATCCGAGAGCGCGTCTAGGGGCCGGCGCGCCTGGAATCGCGGGCGATGAGGGTCGCGCTCCTGGGCCCGACCCACCCGTACCGGGGGGGGATCGCCCACTACACGACCCTTCTCGCCCGGGCGTTCGCGATCTCGCACGAGACCCACATCGTCTCGTTCACGCGTCTCTACCCTGGCCTCCTCTTTCCCGGAGCCACCCAATTCGACCGGAGCGCGGAGGCGTTGCTGCCGCCGGTTGAGCCCGAGCGGCTTCTGGACAGCGTCAATCCGCTGACCTGGCGCCGCGCGGGGATGCGGCTGCGCGCGCTCCGCCCGGACCTTCTCATCGTTCCGTGGTGGCACCCCTTCTTCGGCCCCTCGCTCGGCGCGGCCGCCCGGATCGCGCGGCGCGGCGGCGGCCCGAAGCGGATCTTCCTGACCCATAACGTCGAGCCGCACGAATCGTCGCCGATCGATCGCTGGCTCGCGGACTACGGCCTCGGCGCCGCCGACGGGTTCCTCGTGCATGCCAGGGCCGAGGCGGACCGCCTCCGGCCCCGCGCGCGGGGAAGGCCGATCCGCGTTCACCCCCACCCGTCGTATGAATTTTTCAGCGAGCGCAGGCCGTCGCGCGAGGCGGCCCGCGCCGCGATCGGCGCGCGCGGGCGGGTCATCCTCTTCTTCGGCTACGTCCGCCCGTACAAAGGGCTCCGCGATCTGCTGGAGGCGCTCCGCGTCGCGCGGGGCGACGCGTGGGATCAGCTCTACGTCGTGGGCGAGTTCTACGAGCCGCGCGACCGATACGATGCGGCGCTTCAAGACCCCGCGCTCCAGGGGAAGGTCAAGGTCGTCGACCGATACGTGCCCAACGAGGAGGTGGCGGACTACTTCGCCGCCGCCGACCTGGTCGCGCTCCCATACCGATCCGCGACCGGTTCCGGGATCGCGCAGATCGCCTTCGGGGCGGGCGTGCCGGTGATCGCGACGAGAACGGGGGGGCTGGAGGAGGTTGTCGAGGAGGGCGTGTCCGGCTTGTTGGTTCCGCCGTCCGATCCGCGGGCCCTCGCGCGCGCAATCGAGAGGTACTTCGGGGAGGACCTCGGCCCGCGGCTCCGGGAAGGGGTCGCCGCGGCGCGGGGCCGCTTCACGTGGGAGGCGCTCCGCGACGCGCTCCTCTCGCTGAGCGAGGAGTGCCGGTGAGCGCCGCCCCCGTCTGGGCCGTGGTGCTCGCCCACAACCAGCTCCGCTACACCCGGGAGTGTCTCACCTCGCTCCTCGCGCTCGATCCGCCCGCCGACCGGGTCGTGCTCGTCGACAACGGCTCGACGGACGGGACGCCCGAGCGCGTGCGCGCGGAGTTTTCTTCGGTCGAGGTGCTCGCGCTGGGGGAGAATCGCTACTTCGCGGGCGGCGTGAACGCGGGAATCGCCCGGGCGCTGGAGGGAGGCGCGGGCTCGGTCCTGATCTTGAACAACGACGTCGTGCTCGAGCGCGGCGCGCTCGGAATCCTTCGCGCGGCGCTGGAGGCCGACGGGTCGCGCGGGGCGGTGAGCCCCAAGCTCTTTTTCTACGACGCGCCCGAGCGGATCTGGTTCGCGGGCGGAATCGTCTCGCGGGGCTTCGCGCTGCTTCGGCACCGCGGCGTCCACCAGCGCGTCGGATCGTTCGAAGACGGCGCCCGTCCGATCGACTATGTCTCGGGGGCGGCCGCGCTCTTCTCCCGCCGGGCGCTCACGACGGTCGGCCTCCTCGATCCCGACTTCGTCATCTACGTGGAGGACGCCGATTGGTCGGCCCGCGCGCGGGCGGCCGGTCTCGCGCTCTGGTACGACCCGGCGGCGCGGGGGTGGCACCACGTCTCGGTAACGAGCGGCGGCGGGCTGACCCCGCTCAAGGCCTACTTCCGCCTCCGGAGCGGGGCCCTCTATCTCACGCGGCACGCGAAGTCGTGGGAGCGACCGCTCGCGTGGAGCGCGTACGGGGCCTGGACACTCGCCCTGCTCGTGCGATCGGCGCTCCGTTCCGACTTCGCCTCCGGGCGGGCGCTCCTGCTCGGCTTCCTCGACTTCACGCGTATTCTCGTCGGCTGGAAGCCGCCCGAGCGTAGACCCGAAGCATTCGCTCCCCAAACTCCTGCGCGCTGAATCGGCGGGCCCGTTCGGGTCCCCGCGCCGCGTACGGGGCGAAGAGAGCAGGGTCGGCCGCCGCCCGGCGAAGAATCGCCGCCAGCGCGCGGACGTCTCCCGCGGGGAAGAGAACGCCGGTGTCGCCCACCACCTCGGGAATGGAACCGCCCTCGCTCGCGACGATCGGCACGCCCGCGGCCATCGCGAAGAGGAGCGGGATTCCGAACCCCTCGTGTCGCGAGGGGTAGAGGAAAAGCGAGGAGCCGGAGAAGAGGGCCGGGAGATCGGCGTCCGCCACGTAGCCGGGGAATTGTGCGCGGACCCCGAGCCGATGCGCCATCGCCTCGCATTCGCGCGCGTGCGCGTTCCGCGCGCCGGCCAGCACGAGGTCCGGGGCCTGGGAGCGATCGGGGAAGGCCTCCCCGAACGCCCGGAGGAGCGTCACGATCCCCTTCCGCGGGTCGAACCCGCCCAGATAGAGCCAATACGGACGTCCGCCGGTGAGGCGATTCCGAACGGCGAGGGCCTCCGTCTCGCCCGCCGGGCGAAACCAGCGCGGAAGCGGGTTCGGCACGACCTCGACCCGGTGCGCGGACTGTGGGAGGTACGCCTCGATGTCGTAGCGGCTCGTCTCGCTCACGGTCACGATCGCGGCGGCGCGGCGGGCGGAGGAGTAGAGCGCCCGCCGGTAGAGCTCGCGGTGAAGCAAGGCGGGCCACGGCCAGGGGACGTCTCTTGGGAACCTCAACGGAATCAGGTCGTGGATCGTGAGCACCGAGGGAAAGGGGAGCCCATTCGGCAGCCCGTGATTCCACGTGGCGTGGAAGATATCCGGAGCGGGGTCGAGGCGCCGGAGGAGGCGCGGCAGGACGCCCCACTCCCAGCGAATCCGCCCGCCCGCGGCCTCCTGTACCGCCACCGGGATCGTCCCCGGAATCCGGCCCTGGGGCACGGGGCGATCCGAAACGCCGACGAACGTCACGCCCTCTCCGTCGAGCTCCTCGAGGATCTGCCCGATGACGACCCCGACGCCGGTGACGGAATCGAGTGCCAGCGGGCGGAGATCGATGGCGATTCGAAGATCGCGGGTCACCGGCGGCACGCTACGGGAGCCCACGCCGCGGGTCAACGATCGCTCGCATCTTGCGCCTTGACTTCGCCTTGCACGGCCCGGTACGCTAATGGGATGCGTGATCGCGGAGGCCCACGTGCGTCCCTCCTGGGACGTCGTTTGGCTGAGTGACATCCCATGGGGGAGCCTTTGGCAGCGGCCGCAGCAGCTCGCGACCCGCATTCCCGGCGACACGAGGATTCTCTTCGTGGAGCCGTGGACCCTCGGGCACGCGCCCGCGATGAGACCGATGCCGGTCGCTCCCCGGATCGCGCGCGTCTCGTTTCCATTTCTTCCTCTCCACGCGCGATCGCATAGGCTGCGGCGCTTGGCGTACCACCTCGGGAGCTCCGGCGCGGCGACGGCGGCGCTCTTCGCGCTGCAGCGCGCCTGGGCACGCGGGCTTCGCGGATTTTTCCGGCCGAACGCGAAGCGGCTCGCCCTGGTCCAGAATTTCATGGGCGCTCCCACGCTCGAATCCTGGCGTCCCGATCGAATCGTCTACGACATGATCGACGCGCCGCTCCATTTCGCGCCGGTCCCGCCCAGGCTCGTTCCGCTCTGGGAAGGTCTCCTTGGAAGGGCGGACCGGGTCGTCGTCACCTCGCGGCCGCTTCAGGCCCTCGCGAAGAGCGGCGGCGCGCGGGAGTCGCTGCTCCTGGGAAACGGGGTCGAGGCGTCGCGATTCCGCTCGGCGGAGTCCCACCCCGCCACCTTGCCTGGAACGCCGGACGCGCCGGTCCTCGGATACGTCGGATCGATCCACGCGTGGTTCGACGTTCCACTCGTCGCCGCTCTCTCGCGCGCGATGCCCGAGGCGAGGGTGGTGCTGGTCGGCCCGGCGCACCCCGCGACGGCGCGGGAGCTGGGGCGCGCCGCGGAGCAGGCGGCGAACCTCCACTGGATGGGTCCGCGCCCCTACGCCGAGATCCCGTCGATCGTGGGAGCGTTCCGCGTGGGGCTCATCCCATTTCGCAGGACGCCGCTCACGGAGGCGGTCAATCCGGTGAAACTCTACGAGTACGCGGCGGCGGGCGTCCCGTGCGTGACGACGCGCTTCAGCGACGAGGTCGAACTCTGGTCGGAGGCGGCGCGCGTCGCCGACACCGAGGAGCGATTCCTGGCCGAGGTGAGGGCGCTGCTCGCGGCGCCGCCGGATCGCGCGGCCCTCCGCGCTTTCGCCGCGCGGCATGACTGGGATGAGATCGCGCGGCGCTTCACCGCGATCTGCCTGGAGGACGCCGCGTGAAGCGACCGGCGCGGCGCGCCGGGGCGAAGGGCGGCGCGGGGCCGGCCCCGCGCGCGCGGGAGCCCGGCTCGGGCGGCCACGACGGGCGGCCGATCCCGTGGCTTTGGGCGTACGCCGCCGTCGCGCTCCTCGTGCTTGTCTTCTTCTTCCCGATCACATTCGGGAAGGTGTTCATCTCGCCCGATTCGGTCGCGCCGACGGGGTTCTCGAAGATCGCGACCGACGCGCTCGTCCACCGGCACGTCTATCCGCTCTGGAATCCCTTCCACTTCCTCGGGATGCCGAGCTTCGGCAGCCTCGCCTTCGTACCCTATGTCTACCCGCCGGACGCCCTCTTCGGCTTCCTCCAGCAAGCGCTCGGCTTCCCGCAGATGACCTGGCTTCTGGCGCACTACATTCTTCTCGGCCTTTCGATGCTCGTATTCCTTCGCGCCGCCGGCGCGGCGCCCGAGGCCGCCCTCTTCGGGGCCTTCACGCTCGCCTTGACCCCCAACCTGGTCGCGGTCGGCGCGTTCGGGCACGGGAGCCAGATGATGACCGCAGCGTACCTGCCGCTCCTCCTCGTTCTGCTCGACCGCTTCGCGCGGCGAGGCTCCTGGCTGGCGCTCGCGGGATTCGCCTTCGCGGCCGCGTTCCAGCTCCTTCGCGCCCACGTGCAGATCGTGTTCTATTCCTGGATCGCGCTCGGGCTCTACGCGCTCTTCCTGAGTGTCGCCGCCTTTCGTGAGGGCCGCCGGGCCGAGGGGGTGCGCGCGCTCGCCGGCCTTGCGGCCGGGCTCGCTCTGGGATTCGGGATGAGCGCGTTTCTCTACCTCCCGGTCCACGAGTACGCGGGCCTCTCCACCCGCGGCGGGGGAGAGGGCGGCGGTGCCGGGCTCCTCTACGCGACCTCGTGGTCGTTCCACCCGCGTGAGATCCTGACCTTCGTGATCCCCAGCATGTTCGGTTTCGGCGGAAGCACGTACTGGGGCAGCATGCCGTTCACCGACTATCCGAACTACATGGGGATCGCTCCGCTGGCATTCGCGGTGTACGGGGCGATGCGGACGCGAGGGACGGTCCGCGTGTATCTCGTGACCCTCGCCGCGGTCGCGCTCCTCATCTCCTTCGGGAAGCACGTTCAGCCCCTCTACTCGCTCCTCTACTACCATCTTCCGTTCTTCAACAAGTTCCGCGTCCCGGTCATGATCCTGGTCCTGGTCCAGTTCGCCACCGCGGCGCTCGCCGCGCTCGGACTCACGATGGCGCTCACGCGCCACGCGGAGCGCGCGGGTCGGAGCGGCGATCCCGCGACCCCCTGGATGCGCGCGGCGCTCCTCGCCACCGTCGGGGGATTCGGGCTGCTCGTCCTGATCAACCTGCTCGGCCCCTCCATTCGCGAGTACGCGGTCCATTCCCGGGCCAACTTCGACCCGAGCCACGCCCGCGCGGCGCTCGACATGGCCTCGATCGACGCGATCAAGTCGGGCCTCCTCCTCGCGGCGGCGCTCGCGCTCGTCGGGATGGCGAGGCGGGGCCGCCTCTCGCGGTCCGTCGCGGCGCTCCTGATCGTCGGCGTCACCGCGGTCGATCTCTGGACGATCGACCGCAAGATCATCGATCCGCTCGTCGCGACCCCGCGCGAGTACGATGACAACTTCCGGGAGACGCCGGAGGTGACGTTCCTTCGATCCGATTCCACTCAATTCCGCGTCTTCCCGCTTCGCTGGGACGACAGCAAGCTGGCCGCGTACGGCATCGCCTCGGTGCTCGGCTACCACCCGGCGAAGCCGCGCCTCTACCAGTCGTTCGTCGACACGGTCGGGATCCAGTCGTTCGCCACACTTAGGCTCCTGAACGTGAAATACGTCCTCGCCGACGGTTATTTCCCCGCCGAGACCAAAGAGGTCACGCTGCGGCACGACGGGGAGGTGAAGGTGTACGAGGTGGAGGGGGTCCTGCCCCGCGCGTTCGTCGCGCACGCGATCCACCAGGTTCGGGACGACACCGTGGCGCTCGCGGTACTCCGGACCCACGCGTTCGACCCGCGCTCGGAGGTACTCTGGAGCGAGGCGACCGCGGCGCCTCCCGTCGCCCCCCCGGGCGTTCCCGACTCGGTCCGGTCGATCCGATACGATTTCAACGAGGTCGAATACATGGTCACCTCGGCGGCGCCGGGCATCTTCGTCGCGATCGACCAGTACGATCCCGACTGGGTCGCGACCGTGGACGGAACGCCGGCGGCCATCCACCGCGTGAACTACCTGATGCGGGGCGTGGCGCTCCCGGCCGGGGTCCACCGCCTCCGGTTCGTCTATGCGCCGCGCGCCCTGGCCGCCGGGATACAGATCTCGCTCGCGTCGGCGATCGTGGCGCTGCTCCTCGCCGGATGGGGAGCGTGGCGGGCGGCGGGAGCGCGCCGGGCTTCGGCCGTGGGCCCCGCCGAGGCGGCGGACCCGCCGCCGGGGACATCGTCGTGAAAGCGCTCATCATCATCCCGACCTACGACGAGCGGGAAAACCTCGTGGAGCTCCTCGGCCGGGTCTTCGCCCAGAACCTGCCGACCGACGTCCTGATCGTCGACGACAACTCCCCGGACGGAACCGGCGCGCTCGCGGACGAGATTGCCGCGGCCGATCCGCGGGTGCACGTGATGCACCGCGCGGGGAAGATGGGCCTCGGGTCGGCCTACGTGGCGGGATTCCGATGGGCGCTCGACCGCGACTACGAGGCCGTGTTCGAGATGGACGCCGATTTCTCCCACAATCCCGACAGCCTGGGGGAGTTCCTTCGGGAGCTGGAGAACGCCGATCTCGTTCTCGGCTCGCGCTATCTTCACGGCGTCACGGTCGTCAACTGGCCCCTGTCGCGGCTGATCCTCTCGTACAGCGCCAACGTCTACAGCCGGATCATCACCGGCATGCGCGTCAAGGATCTCACCGGCGGCTTCAAGTGTTTCCGCCGCCAGGTTCTCGAGGCGATCGACTGGACCCGCGTCGGCTCGGACGGCTACGCCTTCCAGATCGAGATCAGCTTCAAGGCGTGGAGAAAGGGATTCCGGATCAAGGAGATCCCGATCATGTTCGTCGACCGCCGCGCGGGCACCTCGAAGATGTCGCGCAAGATCGTCCGAGAGGCGGTGTGGATGGTCTGGCGCCTGCGCCTCCTCGATCTCCTCGGCGCGCTCTAGGAGCCCCCGCGTGGGCATCTCGCTGGTCGTGGTTCACTACAAGACCCGAGAGGCGCTGGCCCGGCTCCTCGATTCGCTTCGCCACGCCAAGCCGTCCTCCCTTCGGGAGATCCTGATCGTCAACAACTCGGGGGACCCCCTCGACGACCTGGCGCGCGGAGCGGGATGGCCGGCGCGCGTCCTCACGCCGGGCAAGAACCTTGGATACGCCCGCGGGGTAAACGAGGGTATCCGGGCGGCGTCCGAGGAGGACGTGCTGATCCTGAACCCAGACATCCAGGTTCCGCCCGGCTCGATCGAGGCGCTCGAGCGGGCGGCCGAGGCGCATCCGCGCGCGGGCATTCTCGCGCCCAAGCTCCTGAACGCCGACGGGACCCTTCAGCTTTCCTCACGCCGATTCTACAATTGGAGGACGCTGCTCCTCCGCCGGGCGCCGTTGGGCGCGCTCGCCGAGCGGAGCCGGACGGTGCGCGCGCATCTCATGGCGGATTGGGATCACGAGGAGACACGGCCCGTCGACTGGGTCCTGGGTGCCGCCATGTACGTCCGGCGCCGGGCGATGCGCGACGTGGGGCTGATGGATGAGCGCTACTTTCTCTATTTTGAGGACGTCGATTGGTGCCAGCGGATGTGGCGCCACGGCTTGGAGGTCGTCTACTGCTCCGAGTCGCGGATGGTCCACGACCATGTCCGGGCGAGCGCCCAGGCCCGCCCTCGATCGGTCCGGGCGCACGCCGCGGGGCTCCTCCGGTTCACCGAGAAATGGAGCGCGATGGTGTACGCCATGAGCCAGCATCGCCGCCGCGTCGTGCAGCTTCTGACCTTCGCCTCGGACGTCGTGGCGGCGGCGGCGGCCTGCTTCGCCGCGTATGAGATCCGCGCCGCCCTCAATCCGTACTTCGAGAGACAGGTTTACCCGATGGGGAGCTACACCGGGCTCCTCTTCTTCACCATCGCGGTGACCGTCGCGGCCCTGGCCATGAACGGCCTCTACCGACGGACGACCTTCGCCGACGGGATCGAGCGAGGGTTTCTCATCGGGCAGGCGGTCGTCCAGGCCGGCCTTCTCCTCATGGCCGCGACGTTCCTGTTCCAGATGCCTCGGTATTCCCGCGTTCTCGTGCTGCTCGTCGGGCCGCTTCTCTTCCTGTTCCTTCTGCTCTCGCGCGGGCTCCTGGCCCGGCTCGGCGCGGGCGCGCGGGCGCAGGGCTTCGCGTTTCGGCGGGTGCTTCTCCTCGGCTCGGGCTCCGAGGCCGAGCACGCCCGCGCGGCCCTCGAGGCCGCTCGCCGCGACGGGTACGAGCCGCTCCACGCGGAGGCTCCGTCGGGCGCGGACGAGGCGCCGGAATCGGCGGCGGCGCGCATCCGCGCGCTCGTCGACAGCGAGCGGATCCAGATCGTGTGCGTCGTCCCCGAGTCGGACGAGATTCCTTATCTGCTCGCGTTAGCCGCTTCGCTCCGCGACTCCGGGGCGGCGGTCTACTGGGCCGGATCGGTCGCGCACTTGGCCTCGGCGGCGGGGGAGTCGCGGAAGATCGGTCCCCTTCGCGCGGTCCTTCTCCACGCGCCGAGCCGCGGCCTCTCGCTCCGGGCCCGGAAGCGGGTGAGCGACCTTGCCCTCTCGTTCCTCGTCGCGCCGTGGCGGTGGGGCCGGCTCAGGGAATACCTCGCGGCGCGGGGCGAGACGATCGGCCCCGGCGAGGCCTGGCGACAGGTTCTCTCGGGGGAGCGGAGCTGGGTGGGACGGAGCGCCTACGAGTCCGACCGCTGGACCGGGGTCCCGGCGTGGGCGCGGCTCGCCCTCGAGTCGCTTCG
>Ga0137410_10002487_pt1 | contig 12535 bp, 14 predicted proteins | sample CZODoug1_16funga_FD_108878 | JGI IMG/M metagenome (GOLD analysis project Ga0137410, IMG submission 108878) | Vadose zone soil fungal communities from Angelo Coast Range Reserve, California, USA - CZODoug1_16fungal (Illumina Assembly) | ecosystem: Environmental > Terrestrial > Soil > Vadose zone... | reverse complement strand
GGCTTTTCAGCGCATGGGTCAGGGCTTGGTTATGGTCCGGTGGGGTCGGGATCAACTCTGCCGACTGATAATTCATCCCCTCACCCTCGCACTACTGGGTATCGTCACAGTCGTCGACACATCACTCCCGCAACGCATTGACCTGACGTAAGAGGCATGAGGTGCAGCCCAATGGCGTATCGCTACTGTTGTCGAATTCTTAGGAAGTGCGATCAGGGTCGATGTTTTTCACTCGTTTTGCGCGGATGGCGTGCCGCTGCATCGCGACGTCAATGGTCGACTCCAACTCGCGTGCATGAAAAGGCTTCAGAATGTACCCGTCATGCTCAGACCCCTTGACCCGGTCCACGGTGTGCCGGTCGGAATAGGCGGTCACATAGACAATCGGAACATCGACTTGCTGGCGGATCTCTTGCGCAGCTTGCACGCCGTCTTTCTCACCCTTCAAGCGTATGTCCATCAGAACCAGGTCCGGGCGGTTTCTGGTCGCGATGGCAATGCCTTCCTCGGCGGAGTCTACCGTGGCGATTACGGAAAAACCAAGGCGTGACAGCCGCTCTCTGAGTTCTTCGGCAATCAGAGTCTCGTCTTCAACGATCAGAGCGCATGGCTTACGAGAAATGAGATCAGCGTCCATGTTGATTCACCACGAACGTCAAGCAGGCTGAGGTTCCCTGATCGACTCTCACCAACTCAAACGAACCGCCAATCTGCCGGATCAAGGTCCGCACCAGTCGTAGCCCGAGCGACTTTGTTTTGACATCCAGGTTGGCGGGAATACCGACTCCGTTGTCCTCCACGCAAAGGCTACAGATGCTCTCCGGATCGCTGCGCAGGGTCACCTTGATCTTGCCGCCAACACCATCCGGGAAAGCGTGCTTCAGCGCATTCGAAATCAGCTCGTTCAGTATCAAGCCGCACAAGACTGCCAAATCGACGTTCATTATCACCCGCTCCAGCTTAGTCTTCAACTGCACCGGAACGCCTGGACTGCCATGCGATGAAACTATGTCTTCCGCGAGGGCGTGCGCATACTCGGCAAAGTCGATGCGCCCCAGATTCTCCGAGCCATACAAAGTCTCGTGCACCAGGGCCATCGAATGTACGCGCCGTTCCATGTCACGAAAGATCTCGCCGGTTTCTTTGTCTTTACTATGGGTGGATTGAAGATAGAAGAGGCTGCAAATTACCGCCAGGTTGTTTTTCACCCGGTGATGAACTTCCCGCAGCAGAGCTTCTTTGCGCTCCTCACTGGCTCGCAACCTGGCAGTCACTTCCTGGGATGTTTTCGCCCGCCGCACGAGCGTCAGCACTTCTGGAACGGTAAAGGGAAGCACGACAGCAGTAGCAACGGAAACCACGGCAGTAACGACCTTGACCGCGGCCGAGAAGATATATACCGGCACCCAGACCGTAATCACTTCCACGAAATGGGTAGCGCCACAAGCGAGGATAAAAACTGCAAATGCCAGCAACATCCACGGAAGCGGAATATCGCGCCGCGCTTTGTAGACCACGTAAGCGACTGTGACTGAAATGACAAAGTATGCGATTGCAATGAGTGAATCCGCGACCACGTGGGTCCACACCAATGCCGGATTGCTCAGATAGCAGTACAGATGTGGAAGGAAATCGGTCGCCAGCAACCGCTCAGCCAACCGCGGCCAAACAATGAAAGGACCGATTGCCAGCGCTGCCACCACCCCCACGAAATAAAGGTGGCGCTTGGTGGAACGCCCGAAGAGACTGGGATTGATGGCAGGTGTTGACATAGTCCTCCATTCGAGGAAGCTTGCCAAAGAGCGTCGTTGCGTCGAGGACTGGCCTCAAGAAATCGTGCCCAGCCGGGCGCCTGGGAACGACCGAGAGGCGGCCTGGGCGCCGCGTCCATCTTGACTTTCAACGGGGGAAGGTGTGGCTTTACAGGCGATCATCCTACACCTTCCCGCTTTGGACAACAACGCGGCAAGGCGGTACGGTGTGAGTGAGGGAAATTTCTTAACTCGGACAGCTTGAAAAACACCTAATCCTGGAGAATTACTCGAAAACTTCTGGGGTTAAGAAGTGGGGCGGTCACGAACTGAACAACAAAAGACGCGCGTCGAAAGACGCCAACCAGCACGATCGCTACCGTCCGCCCACGTACCAGATCGACCCGGGCGACTGATAGTTCATCCCCTCGCCCCACACCACATGCGTGTCGTCGTGGTTGTCGATAGCAACTCCGAAATAGTCGCCAAACGGGAAGCGGAAGCCCTTCCTGCCGATGTAGCGATAGCCACTCACATAGCTCGAAAGCCGAGTCTCATCTGACCAGATTGCGCCGCCGTTGTTGGAACTGCGGTAGTAGGTGTTCCACTGCGTAGCGTTCCGCGTATCCATCCACGCCACCCGGACATCGCCCGCCGCGCCTGCCACGATCGCCGGGAAAGCATGTTCGACTCCGCGCGCTGCCAAAGACACACTCGCCCGTGGCAGCCAGCTTTCCCCGCCGTTGGTTGAGGACGAGAAGTAAATCCGTTGCGGCCCCAATCGCTTGCTGCCGGAACTCCACAGCGCGTAGAGAGTTCCACCCGCGTCGGACGCCAGCGAAATCTGCGCACCGAGGTAAGCTTCGCCGCAATCTTCGTCTTCACAGCCCGGTGCGGCCGCCGAAGTGTCCAGCAGGTTTGCATTCCACGTTTTGCCCGCATCCACCGACTTCGCAACATACAGATTTACCGGCCCGCGCGCGCCGCCTGCCTTGGAGTACGAAGTCCACCCCAGATACGCGTTGCCGGAAGGATCGATAGTGGCTCCGCCCAGCAAAGACCATCCCGGACGGGGGTCGTTGTTCACGCGCGCATTGGTAAACGTTCGCCCTCCATCCTGCGAGGCGGCAATCCAAACACTTTCTTCATGATTGAAACCAAGAAAGACGCGCTGTCCGCGCACCGCGAGCGCCGGCTTGTCGAGTTCCACTTCGCTGCGCACCGCGACGCTGAAGACCCAGTTATCCCCCGAGTCGACCGACTTTGCCAGCATCACAACGCGCTTCTTGTTCTGAAGCCAGGCGGCATACACCGTTCGGCGGTCCGCCGGATCGACAACAATCTGTGCGTCAAACTGGCCCGATCCAGACTCCAGCATCACGCGCGGCGGCTGCCAGGTCTTACCGTTGTCGTTGCTGACGACCAGAAACATAGTGGGCGCGCTGCAATCCCGGCAGTCGGGTACCTCACCATAATGGGGGTAAAGGACGAAAATATGCCCGCTGCCGTCGGCCGACAGGGCAGGCTCCCATTGGTCACCGGCCATTAGGCCCACGCGCTTCTGGACAGAAAACTGTCCCGGCGCCGCCCACGCCAGACCGGCGAGGGCCAACACCATGACTACGAGTTTGGAAAATGCGGAGCGCACAAAGCCAGGTAGGGGGAAAGCCTTTGACTTTGCCACTTTACGCTGAAGGCGCGGGTCGGGTCAACGCAAGATCTAGCCCGCTGCGAGTAGGAGAGGCATGCCGTTGGTAACGACCAGGTGTGCTCGAAATGGGCCGAAAGGGCGATCTCCGGTACGGATCGTCCAACCGTCATTGTCCGTAAAGACATGTCCCGTACCGCTGCTGATGATCGGCTCAACCATGATCACCAATCCCTTCTTCATGGCCTGGCGCGCCTCAGGATCGGGGTAGTTGGGGGACGCGAGGAGCTTCGTCGATGGTGCGCCCGATGCTGTGTCCTCCCAATTCGCGAATCACCGAGAAGCTTGACTTGCGGACTTCGCGTTCGACCATTCTCCCGATCTCAAACACGCGGAAACCGGGTCGCGCCACCAGCATCGCCTTCTGAAACGCCTGCTCCGCGCAGTTGATCAGCCGCTCGGCCTGGGGACTGATGCGTCCGACCGGCATCGTGATGGCGGCGTCGGCCATGAATCCGTCCTTTTCCAGCGTGACATCGAGCTTCACGATATCGCCTTCGCGCAACTCGCGGTCGCCGGGGATGCCGTGAACCGCCTCGTCATTCAAGCTGATACAGTTCACGCCCGGAAACTTGTAGACCATCGACGGAGCGGAACGAGCGCCGTTCTCACGCATCATCTGGCCACCGACTTCATCCAGATAACGGGTCGTAACACCGGGACGGACCTGGGCCTTCATGGCGTCGAGAACCTGGCGCACAATCCGACCGACGACTTTTAGAGAATTGAGTTCCGCTTCATCCTGAATCGACATTCTGATTTCGCCTCGTAAACTAGTTCGTTTGCGCCTGAGGCAAGCGGGGCCAGAACAGCAGCAACAGGACAAGAGCGCCAACGTAGTACGGCCAGACCTGGGTGAACGTAAATCCCATGACGCGTAAAGCCAGCCCGAACAACGCCAGGGCCTCGCACAACGCGTAAGTGACGAGATATCCTGTCTTCCATCGCGCCACGGCAACGGGGTCGCCGGGCTTTTGCCTCAACTCCGCCTCGGATTGCAGAACCATGGTTTTCCGTACTACCAGAATCGCGCCTACCAGGCTGATTGAAGCGAATGAAATGGCATACAGCGTCTTCGCATCGGTAGTAAGGCGCGCACCAGCCACTTCTCCCACCACTGCGTAAATCCCGATGCTCACCAGCATTGCGATCTGAATGAATCGGACGGTCCGGAGCGCTTCCCCCATAGCCCTAGATCATGCGCTTTTTCCAGGCGACGACCCAAGAAGAAACTTGTAGAAGAATCTTCCTCAGTAATGCCTGCACCTCAGGGCCTGTGGTGGTGCTCGCCGGAGCGCGGGCGTATCCGCACAAAAACCTGGAAGGAAACGGGATTGTTCCCGTAGGTGGCATTCAACGCGGAGGGCTTGGAATAGAAGGTCGCGTCCGCTCCCAGAGCCAACTGCCAGAGCCGGGTTTGCACAAGGTCGCGCGCACCCCCCACGGTATATGCCCCCACGCGAAAGCTCGGATGGGATGGGTCGTCTGGGAAGAGTTCGTCTTTATCCACCAATTCCACCCGTGAGAAAGCGTAATTGCGTGCCTTGAAATTCAGGGTCGATTCGAGCAAATAGCTGTTCAGGTTGCGGTTGTCGAACACTTTATGTTTTCGTCCCCAAATCGCTGAAGTCGCCCAGGAACCATTCTCGAAGGGGTGCACATACTCGATCGAAGCCGACTGGCGGCGCTCGCTGCCCGGTTCGAGAGCCTCGGGATGCTCCAGCCGTCCGTAACTGTACTGTGCGGTCCAGTGCGATGAAGGTGCCAGGCTCACGCGCGCCGACCAGGAGTCCAGCGCGGCTAATTGAATACCATAACGCTGCTCATTAGGCTCCCGACCGTTAAAGAGCGAGCCCTCCACCTTGAACCGATCTACGATCAGCCCTGTGGTTACTACCCCGAAGCTGGTGTGGGTGGAGTCCTGCAAGTGATGAGAAAGCGGAGCCAACGGCAACTCCGACGCCGAAGCGCGATGCATGTACGCCACGGGGCCCAACGCCGGCTCCGCTGCCGGTCCACCATAAAACAACCATGAAACCTTGTCGCTGATCGGACGCGCGTAATAGAGCGACAACTCGGCGAACACATTATGCGGATGCTGGTGATCGACCAGTGGCTGACCATGATACGTCTCCCCGGTCTGGAACAGTTCCGGGAAACCGGGGTGCGGCGAAGTCAATGACTCCGCCGAAAACATCTCTCGAAACAGAATCGTGCCGCGTCCCAGCGGATGCTGTTCCATCAGCATTAGCCAGTTCACCGACTCCGCTTTCCCCGCCCCGCGCTGGCGGCCTTGCTGGTTGTAACCAAGAAACACCACCCCGTGGGCCATCAGGTCCCAGCCGTGGAAAGGCTTCATCAATGAATGCGCGGGCGTCGCCGCGGGCTGCCATCCCGTCCCGGAAGACACATGCGGCGAAGGCGTCCAGTCCGGCGCCGAGGACGACATGTCCATCGTTGAGGACGACATGTGCATTCCTTGCATGGATGGTTGTGCCTGCGCCGAGTGGTCGTGACCGGTATCTTGCGCTTGAGTCGCTGCCACAAAAATAATTACTACTAAAAAGACGATGATCAATTCGCGCACTTCAAACTCCCTCAGGGTCCAGCCGCGCCAGCGGCGGTAGGTGAAAGCCCGGCACGGCAGTACCGGGTAGCATGGTGAGAAGCGAGTCCCGTAGGGACGACACTCTCGCGGCGATGCAGACTACGGCAAATGCCGGTGCTGCACCTGAGACTGTCTGCAAATCAGATTCGGAGTGGAGTTGCGCCCGGAGGACTACCAGAAGAAACTGCGAGCGTCTGCGAGTGGCCAATTCCTGGCAAGCTCGTCTGAGACTCGCCGACTAGCACGTTCTGGGACCAATGAAGGACTGGGGTCGCCGTATACGATGCCTGAGGAACGGCCGTATTATGACCGATCACGCAGCACTCATAGTTCGTGGGATGCGGTGTAGGAGTCTTGTCGCCATGTTCGTGGCAACCAGCCGGACGCTTCAAAGATTGTGCGTGGGATAACAGCGACTGCGCCGCCAGAGAGCTTGCGCCCACTGCGATCAAGATCAGTACCGCAACAATTTTGGCGAAACGGGCCATCTCTATACCATTCGATGCACAAATCCGAGGCGTGAAGCTGGGTTTCTTCAGATCGAGGGCTGTTGCCGCTTACGATCCCGTAATCTTCATCCGCAGCTCTTCCGGAAGCTTTTCGCGGATCTCAGCTGGCAAACGATCATGCACCCTGCGAGCTCCCAGCCGGGCCACATCCACCACCGCCATGGGCGCGGGAGTCGCCACCGCCACTACCAGCCAGATCAACGCCGACAGCGCAAATCCCGCTAACGCGATCACTTCAAACCAGAAAGCATGCCGTGGTCCAAAGTAACGAATCACGCCAAATGCAAGCAGAAAAAGGGCCGCCGACACCGAGGCGAGCACGATCAGAGAAATGTCGATGATGCGGTGGATTTGCTGGCGGCTGCGGCAGTGTTCACAATCAGCGAAGTGAGCTTCGTAGTCACCGCGCATCTCCGCCGCCAGGCCGGAGATGTCGTACCGCCATCCCGCTAGAATTTTCCCAACGATGGGTTCAACGCACTCACTCATAATTGCTACAGCCGGATCGGCTCGAGAGCTTCCGACTGGCTAGCCAGCAGCACGCGGTTTTGCCACAGTCCCTGCCGCTCTCTCAGCGCTTCTTCCGCCGCCGCACGCGCGATCTCGGGATGGTTATTCTCTTCGGATAAGTGGGCTAACACCACGTAAGCTGCTCCCCCATCATAGTCGCTGGAGAAGAATTCCGCGAGAGCGTCATTCGACAGATGTCCCACCCGGCTCATCACCCGCTGCTTCACCGACCACGGATAAGACCCGGTCCGAAGCTTTTCTAGATCGTGGTTTGATTCAATCACCAGAATGTCACACCCGCGCAGGTGATCGCGCACGCTTACCGGCATGTATCCCAGGTCGGTGGCAAAGCCGATCTTCACTCCCTCCGCCCGGAACGTGAACCCGACTGGATCGGCAGCGTCGTGAGGAATCGTGAACGGCTTGATCTCGATATCCCCCACCTGGAAACTGATACCGGAAGCAAACCGTTCGCGCCTCGGAAGTTCGGGAATGCTTCCCCCGTCGCCGCGCAACGCTCGGCCCCATTCGCGATGCGTTGGGTCAGTCAAAAAAACTGGCACATTCAGCTTCGCAGCCAGCCGCTGCAAGCCAGCCACGTGGTCGAAGTGTTCGTGCGTGATCAGAATGGCCGACAGATCTTCCGGACGCTCGCCCAACGCACGCAGCCGCTTAAAAGTCTCCCGGCAGGAGAGGCCTGCGTCCACCAAAATACGCGTGGTAGTGCTGGCGACCAGCGCACAGTTGGCACGACTGCCGCTGGCCAGCAAGGAGACGGACACTGCCATATGTTGGCAGCTTACCCCTTACTGCTGTGGAAGCGGGAGTACTTTTTGAATTCTCCCTCGACCGTTTAGGTCGCGCCCTATTTGCCCGGAAACAAATTATTTACCACGCCTCGCCCGAACGCGCCGCCGTAAGCACCCACTATTCCCGGCAGGAACGCCAGGAACGCCTCATAGATCTGCGCACGTTCCGGTTTCTGCGACAGGATCGAATACGCAAACCACTCCATCAGCGGCACGAACATTCCGACTAGCACCACCCACCGCCACGCCCTCCGCGGCCGCACAAATCCCAGCAGCATGCAGGACGCAAGCACAATCAAAGCAGTAAACAGCAAGTCGCCCACCTTGATGTCGAGCCATCCGGCAAGCGTGCCTAAGGCGCACGCGATCACATACTGCAATGCGTCGCCTCCGGAGCGCCCTTCCGAACGCACCCCACCCCAAGCCGTTGTCATATTTTGACCCTAGGAGTACGCGTAGAAGCCGCGCCCGCTCTTGCGCCCCAACCAGCCCGCATCGACCATCTTGATTAGTAGCGGACACGGACGATATTTGGGATCGCCCAGCCCGTCCTGTAGGACTCGCATGATGTCCAGGCAAACGTCGAGCCCGATAAAATCGGCGAGCGTCAGCGGCCCCATCGGATGCGCCATGCCCAGTTTGAAGACTTCATCCACCGCCTGCGGAGTCGCGACCCCTTCCATCACAGCAAACATCGCTTCGTTCAACAGCGGCATCAGCACCCGATTGGAAACAAATCCCGGAGCATCGTTCACCTCCACCGGCGTCTTTTCCAGCTTCACCGCCAGATCGCGCACCGTTTCGAAAGTCGCCTGCGAGGTCGCCAGTCCGCGAATCACTTCGACCAGCTTCATTACCGGCACAGGATTAAAGAAGTGCATCCCGATCAGCTGGTCGGGACGTTTGGTTAGCGCGCCGATCTTCGTGATGGAGATCGACGACGTGTTCGACGCCAGAATCACCTCCGGCCGCAGTACCCGATCCAGATCGCGAAAGATCTCCGCTTTGATCTCAAATTTCTCCGTCGCTGCTTCCACGACCAGATCGCAGTCGGCCAGCTTCGCGCGTTCTAAAACCGCCGTGATGCGCCCCAGTGTAGCTGTCTTATCGGCCGCCGTGATTTTGCTCTTCGCTATTTCCCGATCGAGATTCTTGCCAATCGTCTCCAGTCCTCGATCGAGAAAGCGCTGTTCTACATCGCACAGAACCACATCAAAACCGCTCCGCGCGAACACATGAGCGATGCCATTGCCCATGGTCCCTGCGCCAATGACTCCGACTCGTTGAATTGGCATGCTTGCCTCGTTTAGATGCTGGGGAACCGAAAAGTCTAGCAGAGCGGAGCTGTGGGAATGGCGTTCCACCGCATTACTACGGTTTAAACCATAGTGCGATCCCGTGGACAGCGCCAAATGAAGGCTACGTCGCAGAGGAGGCGGCGTCATATGCTCTGGCGAGAGTCAGGCAGCCGTGAGTGAGAAGGACGCGTTGAACACCACTTCATCCAAAAAGTTCCGCCCACGTCGCATCCCCTCAGACTATTTTCTTTCACGCGCCTAGCATCGATTTTCGAGCCTCTCCGCATCCCACTCTGCATGGGGCCGAACGCCGAATCGAAAGCGGCCGCGGCGGAACGGCAGGAGGACACGATGTGGCGAACTATGAAAATGTCAGCTTACGCGCTGGCTGCAACACTGGCGTTGAGCGGATTCGCGCTGGCGCAGCGCGACCGCGATTACGACGACGATCGAGATGACTACTACCGCGGAGGTAATTTCGACCAGGCGCGGCAAGCCGGATACCAGAAAGGCTACAACGACGGCGTGGGTAAAGGCCGCCACGAAGGCCGTGAGCACGATCCTAACGATTACCAGACTCCCGACTACCGCCAGGCGACGCGCGGCTACCAGCGCTGGATGGGACCCGTCGAGGTCTATCAGCGCGCTTACCGGGAAGGTTACAGCAACGGCTTCCGTTCCGGGTATGAAGAGGTCGCGGAGGGTGGACGCAACGGTTATCGCTACAACGACTGGCGCCATGATGGCTGGCGGACGGGCTACGATCCGAACTGGGAGAATGTCGCGAACCGCTTCGGTTATGAAGACGGCTCGGAAGCTGCGCGCGAAGACATCGAACACCGCAAGTCCTACAACTCGAAACCACGCGGCCGTTTTGGCGACCGCGACCGCGGCTACCGCCGCGAATTCGGCAGCAAGGACCGCTACAAATCCGAATACACCGCCGGCTACCGCGCGGGCTACGACTCGGTGATGGGGCGAAATTACTAGGTTGCGTCAAAAAGAAACGGTCGCCCGAAACCTGGGCGGCCGTTTTTCTTATTAGAGGACGAGTCTATTTCTTGGCCGCAACCTTCAGTCGGGTTTCCGCGCGCTGTAGCGCGTCTTGCGCACGATCGTAGTCAAGTTGCGGATCGTTGCTTTTCAAAAGTTGTTCCGCCCGATCCTTCGCCTTTTGCGCGCGCGCTACGTCAATTTCCTCGGGTCGCTCCGCAGTCTCGGCCAGCATCGTAACTTTGTCGGGAAGCACTTCGGCGAATCCCCAGGCGACCGAAAGGCTTTTGGTCACTCCCTGCGCACGGTAGGTGATGACGCCGACGGCCAGCTCCGTAATCAGCGGAGCGTGCCCGGGCAGGATGCCCAGATATCCGCCGAAGCCGGGAATCTGCGCTTCTTCCACAGCTTCTTTCACCACCAATTTTTCCGGGGTGACGATTTCGAGTTGGAAAGTATCGGGCATATGAGCCGTCAGCCTTCAGTCATCAGCCTTCAGCCCACTACGACAACCTAATGGTTGACGTCTGAGCGCTTATGGCTGTTTCTTAGGCTGCCGCCTTCAGCTTCTCGGCGGCTTCGAGCACTTCGTCAATCGTTCCCTTCAGATAAAATGCCTGCTCGGGAATGTCGTCGTACTTCCCTTCCACAATCTCGCGGAAGCCTTTCACCGTGGCGGCAATTTTCACATAACGTCCGGGGCTTCCAGTGAACTGTTCGGCCACATGGAACGGCTGCGACAGGAAGCGCTGAATTTTACGGGCGCGCGCGACGGTCACCTTCTGATCTTCGCTCAACTCGTCAATACCCAAAATCGCGATGATGTCCTGGAGGTCCTTGTAAGTCTGCAAGGTTCTCTTCACCATCTGGGCCACGTCGTAGTGTTCTTGTCCGACGATTCGCGGGTCGAGAATGCGCGATGTCGAAGCCAGCGGATCGACGGCAGGATAGATTCCGATTTCGGTCAAGGCGCGCGAAAGCACCGTGGTCGCGTCGAGGTGAGCAAAGGTAGTTGCCGGCGCCGGATCGGTAAGATCGTCGGCGGGCACATAGATTGCTTGTACCGAAGTGACCGAACCCTTCTTCGTCGAAGTAATGCGCTCCTGTAACTCGCCCATCTCGGTCGCCAGGTTCGGCTGATAACCAACAGCCGAGGGCATACGGCCCAATAGTGCCGAGACTTCCGAACCAGCCTGCGTGAAACGGAAAATGTTGTCGATGAAGAGCAACGTATCGGCGCCCTGTTCGTCGCGAAAATATTCGGCGACCGTCAGGCCAGTCAGCGCGACGCGCAGACGCGCGCCTGGAGGCTCGGTCATCTGTCCATAAATCAGCGCAGCTTTTGATTCGTCCGGCTTACCCGGCTTAATCACGCCCGACTCGCTCATTTCCAACCACAAGTCGTTGCCTTCACGCGTGCGCTCGCCGACTCCGGCAAACACGGAGTATCCACCGTGCTGTTTGGCGACGTTGTTGATCAACTCCTGGATGAAAACCGTCTTGCCCACGCCCGCGCCGCCAAACAGACCGATCTTGCCGCCTTTCAGGAAAGGTTGGATCAGGTCCACGACTTTTACGCCAGTCTCAAACATCTCGGCCGTCGTGGACTGCTCGTCAAATGCCGGCGCCAGTCGATGAATTGGCATCCTTTTTTCGAAGGCAATCGGGCCAAGTTCGTCGACCGGCTCGCCGATCACGTTCATCACGCGGCCCAGCGTGCCTCGACCTACGGGCACAGAAATGGGTCCGCCCTGATCGATCGCCTTCATGCCGCGGACCATGCCGTCTGTCGCCGACATCGCGATACAACGCACGCGGCCCTCGCCGAGGTGCTGCTGCACCTCGAGAACCACGTTGATCGGCGAAGGACCCGTGAAGCCGTCGCTTACTACGCGTAGCGCCTCGTAAATAGGCGGCATGGACACTTCGACAAACTGCACGTCCACCGCAGGACCAGAAACCTGAATAACCCGTCCAACATTCTCAGCCATAAGACCTCAAAAACCTGCGCTTTTAGCTCTTAGCTGCTAGCTGCTAGCTCTTAGCTGGAACCCACATCGAAAGTGACCTTGTTAACAGCCAAGAGCTGGTTACGATGCTGCCGCTCCGCTCACGATCTCAATAATTTCCTTCGTGATCTTGGCCTGGCGCGCTCGATTCATCACCAGGGTCAGCGAGTCGATCATGTCCGACGCGTTATTGGTGGCTGAATCCATCGCGGTCATGCGGGCGGCGTGTTCAGCTGCCACCGACTCCATCAACGCATGAACAATCTGAACGCCGACATACTTCGGCAGAATCTCGCGGAACAACTGAGCCGGAGGCTGCTCGTAAATGTAATCGACCGGC
>Ga0137410_10002483_pt1 | contig 12540 bp, 10 predicted proteins | sample CZODoug1_16funga_FD_108878 | JGI IMG/M metagenome (GOLD analysis project Ga0137410, IMG submission 108878) | Vadose zone soil fungal communities from Angelo Coast Range Reserve, California, USA - CZODoug1_16fungal (Illumina Assembly) | ecosystem: Environmental > Terrestrial > Soil > Vadose zone... | reverse complement strand
TGAAGTGGCTCCCCGACCAGGGCTCGAACCTGGGACCTGCGGATTAACAGTCCGTCGCTCTACCAGCTGAGCTATCGGGGATCTAAGGCTCCGACCAGGCACCAAGTCGGAGGATGGAGGCGCGTTATTCTAATTCGCGGCAGGGAGCCTGGTCAACGCGAAGAAGCGCGCGGACTGCTCGGCTATTCGTCGGATTGATCACGCGCTGGCGTCATTGCTTAGGCATAATTGACTTGCGAGACCGGCGTATCGAGGAGGATTGCTTGTTCCAGACGACGAATAGGGCGGCCCTTGCGCTGGCTGCGCTGCTCTTCCCTCTAGCTCCGTGCGTCGCACAGGAAAGCGACTGGCCGAGCCGCGCGATTCAGATCGTGGTCCCGTATACGCCCAGCACCGGCGCGGACATTCTCGCCCGCGTCCTCGGGCCGAAGCTCGCGGAGCGCTGGAAGGTTCCGGTCGTAACGGAGAACCGCGCAGGCGCGTCGGGCAACATCGGCGCCGAGGTGGTCGCCAAGGCCGCGCCCGACGGCTACACGCTCCTTTGCGTTGCAACCTCTTTCGGCACCAATCCGGCGGTCAATCGGAAGCTGCCGTTCGACCCGGTGAAGAGCTTCGTGCCGGTGATTCAGCTCGCGCGCAGCTCCGTCTCGGTGATCGTCACGCCCAGCTTGCCCGCCAAGTCGATGCGCGAGTTCATCGCGCTGGCGCGCAGCGAGCCCGGCAAGCTCTATTATTCGTCTCCGGGGAACGGGGCCCCTCAACATCTCGCGATGGAGTTGCTCAAGCTCGACGCCGGCATCGACCTGATCCACGTCCCGTACAAGGGATCGGGGGGCGCCCTGGCCGATCTCGTCGGAGGACACGTGCAGGCGATGATCGTGTCGCTTCAGACCGTCGCGCCGTACGTGCAGAGCGGAAAACTGCGCATGCTGGCCGTGATGAGCAGCGAGCGCTCGGAGGCGTTTCCGGAGGTTCCCACCCTCAAGGAGCTGGGACTTCCGGATCTCGAGGTCGACACGTGGTACGGCGTGTTCGCCCCGGCCGGAACGAGTGGCGCAATAGTCGCAAAGCTGAACGCCGAGCTGAACGCCCTGCTGAGGCAGAGCGATGTCCGCGAGCTTCTGTCGAAGCAGGGGATGGCTGCCGTGGGCGGAACCCCGGAGCGCTTCGGCGAGCTCGTGCGGAAGGAATTGGCGCGGTGGTCGCGCGTGGTCGCGGCCGCCGGGATCAAGGCCGACTAGGTTTCCAGGGAATCCAACAATCATGAGCCAGATCGAAGACCTTGTTGCGGCAAACCGGATTCTCGCAGAGCACGGCGTCATCGACGCCTACGGCCATGTGAGCGTGCGGTCGGCGAGCGACCCGAAGCGCTACCTGCTGGCGCGCTCGATCGCCCCGGAGCTGGCGATCCACGGCGATATCCTGGAATACGATCTGGACAGCAACCCGATCGATCCGCGCGGGCTGGAGTCGGTGCGAGAGCGTTTCATCCACGGCGAAATCTACAAGGCGCGGCCCGACGTCAATGCGGTCGTCCACAACCACTCGCCCTCGGTGGTGCCGTTCAGCGTTACCGAGATCGCAATGCGACCGTTGTTCCACATGGCGGCTTTTGTAGGCGAGGGCGTTCCGAATTTCGAGATTCGCGATGCGGAAAAAGGCACCGATCTACTGGTCAAGACCCCCTACCTGGGGCAGGCTCTCGCCAAGTGCCTGGGCCGGAGTCAGGCGGCGCTCATGCGAGGGCACGGCTCGGTCACGGTCGGCCAGACCCTCCCTCGCGCCGTGGGGCGCAGCATCTATCTCGAACTGAGCGCGCGCATGCAGCTTCAGGCAATCGCGATCGCGGGTCCGGGGGGCAAGATCGTCTATCTCGACGACAGCGAGGTGCGTGCCTCCGTTCCGGTTCAAGACTACGGCCGTGCGTGGCCGATGTGGCGCGAAAAGGCGCTCGCCGGTCTCAAGTCAGCGGGATGAGCCGCGCGGTGCTCGCGCCGCCCCGTCACACGTGATCTTCCAACTCATCGCAGACCGGCTCGCCGACATCGCGCGCTCGGGACTGTTGCGGCGTCGTTTCGCACGCGAAAGCGCCCAGGGGGCGCGTATCACCGTCGAAGGACGGGAATACATGGCCTTTTGCAGCAACGACTATCTCGGCCTCGCGAACCATCCGCGAATCGTCGAGGCGGCCGTCGACGCGGCTCTGCGATACGGAGTCGGGCAGGGGGCATCGCATCTGCTGAGCGGACACAGCGCGGCGCACGAGCGCGTGGAATCGGCGCTCGCGGAATTCGTGCAGATGCCGCGCAGCCTGCTTTTTTCGAGCGGCTACCAGGCGAACATCGGCGCCGTCACCGCTCTCGCCGGTCCCGGCGACGCGGTATTCTCCGACGAGCTCAACCACGCTTCCCTGATCGACGGCGTGCGCCTGTCGCGCGCCCAGGTCGTGCGCTATCCGCACGGCGACGTCGAGTTTCTCTCGCAAGCTCTGGCGTCCTGCGAATCGAAGACCAAGTTGATCGTCACCGACGGCGTGTTCAGCATGGACGGCGACCTCGCGCCGATGCCGGCGCTGCTCGATTTGTGCGAACGCCACGACGCCTTGCTGGTTCTCGACGACGCGCACGGCTTCGGGGTGCTCGGCGCTGGGGGCCGCGGCTCGCCGGCCCACTTCGGCGTGCGCTCCCCGCGCGTCGTCTACGTCGGCACCCTTGGCAAGGCGGCAGGGGTGTCGGGTGCTTTCGTAGCCGGCACGGCGGAAGTCGTCGAGACCGTGCTGCAGCGGGCGCGAACCTATATCTACACGACGGCTTCGCCCGCGATGCTCGCCGCAGCAGTCGAGGCGAGCCTGAGGCTGATCCGGGACGAGGAATGGAGGCGCGAGCATCTGCGAAGACTCGTCGCGTCCCTCAAGCGGTCGCTGCAAGGGACCGAGATCGAACTCAAGCCCTCCGATACGCCGATTCAGCCGCTCATCGTGGGCGGCAACGCCAAGGCGCTCGAAGCGAGCGCGGTGCTGCGCAAGCGCGGGATCTTGGTGCCCGCGATTCGCCCTCCCACCGTGCCCGAAGGCACTGCGCGGCTCCGTATCTCGCTCTCAGCCGCTCACAGCGAGCAGGACGTCACCGACCTCGCGACCGCATTGCGCGAAGCTTGCCAAAGCGGGGCCGAGGCGCACGCCTAGACGTGGGCCGGGGGCTTTTCGTCACCGGGACGGACACCGGCGTCGGCAAGACGCTGGTGGCTTGCGCATTGCTGCGCGCGTTCGCCTCGAGCGGCAAATCGGTTGCGGGCATGAAGCCGGTCGAGGCGGGCGGCGCGGAAGGACGTTGCTCCGACGTGGACGCGCTGGTCGGGGCGAGTACCGTGCGCGCTCCCGGAAAGATCGTGAATCCCTACGCTTTCGGGCCCGCCATCGCTCCGCACATCGCCGCGGACCTCGCGGGTGCGCGCATCGAGATCGAAGCGATCGCCCGCGCCTACGATGAGCTGTCGCGCCGCGCCGAAATCGTAGTGGTCGAAGGGGTCGGAGGTTTTCTCGTACCGTTGAACGCGCGCGAGACGGGCGCGGACCTCGCGCGGCGTCTCGGCCTGCCCGTAGTAATGGTGGTCGGAATGCGGCTCGGCTGCCTCAACCATGCATTGCTCACGCGAAAGCAGATCCAAATCTCCGGGCTGCGCTGCGCCGGTTGGGTGGCCAATTGCATCGTCCCGGAGTTGCCGCATCTCGAGGCGAACATTCGCGCATTGGAGGAGCGCCTCGAGTGTCCGATGCTCGGTGTCGTCCCGTTTCAGTCCGATCCGGATTCCGCGAAGGCCGCGGCGTTCCTCGCCCTGGAGCCCTTGATGGAGGCAACGGCGTGAGCGCGAACGCGAAGCTTTCCGAGCGGAGTCGGCGCGCGATCTGGCATCCGTGCACACAGATGAAGCATCACGAGGCGCTGCCGCTCCTGCCGATCAGCCGCGCCGAGGGCGTGTGGCTCTACGATTTCGAAGGCCGCCGCATCCTCGACGCGATCGGGTCCTGGTGGGTCAATCTGCTCGGACACGGCCATCCGCGCGTCAACGCGGCACTGCATGCGCAGCTCGACTCCCTGGAGCACGTGATGCTTGCCGGCCTCACCCACGAGCCCGCGGTGGAGCTCGCGGAGCGTCTGGGCAAGCTCGCTCCCTCCGGGCTCGGACATTGCTCGTTCGGATCGGACGGCGCTTCCGCGGTCGAGATCGCGTTGAAGATGGCTCACCAGTTCTGGAGAAACTCGGGCAGGCCCGGGAAGTCCGGCTTCGTGGCGCTCGCCAACGGATACCACGGCGAGACGCTCGGGGCGTTGTCGGTCACCGACATCCCCCTGTACCGCGATTGCTACGCGCCGCTTTTGCGGGAGAGCGCCCGCGTGCCTTCGCCCGACTGGCGCCTCGCGCGGCCCGGCGAGACGCCGGAGGAGTATGCGTTGCGCTGCGCCGATGCGCTCCAGGGGCATCTCGAGCGGCACGCCGCGCAGACCGCGGCGCTCATCGTCGAGCCGCTCGTGCAGTGCGCGGGAGGCATGGCGATGTACGCCCCCGAGTACCTGCGCCGCGCCCGCGAAATCTGCGATCGCTTCGAGGTGCTCCTCATCGCCGACGAGATCGCGGTCGGATTCGGACGCACGGGGACGCTTTTCGCCTGCGAGCAGGCGGGGATCGCGCCGGACCTCCTGTGCCTGTCCAAGGGGATCACCGGAGGATACTTGCCGCTGTCGGTGGTGATGTCGAGCGAGCGCGTCTATCGCGCCTTCTACGACGACAGGCTCGAGCGGGGATTCCTGCACTCGCACTCCTACGGCGGCAACCCGCTCGCCTGCCGCGCCGCGCTCGCCGTGCTCGACGTCATCGAAGACGAGCGCATCCTCGAGCGCAACCGCCATACGGCCGCCTATCTGAACCGGCGCGCCGGGCAGATCCGCGCGCATCCCGGTGTCGCGCATTTCCGCAACACCGGAATGATCTGGGCGTTCGAAGTGCGGGGCGCCGGAGCGGATTTCCCCAAAGACTTTTCGCGGCGCGCGCTGGAGGCGGGGGTGCTGCTGCGGCCCCTGGGCGCGACCGTGTACTGGATGCCGCCCTACGGGATCACGGTCGCAGAGACCGATTTTCTCATCGACGCGGTGGCCGGGCTGCTCGACGCAGGCGCGTAGCGGGCGAGGAGGGAATCCGGCGAGCCCGGCATGCTAGACTTCCGGTCTAATCCCGCAATCCCGCAGCTGCCGCAGTGACCCTCACGTTCTCAGACAGTCCTTTCCGGCTCGCGGAGGGGTTTTCGCCGGCGGGCGACCAGCCCGAGGCGATCGAGAAAATCGTCGGTGGCATACGCGACGGGCTCTCGTACCAGACGCTCCTCGGCGTAACCGGCTCGGGGAAGACGTTCACGATGGCGAACGTCATCGCGCGCCTCGGCCGGCCGGCGCTCATCCTCGCACCCAACAAGACCCTCGCGGCGCAGCTCTACGCCGAGATGCGCGAGTTCTTTCCCGAGAACGCGGTCGAGTACTTCGTCTCGTACTACGATTACTACCAGCCCGAGGCCTACGTACCCGCGCGCGACCTCTACATCGAGAAGGACTCCAGCATCAACGAGCACATCGAGCAGATGCGCCTGTCGGCGACCAAGTCGCTGCTCGAGCGCGAGGACACCGTGATCGTCGCGACCGTCTCGTGCATCTACGGCATCGGCGATCCGGTCGACTACCACGGCATGATCCTGCACGTGCGCGAAAAGGAGCCGATGCCCCAGCGCGACATCATTGCGCGGTTGGTGGCGATGCAATACGAAAGGAACGAGCTCGAATTCAGGCGCGGCACGTTCAGGGTGCGCGGCGACGTCCTCGACGTCTTTCCCGCGGAGCATTCCGAGACCGCCCTGCGCATCGCGCTCATCGACGACGAGGTCGAAAGCCTGACGCTGTTCGACCCGCTGACCGGCCGCGCCCACCAGCGCGTGCCGCGCTTCACCGTCTATCCCTCCAGCCACTATGTGACCCCGCGCTCGACGACGCTTCGCGCGATCGAGGCGATCAAGGTCGAGCTCGCGCAGACATCCGACCATTTCCAGAAGGCGGGCAAGCTGCTGGAGGCCCAGCGGATCGAGCAGCGCACGCGCTTCGACCTGGAAATGCTGAACGAGCTCGGCTTCTGCAAGGGAATCGAAAACTACTCGCGCCACCTGTCCGGGAGAAAGGAGGGCGAGCCTCCGCCGACCCTGATCGACTATCTGCCGCCGAACGCGCTGATGTTCATCGACGAGTCGCACGTCACCATCGGCCAGCTCGGGGGAATGTTCCGCGGCGACCGCTCGCGCAAGGAGAACCTCGTCGCCTACGGCTTCAGGCTGCCCTCGGCGCTCGACAACCGGCCGCTCAAGTTCGAGGAATTCGAGAACGTCATGCGGCAGACGGTGTTCGTCTCGGCCACGCCGGCGGACTACGAGCGCGAGCGCTCCGGACAGATCGTCGAGCAGGTGGTGCGGCCCACGGGGCTGGTGGACCCGATGATCGAGGTCCGGCCCGCGTCGACCCAGGTGGACGACCTCCTGGGCGAGATCGCGCTGCGGGCCGAGCGCGACGAGCGCGTGCTGGTGACCACGCTCACCAAGCGCATGGCCGAGGAGCTGACCGATTATCTCGCCGAGCACGGCGTCAAGGTCCGCTATCTGCATTCGGAGGTCGAAACCGTCGAGCGCGTGGAAATCATCCGCGACCTGCGGCTGGGGGAGTTCGACGTGCTCGTCGGGATCAATCTATTGCGGGAGGGCCTGGATCTCCCCGAGGTGTCCCTGGTGGCGATCCTCGACGCCGACAAGGAGGGGTTCCTGCGCTCGGAGCGCTCGCTGATCCAGACGATGGGCCGCGCAGCGCGCCATCTGAACGGCAGGGCGATCCTTTATGCGGACAGGGTCACCGAATCCATGCGGCGCGCCATCGGGGAGACCGACCGCCGGCGCGCGAAGCAGATCGAATTCAATGCGAAGCACGGGATCACCCCGATCGGCATTTCCAAGCAGGTGCGCGACATGATCGAGGGCGCGCGCGATATCGAAAGCGCAGGCCTGCAACTGCAGGCCGCGCAGGAGCAGGCGCGATACGACTCGATGTCCGAAAGGCAGCTCGGCCGCGAGATCAAGAAGCTCGAGAAGCAGATGCTCGACCACGCGCGCAACCTCGAGTTCGAGAAGGCCGCGGAGGCGCGCGACCGCCTCGCGGAGCTCAAGCGGAAGTTCTTCGGCGCCTCGCCCGAGGACGAGGAACCGTCGCGCGCTGTGGGTTAGTCGCGCAGTGGATCGACAAGAAGGCGGCCGGGCTCCTTGCCCCCGATCACAACCGGCATTGCGCCCAGCCAGGGCCCGTCGGGAAGCTGAAGCTTGATCGAATAGCAGGCGAGGGTCCCCGCGGAGACGGTCCCGCGCGGGCCGACGGCGCTCGCCACGACCGAGTAGGGCTGGGTCCCGACGCACGCCTCGAGGCTCCAGAACATGACATCGCCGGAGAATGGTCCGGCGGAGATCCCGCTTGTCCGTGTTGCCCATTCCGAAGTCCATCGCTCTGCCTTGCGCCAGGATGCTGGCGTGCTCGATGAGCAGCACCGCACGACCCGGATCCACGTGCCCTTGTAGGCGACCGACAGCTCCACCGCGTAGCGGCCGCTCAGAGGCAGGTCTCCTTCGAGCCGGCGCAGGACCGTGCCCGACGCCAGATCGGGCGCAAGCCGCGCCTGCACCTCCTCGGCCCCGTCGAGACGCGCCGACTTTTCGATCGCCGAGAGGACCGGGGAGGCGCGCACCGCCGCGCGCGGAATCGAATCCAGGGCTTTCGCAGCGATCCCCGCTGCGCGCCGCGCAAGCTTGATCTCGGTATCGTCGGCGGGCTGCCGGATTGCGGCGAAAAGCGCGGTGACATCGATCAGCCGCGGGCCATGGACATTCGCCAGCGGCTCGGCGACAGGCCAGGGGAGAGCGTCGAGCTCGAGCACTCCGATGCCCGAAGCGCCCGGGACGCGCTCGCCCAAAAGCTCCGCGGCGGCGCGGCCAAGGTGGGGAACGGACTGCACCTCGCCCACGTGGCAGACGCTGCGGATCCAGCCCTGCATGCGCTTGGAGAACGCCGCGAGCAGCGTGGGCGCGCCCGACGGAAGAACGACCAGCAATCCCTCGTTCCAGTAGGGCACGAAATGCGTGAGCCACGCCACGGCGCTCGGCCTGGGGAACGAGGTGTAGAGGAGCACGGCGCCGAGTCCTGCGGCCCGCATCGCGTCCTGAAGCCGGGCCACGCGCCCATCGAGAACCGAGGCCGGAACCTCCTCCCGCGACCAGCTGATGAGTCCGCGGCGCAAAAGGCTATCCCGCCGGGACCGAGAACAGCTGCCGCGGAGTGCGCGTCAGGACCTCGCACCCCTCCGTGGTGACGCGTAGCGAATCCCCATGGACGAAGTAACCCGCCTCCGGATGGTAGGTATTCGGGTGCACGACCAGCGCCATCTCCGGCTCGAGCACTAGGCCGACGTCCTCGAGCACCGCGGGCCGCCCGTCCACGTAGAGTCCCAGGCCGTGGCCTCGCACGCGGGTGTACTCCGAGGTGACGTAGTCGCCGAGGCCGTGCCGGCGGAACACCTCGTTCTGCGCGAGCGCCACCTGCCCGGCCGTCGCCCCCGGGCGCACTGCCGCGATTCCGGCGGCGAGCGCCTCTTCGTATACAGAGAAGGCGCGCACCTGGGCTTCGCTGGGCGCGCCGATCACGAGCGTGCGGCAGATCTGCGCGTAGTAGCCGTCGACGCAGGGCGTGAGCTCGGTGGTCACCAGGTCGCCGGGCATGAGGCGGCGCTCCGTAGGCGGGTGCATGCCGCGAACTTCCCGTCCTCCGGAGCCGAGGATCTGGAAATTCTCCGGACAGCCGCGCAGCCGGAAAAACGCCTCGACGTCGGCCAGCAGCTCGTACTCGGGCCGCCCGACGCGCGCCGCTTCGCGGAAGACCGCATAACCGTCGTCGGCGAGCGCAGCCGCGCGCCGCAAGGCATCGACCTCCGAGGGAGCCTTGCGCAGCATGAGACGGTCCAGCATCGCCGTCGCCGGGGCGATGCTCGATGCCAACGGGCCGGACGCAAGCCTGTACGGAACCGCGGCGAGCGGCGCGAGCGCGATCCGCTTGCGGCCGAACGAACGGATCGCCGCCTCTGCCTCCTCGATCAGCGAAGCCGACCAGGTCACCTGGAGCGCGCTTTGCTCCGAGCTGAAGCGAGCGGCCTCCGCGGGAAGCTCGGCGATGACTCGCGCCGTGCCCTCGCGCTCGACGAAGGCGAAGACGTGTCCCTCCATCGGAACGAGATCGGTCGCGTAGCGCAGGTAATCGCTGCGCCAGGGGTTCCCGGCGACGACGAGCGTGTCGATGCCCTCCGCCGACATCGCCGCGGCAAGCCGTGCGCGCCGTTCGGCGCGAAGGCGCTCGGACACTGCGCTCACTCCGGCCTGATGCCGCCCCGCTCGACGATGGACTTGTACCGCGCCGATTCCGACTTGAGAAACGCCGCCGTTTCGGAGGGCGCGAGGCCGATCGGCACATGTCCCAGCTCCCCGATCCGCTTGCGCACGGCCGCATCCGCGAGGACCTTGCGGAAATCGGCGGCCAGGCGATCGACGATGCGCGGACTGGTTCCATGCGGCGCGGCGAGCACCCACCAATTGCCGCCGACGAGTTGCGGGAATCCCGCTTCGACCGTCGTTGGAACATCGGGCAGCTCCGCCATGCGCTCGCGCGCCATCACCGCAAGCACCCGCAGCCTGCCGGCCTTGACCGGTCCGATGATCCCGGTCCAGGTGGGGAAAGCCATTTGAATATCGCCCGCGAGCAGCGCCTGGACCATGGGCGGTGTACCTTTGTACGGCACGTACACCACGGCGTTTCCGTTCTGTTGCGAGAACGCGGCGCCGGTCAGGTGTGCCGGAGACCCGGTGCCGGGCGATCCGTAGTTGTACTTTCCTGGACTCGCGCGCACGTAGCGCGCGAGATCATCGAGCGAACGGGCGGGGACGTCCGCCCCGACCACCGCGAGCAGCGGCGCGTCGGCAAGCAGGGAGATCGGATCGAGCGCGGTGAGAGGATCGAACCCCAGGCTCGGAAACATGTGCGGGATCACCGCGAACACCGCCGTCGGGCCGAGGAGCAGGGTGTAGCCGTCCGGCGCGGCGCGCACGACCTCGCTCGTGCCGATGGCGCCGTCGGCGCCCGGCTTGCTCTCGACGATGAAGCGCTGTCCCAGACCGGCCTCGACCGCGGGCACCATCGTCCGGAAGATCGCCTCCGAAACGCTGCCCGCTGCGAACGGAATGAGCACGCGAATCGGCTTGGTGGGCCAGTCCTGCGACAGGGCGCCGGCTGGCGCGAGGGCCAGCAGGCCCGCGACGTAAATCGTCCGGAGATGCCTGAGATTCATGTCGGCTCGGTATAGTGTGCGCTGCGCGGAGCATTCTATAGGGTTGGAACTAACGATGGGCGGCAGGCAGGTCGCGGTTCTTTTCGTGTGTACCGGAAACATCTGCCGCTCGCCGACGGCCGAAGCGATCTTTCGCAAGTTCGTCGCGGACGCGGGCATGTCGGACGCGATCGTCGCGGATTCGGCGGGTACTCACGGCTACCACGTCGGCGAGCCGCCCGATCCTCGCGCGCAGGAGTTCGCGGCGGAGCGCGGCTACGATTTGAGCGCTCTGCGCGCCCGCAGGGTGGAGCGCGCCGACTTCCAGCGTTTCGATTGGCTCGTCGCCATGGACCGCGAGCACCTCGCGGCTCTGTCGCGCATGGCGGATCCCGCCGCCGCGCGCAAGCTGAAGCTGATGATGTCCTACGCGAAGGAACTCAGGGACAGGGACGTGCCGGATCCCTATTACGGGGGACCGCAGGATTTCGAGCGGGTGCTCGACATGCTCGAGGATGCGGCGCGCGGCCTGCTCGATTCGATCGGCAGGCCGGCGCAGGAACGACGTTAGGTCTTCGGCTCCGAGGACTCGCGCACCGTTTCCACCTGGACCAGAGGCTCGTTGATGTCGGCCGGAGGAGGGCGGCGCTCGCGCTTCGCCGGGACGAACTCGGCATCGGGCGGGAGCTCGATCGGGCCCGCCGCGCGGGTCTGAACCATTTCGAGGCCGCTGTTGCGCAGGGCGCGCTCGATTTCAGCCGGATCCGGCTCCCGGGGCGCGCCCACTTCAGGGGCGGGTTTAGCCGGAGGAGGCGCAGACTCCCGTGCGTCTGTGGGTGTGTCTGCGGGTGCAGGCGTGTGCGCGGGCGCATGCACCGGCGCGGCCGCCGGCATTGGCTCGGACAGACCCTGCGCAGTGGCTTCCAGGGACATGAGCTCTGCCGCCGTGGGAGCCAGCGGCAGCGGTGCGTCCGCGCGCGGCTGCCTTTGACGCGGTTGCTCCTCGTTGCGATTGCCCGAGGCCTGCGTCGAGCCATCGCGGCGCTCACCGCCGCGATCTCCACGATCGCGATCACGATCGCGGCCACCGCGGCGTCTGCGCCGGCGCTGCTCGTGGTCGCCTTCCTTCCGATCTTGCCCTTGCTGCGGGGGCTGGCGATCGGGCTGACGTTGCTGATCGTTGGGCCGCTGTTCGTGGCGCTCCGGTCGCTGCTGCTCGCCGCGCTGCTGGTCGCGCTGTGGGCGATCTCCGCGGTCCTGCCGGGGCCGGTCACCGCGCCCTTCACGCCGGCCATCGCCGCGTTGGCGGAAACGGTCGCGGTCGCCGCGGTCACCGCGGTCGCGACGCGGCTCCTGACGGTCGGGACGTCCCTCGCGCCGCTGTGGCTGGGCGGGCGGTACAGGTTGCGGTTGTGCCTGGGGCGCTGCATCGCCCGCGAGCCAGCCGAAGAACCGGCCGAAAAAACCCGGTTGCGCCTGGGCCGCAGGCCGCGTTTCCGGCCGCGCCGGCGCGTCGGGTCGAATCGGCCGCGGGGCCTGCGCTGCCATCGGTGCCGGGCGCTCCGGCGTGACGCCTTGGACGGCCGGTTGCGCGCGCGGCGGACGCGCGTCCTGGGATGCTTGCTCCTTCGCCTCTTCCTCGACGGGCGCGCTGACCATGTTGTAGCTCGGAGGCGGGGTGTCGGCCTGATTCAGGTCGTCGTGCCGCAGGCGCTCTATCTTGTAGTTCGGGGTCTCGAGGTTGGTGTTCGGTATGAGCACCACGTTGACCTTGAGCCGCGCCTCGATCGAGTGGATGTCGGCGCGCTTTTCGTTCAGGAGGAACGTCGCGACGTCCACCGGAACCTGGGCATGGATCGCCGCGCTGTTCTCCTTCATGGCCTCTTCCTGGAGGATGCGCAGGATGTGCAGCGCAGTTGATTCGGTGCCGCGTATGTGGCCGGTACCGTTGCAGCGCGGACAAGTGATGTTGCTGCCCTCGCCGAGGGACGGCCGCAGGCGCTGGCGCGAGAGCTCCATCAAGCCGAAGCGCGAGATCTTGCCCATCTGGACCCGGGCGCGGTCGTAGTGCAGCGCGTCGCGCAGGCGGTTCTCGACCTCGCG
>Ga0137410_10002475_pt1 | contig 12554 bp, 15 predicted proteins | sample CZODoug1_16funga_FD_108878 | JGI IMG/M metagenome (GOLD analysis project Ga0137410, IMG submission 108878) | Vadose zone soil fungal communities from Angelo Coast Range Reserve, California, USA - CZODoug1_16fungal (Illumina Assembly) | ecosystem: Environmental > Terrestrial > Soil > Vadose zone... | reverse complement strand
GATTCCACGAAGCGCGGGCGCGACTCGTCCATCGACAGCCGGAACCCGTCGAACTCCACCTTGCGCGCGCCGCGGCCCAGCCCGAGGATGAGCCGGCCGCCCGACAGGTTGTCGAGCATCGAGACTTCCTCGGCCACCCGCATCGGGTCGTGCCACGGGAGCACGACGACCATGGAGCCGAGCTGCGCGTGACGGGTGCGTCCCGCCATGTAGGAGAGGAACTGCAGCACGTCGGGGCACATCGTGTAGTCGGTGAAGTGATGCTCGACGCCCCACACCGACTGGAACCCGAGCGGCTCGGCCAGCTCCGCGAGACGGAGCTCGTTCAGGTAGACGTCCCGATCGCTCTGCGCCTTGCCCGGGTTCTGGAAGACCGCGGCCATCCCGACGTGCATGGTGGGTTCCCCCTCGCCGGGATGGTACGCGAGGGGGAACCCGCCGGGCAAGCCGGGGTCAGGCGACGCGACGGAGCGGACGCGCGGGGGCCGGGGCCTCGGCGCCCCGCCGCACCACGAGCTCGAAGCCGCGGGGCACGCGGGCCAGCAGCACCGGCCACACGTCCTCCAGCATCCACTCCCAGCCGCCGGGCACCGACACCACCACCTGGCCCTGCGACCAGAGCGAGCGCGGCGTCACCTGCACCGACACGAAGGACTCGCCGCCCAGCTTGCGGTCCACGAGGGACTGCACGTAGGCGCGCGTCGCGAGCGCGCGCGACTCGCTCCGGTCCCGCTGAACCCGCCAGGCCAGGGGGCCCACCACCAGGATCAATCCGATCACCGTCGCCACCGCGATCTCGAGCATGGCTATCTCCTTCCGCGCATTGAGATGCCTGGGGAGGGCCAAGAGATTCCGCTCGATCCCGACAGGGAAAGGTGGAATCCCTTGGCCGCATTGCGGCATCCAAAAGGCGATTGAGGAAGGAGGAAGTGATCATGGCAAAGCGCATTCTTGTTCCTTTGGATGGCAGTGAATCCGCGGAGGCCGCCGCGACCCTGGCGGCCGACCTGGCTCGGAGCAGCGGCGGGCACGTCCGGCTCTTGCAGGTCCGTCCGGTGCCGGAGCACCGGGTGAGCTCGGCCGGGCGCGTGGTGGCGTTCGCCGATCAGGAGATGGAGCGGGTCGCCGCGGAGGGCCGCGACTACCTCGAGACGGTGGAGACACGGCTCGGGGCGGTGCCCACCGAGGCAGTGGTTCGCTTCGGGGAGCCGGCCCAGGAGATCCTCGTGGAGGCGGAAGCCTTCGACGCCGATCTCATCGTGCTGACCGCCGAGCGGCGGGGCTGGCTGGCCCGCTTCACAGGCGGGGGCCTGGGTGAGCGGCTCCTGCACGCCTCTCCGGTCCCGGTCGCGCTCGTCCGCGCCGCCTGAGGTTCCGCGCGATCCAGCCCGGCCCGATCGGCCGAGCTGGAGCCGTCGTCTCAGTCGTAGAGCCGCCCGCGCTGTAGCCGCCGGTGGCAGTGGAATAACGTGTACTCGATGGTCCGCGCGGACACGCCCAGAGCACGGGCGTGTCCGCGCAGTCGCGTCAGGTACTGCTCCCACTGGGCGAGGGTGAAGGCCCGCCCGCGCCGATTGCCGGCGACGGAGCGGATGCTGAAGAGCAGCTGCCAGCAGCGGATGTCGAGTACCCCGTAGCGCGCCGGATCGATGAGGGTGAGGATCGCGGATGCGGTGGCCACGCTCACCCCGGGCAGCTCGACGAGGTGGGCGATGCGCGCCCGCTCGTCGCGCGCGGCCAGCGCGGCGGCTGAGACCCGCCGGATCGTCGCGGGCCCGCTGCGCTCGTAGTGGAGGCGGGAGCGAGGGCTCTTCCACCGGCACATGGCGAGGAACTCGCCTCGCGTGAAGCGCCCCGCCGCCTTGACATGGGCGAGACGTCGGATGAGCGCGGCGGTGCCCGGGTCTTCCCGCGTGATCAGCTCGCGCCGCAGCAGCGCTCGCAGGCTCCGGTAGGGCACCCGCTTCAGCGGCATCGCCGGCGCCTTCCGCCGTTGCGCTCACGTGCGCCAGGCATTATCGTACCCGCCATGACCGAGCCCTTCGTGACGCTTCCCGAGATGCACCGCGCGGCCCGCGCGCGCCTGCCCCGCACCTCGTACAACTTCGGCGCGGGCGGCACCGAGACCGAGGCCACGCTCCGCCGCAACCGCCGCTCGCTGCGGCGCCTCGCCATCCGCCAGGACATCCTGGTCGACGTGCGCCAGATCGATCTCTCGACGTCGCTGCTGGGGGTGCCGCTCTCGTGGCCGGTGGTGATCGCGCCGATGGGCGGGCTCGTGCTCTTCCATCCCGAGGGCGATTGCGAGATGGCCCGCGGGGCGGCCAAGGCCGACACCCTGCAGTTCCTGAGCGGAGCCACCGGGTGGTCGGTGGAGGCGGTGGCGGCGGCCAGTCCCGGGCTCAAGATGTTCCAGCTCTACCACATGGGCGATCGCGCGTGGGTCGCGGATCTGCTGGCGCGGGTGGAGGCCTCCGGTTATCTCTGCGTGTGCCTCACCGTCGACGTCCAGGTCTACAGCCGCCGCGAGCGCGACATCGCCGCCCGCTTCACCCCGCGCGAGGCGATGTCGAAGGCGCCGAATCCTCGGCCGCCCGACTCGGAATACCCGGCGCGCCTCACCTGGGCCGACGTCGAGTGGCTGCGCAAGACCACGCGGCTGCCCATCGGCCTCAAGGGCATCATGACCCCCCGCGACGCCAAGCGCGCGGTCGAGGCGGGGGTCGAGCTGATCTGGGTGTCCAACCACGGGGGCCGTCAGCTCGACTCCACCCAGGCGAGCATCGACGCGCTGCCCGCGGTGGCCGACGCGGTCGGGGGCGCGGCCAGCCTCATCGTCGACGGCGGCTTCGCGCGGGGGACCGACGTGATCAAGGGCATGGCGTGGGGGGCGAACGCGGTCGCGGTGGGCCGGACCGCGCTCTGGGGCCTCGCTGCCGACGGCGCGGCCGGCGTGGCCTGCGCCATGGACATCCTCCGCCGCGAGCTGCGCACCTCCATGGCGCTGGCCGGGCAAACGAGCGTGCGCGGGCTCACCCGCGACGCGGTCTTCCGGGTCGATTGAGCCGGCGCCGCGCGCTACATGAACCCCGGCGCTTCGAACTCGCAGAAGCCGCCGCGGAGCTCGTCGAGACGCCACCAGCCCCCGCGCCGCGCGCAGATCTGGGCCAGCTCCTCTTCCGTGTACGCGGGCCCGAAGGCGACCGGCCCGCACCCCGCGAGCGCCAGGGCCAGCAGCAAGCCGGCGACGCCCCGCACCTACTGCATCGGCGAGTACGAGGTGGGCTTGAGGATCTGCGCGGTGAGCCGGCGCACCAAGGGGCCGTTCTTCTCGGTCTCGGCGAACTTGGCCAGCCGCTCCTGGTCCGCGAAGAAGCCGCCCCACTTCTTCTCGCGATCGGCCAGGCTGTCGTACGCGAGGATGTAGATGAGCTGGTCCGAGGAGCCGCCCAGCTCGTTGGTCCAGAAGCCCACTACCTGGATGTTGTGCTTCTTGAAGAAGCCCATGGTGATGTCGGCAAAGCGCCGGTTGAGATCGGGGAGCCGGCCGGGCATGGCGGAATAGGTGCGGAGCTCGTACACCATCGGGATGGCCTCCTGAGGCGCGCGGTGGATGCTGTCTGCCGCGACTCTAGGCACGCACATCCGCCGTGTCAAGTCGCGTGACCCTTCCCCGCGCCGCGTCCGTCACTGCGCGTGTCGGCCTCGTGCTCACGGTGGCGGGCGCGCTCGCGCTGCTGCTCTCCGGCGTGGGCACCCGGTGGGACTGGTGGGACTACCGCACCGGCTTTCTCGTGCTGCGCTGGACGCTCTATGCGGGGCTGGGCGTCATCGTGGTGGCGCTGGCCGGCCTCGTGCTGGGCCTCCTCGCCCGCACCGGCCGGAGCCTGCTCGTCTCACTGGTGACGCTGGCGCTGCTCGCCGCCGTCGCGGCGGTGCCGGTCGGCTACCTGCGCACCGCGGGGCGTGTCCCGCCGATCCACGACATCACCACCGATCCGGACGATCCCCCGCGCTTCGTGGCGGTGCTCCCCTTGCGGCGCGGCGCGCCGAATTCCGCAGACTACGCCGGCGCCGCCCTGGCCGCCCAGCAGCGCGCGGGTTATCCGGATCTCGGGCCCGCGCGCCTCGCGGCCCCGCCGGACCAGGTCTTCGCCCGCGCGGTCGAGATCGCGCGCGGCCTCGGCTGGCAGATCGTGGCCGCCGTGCCCGCGGAGGGCCGCCTGGAAGCAACGGATCGCACGCGCTGGTTCGGCTTCCGGGACGACGTGGTGGTCCGGGTCACCGCGGAGGGCACCGGCACCCGGGTGGATGTTCGCTCGGTCTCCCGCGTGGGCCGCAGCGATCTCGGCACCAACGCGCGCCGGATCCGGCGCTTCCTCGAAGCGGTACAGGCCGCGTCAGGCCGGCCATCGGGCTCTTCGTCGCCCAAGGGCTGATTCAGGGCTTTACGGAGACCCTCTCGACGAAGTCGCGCCTGAGGGTGAGGCCCAGACCGGGGGCGGCGGGGGCCAGCACGTGGCCGTCCTCGAGCTCGACTCGCTCCTCGACCAGGTCGTTGAGGAGCGGGTTGTGACCGCGGGAGAACTCGAGCAGGTTCACGCACGGGGTGGAGACGGCCAGGTGCAGGCCGGCCGCGAACAGGATGGCCGAGCCCCAGAGGTGCGGAGCCACCGTGAGCTCGTGGGCCGCCGCGAGGGCCGCGATGCGCTGGGTCTCGGTGATGCCGCCCGCGATCGCCACGTCGGGCTGGCAGACGTCGACCGCGCGCGCCTCGATCATGTCGCGGAACGCGAAGCGCGTCTGCTCGCTCTCGCCCGCCGCGATCGGGATGTCGGTGGAGGCGCGCACCTCGGCCTGGCCGGCCAGGTTCTCGGCCGAGACCGGCTCCTCGAGCCAGCCGAGGTCGCAGTCCTCCACCTTGCGCGCGAAGCGCTGGGCCTGCCGCACGCTCCAGGTGCCGTGGGCGTCGACCATGATGCCGACGTCGAGTCCGAGGGTCTCGCGCACCTCGCGCACCCGCGCCGCCGAGTCGTCGACGCTCTTGTCCTGCAGCCCCACCCGCAGCTTCACCGCGCGGTGGCCGCGCTCCACGTACTGGGTCATCTGCTTGCCGATGGCGCCGACCGGCGCCCACCCGCCGCTCGCGTAGGCGGGGATGCGCTCGCGGTACTTTCCTCCCAGGAGCCGCCACACCGGCTGACCGAGCGAGCGGCCGAGCAGGTCCCAGCACGCGATGTCGATGCCGCTGATCGCGCAGAGGGCGAGCCCGCGGCGGCCCATGGTGGGAAAGGTCCGGCCCTCGCGGGTCGCGTAGTGGGCGCGGGAGCCGTTGTAGAGCGTCTCCCAGATCCCGGTGATGTCTCGAGGATCGCGGCCGATCAGGACCGGCGCCATCTCCTCGCGGATCAACGTGACCATCGCCGCGTAGTTGCCCAGATTGCCGACCGCGGCCTTGGCCTCGCCGAGGCCGATGAGCCCGACGTCGGTCTCGATCTCGACCAGGCACATGTTGAAGGTGTCGTTGCGGCCGAAGTCGCTCACGTGGGCGTGCTCGGCGGGAATGGGCGCGCAAAGCCAGGTGGCACGGACGGCGGTGATCTTCATGGCGGGGCGAGCGTACGGCGCGACCGGCGGTGATGTCAATTCCGAGCGCCGGTCAGTCGAGACCGAGCGCGCCCCAGAAGATCGGCTCCGGGTGCAGGCGCACGCCGAAGCGCTGCTCGACGCCGGCTCGCACGCGGCGGGCGAAGGCGGCGACGTCGCGGGCCCGGGCGCCGTCGTGGCAGACGATGGCCAGGGTGTGACGCGTGGAGAGGCCGACCGGCCCCTCGGTCTGCCCGCGCGTGAAGCCGGCGCGCTCGATCAGCCACGCCGCGGAGAGCTTCACCTGGCCGTCGGGCTGCGGCCAGCGCGGCATGGAGAGGCCGGCCGCGCGCGCGTCGATCAGGGCCAGCGCGTCGGCGGTCACGATCGGGTTCAGGAAGAACGAGCCACAGCTTCGCGCGTTGGAATCGCCCGGGTCGAGCACCATCGACTTGGAGCGTCGAACCTTCAGCACCGTCTCGCGCACCTCGGTCAGCGACGGCCGCGCGAGGCCGCGCGTCTCGAGCTCGCGGGCGATGTCGGCGTACCGCACGTTGGGAGGTCCGCCCGGGGTGAGCCGGTAGCTCACCGCCAGCACCACGTGGCGGCCGGCCGCCCCGCGCTTGAAGAGGCTGTCGCGGTAGCCGAACCAGCACTCGGCCGGCCCGAGCGTGACCACGCGGCCGCTCTCGCGGTCGAGCGCGCGCACCGCGGTGAGCGTGTCGCTCACCTCCTGGCCGTAGGCGCCCACGTTCTGGATGGGCGTGGCCCCGACGAGACCCGGGATGCCGCTCAGGCACTCGAGGCCGGCCCAGCCCCGCTCGACGACGTGCTGCACGAGCCCGTCCCAGGGCTCCCCCGCGGCCGCGGTCACCTCGATCGCGCCTGGCAGGTCACGGGTAGTCACCCCGCGGAGCGCGATCTTGAGCACGAGGCCGTCGACCCCTTCGTCGGCGATCACCAGGTTCGAGCCGCCGCCGAGCACGCGCACCGGCAGACGACGGACGCTCGCCCACTCGACGGCCGCCGCGACGGTCGCCTCGTCGGTGGCCTCGACCAGGTAGCGGGCGGGCCCGCCGATGCGGAGGGTGCAGTGGGGCGCGAGCGGAGCGTCCTCGACGGGGGAGAGCATGGCCCATCTTACCGCCTCGCCCCTCACCTCGCGCTCTCCCCGTAGGCAAGATGCCGGGACGAAACCTCGTGTCGAGCGGGGCCGCGCCCGGTCCGCGGCGCTAGCGCCAGAGGAGCCAGCCGATCGCACCCGCGGCCAGGATCGCCACCACCGGCGGGACGCGATCGGTGGCCACCACGATCGCGGTGGCCACCGCGAGGGCCGCGGTCACACCGTCGTGGAGCGCGGTGCGCGCGAGCGTGTAGACCCCGCCCGCCATCAGTCCCACTCCGACCGGCAAGAGCGCTCGCTCGGCGGCCACTGCCCACGGGCGCTCGCGCCACTGCTGCCAGTGGTGCGAGATCACGATGGCGAGGACGGAGGTGGGCACGAACATGGCGAGGCCGGCCAGCGCCGCGCCGAGGAGGCCGTGGACCCGGTGACCCACGAAGACCGCGACCAGCATGCTGGGTCCAGGGGTGAGCTGCGAGAGCGTGTAGCCGTCGACGAACTCGCGGGCGGTGAGCCAGTGGTGGATGGTCACCGCCTGCCGCTCCATCTCCGGGACCACCCCGAGGCCGCCACCCACGCAGAGGAAGCTCAGCCAGAGGAAGGTCCACGTGAGCAGCGCCAGGTTCGCCATCACGCGTTCTCCACTGGCGGCGGGGTGGGCGGCAGCGCCGGATGCGGACCGGGCGCGAAGCGGTAGAGGGCGAAGCTCAGCGCGGTCATCACCAGCACCACCGCGACGGTGGGCAGACGGAGCGGGCCGACCGCAACGAACGTGAGCAGGGCAATCGCCGCCGCGCGCCCGCCCCGCAGCGAGCCGCACATGATACGCAGCGACGTGACGGCCACGAGCCCCACCACCGCCGCGCTCAGTCCGCGCATCAGGAGGGTGGCGCCGGTCCCGAAGGCTCCCTCGGCGTAGAGCCTGCTCGCGGCGAGGAGGATCAGGGCGCCGGGCAGCACGACGGCGAGCAGGCCCCACACCCCGCCCGCGAAGCCGGCGAGCCGATAGCCGAGCACCGCCGCCAGGTTGCTGAAGTTCGGTCCCGGCATCACCTGGCTCAGCGTGAAGTCCTGGACGAACTCGTCGTGGCGGATCCAGCCGCGCCGCCGCACGAGCGACTCGTGGAAGTAGGCGCTGCGGCCGCCGCCGAGGCTCGAGAGGCCGGTCCAGGCGAAGACCACGATCAGCCGGAGGAGGGAGACGCGCCTCACTCGTCGAGCTCGAGCGAGCACGCGGGCGGCATGGCCACTGGAGTGTAGCACCCTCTCCCCCGAGAGCTCCGGGGGAGAGGGCGGGTGTTCAGCCGGCCGTGTTCAGCCGGCCGTGTTCAGAAGGGCGCGATCAGTAGCGCCAGCCCGGGTGCACGACCGGAGCCGGATAGCACCAGCCCCTGCGGGCGTGACCGGGCGGGCAGAAGACCGGCCGCTCGCGGATCACCACGTGGCGTGGCGCGGGCACGTAGACCGGCGCGGGCCGGGCCACGACCACCGGCGCCGGCACCACCACCGGGCCGCGATGGAAGACGCCGACCCCGCCCAGGATCTGATTGAAGACCGCGAAGGCGCCGAGCCCGAGGGCCGCGTCGGTGGACGCGCCCGCGAAGGCCAGCGTTGGGGCAAAGACCGCGACGGCCAGAACCAGCGCGATCAGCTTTTTCATGTTGGGCCTCCTCATGAGGGGCCATGACCGCCGCCCCTCTGCCGGAATAGACGATAGGAAGCCGCCCGGCGTTTACCCGTCCCGCGTGCTGGCGGAACCCCGTCGTTTGCCTTACGATACGGGCCTATGGCCACTATCGAGCACGCGAGCGTCTGCCCCCTGGACTGCCCCGACACCTGCAGCCTGTCCGTCACCGTGGAGAACGCGAAGATCGTGAAGATCCGCGGCTCCCGGGCCAATCCCTACACCGCGGGCGTCATCTGCACCAAGGTGGCCGGCTCGTACCCGGACTGGGTGCACGGACCCGGGCGGCTGCAGACTCCGCTCCGGCGCGTCGGGGCCAAGGGCGAGGGCCGGTTCGCGAGGGCCTCGTGGGACGAGGCCCTCGACGTCATCCACGATCGCGTGACCGCGGTGATCGCGGCCCACGGCCCACAGGCGGTGGCGCCGCTCAACTACGCGGGACCGCACGGCATGCTCGCCTACGCGTCGATGGACCTGCGCTTCTTCCACAAGCTCGGCGCCTCGCTGCTGGATCGCTCGCCGCTCTGCGGCGGCATCCGCACCCAGGCCTGGCTCGGCACCTTCGGGACCGCGCCCGGCATCGCGCCCGAGCAGGTGCGGCACTCCAAGCTCATCATCGCCTGGGGCAACAACGTCACCTGGTCGAACCTCCACCTGACGCCGCTGCTCAACGCGGCCCGGCGCGACGGCGCCAAGGTGGTGGTCGTCGACCCCAAGCGCATCAAGGTCGCGGAGCAGTCGGATCTGCACATCGCGCTCAAGCCCGGCACCGACGTGGTGCTGGCGTGGGCCGTCGCGGCGGAGCTGGAGCGGCGCGGCGCCCTCGACCGCGCGTTCATCGAGCGCCACGTGGAGGGCTTCGAGGAGTTCATGGCCGGCGCGCGCCGCTACTCGGTGGCGGACGCGGCGCGGATCTGCGGCGTGCCCGAGGCCCAGATCCGGCAGCTCGCGGAGTGGTACCACACGCTCCCGCGCGCCGCGATCAGCGTGGGCAACGGGCTCGAGCGCAACCAGGACGGCGGCAGCGGCATCCGGGCGCTCTTTGCCCTGCCCGCGCTGGCCGGGAAGGTCGGGGTGCCGGGCGGCGGCCTCGTGAACGGCGCGGGCTTCGTGTTTCCCAAGACGCCGGCCAAGCTGCAGCGCCCGGACCTGCTCCCGCCCGGCACCCGCACGCTCAACATCGTGGACATGGGCCGGCATCTCCTCGACCCCACGCTCTCGCCGCCGCTCAAGGCGCTCTTCGTCTACAATCACAACCCGCTGGTGGTGCACCCGGACCAGAACCGGATGCGGCGGGCGCTCGCGCGCGAGGATCTCTTCACGGTGGGCTGCGACGTGGTGATGACCGACAGCCTCGCCTACGCGGACGTGGTGCTGCCCGCCTCGAGCCACTTCGAGTACCACGACATCTACGCCTCCTACGGCACCCACTGGCTGCAGCGCGCCGAGCCGGTGATCGAGCCGCAGCACGAGTCGCTGCCCAACACCGAGATCTTCCGACGGCTGGCCGCGCGCTTCGGCTTCACCGACCCCGTCTTCACCGCCAGCGACGCCCAGCTCATGGACGACGCGGTGGACGGGGCCGACCCGCGGCTGGGCGGCGTGCCGCCGAGCCGGCTGCCGACCGATCGCGCCACCGCCATGACGGTGGGCGGCGAGCCCGCCATCCTCTACAAGAACATCTTCCCCAAGACGCCGTCCGGCAAGGTGGAGCTGGCCTCGGGCTACCTCGAGCAGAAGTACGGGAGCCGGCTGCCGACCTACCGCGCCTACGAGACTCCGTTCCCGCTGCTGCTCATCTCACCCGCCTCGGACGAGCGCATCACCTCCACCTTCGGCGGGCTCAAGCCGGGCGACGTGACGCCGCCGCTCGAGATGCACCCGGACGACGCGAAGGCCCGCAGCCTGCGCGACGGGGTGACGGTGCGGGTGTGGAACGAGCTGGGCGAGGTGCACCTGCCGCTGAAGGTGTCCGACGCCATCCGGCCCGGGGTGGTCTGCAGCCTGAAGGGCGCGTGGATGCGCACGAGCGACAACGGTCAGACCGTCTCCGCGCTGGCCCCCGCACACCACGCCGACATCTGCGGCGGCGCTTGCTACAACGACTGCCGCGTCGAGGTCGCCGCCCTCTAGTCTCTCCCTCTCCCCTCCGGGGAGAGGGCAGGGTGAGAGGTTACGAGGGTGAGGGGCTCCGAGGGTGAGGGACTACCTCTCCACGTTCTCCTCGGCGATCGCGCGGCGCTCCGTCATGTTGAAGCGCCCGTCGTAGATCGGCCGGCCGCCCGTCGTCGGGCCCTGGTACTGCACGAACAGCATCAGGCCCCCGGTGCGGGTAGAGAGCGGCGCCTCGAAGTGCGGATCCGGGTAGAAGAGCATCGAGCCCGGCCCGTGGAGCGTCTCGCCGATCTGGAACTCGCCCTCGAGGATGTACCAGACCTGGGCGAAGTCGTGCTTGTGGAACGGGTGGTGCGAGCCCGGCTCGTAGCGGACCAGCCCCGCGTTGGGCGAGGTCGGGCGCTCGGGACTCGGGTGGAAGAGCATCTTGCTCTCCTGTCCGGGCCAGCGCAGCGTCTCCCAGGCCCGGTCGTCGGCGTGCACCGCTTCCATTGGCTGGTGAATTGGGGGCTGATGATCCTGGGACATGAGGTCTCGGCTCACTTTCTGGCGTTCACGCGCCCGAGCTCGGTGGCGAGGCAGCGCCCGATCCAGCCGTCGCGGCGGGCGGGCGTGACGACGTCCTCGGCCCCGCGCGGCGTGTAGCGCACCAGCGCCTCCCAGCAGCGCTCGCGCGCCCGGGCAATCTCCAGATCGGCCTGGAGCACCGCGACCGCCCGGCCTCGCGCGTAGTCCCAGCGCAGCGCCACCACCACCACCGCGAGCGCGGCGCCCACCACCATGACGATGAAGAGCATCGCCGCCACGCCCTGCCACTGGCGGATCCGCCGCTCCGCGCTGTCGACCAGGCCGGAGACCTTCACCTCCAGCGGGCCGTTGACGTGCCGCACGATCTCCACCGCGCCGCGGGGCGACCGCGGCAGCAGCCCGCTCGGCCGGACCCGCGCCGCGCGCGGGGGCGCGGACGCTTCCAGCAGGGAGGGCTGTCTCGAGTCCATCGCCTCCATCATCCGACCTCCTACCGCAGCTTCTCGCCGCGTTGGGTCACGAGGTCCAGGAACTGGCCGATCTCGACGTTCATGAGGTCGACGTCGGCCGGAAGAAATCCGCCCGCGGCCGCGTGGCCGGTGCGGACGACGGACTGATCGTGACGGTGCGCACGTCGCGGATGTAGCGCGCCGCCTCGAGGGGCTCCCAGTCGGGATTCAGCAGGTCCTTCACCCCGACCATGATCAGGGTCTTGGCCTTGATGGCCCGCAGCGCCTTCGCGTAGTCCCCGCCCATCCCGGGCGTGGTCGACACGTCGTGCGTCTCGTAGGCCCACGTCTGGTAGATGTAGTCGTTGGCGTCGAAGAGCGGGATCGCCGCGTCCTCCTGCTGCTTGAGCCAGGGCAGCACGTCGAGCGGCTTGTCGAACTGGTGGCGGTACATCTCGGGCGTGCGCGCGGCCAGGAAGCCGACCACGTCGCGGAAGAGCCGCAGGCCCTCGACCGGCGGCGCGGTGTAGTTGCCCCCGTTCCACGCGGGGTCGAGCATGATCGCCTTGCGGGAGGCGTCGACCACCACCGTGCTCCAGGCTGGGGTGCGGGCCAGCGGCACGATGGCCACCAGGCTGTCCGTGAAGTCGGGGTGGCTCACCCCCCACTGGAGCGCCTGCATCCCGCCCATCGAGGGGCCGATGACCGCGGCGACCCGGGTGATCCCGAGCTTCTCGGTCAGCAGTCGGTGCTGCGATTGCACCATGTCGCGCATCACGAAGCGAGGGAACTGCATCCGCGGCTGCGCCTTGCTGTTGCTGGGCGACGTGGTGAGCCCGTTGGAGATCGCGTCGGTGCAGATGATGAAGTACTTGGCGGGGTCGAGCGCTTTGCCGGGGCCGATCAGGAAATCGAAACGATAGTGGTTGCCGCTGAGCGCGGTGACCATCAGGATCGCGTTGGACTTCTTGGCGTTGAGGGTCCCGTGGGTCACGTAGGAGATGGCGAAATCCCGGATGACCTGACCGCTCTCGAGCGTGAGGTCGCCCATCTGGTAGAGCTGATGCGG
>Ga0137410_10002474_pt1 | contig 12555 bp, 13 predicted proteins | sample CZODoug1_16funga_FD_108878 | JGI IMG/M metagenome (GOLD analysis project Ga0137410, IMG submission 108878) | Vadose zone soil fungal communities from Angelo Coast Range Reserve, California, USA - CZODoug1_16fungal (Illumina Assembly) | ecosystem: Environmental > Terrestrial > Soil > Vadose zone... | reverse complement strand
CTCGGATCTTCGCGATGCTGACCACCGGGGACTTGGTGAGACGCACGAACGTATCCATCAGGATCGGGAGGCCCGAAGCCCCGACAGCAGTCATGATGTTCCCTATCTTGCCGGTCAAATCAAGGTGGGAAAGGTAAAACTCGGGGTTCGCGCTTTCGAATACGACGACCCGCAGGCTCGAGCTGGCGTTCATTCGCGCGAGCAGATCCTGTAGGGCTTCGAATATGCTGGCGTCTACGACGTTGAAAGGCGGGTAATCGAACACAACCCTCCAGTACGCAGGCGTTTCCTCGATCACCCGCACATGCGCCGCAGAATTAGTATTAGCCATATGTTCTCCCTTCTTAAACCTCGAAACCGCGGGACGGCGAAGTGGCTTGTGAGAACCGATTGTAAACACTCCCGGATAACGGGCCAACCGAAAGCTATTCCGGGCCAGAAGTCCGGTTGTAGGAAGTGCTCGCGGCTCTTGGCATCGACACTGGGCGAATATCCGATTAACCGGAAACAATCAAGAGAGACGGTTCGAAGCGATTTCTGATTTTTCCTAGTTCTCCTGTCCGCTCCTGCTCGAAGGGATTTGCTCCCCATTCCATTGACTGTCGAGCAGCCGGGGTATATAGCTCTGACTCCGTCCGTATTTCCGAATCCGCAGGGAGGAAGGCAATGTTCCGCAACGTCATGGAAAAGCGTCATCGTTTGCCCTTCTCCCTCGAGTCAAACCGCGTCTCTGCGCTGGCCCATTTGAATAACACGGCCCTTGCAGCTAAGTTCATGGAATGGATGACCTGCCAGCGATATTCGACCAGCACGATCGCCACGTACCGAAGGGTTACGCAGGAATTTGTCAATTTTTGGGGAAACAGGAAGATCTCCCAAGTTACGCACCTTGATGTTCGAGAATTCCTCATCGAGATGTCGCGGAGAGACTTGTCAGCGGACATTGTCCATAGATATTTGTGGGGACTGCGTTGTTTCTTCGATTTTCTGTGCATTGGTGGCCTAGTTGATGAGGTAGCACCGCGACTCATCCGCCCCAGGCCGGTCAAACGATCATTGGCCCGATCTCTCTCGGAGAACAACATTCGGCGCCTGATCGCAGCGACGAAAAACAATAGAGATCGAGCGATTGTGGAACTCCTTTATGCCACAGGATGTCGCGCGGGCGAACTCTTGCGAATTCGAATGGAGGATATCGATTTTAAGAATTGCACGATAAAAGTTGCCGGCAAGGGCTCTGAAAGAAGGGTTATTTTCGGGCACAAAGCAAAGAAGGCCATCCTTGTCTTCCTTCATGGCCGCATTTCGGGAAAGCTTTTTGAGAGCCAGTCGCGTGTTCAGAAGGGTTCTGTCTCAAAGCATGGCAACCTCTGGTCTGGATACTGGGGTGACTATTCGCAACGCGGCAAACCACGCCGCCAGAGACGCATAAGCCTTGGGAACGGGTCTCTATCCAAAGCACGAGTTTGGGATTTGTTTCGGCAACGGGTTCCAAATCCCGATATTGGACATCGAAGAGTCAAACCACATGGGCTGACTCGTTCCTCCGTTTGTAGAATCATCTTAAATGCTGCGAATCGCGCCGGGTTGGGTCGGGTCACGACGCACATGCTGAGACACTCTTTCGCTACTCACCTGTTGGACCGTGGCGCAGACGTTCGCGTCGTTCAAGAACTGCTGGGCCATGCGTCGCTTGCGTCTACCCAGGGCTATGTTCATGTTTCTGCGACATCTGTTGCTCCCGTTTACAAGCGTTCCCATCCAAGAAGCTAGGCGGCCAAAGAGGCATCCTCATGCAAAAGTCAAAACGCAAGCATGCATCCAAATCCAGAATCACCAATGCAGATGAAGTCCTTCTCAATACAAAAGCGGCGGATAACGAGATTTTCTTACAGCCTTGGTATCTGCCTCGCAAAACCTTTCTCGCAATTCGGCAGTTGTTGCCAAGCGCCCAGCTTCTTAAAATGCGGTACTACTTTGATGACTATGGCTGTTTGAAGTGTGGAAAATCTGGCGGCGTTTACAGTAGCAATGGAATGTGCGCGAGATGCGCAATTGTAGTGCGGGCGCGGGTCGTAACAAGCCTAAAGAGGCGGTTTGAAAAACTTGGGATCGCCATCAAAGATCGCCCAATTCAGGCTTTTCTGGGGGATCGGACAAATACTCAGATTACCCGTTTGGCGGGCCCGCTTCTTCGCAAAGGACGGCAAGCAATGCCACACGCAAATCCTTGCAAATTATAAATTCAACGTAAGAGCAGGTAAGTACACTACGGCTATGACGTGATGACGGCTCGACCGCCGCCGAGTTTCAACTCTGCGAGCCATCCTTCCAGAATTTTGACCTCGGTCGGCAACAAACTTGTGAAAACGACACCCATACCCAAATTAGGGAACACAAATACTACGCGGCCAAGTCCGCTGAACTTAGCGTTTTCCCGGAAAATTGTCACCTGAATCTCTGTGCCTTCCGGTGACGGGTTTAACACGTCGAGAAAGCAGCCGCCAATGCTCAAGTCTCCCGTCTTAGCCTTGAGCTTAATGCCGGATCCGACTTCAACGACTTCCGCGTCTGCGATGAATTGATACCGTGGGGCACGGCGGCGCTCTGTTCCCATTTGCTTACCGCCCGGCTCGTGGCAAGTTAGCAGCAGGCGAAAACTCTATCCGATTCCGCCCAAGCTTTTTAGCGGTATAGAGCGCTGCGTCCGCACATGAAATAATCTGATTGAGGTCGCGGGCATTCTCTCCATTAAAGCAGGCCACTCCAGAGCTTGATGTTACGGTTAGACTGGCACCGCCAAAGCTGAACTTGCTTCCCTCAATCTCTTTTCGGATACGGTCGAGTACCACCCGTACGTTCTCTCCAGTGGTGTGTGACAGGGAAAGCAGGAACTCTTCACCGCCAACACGACCGCAAATCTCGCTCTTGCGTGAGCTGGATTTAAGAATTTCGGCGACTCTCTTCAGGACTATATCGCCTGCTTCATGTCCGTAAGTGTCGTTGATGTTTTTGAAGTGGTCCAAATCCGCTACTACAATCCAAAATTCAAAGCCATATCGAGCTGCACCACTCAGTTGCCGCGTTGCCCACTCTTCAATCGCTCTCCGGTTCGGCAGGTCTGTGAGCGCGTCAGTTAGGGCCAGTTGTTCCAGAAGCCGATTCTTCGCTTCAATCTGGCGATGGAGTTCTATGACTCGGCTGCCCACCCCGGCCCGAGCCAGCAATTCCTCTTGGTCAAACGGTTTCGTAAGGTAGTCGTCAGCTCCGGACTTCAATCCCTTCACAACTTCGCTCTTGTGGCTCATACCGGTCAAAATAATGATGTACGTGTACGATTCTTGAAATTGTTGCCGGATGTCCTCGCATAACTCGATTCCCGAAAAATCCGGCATCATCCAGTCTGTAGTCACCAAGGAAGGCCTGTGTTTGGCGAAAATATACATGGCTTCGCGACCGCTTTTCGCAAACATAACGGCATGTTCGCTCTCCGAGAGGGTTTGCTCGACAAGCTTTCGGTACACGGCGGAATCGTCAGCCACTAAAACCTTAATTTGTTCTCCGAAGATTTCATCATTTCTCATTTAGGACTTTCTGCGTATGTTCCCCACACATTTGCAATTCGTCAGCTTGCTCTCGGGCATTAACTCGCTCTGCCAAATCTCCTCTCTCTTCACGCCTTTGACCCCTGGAAGAGTGCGAAGCACGTCCCATGTGCTGGGCAAGAGCCTTAATTTGAGCGCGCTGTTTGAACGCAAAGAAAATGGCGGACAGTCCCAGCGCATCGAACGCGCCGCCGAGCAGGATGTATGCTTCCGCGAATGGTCCAGAATGGCGGACTGGATCTACCAAGATGTAGGAGCCGAGCAACCAGAAGAAGGCCGATAGTGTGATCCAGAAATATTTATCGGGTCTCATAGTGTGTGTGGGCCGCCAGAGGGAATAGGCCGATTTCGGAGGCGCGAAGGGCCGCCTCGGCCTCCCATTGAATTGCCTTATCGCGAAGCATTGGCGAACCGCCTTTATACTTCACCTGTATATTAGAATGTATTGAGGGCAAGAGTGCGGTATATACAGTACTAGTTAATAGTAACAAGAGGCCGTTCGTATCAAGGTTAGAGGCGGCGACCAATAGTGAGTGTCGGTTATCGTTTGCGAGAATTGCGCATGGTACAGAAACTCTCGCAGCGAGATACGTTCGAAGGAACACCGTGAACCGATCATCGGTCGCTCGGAGGTGCGGCAAGAAGGAACGGAATTGTCGAGAATTGTTACGAAGGCCGAACTGCAGCGCGGCGATCAAAATCGACTGAGAGATGCTGGTCGAGAACCACCGCAACAAAACGAGAGCAGTACATCATTTCATCCGACACCCACGTGGAGTTTCGCAGGATCGGCCCGAACATCTTCTGGAGCACAGTCAAGACAGCGTAGTAGCCTTTCACTTCACGCAGCCATGGAGTGGATCGTTTGAGGCTCGGCGAGACTTCGCCGCATAACTGCAATAGGCTGCTGAAATCCTGAGCCCCTATGGAGTCGGTTTCGATGCTGGCAACCGAACGCAACGAGTCTGAAAGAGGCTGATTGGCTGTGGAAAGCCAAATCATTCTCCACTGGTGTAGGGCAAACTGCACCAGAGCCGCAGCTGAAAGCACAAGAATGAGTATAGAAACCATTTCAATCGTCCGTAATTAGTGTGACAATACCACAGGAAGTCTACAATGGGACTTAGGTACCACTTCGCTAGGACTACACAATGCTCAGGGTTACGACATCCAGGAGGATTTTGTGTGCCCATACGGGACGGGAAATCGAATTTTTGTCCGTCGTTTCCCGAGTGCTCCGCCTAACCATGAAACATCCAACCCCCATTTGTTGTGCGAATCAGATGAGCGAACAAATGACTTCCTTGGAGTCGACCCCGGCTGAACCATCAAAAACAAACCTGAAGATGCACAACGGATTCAACCGGCGAATGGTAATGGGGAGCATCTTTGCATTGGGATTCTTCGCCACTGCATTCTCCCAACCGGCCTTTGCTTCCTCCACAACCGAAGTGGCGTTGTCGAATGCCAGGGATGCCGAGGCGATCTTCGGCTTGGTCATTCTGGTAGCTTTGGTCAGCTTGTATGCAATCTATCAGCATGTATTGATCAAACGCCTTCGTCGTCAGCTTGAAGACAACCAAGATCACTCGCAAGTCTTGCGAAATTTGGCGATGGCGGACCAATTGACTGGTCTGTACAACCGGAGATTTGCCGAACAGCGACTCGCAGCCGAGGTGTCCCGTTCTTCTCGGAAAGGACACCCTCTCGCCGTTGTCGTGTTTGATTTGAATGACTTCAAAATGATCAATGACAAGTACGGTCACCCAGCGGGAGACATGGTGCTGCACAAGTTTGCGACTCACCTCGGCCACGCTATCCGCGCCACTGATTTTGCCGCCAGGATGGGCGGCGATGAATTTCTCCTGGTGCTGCCGGAATGCAGTCTCAGCCAAATCCAAATCGTGCTTTCAAGGCTAGGCCGACTCGAACTAGAGTGGGAAGGGCAGATAATTCCCATCATGTGGTCAACCGGTTGGAAGGAGTATAGATTAGGTGAAACTCCCGACGAACTACTTTCAGCGGCAGACCGAGCTTTGTACGACAACAAACGCGCCAGCAAGGAATCGGCAAAGCCGTACGCCGTGAAAACTCAACTCAACGCTGAGTAGAACAGTCTTCGACAGTCCCTGAGCGACGGAGCGCTGCCGACTCAACCGGAATCAATCTATTTTTCCAGAGTTGCGGAAAGTTGAAGCTCCGATCCCGCTTGTACCGTAATCTCCCGCGTCCACTCCTTAAATCCACTCATCTTGACCGTTATGGTGTGCTTGCCCGGATTTGGCTTTAGCACCGCCGGCGAGTTGCCCACAAAATCCCCATCCAGCAAAACGTCCGCTCCGGTGGGGTTTGAAGTTACGTTCACCGAACCTTTGGGCTGTTCTGTTGCGGATTTGTCGCTAGTTTTTGCAGTTTCCTCCGGTTGTTTTGCGACATCAGTTTTTACACCCACGGGAACAAATTCACGGTCCTTCTCACCGACGGCGACAGGAACACCTGTCACCCCCTGTAGCGCAACCAAGATCGCCCGGTAATTGTCTTTATCGCCTTGAAGCAAGATCCCAGCGGTTTTGTTGTCTGGCGTCGAGTATTGGATGCCAACATAATGTAGTCGCGTCTTATGAAACAGCCCAAACAAAGCGACCGGAGCAACAAGAATCGCCAACGCGATCATTGTTCCGACCCGTCGATGCGCTTCCTGACCATAACTTAGCGAAGTAACAGCCTTCGGGGGAATTTCGACTTTCTTACCATCCTTCAGAGCCAGAGTGATCATGTCCGAAGTTATAGTCAGGTTGTTGTGCCAGTCCTTCGGATCAACCTTTGAATCAACCGAACCGCCGTTGTATCGGACTCTGTCGAAGGAATTTCCGTCGGCAAGTGTGGTTATAGCAACGGCCAAGAAAAGCACAACGAGCTTTTTGAGCATCGGCGCCTCCAGATTCAGTTTCGCGGAGAGCATAGCTCTAATTCGAGCATGAGACATTAAAATGTTGGTTAAGTCGCGCAATCGGTAAGGGGCTGTTAATTTTCCGACGAACCGCTGATTCTGCACCGTTTAACTCCGATTTTGGCCTACGAAAACGGCAAGTTGGGCCCCGGAATTGACCATTTCGCAGGATTCGAAGGCCAGATTTCGCTGCTGGCAGACGCGCTAGTGCCCCGAAGTCCAACTAGTCATTCGGCAGGGAACCGAATCATCTCGCGTCATCCAACTTCATGCCTCTGCTAACTCCCCTTGCTCATTGACGTTGACCTGGCCAACGGCGCGAAGCGGGACATTCAGCCGATACCGGGCGTGTCGTAGTTCTCCGTCCCTAATCAAGGCCTCCTTCGTGACGAGGTCCGATAGATCGCGTGTCGTAGTGGCAGGCGATGAGCCGGTAATCGCGGTGTACTTTCCCGCGCTTAGCCCGCCCTTGAAACCCTCCGGGCCCTCGCGGAACATTCGCATCAGCGCCTTTGTCTGTCTTTCATTCAACTCGCCTTTTAAGCGATCAAGCAACTTTGTCTTGTCGATAAGAAACTCGGCGAGCGCAATGGTGCGTCGCTGTGCCTCGATCGTAATTCCGGCAAACCATGCCACCCAGTTTGTGACCTCATTTTGTTTGTTCGCCGCTTCCAGCGCTTCGTAGTAGGCCTTTCGCCGAAGAAGAATAGTGGCCGCGAGCGTAATCAACGTCGGCTGCCCCAGGCTCTCTGCCAGAGATTTCTCGGCGATTGCGCGGCCGATTCTTCCGTTGCCGTCCTCGAAAGGATGAATGCTCTCAAAATAGAGGTGCGCAACGGCAGCTCGCGTCAGTGCTGAAAGCGGTTGCTGGCCGTCTTTTCGTGTTTGCCGGAACCACTCAAGAAAGCGATTCATTTCGGGAGCCACCCGTGAGGATGGCGGGGCTTCAAAATGCACGCGCGGCACGTCAATTTTGCCGGAAACAACCTGCATCGGTTCGGTGCCCGTTCGGAATCTGCCAACATCCTTCAAATCGCGCCTGCCGGAGACGATCATCCAGTGCCACCGAAATAGCATTTCTGGGGACAACGGTCTCGAAAACGAGCGGTATAAATCAACCATCATTTCCGCGATACCCTGTTCGGCAGGGCGCACGCGACGTTCGTCCACGGTCAATCCGAGTTGTTTGCGAATTGACGACTGAACGCTGGCACGGTCAAGAATCTCCCCCTCGATTTCTGAAGTCGTTACCGCCTCCGTGCTCATGGCGTCGACCGTCAGTTGTTTGCGATCTTCCTCCGGCAAGTGCTTAACAGTGCCGACGAGTACGCCACCACCCAGCAGAAACTGCTGCTCTACTTTTTCGAGGCGAGCCTTATTCCAAATGAAATTTGGCCAGTCCGGTTTTTGCCAGTTCCAAGTCATGAGCTATAGGCGGCCTTTCTATCGCTCATATTATGGCATATTGTGAGGTATAGACCTGATTTGATTAGCTCATGCTCCTTGCGCAAGCAGTTAGCACCCAAGAGTCAAAGAAATCCAGTTCCACCATCCCTTCCTGGCTAAACCCTGCGCCTGATCCGTCCGCTCCTTCCGTCAAGGGCTTCCGCTTCGCTCCAGTGAACGCCGCACCCCGGCGCCCTTGACGGCGCGGACGGACAGGCGCCTTCTCCCGCCATGAAGGGATTTGCTTTTCATGCACCGCTCCGCGTTGCGTGAAGGGCAAAAAACCAAACCTTCGTAGGAGAACAAATCCATGCAAGAAACGAACAGAGCAGCTTTGTTTCCGCTCGGCCAGATTGTCGCCACACCCGGCGCATTGGCTGCGCTGGCAAAGGACGGACAAACCCCACTGGACTTCCTCACGCGGCACGTGTGCGGCGATTGGGGAGAACTCGACGCGTACGACCAGAAGGAAAACGAACTCGGCTTGAAGCGCGGTTTCCGGCTCCTCAGTAGCTACCGCACTTCTTCGGGTGACACCAAGGTATGGGTGATTACCGAAGCCGACCGCAGCGTTACGACTGTGCTTTTGCCCGAAGAGTATTGACTCAAGAAAAGAGAAAGGGAGAAAACGAAAATGAATTCCGCAATTGCAGTAAACGCAAGTAACGCTGTCCCTTTTGTGCCGTCCTCAGTTCAGGACATTCCCCTCAACCGCATTCAAGAATCGAAAACCAATCCAAGACGCACGTTTGATGAAGCGAAGCTCGCGGAACTTGCGGGCAACATTCGCCAGCATGGCGTCCTGCAGCCCGTTCTTGTCCGTCCCTTGCTGGACGGCAAGGACGGTTTCTTTGAACTTGTTGCCGGGGCGCGGCGCTACCGTGCTTCACAACTTGCCAAGCGGGAGACCATTCCCGCTAGCGTCCGCGAACTCACCGACACCGAATGCCTCGAACTGCAACTGATCGAGAACCTGCAGCGCGCCGATGTGCACGAACTCGACGAGGCGCGCGGTTATGCCGCGCTCATGCAATTGCAGCCGGACACCTACACGGTCGAAACCCTCGCCGAGAAAATCGGGCGTTCGGAGAAATATGTGTACGCCCGTCTGCGCCTTACCCATCTCGCCGATGAAGTCCAACAGGCCTTCTACGTCGGAAAGCTAACAGTCGCACACGCCTTCGAAATCGCACGACTCCAGCCCGAAGACCAGCGGCGTGCCCTGGCCGAGTGCTTCCCGACATACCGAACGACGGCGGCAGTCTTGCAAGACAAGAAAGCCGAAGCCGTCACCGTGCGCTCGCTTCGGGAGTGGATTGAACGCGAAATCCATCTCGACATTTCGCATGCGCCCTTCGACGCACAAGACGAACAGCTACTGCCTGCGGCGGGAAGTTGTGCCGCGTGCCCCAAGCGCACCGGGAACAATCCGCTTCTCTTTCCCGAAGTGCGGCAGAAATCCATTTGCACCGATCGCGCCTGCTATCGCGCGAAAGTCGAAGCCCTTGTACAGATTCGGATGAAACCACTCGAAGCCAAAGGCGAAAAGCCCCTGCGTGTCTCACACGCTCCCGCGTGGCAAACCAAGAAGCCGCAGCCTGACGTTCTTTATGAAGGGCAATACCGGCGCATCGCCAAAAAAGGAGAGTGCCCGCAGACGAAGGCTGCCGTCGTGGTAGACGGGACGGAAGCGGGAACCCTCCTCCATGTGTGCCGCGACGAAAAGTGTCCCGTACACGCTCGCGAGACGCGCTATCAACCGACGCCGCAGGAACGCGCAGCACGCGCGAAAGAACTTCTCGCGGAGCGCATCGAAAAACAAACCCGCATCCGCATTCTCAACCTTATCCGCCAGAAGCTGCCGGCGACCCTTGCCCGTCCAGACCTCGAAATGGCCGCGCTCGATTACTTCCGACGGCTCGCCATGACAATCACCGTCGGCTCTGCCGCGTGTATGCGTGGGAGGAGAAGAAATCCAAAGCGGCTTGGGGCGGCACGACCGTCGATTACGAGGCCATCGCCGGGAAAGTTGTTTGCGAAATGGACGTTCACGTCCTCCAGCGCTTTCTCATCGTGTGCGCTCTCGTTTCCGACCTCTATTGTCCCGGATTCAATTCGCACCAATCGCTTGCGAAGGATTCCAACCTTGCGCGTACTGCCGCACGATACAAAATCGATGCGAGAAAAATCGCTGCCCACGTTCGAGCGGAACTCGCGAAGAACGTAGCGAAGAAGGGCGAGGCCGAACGGAAAACCAAGACGCCAGCCAAAGCAAACTAGCTCCGTACACACGGGCCGTGCTTTCGGGCGCGGCCCTTTTTCTTTCCCTATGCTTACGCCGAGGTGCGGCGGCCGCGGCCCGTGGCCATTTTCTGTGCCATGACCATGATGAGTTTGCGGTCCGGCTCGGCCGCTTTGCTCAGGCACCTCCTCAACTTGTGAAAATAGGTCGCGTGCTTGCCGCTACTTCCCCATACGGTGTCGTCCGCCGTCTTTCGCTTCAAAAGGTCGGGCAGCTTGGGCGGTTCTTCGCCGTCGTAAAAGAGCTGGTACAGCGGAATTTCCAGCGCTCGCGCCAATTTCTCCAGCGTCTCGATAGCGGGAACCGTATGGCCGTTTTCGACTCGCGAAATGTAACAGCGCAACAGTCCCGTCCGCTTCTCGATGTCTCCCTGCGACAGCTTTTTGCTCTCCCGCAGCTCACGCAAACGATCTCCAATCAGCATGATTGCCTCTTTTCTAGGATTGCGAAGTACCGGGGACGGACGAATAGAATATTCGTCCCCGCCCGTTTTTCCAAACGAAACCGGATTAGATTTCCCTAATCCGATGTCGAAAGCATCCTTAATTATTCGGCTTCCACAAGCCGCATCGTAACGCCAATGACGCGCCCCACAATGTCCGCCTCCCGCGGATACGCGAAGCGGCGCACCTGGCATTTCGATTTCGGATGGGGAACCGCGTTCAGATAGCCGTCGAGCATCTCGCACCAACTGCAAATAAAGTCGCCGCGCAGCTCAACGAAATAGATCGGCCTGTGGTCCTCATCCTCCCATTTGGCCGGCACAACCTTACGCTGATTCTGGTCGATCTGTACGATCGAACCGGGGCGGATTATGGGGAACATCGTTCGGTCCGAAAGGCCCACGAATCCGTAAACGCCGTTCCGCAGGTCCAAGTGCTGGAGCAGACGAATCGGCACCTCGCCCCAAATCTTGCCTAGTTTCGCGAGAAGATTCGTGCGGTCGAGCTTGAACTGCCTGTCCGATTTCATCGGCACCACGAGCGTATCGTCCGTGTCCGACACCCGCGTGTCCAATTGCGTCTTCGACGGCGCGAACATCGCCTGATCGCGACCGAAGTCGCCAAGGTTGCAGCCGAAGGCGGAAAAGATGCTGGACCAATGGACATTGTAAATCGCCCCGAGCGTGTACTGCTTACAAGCGCTCGGCGTGTACGTTCCGTTTTCAATGTTGTTGAGCCAGCCGCGCGAAATGAAATAGTCCGGATTTTGTTTCTTCTCAGCCAGTTGCCGGCTGCGCTCTTCGACTTGCCGCAGGCTCAGCCCGAGGCGCTCCCGTATCCGCTTCAGGCGAATACCTACCCTTTCGGATTGCGCGCTTGGTTCCATGAGCCCGGGCTGATTTTGTTACATCGTTACTGTACATCTCGGAACGTGTACATAAGCTAGCACAGGCAGTCAAGAACTTCGCAAGAAGGCGCTCCTTGTCTGGAATTCCGGACAGGCTGCGCTGTCTTGAAATACAGCCAGCACGAACTTTCCCCACACGGAACTCCATCGAAGCGGTGGACTACCGGCACCATGCTCCTCCCTTCCGTCCGGCCCAGGCCATCACTCGCGGACCGCGTTCGCAGGATTCTTTCAAGCCGCGGCCTTTCGCTTGCCGACTTATCGCGGGCGTCCCGTGGAAACCGTCTCGGGCACATTCCCCACAGTTTCTACAGTTCGCTCCGGAAACGCTCTTTTAGTCCGAGTCTGTATCATCTGCATTCCCTGAGTACGCTTTCTGGCTATCGACTGATGGATTGGCTCGCCATGTTTGGAATCTCGCTGGACGACGTGTCGCGCTTCCAGGTGGTCTTCCCATCGCTCCGGACCGTCGAACTCGACTCACGGGTCTATCGTCCGGACGCCTTGACTCCATGGCTTTATGACCTCATGGACCCCGACCTCTCGATGCCACTCGTTCCCCTGAGCCAGTGGGTCGCGATTGGTTCGCGCCGCCGGATTGATTCTGTCTCCCGCAGCGCCAAGAAGACGTTCCGCTACGTGAAGATAGGTTCCCACGATGCGCTCGCCTTTCCCGACTTGCTGCCAGGGAGCATTGTGCGAGTGCGCGAAGATGTCTCCGCTCTCAGGCGCGCTCCAATTGGAAAGACCCCCGGCCGAACGATGTTTTTAGTCCAGCACGGCAGGGGGATTACGTGCTCGCGCCTTCTTCGATCCGAGTCCGACAGGATCGTCCTGTGTTCGAGACATCTACCCTATGCGCCGGTCGAACTTACGGTGGGCATCGACGGGGTCGTCTTGGG
>Ga0137410_10002470_pt1 | contig 12568 bp, 6 predicted proteins | sample CZODoug1_16funga_FD_108878 | JGI IMG/M metagenome (GOLD analysis project Ga0137410, IMG submission 108878) | Vadose zone soil fungal communities from Angelo Coast Range Reserve, California, USA - CZODoug1_16fungal (Illumina Assembly) | ecosystem: Environmental > Terrestrial > Soil > Vadose zone... | reverse complement strand
CTTCTGCTGTACGACGGCTCGCCAGAGACCGAAGCCCCCTCGCAACTTTGACTCTAGATTTAGGTTGCTTGACCACTGGTGTTGCCTTCGACCTCACTTGCGCCTGCTTCGGTTTCGCGAGTTTCTTTGCCTTCGTAGCTTTCTTCTTGGTCTTCATGTTAGCGTCCCTCCCAGGACTGGCGCTAACCATAAGTTGAAGTCTTTTATAAGTAAACCACTCAGAAGTGCTATTTTGGCGTACTTCGGTTCACCGTGGAATTTCTCACCTGTAATTTCACCTGTAAGAAGTCCGGCTTACACGTATTTAGGCGTGCTTGGGCGGTCCCCAACGCCTCTCAAGTGGTTGGAAGTACCTAATCACGCCACCTTGACACGGTAGAGGTCTGGGGTTCGAGTCCCCACGGGCCTACCATATTTTAAATAACTTCCGGCGACGGGACCTTCACTACTTCCTGTTTTGTGTCGCGGTTTGTGTCGTAACCTGCGGCTTCGCCCACCTCGCGTCTGCTACCGATCGGTTTCGCCGAGAGTGCCGACACAGCTTGCCGACGCGCTTCAGTCCGCACATGTGGCAACCAAAATTTGGGCGGTGCCGCTATTCGATCGAGCAATGCGAGGCAATCGTAGCAGGCATGCCGAACCATCCCCAATTAGATTGTGCGATGACTGGGATCGTCGAGACCTGCAATCAGCACGATTTCCACGAGCAATGATCTGCCCAGCGCAATCCTGCCCGCATTAGTCCTACTGGCCAATCAGTCGCTGGCCGTCGGGCAGTATGCGCGCAGTACCGAGCATGCTTTGACCCTTGCACCAAAACTGTTCTCCATGCCAGTAGTAATAGAACTAGTCTCCCTTTTATCCTTCACGCGGAGTTCGGGCCGGATAGAGCAGCCATTTCCGCGGGCTCCCCACCCCCCGCCCCAGCTAACGAGCTGACGCAAGCCCAGAGGATAAAATAAAAGTGAAAGCGACCGTAAAGGGATGGGTGTGCGCGGTAAGTGCTGTGATTCTGATCTCTTCTGCAGCGCTCCTAAGCGGCTGCGCAGGTTTGACTAGTAGCGCCAACAGCTCAGGCAATCCGCCGTCGACTCTGGTCATCACGAACGTGCAAACCGGGTCGGTCACAACCGCTGGCTCGCAGATCAGTTGGACAACAAACGCCCCCGCCAACTCCTCGGTCGATTATGGAACCACCCCTTCCTATGGAACCAGTACACCGGTCAATTCCGCGATGGCCACGAATCATCAGTTGGCTCTCACGAATTTGACAAGCGGAACGCTCTACCATTTCCGTGTGCGATCGACCGACACGAATAACAACAGTGCGGTTAGTGGTGACATGACGTTTGCAACGGCGGGAAGTACGACAGCTCCGACGATCACGACACCGCCGGCAAATCAGACGGTGACGGCGGGGCAGACGGCGACGTTCACGGTGGTGGCCGGAGGGACGGCGCCGCTGAGTTACCAATGGCAGAAGAACGGGGCCAACATTGCCGGAGCAACTTCTGCGAGCTACACGACGGCGGCAACGACGGCTGCGGATAGCGGATCGACGTTCCGGGTGGTGGTGAGCAATACAGCAGGGACGGTAACAAGCGCGGCAGCGACGCTGACGGTAAACACGACGGACACGACGCCGCCGTCTGTTCCGACTGGGCTGGGCGCAACAGCGGTTTCCTCGTCGGAGATAAACCTGTCATGGACGGCTTCCACCGACAACGTGGGCGTCGCGGGGTATAACGTATACCGCGGGGGAACCCAGATCGCGACGAGCGGCTCGACTTCTTACTTCGACAGCGGTCTGACGGCATCTTCTAGTTATTCCTATACGGTTGCGGCATTCGACGCGGCTGGAAATACTTCAGCACAGTCTTCCAGCGCCAGCGCAACTACGCAGGCCTCCACTGGCGGTGGTGGCGTGTTGTATCCCAACGTGGGCTGGACGCAACTTCCAAACACTGCCATCGAGAGCTTTGCGCCGAATTACATGGTGTATCCGGTAACGGGGAATGCGTGTGGCGGCGGTCCTTCGAGGTGTGTGGTTTCCGATTGGTCCTCAGCGTGGAACGACACAAAGCGCAGCCGAATGGTGATGTGGGGCGGTGGACATCAAGACTATCACGGCAATGAAGTGTACACCCTCGATATCAGGACAGGCGTCATGGCTCGCGCCACGAACCCGAGCTACCCTTACGGCAACAGCAGCGAGCTAAACTCGGACGGAACGCCCAACATTCGGCACACCTACGACACAATGGCGTACGTCGGTGGGAGTCATGATTATTATTTCCAGTATAGCGGAGCGCTCGGCGGCAACGGCTTTGCCGGAACAAATTTCATCACGCTCCAGCCGAACCTGACGAGTTGGACCTCTACTGCACCGACGCAGGGCACAAACGGCTACCCAAGCGGTTATCAGGGTCTCTCTGCAGACTATGACCCAATTACTGACCGCGTGTACATGGTCGACGTGGGCAGCTTCGGCTACTACGACCCGAACAAGGGGTCGCAAGCAAACTCTTTCACATACCTGAGCACAATGACCGTTGTGGACTACAAACAAAACTGCGCGGTGGACCGCGACAACCGCTTGTTCGTCTGTATCGGAGACAACCAGTACTGGAAGTGGGACCTCACGCAGGCTAACCCCGCGCAGCAAGTGTTTACACCAACTGGCTGCGGGACGGGCCTTTCATCTCCTTTCCCCTACATGGCCTATTATCCCTACCGCCACCAGTTTGCCATACTCGGGTCAAGCACATCGACAGTCTACCTGCTGAATGCCGTGACGAACACATGCACGGCAGCCACGATGAACGGTGGCCCGGCCATTGACAACTCCATAGCCGACGGGCTGAAGCTGTTCGGGTACTATCCTGCGGTTGGAGTTTTTGCGCTGGTCTCAAATGTCCCCAACACGAACGCTTACATCCTACGTCTCGATGCTGGCGCAGGAAACGGGGTTGGCGGCGGCTCGGCATCGGGTCTGGAGTATTCCTTCGCTCTACGCGCTGCCGCAGCTGGGAATCTTGGCGCGCAGAACTTCGACACGAATAATTTTCTCAACAGCAGCGGGGCATTGAACAATCTCGGGAACTGCGACAACTCGCTCCAGGGCGGTGGTCCCCGTGAGTGCTTTTATGACACCTCAATCAGCAACTCAGGGGCGGGCTCGCTGAGACTGGATTGCCCGGGTTTGACGGATGCGGATTGCAGCGGAGACTGGAATTTCTGGCTCGACCCAGCCAATCACACAAACTTCGCAGGCAACAGTGAGTGGTACGTCCAGTTCCACGTTCGTGGAAACTCCCAACTATTCACCACGGACTGGTTCAGCGTGGTCAGTTCGGCACCGAAGCATTTCATCATGCATCAAGGTTCCCCGTCGTTCGTCACCTGTGGACAGGTTGAGATTACAGAGGTCCAAAACGGTGGGGGTGGAGCACAACCCTTCCCATCGGGATATACGCAATGTGGGGCTAAGGGCTTTCAGGATGAGTCCACAGTCCTACCGCAAGGCCAGTGCTCATCCTCCAACCCATGCGTGGAACAGGGGCCCACGCCGACAACCGGTTACTGGGCACTTTATCCAGCCTATCAGAGAGCCTTCCGCTACAGCGACCACCCGAATGAGTGGCTGGTAGAATACTGGCATATCAAGTTTGGGACCCCGGGCGGTGCAGACAGCCAAGTGGACGCCTACATCGCCCCAGTCGGCCAGCCGCTTGTCCAGTTTGTAAGGATGAGAAACTTCACCTTTAACGTCGATCCCGGCTGTCCCGGTTCAGCGGGAAGCGGATCCGCTTGCAGCTACAACATGATTACCTTCCTGCTCTATATGACCGGGAAGAACGCCTCGGCACCCCACCCGACAGCCTCGATGTGGATAGACGAGTTAATTACGTCCACGCAGAAGATTCCGGCCCCGTACGGGCCGACACCGTAAGGTCAGCGAATCGGCGCACGGGGGCCATTTCTGGCTCCCGGTAGACCGCATTCCCTTTCGCGCCGTATACGAACCCTACAAAATGACCGAAAAGGATGCCGGGATATTCTGCGCTGAAAGAGCTAGGCAGAAACACCAGCGCGCATCATTCTGCGGCGCATTGCTAAGGACCGAAGGTATGTGCGCCAGTAGTAGGACGGCCGCCAAACGTTTCGCGCCACTTCCAAACTCTTGCCCTTCCGAAGTACCAAGAGGCAATCGTCATAACCAGAGATATTGTGGCGCCGGAAGTGCTTGTGCAGGTCGGGTTCGTCCGTATAGCTTCTAAAAAGCAGATACTCGTCTATCCGAAATGGCTGGTGTTCAAGCACCTGCCGGACTTCGGGAAGAAGCACCGGGCGAGTGTCGACGACTGGATCGCTCGTGTAGATGATGGCTATGCCGTCGTCGGTCAAGTATTGCGGAAGTTCTCGGATCAGGCGCAGAGTAAATTCAATTCCCAAATCGCCGCCGCGCAGTGGCAAATCGCAAACGCCCGATTTTTCGGGCATAGGGCGGTACGGAGTGTTAGCGGTGATGCAATCGAAGCTGCCCTCCAAGTTTGCAAATAGATTGCTTTGGACTGCTCTTACATTCGTGATGTTGTTGAGCAAAGCGTTGGCACGTGCAAATGAGACGGCTCGCAGATTGATGTCGACGCACAAAGCTTCGTCTGATTGGCGCGAGAGAAAAAGGCCCTGGACGCCGCTACCGGTGCAGAGATCAAGGCTTCGTTTGAAGCGTTTTTCAGGAAAAAGCCCGCCAATGAACCTCGGCATGATGAACGAATCGGTACCGAAAAATACGAAATCCGGTCGGCCGCGATCGAAATCGAAGAGAAAGGTCTGGCCAAGAAACGAAAAGCACCCTGCTGTTGCGCAAACATGGTCGTCATCGACCCGCAAGAGTCCGCTGTTCGCAAGCTCTTGCAGAACTTCAGGATGGGCGATCCGGAGGAGAGCCGACTCGGGTACGGCTTTGTGCAGCCAAAAAAGATCGTAAAGGAGAGCGGGAGCCGGCCCCTTGGCCTTGGTCAGTCGGGAGCGATAGCGCTCATGGAACCGAGAACGATCCCAGCAGCTGATCCCGCCTCGCAAAAAGCTTAGCCAAACGGCGAGCTCACCGGCGCCGTGGGAAGAACCTGGCATAGGCAGCCTCATGCCTTCGCTATAGTTTCCGCTCTGCAACAGAGCGCGCAAGGCCGCCGCAGATGTCGCCAAAAAGATTGACGCGTCAAGCCTCTCACTACGCATCGCCTCAGATAGCATGGCAAAGTCCCAAGGGCAATCTATCAAGCATGTGACGAATGCGCATCAAGAAATTATAAACCAGAGTCGTTGAACTTGCGCCTAACCGGACCAACGCGAAGCGCGATTGAATGACTCTTACTCCTTTTTCATTGCTTCCTTGTAGCTCGCATGTAACATAATTCTGGCGAAAACGGGTTCTTTGCTAGAAACTGGCAGAATTATGAGAGAACCTGACGCGAAGAACCACAAAGCGGAGAATGGTGCCGTCTTGGGAGGGCAGAGAATCACATCAAGATATCTAGATGGGCGACGGATTTGCATGAGTTGTATGCTGACGATTGTCTTTTCCTTTGTCCTCAGAATTTTATTGATTCTGTGGACAGAGCAATACCGGACGCTGGCAGCTGTTGCGAAGGACGCTGCGGGAAGCAGCGCGACGAGCCCAGGGGTGACTGTGACGGTAAGCGCTAGCGCAACAGCGCTGGTCTCTTCAGGCGGTAGTGGCATGCTGTATCCGAACGTGGGATGGACAGCGCTGCCCAATACGGCGATTCAGAATTATTGTCCAGACTACTCTGTGTACTCTGTGCGAGGGGGGTCCGACTGCGGCGCTGTCGTTTTCGACTGGTCGAGCGCGTGGAATGATACGAAGCGGAATCGTATGGTGTTGTGGGGCGGCGGCCACGGGGACTATCACGGAAATGAGATATACACGCTGGACATAAGGACCGGCAAGATGGCGCGTGCGACCAACCCGAGCGTGCCCTGGGCGAACTGCTCGCCCACGAACGCCGATGGAACACCTAGCATCCGTCATACCTACGACACAATGGTTTACGTCGGGGGAACGCACGATTACTACTATCAGTGGGGCGGTGCGATGAACGGTTGTGGGTTTACGGATGATCATACCTATACCTTGCAACCGGATCTCAAGACGTGGAGCATCACGGCAAACCACGAGGCAGGCACGGGATTCCCAGTTGGGCAGTTAGGCGTGGGCGCCGACTACGATTCGATCACCGACCGGATCTATATGATAGATATCGGATCGTTTGGCTATTTCGATGCAAAGACGAACGAGTACCGCTCGCTGAGTACGATGACGCAGGTGGATTATCACCAGACTTGCGGGGTAGACCACGACAACCGGCTGTTCGTTTGTGTGGGTGCCAACAAATATTACAAATGGGACCTCAAGCGCGCCAATCCAGTACAGCAGGTGGGCACGTTGAGCGGCTGTGGGGCGGCGTTTACGAGCGCCAGTCCGTACATGGCGTACTATCGATACCGCCGTCAATTTGCCCTGTGGGCGGGTGGGAACGGTGTGTTCCTGCTAGATGCCAAGGCAAATTCCTGCACGACCGTGAATTTTGCGGGCGGCCCTACACAGATCAACGCCTGTTGCGGGCTTGATTCGAAGCTCTTTGGCTACTATCCGGATCTGGGAGTATTCGCCTTGGTCACCAACATTCCGTCTCAGAATGCTTACATTCTACGCCTCGATGCTGGAGCGGGGGGGTGCGTTCCGGCATCGAGTGCAACTTTAGAAATCGCGCCGATGCATCGGGTAGCATCAATTTGTAAGGGCTCGACGACCTGACTTAGCGAGAGTGGTTGCTTCCCGGAAGAGGCAAGAAATTATTCTGAAACCTTCCGCGGAGAACCACAATGCGCGGAATGGAGCGGTATTGGCAGCGCCGAAAATCATAGGGGCAGCCCGAAATCTAGACGGTCAAGCACTTTGGATGAGTTGTGCACTGATTTTTGTCTTTTCCTTTGTCCTTAGAACTTCATTAGTTCTGTGGACAGGGCAATATCGCACGATGGAGATACCTGAACCGGCGTCGGTGGCTCAGTCCATTGTTCAACAAAACGTCTTCGGTAATCCATATAGGGTGTCTACTGGCCCGACTGCTCACACAGCACCTTTCGTACCGTATCTTCTGAGCGTCGTGTACAGACTCTTCGGCATTGGGCCAAGGGCGCAGCTTGTTCAAGCGCTTCTCAGCACGGCTGCCTGTTCCTTTCAGTATGCCCTGCTGCCAGTGTTGGCAACCTGCGTCGGATGGCCGGCCAGAGTTGGAACTTTGGCCGGCCTCTTTGGCGCGTTGTTCCCATTTCGTTTTTGGCTAGAGACCAAGGGCACTTTTGAGCACACGTACGCTGCTTTGGCGCTGCTGTTGATCGCCATGATGACAGCGACGGTCTGGCGTTCGAAGCGTTTCAGTTTGTGGTCTGCAATATGGCGAGGCGTGGTGTGGGCTGTCGCATTCCACATCTCCGCGTCCTTGCTATCTGTTTGCGCGCTCCTGTTCATCGTAGAAATGGCGAAAATTCGCACTGAGAAATTTTCTCGGCGGGTAATGTATTTGGCCACTGCGGCTGGAGCATCACTATTGTTGTTGGTGCCTTGGACGGCCAGGAATTACATTCGCTTCGGCAAACTGTTTTACATGCGAGACAATCTCGGATTGGAACTAGCAGTGAGCAACAGGGATGACGCCAGCCCGCTGATCGATCAGAACATGCGCTCTCCCCTGTACCGACATCCGAATGGCTCGACGGTGGAGGCCCTCAAAGTGCGGCAGGAGGGCGAAATTGCTTACAATCAAGAGAGGATGCGCGAAGCGCGAAGGTGGGTGCAGACGCATCCAGTTTCATTCATAAGGTTAACGTTGAAGCGCATTTGGTACTTTTGGTTTCCGCCGATGCAAAGAACTTGGCAGACGGCGATCTATGGATTGCTCACCATTTTGGGTTTTTGTGGTGCCTGGATAGCCATTCGCAGGGACCAGATGGCCATCTGGCTAATTCTTCCGCTATGGGTAGCTTATCCCCTGATATATTATTTAATTGAGACCTCCGTGCGGTACCGATACCCTATCGACTGGAGTGTTCTGGTTTTGGCCTCTTACGCTGTGACTTTTTGGTGGATGCAGGAGAAGTGGCCTGAACAGGAGCAGTTGCCAGCAAGCTGACAGTCCATATGGGAATGCTACGACGATTTAGCAATGCCGTTCTAGTTTTGGTTCTAATTACAATTGTTGGCTACGGGATCGTTCGCACGAACAGGCACGCCAGCGCCACCGGCGGGTCACGAGCAGCTGAGAACATCACAAGAAATGTGAACGAATCATCGCGGAACGAGCGCGACCCGGCCCTGCTGAATTTTCAGGCGCGCTGCCAGAGTCCCGGGGTTCTGAAGTGTGTAGACTTCGACGATGACAGCTGGTTTCAGCAGGGCGTCTATCTATACCCCGCTTGGGATGGAGTGTACCGAGGTACGAAAGACACAAGCATTAAGTACAGCGGAACGTCGTCGTTGCGATTTGAATTTCCGGGCCGGACACCTGCGAACGGCTCCGGTGCCTGGTCGATACGCTTCGGGAAGGGCTTTGCTGAGAACTCCAGCTTCTACGTCCAGTACCGGATGCGCCTGAACGACGTAATGGCCAAGACGGACTGGGATAAATTGGTGAGCAGCAGTTGGAAGCAATCTATTTTTCACAGCGTTGGGGCCACTTGCGCGAATATCGAGATCACGACGGGCCGGTACGGATGGAACGGAGTTAACGGTTTTCCAGTAATATATACCGAATGTGGTGGTAGTGGCATGGTGACAAACAAGGGGATTCCGCCCTACAAAATTCAACAGGGCGACTACAATTGCTGGTATTCACAATTCAATCCGTCGAACTGTTTCTTCTATCCAGCCAACGAATGGTTGGTTTTCAGTTATAGGATAACCATCGGGAACTGGGGGAAGCCCAACAGTACCATCCAAGCGTGGGTGGCCCGGGATGGGGAGAAGCTGAGAAAATGGATTGATCTGGCGAATTTTGTCTTGAACAAAGACAGTGACTCCTCATCATACAACTCGGTCACCCTGCTTCCTTATATGGCACAGAAAAACATGAAAGTAGATCACCCAACTGCATACATGTGGTTCGACGAACTAATTATCTCGACCGAAGCAATCCCTGATCCTGCGGGGGAACCGCATAAGCGATAACACTCTGGAACCATAGGGGGAGCTATGCCCAGTACTTATGAACGTCGATTGGCGTTGCTCAACCGAGAATTTTGCCGCGTCAGTCATTGGGCCGGGCGTGTTCGTTGCAAGGCGCGGCAGCAAGGGCCGCAATGATTGCGAAAAGAGCGATTAAAGGAACATGATATTTGCCCCCACTTTCAAAGACGCTATGGATCGAATACAGGTATAGAACTGCGAGCATCACCATCGAGACTTCAGGCTTTGAGGAAAGTTCCCCCTTGGCGTGGATAGCGAAGGCCGCGAACATGATCATCCAAATACACAGCCAGTAAAGATTAGATATTCCTTTCCAGATGGCGTACCGCATTCCGCCAATTCCGAGCCCACGCTTAAGCGTTTCGTACGCACCGGTCGAGTCGTCTCCAAGGAACAGGACTTGCTTCCGCACAGCCAGCAAGAGGAAACGGTCGGGATTATTGCGGATCCAATCGATACCGAGCTGGTAGCCGAGCCTAGACCGATTGACTTCATCGAGATCTACAAACTTCCGAATCGGCGCTTCCGCGTATGCTCCCGTCGCCTGATCATTATTCGCCCGATAGAAGACATCACCCCCGTTGGTGGACACTGGAATCCAAGCACCCAAAACTTGGTGGTTCCGCAACATCCAGGGCAGGATTACAAGGAACATGGCCAAGGCTACACATGCGATGCGAGCTAGCGACCAGAGCATTCTCTCCTTGCGAAGCCAGTCATATCCGATTAAGACGCCCGGCAGCAATAGAAGGGACGGTTGAGTCAGTCCTGTAAACCCGAGGAGCGCACCAGTCAAAAGTGCCCAGGCAATGCGAGCGTTCGGGCGAGTCCCCTCAGCTGAGTTAACGTAGGCCAGGAAAGAAAGCGGAAGCAGACATACTACAAGAAGCTCCTTGCTGGCGAGACTGCCACACATGAAATAGGTTGGCCAGAGAACGAGCACGAGCGTCGCCAGCCTCCCAACGGGTGCGCCGCCTATACGCACGGCCAGTCGTTGGACGACCGTGAGCGTGATCAGAAAGATTACGATATTGGCGAACTCTGGAACCCAGCCGTGGACTCCAAACAGCCGGAGAAAAAGACTGAGAAAAAACGGATAACCCGGGGGCCAAAAGGCCAAGTCTGAACCGGAAGACCCATATTGCTGACTCACCGCAAGGCCCCTTGCCAGATTGAAATAAGTGCCGTAATCCGACCGTTGGGGCGCGGGATAAGCGATCATCCAGCCGAGACGCAGGAGAATCCCTACGATTGCGCAAATGCACAGCCACGAGAAATCGCCAAGCGCAGCAAGTCGCTCCCCCAAGCCGCGCAGTCTCAAGGCGATACTGCGCCTGAACCGCCACGCGAACAGAGTCGCCAGGATGGCGAACGCACAAGCGAGGACCCGCCCACCCTGACCCTGACCGGTAGCAAGTTCCCAGTTCACCTTGGGAATAGCGAACATAGCTTCGACTGCAACAATTGCGAAGACGTACCAGACCATTCTGTTCACGACCATAGCCGCGTCTCCTTGAGTATTCTCACGGGCCTAGCTCGGCGCCTTCGATTCATGTATCCGCACATGCCCACGACCATCAATTGCGGCCCACGAAGCTGCTGAGGGGCGTCCCCAATGCCCGTCCGTCTGGAGCGATCCTATCTAGGAAGGTCTGGCACCAGATCTCCAACGCAACCAATGCAAAGAGGTGGTCGGTGTGATCCCTGCGTTGCTCCTGATGATCGCGAATTAGGCGATCGATCACGGGCCACTGGAACAGCCCTCGTCGACGGACGCGATCTTCGGAAAGCATGTCGAGAACGAAAGCCTTAAGATCCTGCCGCAGCCAAGCACCGACCGGCGCTCCGAAGCCGCGCTTCTTCCGTGCCATCACCTCGCGAGGAAGCCAGGAAGAAACCGCTTTCTTCAGGAGATACTTCATCGTGAATCCCCGAACTTTCAGGGAAGAGGGCATGCGACTAGCCAACTCGATCAATTCAAAGTCCACGAGGGGCGCTCGGCACTCGACTGAAGCGGCCATACTCATGCGATCGGTGAGAGCGAGGAGATCGTCGGGCAGAGAAGTTTTCAAGTCCACGTACATAATCTGGTTCAGACTGTCGGAGCCGGGATGTTGCGCGAAGTATTTCGAAAGGGTTCCGGGAGAAACGCATTCGTTTGCTCGTGAGGCGCGGGCATCGGCTTGAATCAGCTCCCCCTGTACATCGGGCGAGAAAAGCGTCACATAGCTCATATAACGCGACGCAGGTTCTTCATCGGCCGTCCGGACGAAGGCCGCAGCGTAGCGCGCGTAATCTTTCCATGGCGCAGTTCGATCCTGAGGGATGCGGCTGAGCAACGAAGGCAGCCAGAGATTGCGGACGCGGTTTGGCAAAATCCCGTACCAACGCCGGATGGCGTCACCCAAGTAGCGGCGATAGCCGCCGAATAGTTCGTCGCCACCGACCCCCGACAAAATAACAGTGACACTCTCGCGGGCAAGCTTCGAGACGAGGTACGTGGTCAGGCAAGCTGAGTCGGCGATGGGCTCATCGAGGTGCCAAATCAGCTTGGGCAGAAGATCAATCACTTCGGGACGGACGATGATTTCGTGATGGTCGGTGCCGAAGTGTTGGGCGACAATTTTGGCGTACGGCAATTCGTTGTAATAATTGTGCTCACCGGTGTAGCCAATGGAGTACGTTTTCACTGGCCGCCCCGTGAGCTTGGACATCGCCGCGACGATGGTGCTGGAGTCGATTCCGCCGCTCAAGAAGGCCCCGAGAGGAACCTCGCTGACGAGTTGCATTTTCACGGTCTCGAGAAGTTTCGCGCGGATCTGCTCCATCCAATCCTCTTCCCGCTGCTCCATCGGTTGGCCGAGGGGCACCTCCCAATACTGATGGTCTTCGACGCTCCCCCGCTCCACAACCAGGTAATGACCTGGCAGCACTTTGTCGATTCCCTGTATTAGGCTGAGCGGAGCGGGCACGTAACCCAGTGTCAGGTACTCTTCTAGCGCGGTGAAATTCAGACGCCGGGGCACGTCGTCGAGTTGCAAAATGGACTTCATCTCGGAGGCAAAAACGAGGCGCCCAGGCTCGCGACGGACATAAAGAGGTTTCTCGCCGACGCGATCACGGCCGAGAACCAAACGTCCCCGCTTTGCGTCCCAAAGCGCGAGACCGAACATTCCCCGGAGGCGACTAAAGAGACCGAGACCCAGTTCTTCGTAGAGGTGAACGATGACTTCCGTATCGCTTCTCGTGCGGAACAGATGGCCCTTGCCCTCGAGCTCTCGGCGAAGCGACTGG
>Ga0137410_10002469_pt1 | contig 12572 bp, 16 predicted proteins | sample CZODoug1_16funga_FD_108878 | JGI IMG/M metagenome (GOLD analysis project Ga0137410, IMG submission 108878) | Vadose zone soil fungal communities from Angelo Coast Range Reserve, California, USA - CZODoug1_16fungal (Illumina Assembly) | ecosystem: Environmental > Terrestrial > Soil > Vadose zone... | reverse complement strand
GCGAAAACACTTCTGCCCACACCTTCGCGCGCTCGGCGTTCCAGTTGTTAAGGATCTGGTTCGCTTTCGAGAGCGCGAGGTCGGATTGCGGCGCAGGAACACTCTGCCCAGGCTGAAACACGTTCAGCTCCTGAAAGGCCTCGCGGATCGTGGTGAGTACGGGAACAATCATGGCCTTGAAGTATGACGGAGCGCCGCGCCGCAGCGCCAGCGCCCCGATTGCATCAGCCCTATCTCACGACGGAGCGATCGCAATACCTTCAGTCGCCGCCGATGCGCCAGACTGTCGAATAAAGCTGTTCGACAATGCGTTCGCATCGCCGTAGTCCGTGATCCCGACGAGCACCGTCGGGGTGTTGAACAGCAACATCCCGCCCGGTGAGGCCGTCGTGCAGCTCGCGAGCACGGTCATCGTCGTGGAGGTGGACTTCACCGCGTTGATGAATTGGCAGTCTTCGAAGGTCTGCCACCGGTCCATCGACGCATTCCCTGTCGCCACAATGCCGAGCACGCCTGCGTTATCGGTGAAGAACGGGAAGATGCAGCGGCGGAATACATTGCGTGCGGTGCCGGCCGCAAACTCCAGCGTCGCGTTCGACGTGCTTCGCGCGCGGGTATCGGCACCGATGGTGCAATCCTCGAAGACGTTCTCACCCGTGCTCGTGATCTTCAGCGAGCGCGAGCCTGCCGAATCGCCCGACACCGAGTCATCGTCCACGATGCCTTGAATGGAGCAGTTCTTGAAGAAGTTTCGCCCACCGCTGACCACCATCCCGATCTGATTGGCGATGCCGAGTGCGAAGCCCATGAACCACTGAATGTTCTGGAAGACGCATCCGTTGCCGCTCACGGTGAAGAACGGCGTGAAGGCGATGACCGCCGTCGTCGGCGCGATGCGCGCGCGCTGAGACACCATCACCGGCGCCGCCATACCGATCAGATGCGTGGCGTTCTTCGCCCAGGTGAAGCCGGCCGACAGCCGCGCCGTCGCCGTGGTCAAGCCATTGCCGACCAGCAGCACGACGTCATTGTTGCCGGTGACGCATAGCGCATAGGCGGCGGCGAGTGTCTGCACCGGCTTGTCGAAGCTGCCGTCGCCGCTGAAGTCCGATCCGTTCAACGGGTCCAGCACATAGATGTTGCCTGTCGTGAAGACGCCGGCCCCAAGGCCGTTGAGCGCGGTCTGAATCGCCTGCAGGGTCTGGCCGGTGAAGGCCCCGACGGTGGTGCCGGAATTGTTTCTCATCGCTTTTTGCCGCCTTTCGCGGGTCTGGAAGTGTCGGGCTCGGAATCTTCTGGCCGTGACTCCCCGTCCGCGATCGCGGGGTCGGGGTTGCGGTCGCTCGTCGGTTCGATCTCGGTCGGTGTGTCGATCACGCGTCGCACGCGCCACCCGTTGGCCAGCGCGGCGTCAATGTCCTCGTCCTCCACGCGCTTGACGAACGCCGTGTCATCGGATGGACCTGAATACAACAATCGCATGGCGGCTCCTTGAAAACGGGACGACCTGAAGGCCGTCCCTGATGGCTAGGTGCCGATGCACACGTAGTTGATAACCGTCGTCACGGTATTCGGCCCAGTCAGCGTAAATGAGGTGCCGCTGACATTGGTCACAGCCACGCCGTTGCCGGCAATGGTCGCATCCGCACCGACCGGCGTCGCCGCGCAGACATACGTGCTGCTCGACGTGAAGGCCGGCGTCATACCGGTCACCGTCGCCACCGAGGGCGAGGCCGAGGCCAACGCCACCGTGCCGCTCACGATTTTCACCGTGCCGCTGACATTGGTCGCCGAACACGCGGCCACCGTGCCACAGGTGGTGAAGAACGGCGACCGCACCCACGTCGAATTGGTGCACGCGAACTGCGCGCCCGTATTCACATTGATGTAGGGCAGAATCAGTTCCGCGGTCGCCGTGCAGGATCCGGACTTGTCCGAACTGCCGAAGAACTGCGGCGGCCCGATCTTGACCGGCGCCAACGTCGCGTGCGAACTGATAATGGTGCCGAACACGCCGCGAATCACCGTAAACCGAGGCGAGTTCGCGATGCTCGTCACTTGCATCAATTCCCGATCGACGTAGAGCAGCGTCGAGGTCGTCACGCCCGTGCCTGACGTCAGCACGACGGTCTGCGTCGGGATGCTTGAGCCGGGGTTGCTGATCGGCGTCGTAATGGCACCGTTCAGGGTCGTCGCGGTGAAGGCCTGCTGCGCGCCGACCGCGGGCACCAGCGCGCTGATGGTCAGCAAGAGGCCGAGAAGCACGAGAAATGAGCGCTTGATGGTCATGACTTTACTGTCACCCTATGCTAAACTTGCTGAATGAATGGACGGCCGCCAATCGACCTCACGGGACAACGCTTCGGACGATTGATAGCACTGAAACGGATTTCTCGACCGCCAGCTCGGGCGCAATGGACCTGTCAATGTGCCTGTGGCCGTGAGGTATTGATCATAGCCAGCAATCTGCTGCAAGGCATCACGCGGTCGTGTGGCTGTTTTCAGAAAGATGATGTCGCCGCGCGCAATCGCACGCACGGACTCACGGACTCTCCTGAATACAACTCGTGGCACAGTATGAAACAACGCTGCTTCGATCCGCATCACACCGCCTACGAAAACTACGGCGGACGAGGAATCACGGTGTGCGACCGCTGGCTGCATTCCTTCTCGGCGTTCTACACCGATATGGGTCCGCGACCAATGGACAGCACCCTGGATCGCATCGACAACGATCGCGGCTATGAACCGGACAATTGCCGATGGGCGATGCGTCTCGCACAACACAACAACGTTCGCAGAAATAGAGTTGTAAGTTTCAACGGCCAATCGATGACTGTCGCTCAATGGGAACGACAGCTTGGTTTTACACGCGATCGAATAGGGCAACGCATCCGTGATGGATGGTCGATCGAACGCGCGCTGACTGAACCGGTGAAGCTTCGCAACCACTAGTTCAGACCAAGAACACGAATACTGCAATGGTCGGCCCAGAGCCGTCCGAAGCCATAACACGAGTCGAAGCGGTTGATCCACTTGCGCGACACTGGGTCGAACATCCGGAGAAACGCGACGGCCACGCCCGTTTCCGGGTCCTGTGCCTGTGAGACGATTTGCGCGCTCTCAGCTTTTGGATTCTGGAGCTTGACGCCGACGAGGGCGAACGCATCCTTCGTGATGGCGAGGCCGTTGACGCCGATCTTGGTGCCGGCATTGACGCCGACCGTGCCGTAATACTGCGTCAGGTCCGCGCCCGCGACCGGATAGGCGCTGACGTTCTGATACGGCGAGCCGGGCCCCACGATGCCGGGATAGAAGTTCACCGTCACCGTGCCGCCCGTGGCCGTGATGCTGTCGGTCACGACGAAGTTCTTCAGGTTCCCCGTGGATCGCAGCGTCATGGGATTGACGTCATACACGTCCGCGATGACATACGGCGTGCCCTGCGTGAACGTGTCGCCGCTCGTCACGGTCAGCAGCATCGACGAGGCATCGGCCGTGAGCGTCGTGTTGACTTCGACCGTGCCCTGCCACAGGTCCGACGTCGTCTGATACAGCGACATCGACTGATACGACTGGCCGAAGCCGGTCACCTCGCCGATGTAGCCTTTCTTGAACATCGCCGCGATCTCGTCGGTCGGGTTGAAATAGCTCACGGCCGACTTGCGCAGCGACCGCGCCATCCCCGGCGACAGCAGCATCGTCTTGTCTTCGGAATTGCCCGCCAGCACGGTCAGCCGCTCGTCGGCCGCGCCGTAGATGGCATCGAAGTCCGTCGGGGACGTGCCGAGGATGCCGACCGCATTCGGCGTGTTCAGCATGGCGAAGTTCGCCGCACGCGAGTCGATCTCCTGTCGTTGCTTCTTCATCGCCGGGATGAGCACCTTCTTGCGGATGCGCTCTTCCGTGCGCGGCATGGTCAGCGCACCTTCGACGGTGTCCCACTCGAAGTCGATGCCGTGGATCTGATCGCACGAGACATCGGTGTGCCGATCCACAATGGACTGCGGCGTATACTGCAGGCCGTTGCGGATGAGGAAGTTGTCGGGCAGCGGGACGCGGAACGTCTTGCCGACTGGGAATTCCATGTCGAGCTGGTCGTCATAGTCGCTGTTGAAGCACGGTGCGACTTCGAGCGCATTCGTGAGCAACCGGAGAGCTTCCATCGACAGCCAGTCAGTCACTTCGATGAGATTGGGTTGTGTCGCCACTTAGTGTCCTCGTCGGGAAGCACGCGCCGCCAGCGCTTCGCGGTTTTTCTCGCGAATGTAGCTGCCGGCATCACCCTTCTTAATCGCACGTTGAACGGGACTCGCGGGATCGCCCGCGCGCACCCCGATCGACGGGCCAGGGTCGGGCGCCGTGCTTAAGGTTTTGACCGCACGCGCCGCCAAGGCCGTCTCTTCCAGCTTCGCGAGCTCGCGGGCCGCGGGCAGGGGTTTGAGGGCATTGATCCGACGAATCTCGGTCGGGGTTTTCTGTAAGGCGTAGAGCACATCCGCACCGTGTTCCGATTCGAGAATCCATGCATCAATCACCGACCCGACCGCAATCTCGTAGCCTGGCTTGAACGGCGCCAAGGCCACGTCTTTGAAGTCGGGATAGTGGGCCTCGGCCGCTGTGCGCCGTTCCATCCACGATCGATTGATGTCGGCGATGGCGTCGTCGGTCTGACGTTTCCGCACGGCCTCGTGCTCGTCCTTCGCGCGGCGTTCTTCGTTGACGGCCACCTTGTAATCGGTGAGCGCTTCGAGGTAGTCCGGGTCGGCCGTGCCGTAGGTGAATTTCTCGGGGTCGGGTTTCACGAGCGATGTGACCACCGGGGCCGGTTGCGAAGCGGCAGGCGCACGAGAGGCCGGGGGCATCGCGGCGGTGTCACGCAGCCGCTGGTTCTCAGCCAGCAGGGCCTTGATGCGCGCCGCGGTCTTCGGTTTGTAGTCGGGATCGTTGGGGGCCGGTTCCGAGGCCGGGTCCGATATCGCGGGCGTTCCCGCGGGCTGGTCAGCCGTGGCCGTGGACGAAGCGGCTGTCGCGTCCGGAACTTTGCCGGATTTCCGCCAGGCGTGGCGTTCCTCCGGACTCATCTCGCTGATGGATTTCTTCGGGCCCGTGCCGAGCGTGGGCTCAATGACGGGCTCTGAGGCGGATGACGGGTCCGCGGCGACGTCGGGGAGTTCTGGGTCCATAAGGTTCTGAGTCACCCACCACGAAAAACGGCGCATTGCACTCTGGGAGGTTGTCCCAGCGCAACGCGCCGTCAGTCGCGTGAGTCTTGGAGAAATATCAGCAGTTGACTAGACTGCAATTCGGGCTGCAGGCCCTAGATATTCCGTCAAAGAATCGATCGATCTCGTAACGTATTCAGCGGCGGCAATCAGTCGCTGCCGCTGAGTGTCCGCTATTTCTTCCGATCGTGCAAGTATTTTCCAAGGTTCCGGTGCGGATGGTCACCGCGGACGTGCGCGGGCGAGCCCGACGCAGGCTTCACAGACGTCGGCAGTGTCTTGGCGGACGTCGCCGCAAAGTCATGCATTTGCTCATAGGTCATCGACTGCCGAATGGCCTTCGCGGCCGGGAACGTCGCCCCGTGCTCGGCTGCCGCCATCAGGTTCCGTTGGGCTTTGCTTTTCGCTGGCATGCTGTCCTCCGAGATGCACCGCACTCACATGGTCCCAGACCGCCGCCTCTGATGCCGCCGCGCTCACCACGGCCATTGGATGCCCGCACGCGCGACAGACCGTCAGGATCAGCGGCAATGTCCACGGCCATGCGCGATAGATACCCGTGCGCGGATCGCGGACGGCGCTCGTCTTCACGCCTCAGGCTCCGCAGACGGCGTGGCGTTCGGGTCCATCGGCGGCGGTGTCTGCGCCTGCACCCTCGCGTGCTGCTGCGCGGCGAGCTGCGCTTGCGCATCATGCACACGGTCGAGCTGCGCTTGGTGCGCTTCGACCAATCCCTGCACGGTCTCCAGCTGCGTCGTCATCAACTGGAGCGAATGCGCGAGGTCGGCCTTGATGTCGGCCACGCTGACCGCGCTCGCGAACTGAATCTCCGCGACCTTCACGCGCACGTCGCCATCCTGCCGACTCTTGGCGAGGTCCGCGATGTTCTGTTCCTTCGCGATGTCCAGCTTGTTTTGCGCCTCGATCTGTTTGCCCTGGATGATGCCGTGCATTTCCTCCAGCACCGCGCCCTGCTTTTTCAGTTGATCCATCGCTTGCGCTAAGTGTTGTTTCAACGCTTGCGGCTCATCGTCCTGCTTCGGGTTGATGATTTCCGCCATCTCATCGCCGATGGGACCCACGTTCTTCAGCTTGATGGCCAACGCGAGCAGTTCCTGCGCTTTCTGCGGCCCGAGGATGCGGTCGACGGACTGGTTGCCGATCAATGTATCGGCAAACGCGCTGGCTTCTTCCCGCTCGCTATCGAACGACGGACCCGTGCTCACGGTCGTCGCGTGCGTCCCGAGGTCCATCGGCAGATGCGCGGGTTTGCCGTTCGCATCGACCGCCGATGGGTCGTTCACGCGCACCATCTTCACATCGCCGCTCGCGGTGCGCGTGCTGATATCCCCGGCCACATCATCATAGAACGGCAGTAACTCCTCCAGGTCCTCGCCGACCGCCTGCACCATCGCCTTGTAGGCATCAATGAAGTGATAGGAACTCTGGTCGCCCGTCTTCTGGAGTTCTTGGAGCCCCACGCCGGATTCCACATGGCGAGTGCCGCACCGGGGATCCGACACTGACGCCCGGCCGAGCGCATTCTGGATATCCCGCCGCGCCGCTTCCGCCGCAATCTCATAGCCCTGCACGTCCAGTGTGTTGAGTTCCCGCCGCGGCAACGGCAGCACTGCATCGCCAGTGAGTTCCGCCGTGGGCTTCACGAGCACGACGGGCACCGGCGTCGACACCGACGCCTGCAAGGCGAGCAGATTCTCCGGCGACAACTGCCCTTCGTAGGCCATATAGGGCACGAGCAGGTTCATTTTGAACCGCTCGCCCTCGCTGGACTTCAGGTAGTTGTAGTACTTCTGCGCGTGCCGCGCGAGCCGGATGTAGCTGAGGATTTCCTTGCGCGCCATGCCCTCCGCGCCGGACGATCCGGTCGCAACTGGCTGTGTCGAGTCATTCGATGTGTAGACGATGCGGCCGTAACACGCTTTGAACGGGATACGACTGCCGGGCCACTCGGTTTTCTTTGGCTGGCCGTGTTTCGCGAGCAGTTCGACGCCATTGGTCAAATACGAGCACACGACGGGCACATCGGCCATGCGCTCGGCCAGCGTCTGGAGGCGCCCGAGGCGCAGCGCGCGTTTCTGCGGCGGCGTCAGGTCTTGCTCGAACACGTCCTGATAATCGGTCTGACTGGTGCCGATGCGCAGCAGTGTGCGCGATTCCATCCGCACGACCCAATACTTCGCCACCTGCACGCGGTCGACGCCTTGCCAATCCTGCGTGTCCTGATAGTCATCGGCGCTCAGGTCGGTGTAGTGCTTATAGATCGCATCGGGATAGTCGCGGTTGAACTCCTCGCGGCTCATCTCATAACTGTAGAACAGATACTTCCAGTCGGCGCCGGTAATGCTCGTCGCGTCCGGATCTTCGAGCACCTGATCCGGATTCGGCACGGCCTTGATGCGCAACCGCTTCTTGAACCCCTTCGGCTCCCACTCGGCGTCAATGTAGACGTAACCATAACTGCGGTCGGTCGCGCCTTCGAACGCGGCCGTGTAAGCTTCCTGGGCGTTGGAGAGGTATTCGATCTGCCGAATGCGGTCCGCGCGCACTTGTGCCGTCTTGTCGTTGGCGCCATTCCCCTCGGGCGTGATCTTGATCGCAATCGGCTGCTGCCGGATGCTATTGACCAGCAGATTGCGGTATTGGTTCAGCTGATCGAACTCCAGCGAGAGGCGCCCTGTGCGCGCGTGGAGGTCTTGCGTCTCCCAGGTGTGGCCGGTCAGATAACGCAGATCGATTCTGCCTTCTTGAGTTATAGGTTCCTTTTGTTGTTTCGCATAATCCCATCGGCCCTGTAGCTCTTTCACGACGACGCGGTCTTCGGCCGGAATGGTGCCCTTGCTACCGACCGCGAGTGTCTTGCCCGTCGCGAGCGTTTGACGCTGGGCGCGCGTCTTAGCGGCCACTCGGCACCTCGTCGAGCGTATGCAGCGTCACCAACGGCGCCGGATGCAGCTCGGCCCAGATGCGCTCCATCGCCGCGCGGTGATGCGGCCCGACGCTCGTCGAATCCAGCCAACGGCTGAACGCGGCCGCATCATCGCCGAAGGTGCGCACGGCGCGCACACAGCGATGGAAGCTGGCATACGCGCGCGGCTTGCCGCCGTCGGTGCTGCGCGCGTTGCGCCGCGCCTCACGCCCCATCGGCGTCGTCCTGACAGTCGTGGCACGGGCGCTCGGGCCGCGCGACATATGTCTCCAGGCAGTGCGGGCACCGCTTGATAATCGCGACACAATGGTCCGTCGCGGCCACGCGGCGCCCGTAACATGCACGACTTGTCAGCGCCTCGCCGCCGAAGGTCAGATGGGTGCTCCAGTTCGTGCGTCTCATCACCAGAGCCCCCGCGCCTCAGCCATCATCAGATCGGCATCGTCCCGGCTCCATGTCCGCACCCAGATGAATCCGTGCCACAGCCCCACGGCCCCGATCGGCCAGCCGCTGTTAAACACCTCCGGCCACGTCGCATAGTGCGCGAGGGTGCAACCCGTCTGACGCAGGGCGACCGTAATCATCGACGGTCTCGGAGGGGTTGTTTGGCGCGCCGCAAGGCCGTCATCTGATCGTGCGTCAAGGCATCGATCTGCTTCATGGTCGCGCGCGTGACCGTGCCGGTCTCGTCAATGTGACAGGTGAACCCACACGCGCCGCAGATCGCGACAGGGCCAGCGACGGCGGCCGGTGCCGTGTCGTGGGCGCAGACCGGGCACATCATCGGTAGTCCAGCATGAACGCGCCGGATGGACATGCAGAGTCGGCATGCGTGAAGTCATACAGCAGATGGCCGCGATACGGACAGGGCATCGATCCAGGTGTGTGCCTGTCGAAGGCTCGCTCGACCGCTTCGTGAGGCGGCTCCTGACGCTCGTAAGCGTCCCGCGTGCGCGCCAGTCGTGCGTCAGGCATCAGAGTGTCTCCAGCAGCGTTAACTGCGCCTCAATCTCGCGGATGTCCATTGCCGCATCGGCGACGGCATGCCAATCGTCCGCCTTCACCTTCACGAGGAGATACGCCCGCAACGATTCCCGCTGCTCCCGCAACTCCCCGATCAACTGGTCCGCATCCACTAGTCCCTCCCCTGCAGCAGCGCAGCCACGAGGATCACCGCGAAGCAGACGAACGCCACCGCGAGCATCCCGACCATCACTATTGTCGCCATCGGACTGCGGCCGAGTTTACCCCCACGCCGAGCGATGCGCAACCATCATCGACGGCGCGGGCTTCGTGCTCACCGGCGCGACCTTCTGCGCAAACGTCAGACAGTTTTCGACGAGGACTCCATTAGCATAGTAGACATGCTCGTGCTCCACTGTAAGGTTATAGGTTTTCATTGGTGCCACGACTTGCGTTTGAACAGCGGTAACCACAATAGCGGTTCGCTCGATATTTGTTTGCCAAAAACGCCTGACCGCAGTGCAGACAGATCCGAGGGTCCGTGCGCTGGCGCTGATAGCATCCACGTTGTTCGCAGGCGCGAGAACAGAACCGCGCCCGCGTCGGAAAATGCGCGAGAAACTCACTTGCGCATCTCGTGCATGCGACACGGAACGCCACGCGCCCACGCCACGAGGCTTTTCCATGCGCACGATGCCACGCGCGTCCCTCTGGACTTCGATGCCATGCTGGAGCTTTCGTGATCGCCACGGCCAAGGCGGTAAGGCTACGGGCGCGAAATACGGGATCGCGATGCCGCACCAACATGTGTGTACGTTGGTGCTCGCCAGAAAATCGCAATTGAAGATTCGATGTGTCATTATTCGCCCAATCATGGTCGAGATGATGGATTTCGCCGCCAGTCGGAATAGGCCCATGCGTGTCAGACCAGATGCGCCGATGTAGAAGTCGCTCCGACCCATCACGTCGTGCTGATTGATAGTAGCGGCCACTGCTTTGAAGCCGAAAGGTTTCGCCGCGATACACGACTGACGCCAGCACCACCATGCGAGACGCTCCTTCACGCTATCTGTTTCGACAGCACATGACAAGCGTAAGGCATCAGCCCTAACAAACCCAGTGTATTTTGTGAAAATTCGATGCGCGCCTTTCCCGCAGAGCGCACGACCATTCGAAAAGTGCACCGTCGTTAATGATGTGGTCTCGCTCTCATGGAGGCACACCACACGGCGCAACCCCATCGGTGTCCAGACGCTATCACCGACCCCGATCGTCTCAATCGCGGACCAGCCATGCTGTGTGCGCACGCGCGTTCCAGCGATCCAACACAAGGCATCCGCATCGTCCGGCGAGGCCACGTCCCGCGCCCGCATCTCTTTCTTCGACTCCAACCAAATGCGCTGCTGCGGATCCTCACGCAAGCCAGGCGCCGTGAGGTCGGTCTCCAGCCGCGGGCTCTTATCGATCGCCGCGTCAATGAGCCACTCCTTCATCTCGGCCCACATGAAGTCCCGGTAGTAGCGCGTCTTCTTCGGCCGCGGACTATCGGCACCGAAGTTAATCTCGCGCACGTTCTGGAAGCCCAGCACGCGCAACCGCTCGCCGATGGTGCCGGCAATGCCGGCTGAGTCGAGAAACAGCATCGCGACCTTGCGCCCGCCGTGCAACGACCCGAGGACATCCGCCAATCGGTTGGTCAGCACCGACGGATCGCGCGTCAGCTCACCAGGGATGCGCATCGCGGGAATCGTCCGCGCGTCCCGTCCGCGTCGGAAGCGAATCACGTTGCTATCTTTTCCGCCCCATGCGAGGTCGCAGCCCGCGACGAGCGGTTCATCGTCAAGCACCACGACCTGTCGCTTCTGCGCGTCAATCACGCGCTGGCTGTCAATGAACTGCGCGTCTTCCGCCTTCGGCGCGATGCCGCGCACACGCACCCGGAAGCGGTCGGAGTCTTCGCCCCAGTCTTCGAGCTGTTCCGCAATGAGCGCCTTGTTCGGAAAGCGGCAATTGCGCGCATCGATGATCCACGTCTTCCACCGCTTCCCCGAGTCGCCGAACACGATGTCGTAGAACGCGCCGCGGCGTCGCGTCGGGTTGCCGTAGAGAAACTGCATCGGCTCGCCGTCGGTGAGGCCGCCCTCCTGCACCTCGTGGATGATGTTCGGCACGTTGCTGTCTTCATCGTTGATATAGAAGCTGGTGCTCGCGACGTTGTGCTGGCCCGCGAACGCTTCCGAGTTGTCTGGGTCGCAGGTCTGCGGCGAGCATTTCCACTGGTCGCGGAAGCCCCGCCGATACATGATGTTCTGATTAATTTCAAACCAATGCGCCGTAATGGCGCGCTTCGTCCACGTCTGAATCGCCGCCCAGGTCTTGTCTTGGAGCTGCGTGCTCGTGTTCGCGGTGATGACGCCTTTTGCATTGCGCCGCGTCGACATCAAAAAATCGACGAGCATCCCGACCTTCGCCCCTTTGCCGATGCCATGACCACTCGACACCGCACCGCGAATCGGCATCACCGGGTTGACGCCGTCAAACTGACGCGTCGTAATTTCGTGCCCAAGCCACTCGAACCATTCGCATTGCCACACGTCGGGCTCCTGATAGGCGAATAGCGGCCCGTTGTGCTCGCCCCACGGATACGCGCCGCGCACCCACCCCAGCGGGTTCGCATACATCTCCGCGCACCAGTCGTGCAGCTCGGCTTCGAAGTCGCGCGCGGTGGGCGGGGGAAGTGCTTGCGTGTCGCTCACGCGTGCTTCGCATCCTCTGCGTAGCGGTTATGTCCGACATGGTAACGACCACAATAGATGCACCGATACACACCGATCGGCGCTTTCGGATCCTCGTCCCATGCGCGTAAGCGCTCCGCCGCGTGGTTCGCGTCCGATTTCGAATACGGAATCTTCCGCGTGACGTGACACACGCTCACGCGCCGCCTCGCGCGCGCTGCTTCGCGCGGTCCAGCCGCGAGAGGAGTTCTTCCGGCGCGCTGATTTCCACTTTGTCCTTCAGCCAGCCGTTCGCGCGCGCGCCGAGCTCCAGCGCTTTGGTTTTATCCCACAACCGAATTTCGATCGTGGTGTCCTGCGCATCGTCACCCGGCGTCAGGTTCTCGGTGCGCACCTTCACGCTGCTGATCGCGCGCTGCATCTCCTCCGGCATCGCACGCAGTTCCTTCAACGTGAAGCTGCGCTTGTTGCCGTGCACCGCCGTGAACGCCTGCACGATGTTGCTGAGCGCGAGACAGCGCACCTCTTTTTCCCAGCGCTCGCGCGTGATTTTATTCTTGCTGCCCTTGGGACGGCCGGGGCCGGCGTCGCGCTTGAGATGGCGCGTGGCGGGTGAACCAGGAGCGTTACCGCGAGGCATTGACGGTTACTACCACGGTTTTAGACATAAAGCATGCCAGAAATGTTTCCACGTTTCCACCG
>Ga0137410_10002468_pt1 | contig 12574 bp, 6 predicted proteins | sample CZODoug1_16funga_FD_108878 | JGI IMG/M metagenome (GOLD analysis project Ga0137410, IMG submission 108878) | Vadose zone soil fungal communities from Angelo Coast Range Reserve, California, USA - CZODoug1_16fungal (Illumina Assembly) | ecosystem: Environmental > Terrestrial > Soil > Vadose zone... | reverse complement strand
GGTCCGCCTCGAGGATGAGCGCGCGCATCCGGGCCAGGGTTTCGCCGCGCCAGCCCTTCAGCTCCCGGATCCGCCCGTCGATGAGCTCCGAGGCGCGGGCGCCGCTCGCAATCTCGTGGGGGGGCATGGTCCGATCTCCTCAAACATGACGGTCATGTTTGTGGTTCTATTGTGACTACTTTTCCATGGTGGCGAGCTCGGCCTGCGCGCTCCCGAAGTCCCTCCAGTTGCGCGCCTCCGTCGACAGCGCCCGCTTGAACAGGTCCCGCGCCGCGAAGCGCTCGCCGTCCAGCAGCCGCTTCTCGCCCGCGAAATAGTACGCCTGGCAGCGGCGGCCCTTGGTCCCGGCCCCGATCTCCGCGTCCGCCGCCCTCAGGAAATCGCGCTCCGACAGCGACCCCGTCAGATACGCCGCCACCCGCGCGGCCGCGTCGTTCGCCGGGCCCTTCCGCAGCAGCAGCCACGCCTTCAGGTCCTGCGTCGCCGCCTCCCGCTCGCCCAGCCGCGCCCGCACCAGCCACATCCGCAGCCGCGGGAACTCCCACTGCGGCGAGCTCAGCTCCGCCGCCTTCCGGAAGTCCACCAGCGCCTCCCGCCACTTCTGCGAGTCCTGATAGACGCAGCCGCGGAAGTAATGGTGCGACATCTCGTTCGGCGACAGCTCGATCGCCTTCGTGTAGTCCTTCAGCGACGCGAACGTCTCCCCCTTATACGCGTTGATCAGGCCGCGCGACGCGTGCAGGCCCGCCGAGTCCGGCGCGAGCGCGATCGCCTTGCCGATGTCGGCCAGCGCGCCGTCGTAGTCGCCCTCGTCCTTCTTGACGTAGGCCATGCCGCGGTAGACGTCGGGGTTGCGCGCGTCCAGTTCCAGCGCCTTGCGGAAGTCCGACATCGACCCTTCCAGGTCGTCCGCCGCGAAGCGGGCCGTCGCGCGCGCGATGAACGCCTCGACGTACTTCGGGTTGATCTCGAGCGCCTTGGAGAGGTCGGTGATCGCGCCGCGCAGGTCCGACTGCTGCCGCTTCGCCGACGCGCGGTTGCGGTAGTAGACGTCGGTGGGCTCCAGCTCGAGGGCCCGGGTGAAATCCTGCAGCGCGCCGTCGAGGTCGCCCTTCTTCTGCCGGGCGATGGCCCGTCCGTTCCACGCGGGCGCGTACTTCGGGTCGAGGCCGATGGCCTTGACGTAGTCCTGGAGGGCGGCGTCGGGATCGCCGGCGTCGACCTTGCCGTCGCCCGAGCGGGTCCACTCGGCGGCGGTGGAGGGCGGGGGCGGGGCGGGCTGGGGATCCTGGAATGCGGCGACGGCGGCGAACAGCAGTTCGAGCAGCACCCTCTTACCCTCCTGGTCCCCGGTCCGTTCAAGATTGCCTTTGCGGGCCCGCTTGGAGAGTATGCCCGGAAGTCCGCGCTGGGCATACCAAAATCAAACCGTTTGATTTTGGCCCGCGGCGCGCGCGAGGAGCCCGAAGCCCGCTCTTTCCCTTGACGCGGCCGGGCCCCGACTTTAGCATCCCGGGGGGCAGTACGGAGTGCGGCCGATGCGGGATGAAACGACTCTGGGCGGAGCCAATGAGCGCTTCGGACAGACCCGCTGGACGACCATCCGCCGAGCCCAGGACGGATCGTCCGAGCACCTGGCCCGAATCCTCCGGGACTATTGGAAGCCGATCTACTTCTACATCCGCAGGGCCGGAGAGCCCGTTGAGAACGCCAAAGACCTCACCCAGGGCTTCATGCTCGCCTTCGTGGAGAAGGATTTCCTGAAGGGGGTCGCACCGGCCCGCGGACGGTTCCGCTCCTTCATCGTCGCCGCACTCAAGCATTACCTCGCGGACCAACGGGATCGCGAGCGCGCCGCCAAGCGGGGCGGACAGTTCAATTTCGTGACGGCGGAAATCGAGCTCCCCTCGAGCGAGCCCACGCCCGAACGGGCCTTCTTCAGGGGCTGGGCGAACTCCGTCGTGGAGCGCGCCCGGGAGCGGCTGCGCGGCCGGGTCAGCGCCGAGGATTTCGACCTTCTGGACGGGAAGGGGGGCGATTCGCTCACCCCCGATGACCGGAAGAACCGCCTTCGCCGCCTGCGGGCGGAGCTTCGCGAATGCCTCCGGCAGGTGATCCAGCCCCTGGTCGAGCACGAGCACGAGGTGGATGAGGAGATCGACGAGCTCCTCGCCTCCTGCGGATAAAACGGCCGGAACCCCGCTTTTTCCTACACCCTTGCCGTCCGTTTCCTCTCTCTGGGGTGGAGGTAGGTAGCAATTGTGAATAGATACAGAGCACTTTCGGCCGCCCTGGGAGCGGTCCTCCTCCTGGTGCTGGGATCGCGGCCCGGCCTGCCGCAGGACGAGGCCCTCCGCCGCTTGATCGTCGAGAAGAAGGACGACGCTCCGGCCGCTCGCGAAGCCCTCCTCCAAGGGGCGGACCCGTCCGCCGAAGTCGATGGCTCCCCCGTGCTCTGCCACGCGTCGCGGGAAGGACTGACTCTGGTCGTCCGGGAGCTTCTCGCCGCCGGCGCCGACGCCAATGGGGCCCACCCGTCGATCCCCGCGCTCTCCTGTGCGGCGGCCACGGGAACCGTCGAGACCCTTCAGGCCCTGCTCGACGGGGGGGCCGACCCCCGGGCGAGGGACGGGACCGGAAAGACCGCGCTTCACTGGGCGGCCGAACGAGGCCTGTCGGAATCAGTCCGCCTCCTCCTCTCGGCGGGGGCCGAGGCGGACGTGAAAACCAGCGACGGCAAGACCGCTTCGGCGATCGCCCGGGAGTTTCAGCACGACGAAGCCGCACGGGAAATCGATTCCTTCGATCGCCCGGACTGGGAGGCGCTGTTGAAAAGGGCAACCCCGGTGCCTCCGAAGACGGATCTGGCGAGGCTCTCCCGCGCGGCGGCGGACAATCAGATCTTCAAGCTCGAGGCGGGCGAATATCCGGGTCTGGTCGACGTGCGCGGAAAGTCGCTCACCTTCCTCGGGGCGGAGGAGGGGCAAAGCGTCCTGACCGGCGGCGATGAGGACCCGGTGGCCTATGTGGCCGAAAAGGGACGGCTCACGCTGGTCCGAGTGACCGTCAAGCCTGCCGGAAACTCAAGCGTCGGCATCGTGGTGAAGGACGGTACCGGCTGGGTTTCGGACTGCCGATTCGACGCCATCCCGGAGTCCGCCTGCAGCGCCGAAGGCGGCGACCTCACGATCGTCCGGAGCCGATTCAGCCATCAGGCCAGGAACGCCGTCGGAGGCTTCAACGGCGCGACCCTGACGGTCCGCCGCTGCACTTTCTCCGACGGGCCGGCGGCCCAGGTGCTCGCCCAGGACTGCGGGTCCCTGGACGTGGTCGCGAATCGCTTCGAGCGCGTGAAGACCGGGGTGGCCTGCCGGGGCAACAGCACTTCCGTCCGCGTTCGTTTGAACCGGTTCGACAACGCCCCCGATACCCAGCCCGACAGTGTGGCGGTCTCGATCGAATCGCCCGACCACGCGGTCCTGGCCCAGAACCGCGTCTTCCGATTCGCTTCGGGGATGGAGGTCCGTGGCATCGCGAAGGCTCCGGCTCAGGTGATCGGCAACCTGTTCGTCGCTACCCCGACGGCGATTCTCGTCAATGTCCGACCTGCCGATTCCGGCGTGCCCGTGACCGTGGCGCGCAACGTGGTCTACGACGCCTCGTCGTTCGGGATCTGCCTGCATGCGACCCCCCGCGCGATGGTCGCGAATAACGTCGTCGTCGGCGTCAAAGGCGCCTGCGTCGGTTTGGAGAGCGGATCGAGCGCACGGTTCCGCCGGAACACGTTCCAGGCGGACGCCGCCGTGGCCTTCGTCGACAGCGCCGCGAGCGACTCGACATTTTCCGGGGATCGGCTCTTCGGGCCGGTCCTTCCCTCGACGATCGGGATCGATCTCGACGATGTCTCACGCTCCTTCATCGCGGGGGCCCGGGGCGGGGAAAAGGACCGCCTGCTCGAGGCGGCGGCGACAGTAGTTGCGGCCGCCGAGGCGGTCGACCCCGAGCATCTGGAGCCCCTTTCGAAGGCCGTCGTCGGGTTTGCGGGCGCCCTCCGGGCGGTCGAGGCCGTCGCGGCCAGGCTCGCCCGGCTGTCGATGCACGTGAAGGACGCCGTTGGAATGGAGGTGACGCCGTCCTTTGAGGTCCGGGATGCGGCGGGTCCGACGGACTCCAGCGACGGGCTATCGCCGGTGGTGGCCTCGGGATCGGGAAAGGCGCGCTGGGCGTTTGTCCCGGCGGGAACCTATTGGATCAGCCCGCAGGGGATGCCGGACCGGGTCCAGAAGGTGACCGTGGAGGAGGCGCGGGAACTCGACGTCGAAGTCACCGCGCCGGAAGCCCTGTGGCTCCGGTTCTGGAGGGACGAGGATGTCGACCCGGCCCTCGTCACCCTGAAGCCGACGGCGAAGCGCCGCGAGATGGTGGCCCGCCTGCGGAGCCAGGCGCATCATCCCCAGGAAAACCGGCCCCTCCGTCCCGGGGTCGCCAGGGTCCAGATCGACGCCGCTCTCGCGCTGGCGCGTGCGGAGCTGGCGAAGCACACGAAGCCGCCGGTCTTTGCCGCGGGCACCCCGGAAGAGGAGCAGCGGAATCGGACTCTGGAGTTCTGGAACGAGCTGAAGTATGCCGCTCAGATCCTCGCCACGGCGGGAGATGCGTCCGACGCGAAACGTCTCTGGTCGGAGCTCCCGTCCGAAGAAGGCTCTCGCGAAGCTCCGGCCGCCCATGTCGCCTATCTCGAAAGCAGGCTCGGTCTCCTGGAACGGGGCGAACTCGCCCGGGCCGCGGCCTCCGGCGATCCTTCCGCCGCCTTGATGCTTCACCAGTACGGCTCTCCGATCGGGATCGGCGTCCTCCGTCAAGCGCTGACGGCGCCGGCCGGAACCCCCGAGCCGCGCGCGATCGGTCTCGCGCTGCTGGACGACCCGGACCCTGCCACCCTGGAGGCCATGCGGGCCGCCTGGACCCTCCGGCCGGACAGCGGGTCGCTCCTTCCGGTCGCGCTCTATCTCCTGGCGTACGGGACGCCCGAAGACTGGCGGCTGATCGGCCGCCGCGACTTCCACGCGTCGGATGCCCGCTTTTTCATCCCCTTGGCGGAAGACCCCGGGCCGCTGGCCGACGTCCTGGGGCCGCTCTTCTACCATCTCGCCCACGCGCTTCCGGCGCTCCGGGACTGCGACCCGGGGCGCGCCGACGCGATCGCCTTGGCGTTCGAACGTTCCGTCAAGAGGGCGGCGGCGCGCTCCTGGGCGTCCGATCCGGAGGCGCTGGATCCGGGGGAGGCCCTGGAGCTTTACCATGAGTATGCGAGCTTCTACCGTCCGCACAAAGATGTCGCGAACTACTACTTCCTGCAGGGACGCCCCCTGGAGCACCTGCCCTGGGCCCCTGCCGTCTGGAAGAAGGACGAGGTGCTGGAGAAAGTGATCGCGAATACCGCAAGCTCCGAATGGGAGGAGCATCTGGACTTCATCCCCACGGAAACACTTGCCAAGGACTTCGAGGCCCTGGGCGCGGACTCCCGCCCGTCCACCAGACTCTTCCTCGTGCGCCACCGGATCTCCACCCGGGTGTTTGCCGGACTGCCCGCGGAATTCACCGACGGCGGCGTGTTTCGTCCGTTCACCTTCTTGAACGCCGGGGAAGGGGCCATCTCCGGCGTGCTGGAGGCCCGTCCGCAGTTCGTGGAAAAAACGCTCCGGTTCTCCCTGAAGTTCTCCGGAGTGGGCCACTACGCCGTGAACAGCCTCTTCGATTTGAACCAGGGAGTCCTCGAAAAGTGGGCTCACCATAAATACCTGGTGAACGGCGGGACGGCGTACATCGCCGGCTTCAGCCTGCGAGTGGGCGACCGCACCCTTCCGCTCCTGCCCCGCGGACTCCAGAGAGACGGGTCGCTGGTCTTCGAGGCCGCGCTGGAGCGGGCCGACTTGACGGGGGTCTTCGCCGATCTCGAGATGGAATTCCTGGGACAGCGCCGAACGATCGTCTTCGACCTGTTCGCAGGCGAAGCGGCCCGCGGAATGCGCCTCGAGTCCGCCCGCGCGACCGGGGTCCCGACCGGCCTCTCTCTCGAACGGCTGGGGCGGCTCCAGGAAGCCTGGGGCCTCTACCGGAAGGATCCCGCCGCCTGGCCCGGCGCGGTCGACCTGTTCTCCAACGCAGGGGCGCACGACCGGGCCGCGGAGATCCTCGGGGAGATGCTGAAGCGCTCCGGCGATCCCGCCCTCGCGGCCGATCGGGTGACCGAGCTCTACCTCGCAGGATCCTATCGCGAGGCCGCGGGAGCGGCCCGGGAGGCGCTGGCCCTGGCTCCGGGCGATTCGGGGCTGAAAGTCCTGCGCGGACTCTGCCTCATTCTCGCGGGGGATTGGGCCGGGGCGGACGAGGCCCTGGCCTCCGTGCCGGGAGAGTTCCAGCCGTCGCGCGTTCTGCCTCTCCGGCTGATCTCGGCCAGAATGGCCCGGAGTCCCAGGGTGGAACAGGCCCAATCGGCTCTCCGCGCCTTCGTCGAAGCCCAGACGGATCCCAAGGTGAAGGATCTCTCGACGGCCGCGCTCGAAGGGGAGGCTCCGGCCGCCCTCGATCCGGCCTGCGACTTCGGGCCCCAGTGCCGGCGGATGTGTTATGCAGGCTACCATGACCTCCTCGTTGCCGGTGATGCCGCCCAGGCGCGGCAGCACTGGACGGAAGCGGTGAAATCTCAACTTGTGGATCTGTCGGAATATCGGCTCGCCCAGGCGGCCCTCAAGGCCCTGGGCACTCGTTAGAGGATTTTCTCGTGAATATCACGCGCTCGACGCTCTTCGCGGTCACGATCGGCCTCCTGGCGTTCGGAACAGCCCCGGCCCAGGATGAGGATTCCCTGCTCCAGAAACGGCGGAACGGACCGGGCGCGCCGCCCGCGGATGGCCGCTCCGATGCTTCCTCGAAGTACTTTGAACTCGGTCAGTCCGTTTCCTGCGCGTACGAGGAGACGGTCGAGGGCAAGGAAGTTCCGATCAAGGCAACGGGCGGCTTCGTCGGCGTGATCGAGGGAGTGAGAAAGGGGATGTCGGGCGGAGGGGAAGGCTCCAAGAATCGGAAGGCCCGTTGGGACCTGACGGTCGAGCCCAGACTCACGCTGGACAAGCTGGGAACCGGGAAAGTGTCGCTCCAGGTGCGCGAGAACGGCTTGTCTCTCGACCCGGATCTGAAGCCGGAGTCCGCCGCCCGCTGCGGGATGGATCGAGCCGGCGCAAGGACGGCGCTGAAGGAATGGGAACGGACGCTCTCGAAGGGCGAGGTCCAGGCGCTCGAAGCCGGGAAGATCCTCCGGTGGACTCTCGAAGCTCCGTTCGGGGACTTCCGCAAGCTGACGCGGCCCCGGATCGAGCTGAGCATCGGAATCCCGCTCGACAAGCTCCGGATCGGGGAGGTCGCGGTCGAGGTCGGGATGCTCGACGTGCGCCGCCATGAGCTTCAGCGGAAGATCGTGGATCTCGAGGGCGACCTCGGGCGCGCAACAGGAAGGATGGAGACTTCGAAGAAGGAGCGCGAAGCGCGGCGCTCGGTGCTGGCGGGGGAGGAGGCGAAGCTCGCGCTGCTCGCCCAGGATCTTGACCGGGCCTTCAAGGACATCCGGGCGCTCGCCCCCGACGAGGCGGCGAAGTCGAAGTCCTGCCGGGACCTCGAGAAGAAGATCGCCGAGGCGCAGGAGCGCGCCGACCGCGCGATGAAGAGGATCGTGGACTTCCGCGAACTGGGCCTGAAGACGCCCCCCGATTCCATCGACAAACTTATGGAGGACTACAACCATGGCGTCGCGGACGCGGCGCGCTTCCAGACTCAACTCGCCGAGACGCCCGAGTACCGGAAGTTCAAGCAGGCTCAGGAGGCCCTCTTGAAACGGGGCCCGGGGGAGAAGAGCGAGCTCGCGAAGAAGGACGACGCCTACGACGACCAGGTCAAGGTCTGCAGCCATGCCCGTAGCGCTCTTGAACGCTCGACCTCCGCCGAGGAGAGCGCGGTCCGGTTGGTCGAGGAGACCCGACAGGAGCTGGATCGGGCCAAAGAGGCCCTGGTGGAGTTCAAGCTTCTCAGGCCGCCGTACTTGACCCTGGTCGAGACGGATTCCATGACCAACGGCTCGATCTACTACCGCGGGTCGTACTGGAATCCCGCCGCGGTCCTCCGGATTCTCGATCTTCAGATCAACGCGCTTCAGCCGCTGCCGGACCAGATCCGGGAGAAACGGTCCGGAGCGATGGCGGCCTGCTGGGACGCGCTCGAGGCCTGTCAGAACGCCCAGAGGGATTACAGTCGCGCGATCGACAAATCCCGGGCCGCCCAGCAGCTCACCGAATTCGGGATGTTCCTCTTCGATTCGTGGGACACCGGCCGGAACACCGGCGGATTCGGAATCGGAGTGTTGATGGAGACGGCGAAGAAGGCGGTGGAATGGTCGATCTTCGGGCTCCCCAAGCCGGTCGAAGGGAGCGGCACCTCCCTCGACGCCGCCGAACTGTTGAAGAAGAGCCTGGTCCCCCGCGCCTTCAAGACCACCGTGAGCGGGCCCGCCGCCAAGGTCGCGGCGACCTCGTTCTTGGTCAGCGAGGCGGAGAAGGACTTCGCCATGAAATGCGAGGAGTGGTTCGCGACGCGGGCCTGGGCCAATTTCGGCGCAGATCCGAGCCTGAACTCGATCATGCCCGATGCGGTGGCGAATAATCCGGGCACGGCGGCGCTCCTTGCGGCGCGAGTGAAGGCGGTGATCGAGACCGGCCAGGCGCTGGCCGAGGCCGAGGAGGATTCGCTCAAGGCCATCAAGGACGGTTGCCTGAGGATCGAAGGGAAACCCTTCAAAGACGCGGCGAAAAGCTTCTCCGAGTGGCTTTCGGGGGAGGCCCCGCTGCTTCCCGAGGGAGCCGCGAACAAGTGGAACTTCTTCAAAGGGAGCATCGTCGCGAAGGTCATGACCAAGTTCTTCATCGGTCTGGCCAAGGATATGGCCAAATCGTTCGCCAAGCAGAAGATCGCGAACTACTTCGAGAATGACGCCTTCCTGACCTGCGTCGAAAAGGATCTGATCTTCACGAAGTGCGCGGCGCTCCGCTACGACATCGCCGTCCATCTCGATCAGGTCGAGGAAATGCTCGGCTTCTTCAAGAACTCGCGCGACGAGATCCTGCGCCAGTACGACCCGAAGAACCACTTCAAAGTCCGGGCGGATCACGAGTTCCCGACGTCCGAGAACCTGTGCGTCATTCTCCAATGCGACACGGAGACTCCCCGGGTGCTGAAGGAGTTCGACCTGGAGGTCCGGCTGGGCGGCATCCTCCTGGAACGCAAAGCGGACGACTACCTGCAGTATTTCGTGCCCAGCGGGGCGCTCAAGGCCATGGATCACGACGCGTCGGGCAAAGTCAAACTGGAGGTGAGGATCGTGGCGAGATAGGCCCCGCTAAGCGGTCGGATGCCAAAATCAAGCCGTTTGATTTTGGCACGGCCCGGGCTACCGCTTGTCAATCCCGCTTTGTCAGGGAATCAGGCTGCGAACCGGCAGGCCCTCCGGAAGCAGGCGCCCCGCGTCCCTCAAGGCCTTCAGCTCGCGGATCCGGGGCATCCAATATCGGCGTCCCCGCTCCAGGTCCCGGGTCATGCGGGCGTCCAGGCGGCGGGCGGCCGCGGCCAGCGCCGGAGCGGAGCCGAGTTCCGACCGCAGGATCGCGCGGATCGACGCAGGCAGCCCCGGGAGGCTGCCCACGCCCGGCGCCCGTAGGTCGATGCGATGGCTTGGAGATCCTCCACCCGATAGGTATTCCGCAAAGCCCAGGCCAGGAGGCCGAGCCCGGGCCGTTCGGTTTCGGCGAGACGGATGCGGACGAGACGGGATACGGTCTCGTAGTCACCCGGCCGGTTGGTCCGTTTGAGCTCGACCAGGTCCTCGATGGAGACGACGGGCAGGACGCCCCAAGGGGTGTGGAGGGAGCGCGACCGGCGAGCGGCGGCGGCGAAGGACCCCACCCGGGGCGGCCGGCCCATCGCGTCGAGATAGACGGACGAGCGACGCCGCTGCGGAGACGAAGGGGAACCCGTGGCCGCGTCCGAGCCAGCGGAGCGACAGCGGCGGCGTGAGCTTGGGGAGGAGGGCGCCGACCCGGGCGAGGGCGCGGAGAAAGGCGTCGAGATTGCGCCGGTCGGGACGGATCCAGAGGTCGAGATCCTGGGTAAAGTGGGCGGCTCCATCGAGGATGGCCGCCTGGCCGCCGATCAGGAGGAAGCGGACGCGCTCCCGCTCAAAGGCGCGGAAGAGAGCGTTCATCGTGGAGGGCTTCGGGGTCCTTCAGGAAACGGCGCATCTTCCAGGCGAGCGCGAGCCGCCGGCCGGGCGAAAGCAGCAGCCAGTCCTGACGGATGGGCTCGGTTTCGAGGTCCCGGAGGATGGGCGGCAGGACGCGGACGCGGGAGCGCGGGGGACGGGCCATGAGCGCATTCTACCCCAAGCTCTCCAAAATCAAACGGTTTGATTTTGGCTCGCCCCCGGATGCCTTACGCCGTCTTGTCGTCGCGGGTCTTGTAGTACGAGTAGTAGTAGCCGTAGTAGCCGTAGGCGGTCTCGGGGCCTTCGACGGCGTTGAGGGCGGCGCCGAGGACGCGGACGCCCATGCCCGCGAGGCGGCGTCGGCTGGCCTGGGCGGCGCCGCGGCTGGTGCGGCGTTCGCGGAGGACCATGACGACGGCGTCGCAGCGCCGGGCGATGAGGGCCGACTCCGACGCCTGGTTGACGGGGGCGGAGTCGACGATGACGTAGTCGTAGCCCTGGCGCACCTGTTTGAAGATCTCGTCGAAGGCGGGGGAGCCGGCGAGTTCGGCGGCGTGGCTGGTGCCCGCGGCCATGCCGACGACGTCGACGCCGGGGATCTTGGACGGCCGGACGGCGGCGCGGAAATCGGCGCCCTGGTTGAGGACCGCGCCGAGGTCGGGCAGCTCCTTGGAGCCGAAGTTGGGGTTCATGGTGGGGCGGCGCATGTCGGCGTCGAAGATGAGCACGCGGCGTCCGTCCATGGCGAGGACCTTGGCGAGGTTCGCGGTGACGGTGGACTTGCCTTCGCCGGACATGGGGCTGAGGACGCCGACGATCTTGGGCCCGTGGATATCCTCGAGGCGCGTGGTCAGCTCGCTGCGCATGGCGCGGAAGGTCTCGAACTCCGCGATGCTGGACTTCTCGTCGAGAAGCAAGGGGGTGTCGCGGCCAGCCGACTTCTCACCGAGGCGGGGGACGACGGCGAGCACCTCGAGGCCGAGGAAGACCTGGACCTCGTGGGCCGAGCGGATGCGGTCGTCAAGCTGCTCGCTGACGAACATGGCGGCGACGCCGATGAGGAGGCCGACGACGGCGCCGAGGCTGAGGTTGATGAGGATATCGGGCTTATAGGGCTTCACGGGGACGACGGCTTTGTCGATGATGCGGACGCTGCCGAGCCCGCCGCCCGAGGTGGCGACCTCCTCGCCGTGCTTCTTGAGGTACGAGTTATAGAGCTCGCGAGACGTGGTCAGCTCCGCATCGAGGCGCTTGGCCTGGAAGACGCGCAGGCTGATGTCGGCCATCTCTTTTTCAGTGCGCTTCTGCTCGAGGATGGCGGCTTTTTCCTCGGCTTCGGCGGCGCTGAGTTCGGTCTCGAAGGCGCCGATCATGCCGCGGATGGCCTGGCGGATCTTGTCCTTGACGCGCTTGAGCTGGTCCTGGAGCTGGAGGATCTGGGGGTGGTCGGCCTTGAGCTCGCGGAGCTGGCTGGAGAGCTCGGATTCGAGGGCCTCCTGCTGGGTGCTGAGGATCTCGAGGAGCTTGGTGTTCTGGAAGATGGGGTTGAAGACGCCGCCGCCGTCAATGCCGGGATCGCGGAGGGCGTCGACCTGGGCGCGGAGCTGCAGCTCGCGGAGGCGGATCTGGGTGACGCGTTCGAGGATGGTGCGCCGCGAGTTGGCGAGGGCGGCATATTGCTCCTGGGGATCGATGAAACCGTTGTCCGCCTGAAAGTCGCGGAGGGCCTTGTCGGCGTCGTCGACCTTCTGCCGCATGGCAGGAAGCGTTTCCCTCGACAGCACGTCGGCCGCGCCGCTGCGCAGATCGCGCAAATGTTTATTGGCTTCCTCGAGGTAAAGGGAGACGAGGACGTTGACGATCTGGGTGGCCTTCTCCTTGTCGGGATCGATGAACCCGACCTTCAGGATGAAGCTGCTTCGGACTTTCTCGATATCGACGCGCTTGGCGAACGCTGCAACGGGATCGGGTTTTTCCTCAAACTCCCGGCGCAGAGGCTCCGGGATGGCCCGCAGGGCGGCCTCGTGAAGGGTGGCACTGCTGAGAATGGATTCCTGGGTGCGGTAGTAGTTTTCCCACAAATTCCGCGAGGCCATCATGGCGGGATCGTTCGAATCCGCGGTCACGAGGGGAGTCTCGGGACGGATTTCAAGCGTCGCTTGGGGCCGGTACTGGCGCGTCATCGTCAGGCTGACTATGGCGGTTCCGACGAGGGTCGCGATCCAAGTGATGGCGAATAGACGCCAGCGGCGGCGGAAGATGACGAGG
>Ga0137410_10002467_pt1 | contig 12578 bp, 16 predicted proteins | sample CZODoug1_16funga_FD_108878 | JGI IMG/M metagenome (GOLD analysis project Ga0137410, IMG submission 108878) | Vadose zone soil fungal communities from Angelo Coast Range Reserve, California, USA - CZODoug1_16fungal (Illumina Assembly) | ecosystem: Environmental > Terrestrial > Soil > Vadose zone... | reverse complement strand
CACCCGAGCTATGTCATGGGCTCATCGTTTGCCAATCAAACGTTGGCGCAGATTGAGCTCTATACGAATACCGCAAAATATCCGATCGGCGTGCATGTGCTGCCCAAACACCTGGACGAAAGAGTGGCGCGTTTGCAGCTCGAGAAACTCAGCGCCGAACTTACGTTACTCACGGATCGCCAGGCCCGTTATATCGGGGTCGAGCAGGCAGGGCCGTATAAGACCGATCACTACCGCTACTGATACGCAGGATCAGAGATCATGAAAGCGGGCATGACCTCCGCGCCGCGCCGGGGCTACTTCGGCGGTGCGGGGGCCGGTGGCTCGTCATCGTTCCAGATGTCGCGGATAATGAGCCACTTGCCGTTGATCCGGCGCCAGACCTCGATGTACTTGCCGGTCTCAACGGTCTTGCCGGCGGCGTCGATCACCGAGGAGGTGCCCGCGTGCCAGGCGAGATCGCCCGAGATGCCGACGTCGCCGACGCCGTCCTTGGCCGTGAGGCCCGCGGCCTTGACGGCGGCGATGTCCTTCGTCAGGAAGTCTTTGATCGCCGCGCGCCCAGTCAGGGCAGACGCGTTCGTCGGCATCACCACCGCATCTTCCGTGTAGAGCGCGACTATCTTGTCGACCTCGCCGGCGTTGTAGGCGTCGGTCCAGAGAACGGTGCCGGCGCGGATCGTCGCCTCGTCGGCCGGAGCCGCCGCGGGCGTCTGGACCGTTGAGGCATGCTGGCCACAACCGGCGGTGACCGCCAGGGCCAGTGAGATGAGCAGCATCCGGATAGGCAGGCGCATGGTTGTTCCCCCTCATTATTTATGGTTAGGGCTTCGCGGTAACCGGCACATCATCGCACGAGGCCGAGTTGCGGTGAACTTGCGACGAGCGGAGTGCCCCGCACGGCAAGGATCCGCGACGGTGGGATGTCTTCTGGGCGGTCGGTTGCCCAGCCGCAGTCGTCCGTCTCTGATCGACCCGATGCGGCCGGTCACGACTGGCAGCTAATATGCCTGACATTTTTTTGTCCCGCGTATGAAACTTTAGTCGTCGTAATTTTTATTCATGGGTCGCCCCTGAAGGACGTTGTAGCGTTGCTGAGGGGTCAACCCTTCCAACGGATGAACGTGTACCCGCCACCTTCTATTCAATATAAATGCGAGCACGAAGAAGGCAACACCGCCTACTTCCAGACCGATCAACAGATTGTGCTCAGACTTCGTGAGATATGCCATGTGTCCATGATTGTTCGATTGGTAAGTATGGCCCGTCGATTGCTGCGGGGCGTTTGGCAAATGTCCGTCGTGGCAGTAGGCATGAAACACAAAGAATGAAATCCATAAGCCCAGGCCGAGCCCCAAGACCGAATTTGTAACCCATTTCCTGAAGGCGACTGATTGCATAATCTCGATTGACTCTTGCCGTATATCGATAGATTACTTATAACCCTCAGCCAAACGAATGTCTGTTATTGCTCAAGCAACTTCTAGCCGCGAACATCCGGTATTGGCCGACAGAGGACTAAACGGTGGAGACCCTCGCGTACCGCACGACCGGCGCTCAGGACGCCGAGCGGTACAGCCAAGCGGCAGACCTTACCGACTGTTGAGAGTGAGTAACGCGTTCCGGCGGTTGACTACTTTACTTCCGGCGCCAACACTCGCCGCAGCACCGCCGCGTCCTCGCGGCCCACCGTTGCCTGATAGTACCCGCGCCTCACTCCCACCTGCTCGAAACCCATGGAATGATAGAGGCGAGCGGCGGCCGTATTCGACGGTCGGACTTCGAGAAATGCTTCGTACATGCCGGCGGCGCGCGCCCGGTCGAGGAGGTACACGAGGACCTTGCGGGCAAAGCCGCGGCCGCGATATTCATCGCGGATGCACACGTTCAAGATGTGCGCCTCGCCTGCGCCGACGGACATGATGCCGTAGCCGGCCATGTCGCCGCCGACATCGACCACGCGGCACACGTAGCCCACCCGCATGCAGTCGCGAAAGATTCCTTCGCTCCACGGGAACTGGTAGGCGGCGCGTTCGATGGCCACGATCACGGGTACGTCGAGCTCGTGCATGGGCCGGATCTCGACCGAGGAAAACTCGACTTCTTTTTTGACGCTAGACACGCGCGCAGACCTCGCGGGCGAATTTCAAATCCTCCCACGCCTTGCGCTTGTCGCTCGGCGTGCGCAGGAGATAGGCGGGATGATAGGTCACGACCAGCGGCACTTGGGAGAGTCCGAAGCGGTGCACCTGCTGGCGCAGTCGCCCCAAAGTGACTTCGGTATGCAGCAAGTTCTGAGAGGCGATACGTCCCACGGCCAACATGATCTTGGGCTTCAACAGTGCGATCTGCTGCTCGAGGTACGGCAGGCATTCGGCCGCTTCGCTGGGGCTGGGATCGCGATTGCCGGGCGGGCGGCATTTCAAGACGTTGGCGATGTACACTTGCTCGCGCGCCAGACCGATCGCGCGCAGCATGGAATTCAGGAGCTGACCGGCCCGACCCACGAAAGGCTCACCCTGGCGGTCCTCCTCGGCACCCGGCGCTTCGCCGACGATGAGCCAGTCTGCCGTTTGGCTGCCCACGCCGAACACGGTTTGAGTACGCGTATTGCACAGCGCGCAACGCGTGCATGCGGCCACCCGTGCCCGAAGCTCCGGCCAATCGACGCCGGCTTCGCGCGCGGCAGGGGTCTCACGCAGAGCCACCGCGTCACGGGCCGTCTCGCCCGGTAGGGATGACTTGCCGCGCAATACCCAGGTTTCCAGCCCCAAGGCGGCGAGGTATTCGCGGCGCAGGGCGTTACTCATGAGTCTGCACCACCGGGCGATTTCGCCGCCGCAACTTGCGATAGACCCAGAGTGAGGGCGCAGATAGGCCGTACAGGCCAAAAATCACCAGCAAACTGATCGGCAGGTGCAGGAAGATGAAGATGAAGGCGAGCGGCACCAAAATAATGTACGTGAAACGCACTCGCGCACTCGCATTCACCTGCTTGAAACTGTTGAAGGCGAATCGGCTGATCATCAGCGCACCGGCGGAGGCGGTGACCAGGAACGCCAGTATCAAACCGGGCAGACCAATGTCGGTTTTATCGCTGGCGAGCCACACCAGGGCTGCGACGATGGCGGCGGCCGATGGGCTGGGCAGACCCTCGAAGTAGTGCTTATCCTGGGTCGCCGACCTTGAATTGAAGCGGGCCAACCGCAGGGCAGCCGCCGCCGCGTAGAAAAAACACACCAGCCAGCCCAACCTGCGCCACAACGGACCGTACTCGGCAATGCGCGCCACCCCCCATTGGTAGGTGACGATGGCCGGGGCAACGCCGAACGACACCATGTCCGACAGGCTGTCGTACTCCTTGCCGAAAGCGCTTTCGGTGTGAGTCCAGCGCGCGACGCGGCCATCCAGTCCGTCGAATATCATGGCGATGAACACCGCGGCGCCCGCGCGTTCGAATTTCAAGTCGATGGCTGCCACGATCGCGTAGAAGCCGGCGAACAATGCTCCCGTGGTGAGCAGGTTCGGCAGCCAATACACTCCCCGCGGCCGCGCTGTCAGATCGTCGTCGTCGCTCATGAGCCCCCATGATACCAGGGGGGCTGATGTAAGCTATGCGGCTATGCGCTTATCTCAAAACCCGATTTCGACCCTCAAAGAGGTGCCCGCCGACGCGGAGGTCATCAGCCACCGGCTCATGTTGCGGGCGGGCATGATCCGCCGCCTGGCGGCGGGCCTGTATGTATGGCTGCCGCTCGGCCTCCGCACGCTCCGCAAGGTGGAACGAATCGTGCGCGAGGAAATGGACCGCGCGGGAGCACTGGAACTGTCCATGCCGACCGTCCAGCCGGCGGAACTGTGGAAGGAATCCGGTCGCTGGAGCAAGTACGGCCCGGAGTTGCTGCGCTTCAAGGATCGGCACGACCGCGAATTCGTCTATGGACCCACCCACGAAGAGGTCATCACCGACATTGCGAGGCGCGAATTACGCAGTTACAAGCAATTGCCGGTCAATTTCTATCAGATACAGTCCAAGTTCCGCGATGAAATCAGGCCGCGCTTCGGCGTCATGCGCGCCCGCGAGTTCCTGATGAAGGATGCGTACTCCTTTCACGTGGACGAAGCCAGCCTTGCCCAAGGCTATCGCCTCATGTCCGAGGCGTACACCCGCATTTTTACGCGCATGGGCCTTGAGTTTCGCGCCGTGCGGGCGGACAGCGGCAGCATCGGCGGCGCCACATCCCAGGAATTCCACGTCCTCGCGGACTCCGGAGAGGACGCCATCGTCTTCTCCAATGCCGATGACTACGCCGCCAATCTGGAGGTGGCGGACACCGTCGCGCCCAGCGCGCCACGCCCGGCGCCCACAGAACCGCTGACCAAGATACCCACCCCGAACGCACGCACCATCGCCGAGCTCTCCGCGCAGCTGGGCGTGGATGCGGCGCGCTGCGTCAAGACGCTGCTGGTCGACGGCGGCGACGGCGACGTCGTCGCCTTGGTTGTCCGCGGTGACCATGAATTGAATGCGGTGAAGGCGCAGAAACTGCCCGGAGTTGCCAATCCATTGCGAATGGCCAGCGCCGATCGGGTGCGCAAGGCCACCGGCGCGGAGCCCGGCTTCATCGGACCCATCGGTTTTGCCGGCAAGATCTATGTCGACCATGCCGCGGCTCACCTGGCGGATTTCGTCTGCGGGGCCAACGAAAAAGACATGCACTTCCGCGGCGTGAACTGGAGGCGGGACCTCGAGGATCCGCAATCCGTCGATATTCGCAATGCGCAACGCGGCGACCCCAGTCCCACCGGCCGAGGCACCCTGGAAATCGCACGCGGCATCGAAGTCGGCCACATTTTCCAGCTTGGGCAGCTGTACAGCGCCTCCATGAATGCCAGCGTGCTGGATGAGCAGGGTAAGGCGCTGACCATGTTCATGGGCTGCTACGGAATTGGTGTCACGCGGGTCGTTGCCGCGGCCATCGAGCAGAATCACGATGCCAACGGCATTCTCTGGCCGGAGGCGATTGCGCCGTTCCAGGTCGTCCTGGTGCCGATCAATTACCAAAAGTCGACCCTGGTCCAAGAGACGGCCGATTCGCTGTACCAGCAATTCAATGCCGCCGGCATCGACGTATTGCTGGACGATCGCGACGCCCGCCCGGGCGTCAAATTTGCCGATTCCGAGCTCATCGGAATTCCTCATCGGATCGTCATCGGGGAACGAGGTCTTGCCGCGGGGAATCTGGAATACCGTCACCGCAGCGAGACCGAATCGACGGAAATTCCCGCGGCGGATCCGGTAGGCTATATTCGACATAAGTTAAATGGCTGAGGGTACCGATGCGGCGGCCGCTGCGCGCGATTATCGCCTGCGCTTTCGTTGCTCTGGCGTGGTGCTGTGTCCTGCCGCGGGTTGCCCGCGCGGATCAGCAGCGCGATCCGGAGCTGAAGGCTCTGCTGCAAAAGATCATCGGCAGCACTGATTGCTTCGCCGATAAATTCGAATCCGAAGTTTGGTACAAGACCATGGAGCCGCGGCTCGCCCGCCTCGTGCCCACGCATGAAGCGCGCGTCGAGATTCTGGATCAGGTGTACTGCGAGGCGAGGCGCGATCCCTCGCTGCAACTGCCTCCGGACCTGGTGCTGGCGTTGATCGAGGTGGAGAGTCGCTTTGATCGCTGGGCGGTATCGCCTGCCGGCGCCGTCGGCCTCATGCAGGTGATGCCGTTTTGGCCGCGTGAACTCGGTGTGCAGAATCAGCTGGTGCGGGTCGCGCCCAACATCCGCATGGGCTGCGAGATCCTCCGCTACTATCTGCGTGCCGAGAACCGCAACTGGACGCGCGCGCTGGCGAGGTACAACGGCAGCGTCGGACGCAATACCTACCCAGCGCTGGTCATGCAGCGCTGGCAGCGCGTCTGGCGTTTTTAGCGCTTAAATCATCCGGATCAAAAGACTTCAAAGCCGTCCGGGATCGGCTCTGCTTGATCCGGCGATGTTTCGCGGACCTCATCCACGCGCGCCTGGGTGGGTCCGCGCCGCAGCCATGCCCGCAGCTCCTCGACCGCGGCTGCGCGGCCCTGCGCCACGACCTCGACGGAACCGTCGGGTAAATTGCGAGCGATGCCATGGATGGCGAGCCTCCGAGCCTCGAGCCGGGCGCTGTGACGAAAATACACGCCCTGAACTTTCCCAGAGACGAGAAAACGCCGAATGACTTGGTCCAAGTCGAGCCCGCCTCAGTGCGGCTGGGTCACGGGGGCCTCTGCGTGTTGGGCGTTCGCATCGGCGAGGGCGGCGGCGGCGTGGCGCTTGGCTTCCAATGCCGCCAGGCGGGCGCGCGTGAATTCCTGTGCCTGCAAGTGCGTTTCCGCGCGGGTAATGGCGGCCTGGGCGGCATAGAAATCCGGCGAGGTCGCCGTCGTCGCGCCCGCCGCCCCGGCAGCGGCGATGGCCTGACGAGCGTCGCTCATCTCTTGCACGGGAGCGCCGGCGCATCCGGCGAGGCAGGCAACACCGACAAATACAGCAAGGAAACGCAGCATAGGGTGCGCGGACACTAGCAACAGCCGCCAGAGCCGTCAAACCAGCCGCCGTTATACAATGCAGAATCCGGCGCAGGGAATTCGTTGCGCCGGCGCAGCACGCACGCAAAATCCCTGTGATTTCCCGGAAGAGTGCCGATGAACGAAATTCTGGTTCTGTATTATTCACGCCAAGGCAGCACCGCTGCCCTCGCCCGGCAAGTGTGCCGAGGCGTCGAGACCGTGCCCGGCATGCAAGCCCGTCTGCGCACGGTTGCACCGGTGACGGCCACCACGGAGCGGATTGATCCCTCCGTGCCGAATGAAGGCCCTCCCTATGCCACGCACGACGACTTGGTGCAATGCTGTGGACTCATCCTGGGGAGCCCGACGCGTTTCGGCAATATGGCGGCGCCGGTGAAATTTTTCTTGGACGGCACGAGCGCGCTGTGGTTATCCGGCGCCCTGGCGGGCAAACCGGCCGGCGTGTTCACCTCCACCCAGACTCTGCACGGGGGTCAGGAGTCGACGTTGCTGTCCATGATGATTCCACTCCTGCATCACGGCATGTACCTGGTCGGTCTGCCGTACACTGAACGCGGCTTGACCGATACGCGCAGCGGCGGCACACCCTACGGAGCCAGCCACGTCGCCGCCCTCAGCGGCCATGGCGAATTGTCGGAGACTGAGCGCGAGCTGGCGCGTGCCTTGGGCGCGCGCGTGGCCGAGCTTGGCCACAGATTGCAGAGCCGCGAGTGAGTCTCGAGACCACGGCGCGTTCGCTGACAATTGGGTTCTGGATGGCGCTCGTCCTGAGTCTGCTTGCGTGGACGATGGCCGGATATCCGTGGCTGCTGTGCGTGCTCGCCGCTTTGCCCCTGCTCGCGCCGCTGAGCGGCCTCATCCGCGGCCGGCGTCACACCTACGCCTGGGCGACATTGTTCGCGATCCCTTATCTCGCGTTTGCCTTGACGGAATTGCTGGCCAATCCTGCCGCCCGCTGGGTCGCCGCGATGAGCTTGCTGCTGGTATTCGGGTGGTTCTGCACTATGATTTTGTTCTTGCGTGCCTCTCGAGCGCATCGCGGATGAAGGGAATGGTGAGCCGGCGCTGAGCGACCAGCGACGCCTCGTCGAGTTGGTCGAGGATTTCGAACAATGAGCGCATGTCCCGCGGCATGCGCTTCAATAAATACTCGGAGGTCTCGTACGGCAGCTGTAATCCCCGCTGCGCCGCGCGCAACCGCAGTGCCTCGATACGGCCGTCGTCGTCGAGCTCGCGCAATTGGTAGACGACACAGGCCGCAGCCCGCGACCCCCAGTCCTCGAGACGCCAACCAGGCTGGCGCGGCGGCGCCGCGGCCGCAAAGATCAACCGGGTGCGAAGTTCCGACGCTTCGTTGAACAGGCGAAACAGGGCCTGCTCCCACGCCAAATCTCCGGCCACGGCATCAACGTCATCGACGCAGAGCACCCGAGTACGCTCGAAGCCCGCGAGAGCCTCAGGGGGCAATGTTCGCGGGCCGGCCAGCGGGAAATAAGCGGCCGGCGGACCGGCGGCCGGTAGACCGGCGTTCGGCACACCGGCACCAGCCGCACCAGCCGCAGCAGCCTCGGCCGAGGCAACCTCCGCCGCTGCGGCCTCGCCCGCGGCCGCGCACACGGCTTGCAGGAGGTGGGTCTTGCCCGTGCCGCTCCCACCCCAAAGCCACAGCGGGACGATGCTGGGTGTGCGCAGGGTTGCAACGATCTCGCTGTTGGGGCCGGGCCAAAAGCTCTCGAATACCGCATCTGCGCGCAACCTCACTCCGAGTGCGAGCTGCTTCACGGGCGCCGGGCGCCGGCACGCGCGGCGGCGCGCGGCTTCCTGAGACTCAAGGCCCGCCGGCCATAAATCAGGATGTAATCGACGCCGCTGATCACCACCGTCACGAACACCAAGGCGCCGAGCACCAGCACCACCCACGCCGGCGGCACCGAGAATTCTTCTCTGCCGACCACCGCCAAAATGAATGCCGCCTGGCACAGGGTATTGAATTTACTGACGACCGACGGACGCAGGTTGAGCGGCCCAACCCAATACCGATAGAGCAGCGCGCCGAGCACGATGATCACATCCCGTGCCACCGCAGCCGCCATCAACCAACGCGGCACGAGCTTCATGTAGGCGAGCGTGATGAATAGGGTGACCAGCAATAATTTATCCGCGGCGGGATCGAGCACGGCGCCGAGTTCGCTCTGCCAACTATAGCGTTTGGCGAGAAAACCGTCGGCGGCATCCGACAGCGCCGCGACACCGAACAGGATGATGGTGGTCACGAGCTGTCGATCCGCCAGCGCCACAGCGATGGGCGCGACGAGCAGAATTCTGATCGCGCTGATGACGTTCGGGATATGGCGCGGAGACCAGAACACGTGATCAGCGTCGCAGCTGAAAGCGCAGAATTCCATTGTCGCCGGCGGCGATCGGCTGCAAACGTCCGTTCAAAGAAAGCGTGCGCTGCAGCGATTCGGCTCCGCCGCGCGTCGCCAGACGAAATCTAATCGTATCGCCCGTCAAGGCCACCTCGCTGACGTGCGAAATGAACGTCAGCGATTCGAGGTAGGTCTGCACGCTCGCATAATCCCGAAGATCGCCGACGCCGGTGACCTCGATATCGATCGGCACGAGATTGCCGCTGGCGGCGAACAGCCCCGCGTACAAATCCGCCTTGCGATTCACGCCTTCGAGGGCGCCGGAAAATTCGCTGCTGCGATCCTGAAACAAATGCGTCCAACGGACATTGGCGGTCGCGGCCGTGCCTGAGGCCCTGCCGATCAGTATCCCCTCGCCGCCCAAGCGTCGCCCGATCTCCGCCAGGGTGGACGGCGCGGCGCCGCTCACGCTCGCGTAGTCCAGACGATTCCTCTGCACATCGGCCGCGCTCGGCCAGAGCAAGGGCACACCGCGAAACACGGCCGCCCCATCGATTGCCGCTTTCAATTCCGAGGTATCGTCCGCGGTGATGACGGTGCCGGGTTGGGGACCCGTTTGGGCAGCCAGCCAGACAAAGGTCGTCGGTCGTTCATGACCCCAAAGAGGCTGGCCGTTCTGCGTGAGCCAACGCTCGATGGCCGGCCCGTCGAAGGACACCCACACTTGACCGTCCGGAGCGCCCCGATACTGCTGAACGTAGCGCCGCGCGTTGCCCACCAGCGGCGCGAGCGCCGGGTCATCCTCGGCCGAGCGGCGGCCGGTGACGCGAACCAGCACGATCTTCATGGCGGTCTGGAAGGCCTCGGTCTGCGCCGCCTCGGAACGGTCGGCCACGGGCGCGGCCGCCTGATACAGCCCGGCACGAGTCAGCGCGAGACTCGCATCGCCGAAGCACAATGCTGCCACACTCAAGCACAAAATCGCTGCCGGACGCAAATTTCTCGAAGAAAAGACGCTGAAGTACTGTGGCATGGTGTAATCGCGGAAGCCTTGAGTCACCTGATGTAAAATACCACAGCTGGCCGACCTCCCGCGTCGGGCCAGCCGGCCTCCCCGACGCCGACCCGCCGGGTCGGCCCAATGAAGGATCAGAATGACAGAGCGAGCCCCCGTCACCTATCGCGAGGCCGGAGTCGATATCGACGCCGGCGAGGAACTCGTCGAACGAATCAAGCCGCACGTGAAGCGCTCGATGCGCCGCGAGGTGCTGGGCGGCATAGGCGGATTCGGCGCCTTGGTGGAGGTGCCGCTCGACCGCTACCGGAAGCCCGTGCTCGTGTCGGGAACCGACGGAGTCGGTACCAAGCTGCGCCTCGCGATCGATACCCGGCGTCACGATACCGTGGGGATCGATTTGGTGGCGATGTGCGTCAACGACGTGGTCGTCCAAGGCGCCGAACCGCTGTTTTTCCTCGACTACTTCGCAACCGGCAAGCTCGATGTGGGCGTGGGCGAACGCCTCATCGCCGGCATCGTCGACGGGTGCGTGCAAGCCGGCTGCGCACTGGTGGGCGGCGAAACAGCCGAGATGCCGGGTATGTATCATGGCGAGGACTACGATCTGGCGGGCTTCTGCGTCGGCGTTGTGGAAAAGGACGCCATCATCGACGGATCGGCCACGCGTGCCGGCGACGTGGTGCTCGGACTGCCGTCTTCGGGACCCCATTCCAATGGTTTTTCGCTGATCAGGAAAATCCTGCAGGTCGCCGGTGCTGATTTCAAAACCCCTCTCGACGGCGTGGGCCTCATCGATCGGCTCATGGCGCCGACGCGCATCTACGTGAAACCTCTGTTGCGGTTGATCGCGGACCTCCCGGTGCACGGACTCTCGCACATCACCGGCGGCGGCCTGGTGGAAAACATTCCACGTGTGCTGCCGGACGGTTTGGAAGTGGTTCTGGAACGCAAGGCCTGGCGCCGCGGAACGGTGTTCGACTGGCTGCAGCGCGAGGGTCAGGTTGCCGACGCGGAGATGTATCGGGTGTTCAATTGCGGTATCGGCATGACCGTCCACTTGGCGCCGGGCAACGCCGATCGCGCCGTCGGCATCCTGCGCGACATGGGCCAGGAGGCGCTCGTCATCGGCGAAGTGCGCACGGGCACGCGCGGTGTCGTCATCGCGTGAACCGTTCGCAGACTCGGCGGCCGGTCGTCGTCCTCATATCGGGACGCGGCAGCAATATGCGTTCTCTCATCGAGCATAGTCGAGATCCCGGCGCGCCCTATACGGTATGCAGGGTGTTTTCGGACAAGCCCGATGCCGCGGGGCTCCGGCTGGCGCGGGATCTCGGCGTCCCGGCGCAAGCGCTGGCCGCCGCCGAAACGACGGATCGCGCAGCCTACGATCGCGCCCTGGCCGCCGCGATCCAAATCTACTCGCCATCGTTGATCGTACTCGCCGGATTCATGCGCATCCTGTCCGCGCAGTTCGTGAGGGACTTTGCCGGAAAAATATTGAACATCCATCCCTCGCTGCTGCCCAAATTTCCAGGCCTGCATACTCACCGGCGCGCACTGGAAGCGCATGAGCCCGAGCACGGCGCGACGGTGCATTTTGTGACCGAACAGCTCGACGGCGGTCCGGGGGTCATCCAGGCGCGTATTGCCGTGACGGCGAACGACGACGAGGCGACCTTGGCGGCGCGAGTGCAGGCCCAGGAACACCGCATCTATCCTGTCGCCGTGCGTTGGTTCTGCGAGGGTCGACTGCGTTACGACGCGGGTTGTGCGTGGCTCGACGGCAGGCTGCTGCGCGAGCCCGTGTTGTTCACCGGCACCGAACCCTAAAGAGGGGCCTATGAGCGTTCGAGGACTCACTGCGCTGTCGCTGGCGATCATGGCCGGCTCCACGGCGGGGGCACAGACACCGTCCGCCGCCGATGCGGGCATCGCACCCTTTTCCGCCCGCTATCAAGCGGACTGGAAGAGCATCAATGTGGGGACCAGCGACCTCGAACTCAAGCAGGACACCGAGCCCGGCCACTACGTCTACACCTGGTCGATCACGGCGCACGGCATTTTCCGGCTGTACCGCGACGAGGTCACTCAACAGAGCTGGCTCAGCATCAATGCCGACCACGTTCGCCCGGAGAAATACCGCGCCGAGGACGGCTCATCCAGCGTGAATCTGGATTTCGATTGGGATGGCGGACATGTTCGCGGCACGTCGGAAGACAAACCGGTCGACTTGACGCTCAAGGAAGGGACCCAGGACCTGCTGTCCATTCAGGTCGAAGTGATGCTCGGTCTGAAAAAAGGGAATTTGCCCAAGACTTTCCAGATCATCGACAAGGACAAGCTCAAGGAATTCATCTACACCCAGGAAGGGACCGCCAATATCAGAACCGCCCTGGGGCAACTCGACACCGTCATCGTGGAAAGCAGACAGGCCGGCAACAATCGCATTTTACGGATGTGGTTTGCGCCGTCCTTGGGGTTCGTGCCGGTTCAAGCCGAACGCACCCGCGACGGCAAACTGGAATTCGCCATGCGGATCAAAACGCTGAAGCGCTAGGAGCCTGTCCGACGTAGGGACATCGTCGCAGCAGATGGACCTAAGTCCGACAGGCTCCTAGGTCT
>Ga0137410_10002466_pt1 | contig 12583 bp, 8 predicted proteins | sample CZODoug1_16funga_FD_108878 | JGI IMG/M metagenome (GOLD analysis project Ga0137410, IMG submission 108878) | Vadose zone soil fungal communities from Angelo Coast Range Reserve, California, USA - CZODoug1_16fungal (Illumina Assembly) | ecosystem: Environmental > Terrestrial > Soil > Vadose zone... | reverse complement strand
TTATAAAGTGTATTGGAGTTCCGGATCATCACGAGCGCGTTCCCAGGACGAACGCTCAGAGCGGCAGGCGTCAGTTCTTCGTCGGACTCCAGATTAAACATGTCGAGTTCCTGGTGCTTGGCGCCATGTTTAAGGGTAATTTTCTCGGAGATCTCAAAGATTGTAAAAAAGATTATTGTGAATGCCACGCCCGCCATGGTTGCCACTTGCTTGGTGAAGAGATTCATGATGCTCAGGGCGAACAGCGTCACGGTAATCAGGCCGAGCCCTAAGGGGATCTCCACGTTGCCCACCGTGAAATTCAGGGGCACACGAAAATCCCGCTTTCCTGGCTGCTTGTACCGAAGCACGAGTACGGCCAAGCCCTTCATCGAGAAACTCCACATCACACCAAACGCGTACGCCTCGCCCAGGATAAAAATATCTCCGCGACTCAAGAGGATGGTGAGTAGCTGCAGACCCACGACGAGATTGAGCATTCGATAGGAGGTCCCGAACCGGGGATGCGGATGCCGGAACCAATGCGGGAGGATGCCGTCCTCAGAGACTCTGTTCAGGACGCCATTCGAGCCTACGATGGCGGTATTGACGGCTCCGGCTAGCATCAACACGCCGACGAGCACGACAAATCCTTCAAAGGCAAGCCGCAGGTTATAGGGTCCGACAAAATTCATGGACAGGCCGCTGATCAGATTGCCGAAGTACTGGGGCCGAATCGCGTCCGGAATGATCATGGAAGCGAAGAAGGAAACGCCGGCGGTGAAAACGAAGCTATAAATGAATATTACGAGGCCCGCCTTCTCCAGGTTGGGCAGCTTGGGGTGCTCGACTTCCCGATAGACCTGGGCCAGCGTTTCCTCACCGCTCATTGCCAGGACCGAGTGCCCGAGGCCGATGAGGATCCCGATCAGTGCGACCGTATGAGGTAAGCTGCTGAGGCGCAGCCAGCCCAGGGCTTCCGGCGCAAACGTCAGATTGGCTTTCGTTGGCAATGGAGGCAGATGAGCGCCCCGCACCCAAATCGTCAGGATGCACCAGGCGATCATCACGACCACCATCACAGTAGTCACGTACATGATCCGCAGCGCTTTTCCGCTGGACTCCGGAATCCCCTTGATGTTCTCCCACCAGAAATAAATCGTCACGGCAATGGCAAACACGGCCGACGTGGAATTGATCGGAAGCGTAAGATTGACGTGCGAGCGGGCAAACAACTCGTTCAAGAATCCCGTCAAATATTGGCCTGCCGAGACGCCGCTGATAGGCCCGGTCAGGATGTAGTCAAACATCAGCGCGGAAACGGAAAATTTCGCCAGCGTGCTGCCCATCGCCTCTTTAACCACACGGTAAACGCCGCCGCGCACAAACATGCTGCAACTTTCGATATACATGGACCGCACGGCGTACGCGAACAGCATGATGGCGAGGATGAACCAGGGCGCGGCCTTGCCGATGGCTTGCTCGGCGATAGCACCCGCGTAGAAGGCAGACGACCCGAGGTCGTTGAGTACGATGGCGGCCGCCCGCCAAAAAGAGATGAATGACAACATCGCGGTCGTCGCAATGACGACTTTCGGAAGACCAGGTTTGTGAACCGCGATCCCCGGCTGTGGGGAGCTATTGATGGACATAATGACTTGAGATTGGTATCCGCTTCGACGCCGTAACCGTCGCGGGAACATACTCCTTTGTAGGTATGAACAGAGCTCGGTGCCCGAAGGCGGGGAGCAGGGTGGCCAGCTTTTGATCCTGGGTAGGGAGCCAGCGCTGTCTACCACCCACGAGTACAACAGAATCGGCTTCAAGAACGTACCGCAGGCATTGTTCCAGGTCCCTGGAAGGACACACCCGAATGACGATCTCGACGTCCTCGCACTGCGCTTCCGCTAAGGATTGGAGGCGTTGTTCCCTGAAAGTAGCGAGAGTAAGCGGGGGCGACGTTTGTCCGCCCACTTCGAGTATCTCAGTTTTTTTAGGCTCGGCCATGCAATCCGCGTTCTAAATGAATACACAATAATTCGTAAGGAAAGCATAAAGATCCCTGAATTTTCGCGCCTCCAAACACCACGGCAGCCTAACGCGCTATCAAAGGAATTCATCTGGTCCTGCTTGGATTAAATTTTGCGGTGGGAACAAATCGTGGAGCTTCAACGCGGTAGAGTTTAGTGACGACGCGAGGGTCCCATGCCTGACAGGTCCGGCGCATCCGCGGAGCGAGCGATGGGAGCCCCGATGGGCCCTGTGGGGATAGGCCCTTGTGAGGAAGAATCCGCTTCGGGTTCGCCTTGCCGCTTACGGCCGAACATTCGCGTTCCCCACAGCTTTACGTCTTCCATGTAGATATAAAATACAGGAGTGAGGAAGAGTGTTACGACTTGGGAAAAAGCCAGCCCGCCGACTACCGACACTCCAAGAGGCCGCCGCGCCTCTCCGCCGGCCCCAAGACCCAAAGCAATCGGTAGCGTGCCCATCAGCGCCGCCATCGTCGTCATCATGATGGGGCGGAACCGGACGAGGCAGCCTTGATAAATCGCTTCGGCCGGGCTTAAGCCTTGCTTCCGCTGCGCCTCGAGCGCAAAGTCGATCATCATGATGGCATTCTTCTTGACGATGCCAATGAGCATGATGATTCCCACAAAGCCATAAATGTCCAGGTTCATATCAAGAAGGGGCGAAACCCATCCCTTCATCGCAGCCACATGGAAAAGGTAAAGTGATAAAAGCGCGCCAAAACCCGCCGAAGGCAGTCCGGATAAAATCGTAATGGGATGGAGGAAACTTTCGTAAAGTATACCGAGAATGATGTAGATGACAAGTATGGCCATGACGAGGAGTATGCCGAGACCGCCAAGCGATGACTGAAAAGCTTGCGCATTTCCTTGGAAGGTGGTCGTGGTTGACGGCGGGAGAGCAATCCTTGCCAAGTCATTGATTTCGTTCACGGCATCCCCAATCGAGGTGCCGGGCTTTAGGTTAAAGGAAACAGTTACCGCGGGCAGTTGCCCCAAATGGTTTACCGAAAGCGGCCCCAAGGTAGGAGTAAGTTTCGCCACCGCACCGAGCGGGACGAGCTGACCGTTTGGGAAGTTTTGCGACGGAGCCGCGCGGACGTGGAGTGATGCAATCTTGCTCGCGTCGCGCTGAAATTCCGGCTCCAGTTCGAGAATGACCCAATACTGGTTATTGGGCGCAAAAATTGTAGCAATCTGTCTTTGGCCGTAGGCGGAATACAGCGCGCTCTCGATTTGATTCACGGTCACTCCATACGAAGCAGCGGCATCGCGATCAATATCGACATTGATTTGGGGATTTCGGATTTGAAGGTCGCTGCTGACGTCCGTGAGGCCCGGCAGAGCACTCATCTTCGCCGTGAAACCCTGCGCTGAATCGTAAAGCTCCTTTGTACTTGGACTTTGTATCGTGAACTGGTACAGAGCCTTGCTTTGCAAGCCGCCGATGCGAATCGGCGGATCGTTTCGGAGAAAGGTGGTGATGCCGGGCACTGCAGCAAGCTTAGGGCGTAACTCGTTGATGACCTCGTCGACTCGTGGGCGTTCGGAGCGCGGCTTCAGGCGGATGTTGATGCCCCCTTGGTTGAAGGTTCTCCCGCCCGAGCCGATCGATGACAATACGTAATCGACCGAAGGATCCTGCGCCAGGATCTCGCCGATTTTTTTCTGATGCTCCAACATTGCGTCAAAGGAAATGCCCTCAATCGCTTCCGTGGTGCCGTTGATCTGATCGATGTCCTCGCTCGGTAAGAAGCCCTTCGGAATGATGACACCCAGATAGTATGTCCCGACCACCAAGGCCGCCGAAAGCAGCATCGTGGCCAACTTATGCCGAAGCGCGACCTGGAGGCATCGGTCGTATCGCTTCTCGAGACCCACCTGCACGGACTCGCTAAAGTTGTAGAAGCGGCCATGCTTCACTTCGTGCTGAGGTTTCAGGAAGCGGCTGCAAAGCATTGGCGTGAGCGTCAGCGACACGAATCCTGACACCAGGATGGCCGCCATGATCGTCACGGCGAACTCGTGCAGTAGCCGGCCAAGAACTCCACCCATGAACAACACCGGGATGAACACTGCCGAAAGCGAAAGCGTCATCGAGAGGATCGTAAAACCGATCTCCCCCGAGCCGTTAATGGCGGCCTCCATCACGCCTTCTCCGTGCTCCAGGTGACGCACGATGTTTTCCAGCATCACGATCGCGTCGTCCACAACGAAGCCCACAGATAAGGTGAGAGCCATCAGGGAAAGATTGTCCAGCGAATAGCCGCCCAGATACATCACGGCAAAGGTGCCCACCAACGAGAAGGGAAGCGCGAGGCTGGGAATCGTGGTCGCCGACACATTCCGTAGGAACAGGAAAATGACCATGATCACAAGGAAGAGCGCAAGTTCGAGGGTGAACTTTACGTCATTCACCGAGTTACGAATCGTGATCGAACGGTCGAAAAGAACGCGCATGTTTATGGACGGCGGCAGCGCAGCCTGCAAACGGGGGAGCATCGCCTTGATTCCGTCCACCACTTGCACTGCATTCGTACCAGGCTGTTTGAAAACGACCATCGGGATGGCGACCGTGCCCTTGGGCGAATTCGCGTCGTAGTAGTGGTTGAGGTTCTTATCGTTTTGAACGCTGTCGATGACACGCCCTAAATCAGACAGCCGGACCGGGGAACCATTGCGGTAAGCGACGATCAGCTTGGAATAATCAGCGGCATTATAAAGCTGGCCTTGGGTCTGCACGGTCGGCGCCCGTTGAGAACCCCAGAGCGTGCCGGTTGGGAGGTTTACATTTCCATTTGTGAGAGCACTTTCGACTTCGTCAATGCCGATTTTTCGGGTGGCAAGGGCCGTTGGATCCAATTGAATGTGCGGGGAATATTTAAACTGTCCGTAAATCTGCACCACCGCGACGCCGCTCACCGTTGAGATAGTGGGAGCGAGCATTGTCTCCGCATACTCATCCACAGCGGAAAGCTGCAGTGTGGCCGAGGTGAGAGCTATAAAGAGGACTGGATAGTCGGCCGGATTTTGCCTGTAGTACGAAGGCGGGGCCGGCATATTCGCAGGCAATTGCCGGGCAGCCTGCGAAATCGCGGCTTGCACGTCCTGAGCGGCGCCGTCAAGATTGCGATCGAGACTAAATTGCAGCACAATCGAGGTCGCGCCGACCCTGTTCGAGGACACCATTGAATCAAGGCCAGCGATATTGGAGAATTGCTTTTCCAACGGTAATGCAACCGCCGCAGCCATCGTGTCCGGGTTCGCACCGGGCACGTTCGCGAACACATTGATGGTCGGGTAGTCTACGTTCGGTAAATCGCTCACCGGCAGGACACGATAGCTTGCAATCCCGAACAGCAAGATAGCCATCATGACTAACGTGGTGGCGATCGGCCGTTGGATAAACCGTTCAGGAATGCTCATGCCCTTCTCCCATGAAATTCGGTCGACGGCCGTTACTGTGCATTGGGACGTCCCGATTTTCCTGCCGGAGGATCTGCATCTGCCATTGGGCGCTCCGCCGATCCTGTTCGCTGGTCTGGACGGCCCGCTTGCTTATTAGCCGATTCGGCGTTGCTATTCTTGGCCTCGACCTGCGCGCCGGGCACCAAATTTACCTGACCGTCGGTGACGACGGTCTCGCCGGGCTGGAGGCCCTTCTCAACCACAGTATCCTCATTAATGGTCCTGGTTGGCACAACGGTCCGCTGCTCGACTGTATTGTTGGCCTTCACAACGTATACATAGGAACCCTGCTGGGTCGTAATGATGGAATGCGCGGGCACTACCGTAGCATTCGGTTGTTGTGAGAGCGTAAGCAGGATATTAACGTACAAGCCGGGCCAGAGACGATCTTGCGGATTTTCAAATGTCCCTCGCAGGTGGATCGTGCCGGTCGTGGTATCCACGGTGTTGTCCACGAAAGTGAGCGTGCCCTGGACGGGGTGACTGGGATCCTGCGGTATGGTGGCCATCACGTGGAGCGCGCCCCGATCCACGTGCTCCTTGATATCGGGCCAGAACTTCTGCGGGATTCCGAAATTCACATAAATAGGATTGACTTGATTGATAATAACAATAGGAACATCCGCTACCTTCACCAAATTGCCTGGCTTCACCATGATCGCGCCGGTTCGCCCGTTAATCGGCGAATTGATCGTGCAGTATTCCACGTTGAGCTCCGCTGTCTTGACAGCAGCCTCATCGGCATTCAGCACCGCATCGGACGCGTCGGCGGCGCTCGTGAAAGAGTCTACCTGCTCTGCCGGCACAACCCCTTGCTCAAAAAGTGTCTTGTAGCGCCGCGCCTGTGCTCGATTGTAAACGCCCGTGGCCTTGTCGCGCGCGAGCGCGGCCTTTGCTTGCGCGAGCGCGGCCTCATAGGGCCGCGAATCGATCGTCAGCAACACCTGTCCCTTGGCAACGAAATCACCCTCTTTGAAATGAACGTCTCGGACTTCACCGGCGACTTGCGCCCTAATCGAGATCGTGGAAATCGGCTCCACATTGCCCACGGCCACAACCTCGACAGGCATCGTTTTTTGGGTGACCTTACCAACGGTAACCGAGGCCGGCGGACGCGCGGGTGGCGCAGCTTGTTGTTTTGCGCAGCCAGAGGCCAGTGAAGCCAGGGCTGCCAAAGCGGCGGGAGCAAGGATGAACCATGTGCGGCGTCTGCCTTCTTTCAAGTTCATGAGAGACCTGGTCATAATTTTGCAATCACCTATCCAAATCGAAGTACGCCGCGCTAAAATTCTATATTCTGTGAAATGTTAGACGCCTAATGATAGGGCATGGTTACAACTGCGCCCACGGGGACGGTTACAAGTTCTCGCGATCACAACTTTTCATCGTTTGTTCCGGCGGAGCCGACAACCGCCCAAACTAACGCTGAAATTGATCGAGATGACGTCCTTCACATACCCTCTTTCAATAGATTTGGACCCCACTTTGGCGGCAGGGTTACATTTCGCGGCATTGCAATTTTAGTCCAGATCGGGGCAGAAGGCCAACGAGTCGCAACCACGAGTTTCCCCGGATTCGTCCCCAATTTTCAACGTCCGGCTGCAAGGTTTAAGGGCATTCCCTCGCTGCGAAGGCCGTCTATATTGCCTATTCGTGGGGCGGGTATAGCGTGAGGTACAAGTAGGCGTCTGCCACTTCGTCCTGGGTCAAGTAGCGAAACACTGGCATTCTGCCCCTGTAGGAATCTCTATAGGAGAAGGGCGGTGTTCCCATGATGATGGGCGCTCCGTGGGTTACTTTTCGGATGAAGTCAGACAGGTTCGTCCGGGTCGTTAGAGTACTGAGCGGCGGAAACGCTCCCTGCGTCAACTGCTGTGGGGTGGGGTCGGGCCCGGCAGCGCTGTGGCAGATGTGACAGGTAGATTTTACAATGAGCTCGCCGACGCGGTAGGGGGATTCTTTTATCGCTATTTGATTTTTTCCCGCGCCAGGGACTTCAGAGAGCTGCTCCAGATAAGCGATGATCGAACGAATCTCCGCGTCGCTTAATTGGGGAAACGGCGGCATGTTCTGCCCCCCCTTATGGAACCGTTCATTCAGGAGGACGCTTGCCTGCTTTGCGAGCGCTGCCGCATCCGCCCGGCTCATTTCTTGCCCAGTCTTCTTCGTTCGCTCCAAGATGACAGCAACGGAAGTCGCCCGAACGGGGTTGATGACGGAATTGATTTCCGGGGGAGCGCCGGCGCCCGATCCTCCATGGCATCCTTGGCAATTCAGGCGATATAGGTCCGAACCATGGAGATCGACGGTGTCTGTGGCGAAACCGGGCGTAAGCTCCTGTTGCCAGTGCGAGGATTCTTCCCACGGCATGGGAGCAGACGGTCCCACATCCCACGTCTTACCCATACTCGTCTCATTGAACGATCTGTGGAGATGTTTGAGCCAACTTTCACCTGCGACGGGCGTTACCGCGGAATCATTGGTCGCAACCGTCTGACCCGACAATGACGATGCCAACACAAAAATCGCGATCGGGCCTATCGAATGTAGGCATTTCCTCAACAATAATTCCCCACGCAGGGAGTTATCACTCGACAAGCGCAAGGTCGAGGTGAATCCGTACAGCGTTCACGAGCACTTCACTCTGGTTAATCAAATCCTGGCTGGTAATTTCATCCTCGACGAAAGATCGAATCGCTCTCAGAGGGCAAATGAATTCAACTGCTTCGGAGGCATCCTTCTCATTGCCCAAGCGATTGAGGACGGAAAACTCGAGCGCATCCACTTGGAGGTCGGCGGGAAGCTTGGGCACAAGAGCTTTAAGTTGTGGAGCAAGGAAGAGGTCAAAGCTCTGCGCGGCGCGTTTGTAAATCGAGCTCGTGCTTTTCTCGAACGTCAAAGAATTTCGGAGTGTCAGTTGCAATGCCAATTGCTTGTGATCGAGGGCGACGGACGGCGGCGCATACTCTACGAGATGAAATGTAGCGCCATTTTCCTTCAGGAGCGCGTCGAGTTGCGGTTGAAATTGTGCTTGCAGCCGCTCAGCCTCGGCTGGCGACGCGGTCACTTTCGGTTCGACCACCATAACTGACGGGCTGACGATGTTCGCCGCTTCTATTCCGGCACGCGTGGCGTGCACCGGGGTTGACAAAGCCGGGGGCGCGAGTCGAGGAATCCCGACGGGTAACCGCGTCGTCGCAACCGGTGCGATGGCAGAAGGCGTAGGCGATACGGCGCCTTCGGAACCGCGTTTCGCGAGTGCTTCCAGGTCGAGCGAATCTTTTTGCCCCAGGGCAAGCGCAAAAGGTTGGGCGTCCAGATAAATTCCTGAGCGATTGAGTATCGCCTGCTGCTGCTCGTTCCCCGGCTCGCTTAGAAATGCGAAGGCGTCGGCGCGATCGAGCACCACCGCTAGGATTTCCCGGCCCTCAAAATCAGATTCCTTGCGTGTATCCCGGGCGTGATACGCAATTTCGAAGGCGATGCCGTCGCAATTCACGTCAGGAGGAATCTCTTGTGCAATCATGCGAAGGATCGGAGTGATGACTTCCTGAAAAGTGCGGCTGGCGCGCTCGTTTGCTGTGAGCTGCCCCGAATTGAAAGCGGCTGTGTAGAATCCCGACGTCTTCAATAGGATTCGATTTTGAAAATAGACGAATTCAATCCCGCGCGTATCGAGCGAAGCCTGGCGGCTGGGATCCAAGCCTACGTAGCGGGTAAGAATGAAAGGGAACGGAAATTGCGTCTCGTTGATCGCATGTTGCAGCGATCGAATCTGCGGAAGGTACTCCTGTTCGGCGGCTTTTAAGTTTGGATTCGCGATTTCGCCGGGGCTCACTTGACCTACCGCGGAACTCGCCGCCAGGAGAACGATGGCAAGATTCAGAAAAGAGTACGCCAAGGTTCGGTTTCTGCAACTCATTTGCTCTTCCCCCCCCGAAAATACTGGACTTGACTGGGCTACGGGCCGAACCTGGCTTCCAGCGCGGCCCCCAGCCCTGTCTACATTCGGCTGGCTCCACGCTCCACTTGACGCGTTCAGCGTAAAAGTAGTGCCCGCACCCTACTTCTTCACGGTCAGGTCGGTGTTTACCGCGCCGCTCGCCACGGTCACCGACTGCGTAGTGACCTTGCCGTCTTCACTCCAGGTCTTTAATGTGTAGGTCCCTGGGGGAACGTCCTTAATCTCGTACGCTCCATCCGGGTCCGTCACAGCAAAGTACGGCGTGGGAGTGACTACTATGAAGCCGGACATCTCCGGATGGACGTTGCAGAGAAGGGAAGCAGCGCCGGGGTCGGTGAACTGGAACGACTTTTTGTCCCCCTTTGGCCAGGTCCCGAGATTGTGCGCCAGCTTTTTATTGCCGCCGACGGACGGCCAATACACGTTGTGGCCGACAGAGTCGCTGTTCACAAAATCCACAGTCGTCCCTTGCGCCACGACCGTCACGTGCGGCATGAAACTCATCTTCCGTTGGTCGATCGCCGTGTGGTCCGCGGGCGGATCAAATTTCTTCCCGGGAATTGCGTCCACGTATACGGCGATATTTTCAGCTGACTTGAGCCCTTGAACGCTGACCTTGCCCTTGATGCTTCCGGCCCGGCCCGCGCCCGCAAGGGTTAGGGCGAGGCTTATGACACCTAGAGTCTTCATTGCCATTTTCCGAGGACCCATCGTCTCCCTCTCGTTTTCAGAAATACGTGTATTGAAACGCTTGCCTACACGACGGCCTAGAATACGTAGTCAATTCCGGAGACGAACGAATTCGGCCGGAAGTACGGCGTCGTGGTCGCGGCTGGATCGAAATACGGCTGGTTATATGTATACTGGTATTCACCGATAATTTTGATGTTTGCGCGGACAAGCACTTGAAAACCCGGGCTGAAGCGGTTGCGCGTCTTGTATTGAGAAGGGGGAGTCCCGTTGATGAAGTCGGGCGTTGAGTTCACAAAGTCATAGCGCATGTAGGCGATCAACCACGGGTGAATCCAGAAATTGCTGCCCGCGAATCCCCCGGTATATTTGACAGCGGGCCCAGCGTTGATGGTCTGTGCGCCCTGGTCCACTATGTGGTTGCTGTCGTGGCCAATCATGCCTACGCCAAAAAGCTCCATGTTGCGGTATTTGAAGCGAAGATCTGCACCGGCCCGATAGAACGGGTCCTTAATCGTTCCACCGAACCCGAATTGTCCGCTTGCGAAATTCGATTCGTTCGTTCCGTAATAGTAGAAGCCGCCGAGGCGGATTGAGGTGTGGTCGCGTGGCCCCGTCGCTCCCGCGGCTTGTACCGCATTGCGGCTCTGGGAGTCGCGTTCCAGGTTGAATTTCTGCGACACGCGGACGTAGACGTCCTTTGTGTTCCGCCCGGTCAGTGAGGGGTCGGCCCCGGTTCCGTTGTTGAGGGCCGCCGACCACGCGAAATTTCCATTGTTGGCGTAGCCGCCAAGTTCGACCCCGCGCTGCACGTCCCCAATGGCGAAAGGGTTGTTTGCGGTCGCGGTTAACCCGCCCCCTGGCTGTACGGCCACACTTGTCTCGCCGAAAACGTCATACCCGGTGGGATAAATCGTCCGCGCTTGCGTGAATGGCAAATCCAGCTCGAATTGTCCGAACCGGACATTCAGCGCTTTATTTGGCAGACCGATGGAATGGCCCACGTCGAACTTCAGGTAACCGTCGCCCAGCCCTCCGTCCGCCCCTGAGCCAACCGTGGAAAGATCGTCGTCAATCCAGAAAGAGATATTTTGTCCGAAGCTACCCGCAGCGATCATCGTGACCGTATTCGGCACGAACAGATCCGTCCTGGGTGTGAACCCTCCCGCAGCGACAATAGCGTCAGGTTGTTTTGAGTTGTAGTTAAAGTTTCCAGAGTATCGGAAGGAGATTGGAATGGATCCAGGTAGTTCACCGGGGTAAATTGTATTCGGAAAGGCTTCCTTTTGCGCCTTCGCCCCAAGGAGCACGGGAGGTTCCTTCACAAAGGAATCGTCGTCTTTCGGGAACTTGAAGCCATTCCTCTTGAAAGCTTCGCCAAAATCATTTAATTCCGGATAATCATTGTGGCAGGTCGTGCAAGAAGTTTGATATTTCCGCGCAAACGCAGGTATTGCTGAGGCCTTCGGTGCCATGGCCAGAATCCAAAGCAGACAACCAGCCGTTAGGATAGTTGTAATCACGCCAGCTCTTGTTGCTCGTCCCATCTTCCCCCCCAGTATTTAGGTTTGCGCCTCGGACACATAGCTCCTGCTTCTCCGTTCCGTCACGTGTGCCAGGATGGCTTACACGTCCAAGTCGCGCTGTGTTAGACATCACAGTGTCATGTAACATGTAACATGGTCGTGTTCCTATTAGGTGGATTGGTGGGGTCGTCTGTTCGGAAAGGGTAATTGGCGTTTAGGCTATGGTTTACGCATTCTTAACAACAATTAACAACAATTACGGCGGGCATTGGGGACACAAAAAGCGGCGTGCCACACGCGAGTACATCCGGGAGACTGGAGGGGAGGCCCGACGGGACCTGCACACCCCGGGCACACCCAGAATCTCCATCAACCTTATGAAACTGCTGACTTTAAGTCATCGCAACGTCTTGTTGAAAAACTCCAACGTGCGGCTCCAGGCCAATTCCGCTGAAGCTTTGTCATAGCGTGGGGTCGTATCGTTGTGGAAGCCGTGGTTCGCTCCCTCGTAGATATAAGCCGAGTACGTAACGTGATTGGCCTTCAGCGCGGCCTCAAAAGCCGGCCACCCGGCGTTGACGCGATTGTCGAGCCCCCCATATTGAATCAGCAGGGGCGCTTTGATTTTGGCGACGTCTTCGGCGGAAGGCTGCATTCCATAGAACGGCACTGCGGCGCCTAGGTCCGGCATGCGAACTGCCAGGTTGTTCGCCACGCCCCCTCCGTAGCAGAAGCCGACAACGCCGATTTTTCCGGTGCAATCGGGTCTTGATTTCAAGTAGGCCGCCGCTGCCGCCCAGTCCTCCATCATTTTCTTTTGATCGAGCTTGGCCTGAAGCGCCACTCCCTTTTCATCATCACCGGGATAGCCGCCGTGACTTTATAGTTCATCCGCCGCCAACGAGAGAAAGCCGGCGACACCCAGG
>Ga0137410_10002465_pt1 | contig 12585 bp, 11 predicted proteins | sample CZODoug1_16funga_FD_108878 | JGI IMG/M metagenome (GOLD analysis project Ga0137410, IMG submission 108878) | Vadose zone soil fungal communities from Angelo Coast Range Reserve, California, USA - CZODoug1_16fungal (Illumina Assembly) | ecosystem: Environmental > Terrestrial > Soil > Vadose zone... | reverse complement strand
CTGGGACATTATGCGCAGCTTGTTCATGGTCCAACTCTTTCCCACGATGGATGCCCTTTATCGCCAAATAGCTGATTTATATGACATTCAGCTCTGTTGATTTTCTAAACCGAGAATTGCTGCTCCACTCCCCGCAATGCGGCGATAGTCCGGAAAATTATAGACTTCCAGCCTCACTATGTTACCTGAAGCCGAGAATCGCAGTTCCGTTTCTGCAGACGCCTCGTGCCATACAATAGTCTCTTCAGTTGGATAATAGAGCAAGGTATGCAGGGCATTAATCAGATCCAGAAAGGAATTGCTCGGCGTGTAGGAAGCGATGATCGTAATCGCCTCTTCTCCATAATCGATGCGGAAGCCTACCCATCCATGCTCCGGGTCATCAAACGATACTTTCAGTTTCTCTTTCATGATCGCTTTTGGCTGAGAAATCCTGCGTTAGGTCGCATTACATCGAACAAACAGTCGCTGACCATACTCTTCAAACTCAAGAGCCTGAGCGACAGCGATCGATGGTTCGTTCTCAAAGAGGGTTTGGTATTGCGCCACCAATCCTCTTTTGATGGCCTCCTCCGCGATGCGCTGTACGCACTCACGCCCGAAGCCCTGGCTTCGGTATCCGATGTGCGTTGTAACGCCGATGTGCGCCAGTGTCCATCCCCACACCTTATATCCGGCCGCTGCCACGAGTTCTCCGTCAAGAAAATAACCGGCGATTGGTTGGCCATCTTCCAACCCGCTGTGTTCCCACTCCAGTGAAGCTACGCAATGTCGCAGATGATCGAGGAGCGCGCCTTCGTCCACGCGCAGCAGCCTCACGTGTGGATCGAACGGGCATTCATCCGCTATATCTTTATAACCCAGGTAAATCGGACCAAGGATGCGCTCAACGCGGGCGCCGAGCGCCGCCCGCCAGAATGCAGGGTCGAATACTTCTTCCGGCTCCCGGCCTTGAACGGCGCTCCGCACTTCCCCATAGAGCGACGGCGAACAATCGACCTGAACCCGATCTAAGCGACGAAATGCATGAGCATATTAGGGTTCCGGGAGAATTTTTGATAAATGTTACGCTAAGCCGATCCGGATGCTATTATGCACGGCATGGCCCCGAGGCTTGGCTGATAACCTGACAAATAGTGGATGCTTCAGGAGGAAATGGAACAATGAGCTCGTACTGTCTCATTCACAGCAGCGGACAAGGCCCCGAGGGCTGGAAGCTTCTGGCGCAGGAGCTCGAACATCGCGGCCATCGCGTTCTGACTCCCGCGCTGGACCTGAGCCGGGCTGACGAGGGCTTGATATGGCACGCCGAGACAATTGTGGACGCCCTCAAGCAATCTGGTCTCAAGTCGTCGGAGGTTGTCGGTGTCGCACATTCTGCAAGCGGAATGTACCTTCCATTGGTGGCCGAGCGCTGGCCTCTACGCCGGATGGTGTTTCTTGCCGCGGCGGTTCCACGCCCGGGCGTGAGCATGATGGATCTGTTTCGGGCCGATTCCTCGATGCTCAACCCCAAGTGGGTCGGCAAGAACCCTATGGAAGACGACATCGCATTGGAATTCTGTTTCCATGACTGTCCTCCAGAGCGCCTGGACTGGGCGCTTTCGACGCGCGTGTTCTTCTATGCGAAACGAGCTATGGAGGAACCATGCCCACTGAACGCCTGGCCCGCGACGCCGGGCGCCTATATCGTTTGCGCGGAAGACAGGACAATCACGCCCGCATGGCAGCGCAGAGTCGCCCGTGAGTGGCTGGGGGTAGAGCCATTTGAGCTACCCAGTGGGCACTGCCCGAATGTCAGTCAGCCTGGAATGCTTGCCGACATGCTGGAGCAAGTTGGGTGACAGAACGTAATCGTTCCTTGGCGCCAACATAAAGCTAATGGGCGGCGAGTGACACTATGTCGGCATGAGCAACCTTGCCAGATTCCCGATTTCCGTCAGCGCGGTTCGGCATCCACGCGCAGGGTTTGAATCCATCCCGCGCGACATTTCCAAAGCCGAACTCCTACGCTATTTCACCTACTCGGAAAACGACCTGAGGGAGATCAACCTTTGCCGCGGCGCCGGCAATCGCATCGGCTTCGCATTATTGCTCAGCGGCGCGCGTCTGACAGGGAGATTCCCATATGATTTCGAACTGATTCCACGCAGCGTCTTAACGCATATCTGCGCACAGTTGCGGATCGATCCCCCGCTCTTCGTTGATTACCCCCAACGCCGCCCGACGCGACACGAGCATACTGAACGGCTGAGGACTTATCTCGGCTTACGGAGCTTCACGCACAAGGATCGTGCGGCGGTCAAGCAGTTGGTCTCGGAACGGGTGCGCGGCGGGGCCAGGCTGCACGAATTGCTGCCAGCGGTCGAGCAATCGTTACGCGAGCAACACGTCGTTCTGCCAGGCGTCACCATACTGGAAAGGCTGATCGGCCAGGCGCGAAGCGAAAGTGAAGACGTCATCTTTGCCGATCTCTGCCAGCGGCTGAATCAAAACGTGCGGCGAAGTGGTCGAAGTGCTGCTCGACAAAAGCATCCCCGACGCCGAGTTGCGTACAACCATCGCCGGCTATTGGGATGAGGAAGAGTTGCAAGGGCTGGCGCTGGATTGCCAGGAACTCGGCGCCGGGCCGGATGCGATTTACTGGGGGGAACTGCGCAAGCGTTACAGTTACGTGCGGCAGTTTGCGCCTCTGATGATCGAGCGTTTTGACCTGCGCGCCGTGGCGACTAATGAACCGCTGCTCAAGGCCGTCGACTATCTGCGCGAGCGCAATCGCGAGGGCAAGCGCGGCATCGATGCGGATGCGCCGACCGAGTTCGTGCCAGAATCGTGGCGTGAAGCCGTTTGTCCGCAGGACGGAGAGATTGACCGGCAGATGTGGGAGATTTGCCTGCTGGAACAGACGCGACAATCTCTGCGAAGCGGCAACCTTCACGTTCCGCACAGCCGCACGTTTCAACCGGTCGAGACCTACCTGCTCGACCGCGAGCAATGGGACAGAGAGCGGATGGTGATCGCGGAGGAACACGGGCTGCCGCTGACGTTCAAAGAGCATTGGCCGAAGCTGGAGACGCTGTTAAAGGAGAGCCTGCGCGGTTTAGATGAAGCTTATCCGCGTGACGAGCGTCTGGAAATTCGTGATGATCAATTTCACGTCACGCGGCTGGAGAAACTGGCGCAGCCGCCGTCGGCGCGCGAGATGAGAAAGAGAGTGCAGCAGATAGTCAGCAAGAGACAGTTGACCGATCTGCTGCTGGAGCTTCACGGATGGACGGGCTTTCTCAAAGCCTTCACACGCATCACGACGGGCCGCCCGATTACAGAGGCCGACATCGCCGAACAAATAAGATTGCTCGCGTGTCTGATCGCCGAAGGCTGCAACATCGGACTCGCCGGAATGGAGACAAACAGCTTCGGGCTGTTGGCGGATCAACTGGCCGAAGTGAAATTCAGCTACATCCGCGAAGAGACATTGGCGCGGGCGACGGCCATGCTGGTCAATTTCCAGATGCAACAGCCGTTGGCCGAGCATTGGGGGCAAGGCCAGTCGTCAAGCTCCGATGCGCGAGTCTACGGCGTTCCGGTGCGCGCGTTGAATGCGACCTATCATCCGCGTTATTTCGCGTCCGCCGGGCGCGGCGTCGCGATCTACACGCACGTCTCCGATTTGTGGATTCCTTTCTACACGCAGGTCATCACTTGCCATGCGCGCCAGGCGTCGTTCGTCCTGGATGGCTTGCTCTATCACGGAACGCGGTTAGAGCCGAAAGAACACTACACCGACACGCACGGTTTTACCGAGTGCCTATTCAGTCTGGCGCACGTGTTGGGAATTCGCTTCTGTCCGCGCATCAAAGACCTGCCGGAACAACGGCTCTGGCGCCCGGACGACGGGACGCGCTATCAAAACATCGAGCCGGTCTTTGCAGGTAAATTGAAAGTGAACGTGATCCGCGAAAGCTGGGACGAGATCATCCGCCTGATCGCCTCGATCAAAAGAGGCGACGTCCGCGCGTCGCTGATCGTCAGCAAAATAAGCGCGGCTGCGCGTAGCAGCAGGCTGTTCCGTGGATTACAAGAGATGGGGCGGCTGTTGAAGACCGCGTACCTAGCCGAATATCTATGCAACGAAGAACTGCGCCGGCGCGTGCTATTGGGATTGAACAAAGTGGAATCGCTGCACTCGTTAGCCAACGACGTTCATTTCAGCAAACAGGGCGAACTGCGAGACCGCACCTATGAGGATCAACTCAACGCCGCGTCATCCCTGAATCTATTGCTGGCCGCGATCGTATGCTGGAATACGATTCATATCCAGGCGTGCCTGAAAAAGTTGCGCGCCGACGGATATCAGGTGAACGACGAAGACCTGCGCTTCCTCTCGCCGCTGAGTCGGCAACACTTGGGGTTGTACGGAAGATATGAGTTCGACCTCAAAAGGCTGGAGGAACTGCCCCCGCTGGAGCAATTCAGCTATTGAGGGCCTGGTAAACCTTGCAAACTCATTAGGATGGAGGTGGTATTACGCTAAGGCTGGAAAATGATGGGGCTTAGAGTAACATTTATCAAAAATTCTCCCGGAACCCCATATTGAGCGCCGCTCGCTTGGCGTTCAGTGACTCCTACGCCCGGTTCACCGAAATCTTCCGGAAGGCAGCCCAGGTCGCTTGCCCAAAAGTCGTCAATTTTTCGAGTTCCCTAAGGTACTCCCCAATGTCTAGACCAAAAATCAGCGAATTTAAGGTGGATCGCCGACAATCCGTTTTTAAGCCTGAGGCCGATTGACTTTTGCCGGCCGCTGCCAACAATCAAATCCGTCGGGTGAGAGGATAGGGCAATGCTGGGGAGCAACCCGAGCGCTCGCTCGATGGCGGGACAAAACCAGGAACGTTCTTGAGCGACATTCTCAGGGGCGTTCCTGTCCCAAAGCAAAAAGGTTTTGTCTTGCCCAAAAGCGATAAACCCATGTTTTCAATCAACGGACATTTTGTTTTCAAGCGGACATCCGGTAAACGGCCTCCGGAGTTTTGTAATCGAGCGACTGGTGAAGCCGCTCACCGTTATAAAAACTGAAATACTTTCTCAAGCCGGCGATGGCTTGGGGCGTATTCCGGTAATCATGCAAGTAGACCTCTTCGTATTTGACGCTGCGCCAGAGCCGTTCGATGAAGATGTTGTCTAGCGCTCGACCGCGCCCATCCATGCTGATGGCGATTTCATGATCTTTGAGAATCCCAGTGAACGCATTGCTCGTGAACTGCGATCCCTGATCCGTGTTGAAGATCTCGGGCCTTGCCACCTGCAAAGATCGAGTCAACGCGCTCGTACAGAACTCGCTCTCCATCGTCGTCGAGACTTCCCAACTGAGAACGTATCGCGAATACCAGTCGATGATTGCGACCAGGTAAACAAAGCCGCCGAGCAGACGAATGTAGGTGATGTCGGCGCTCCAAACCTGATTCAGCCGCGTGACCTTCACGCCGCGCAGCAAATACGGATAGACCTGGTGACCCGGCGAGGGGATTGAAAGCCGCGGTTTCTGGTAGATCGCTTCCAATCCCATCAACCGCAGCAGTCGGCGCACTCGCTTGCAATTGACCGGATGACCGTTCTCGCGCAGCCAGGCTGTCATTTTCAACACGCCGTAAAATGGCGTTCGCGTGTACTGCTCATCGAGCAATCGCATCAGGAGCAGGTTCTCGGCGCTCTCTCCAGCCGGCTCGTAATAGAAGCTTGCGCGTGGAAGCCCGATCAACTCGCACTGACGGAAGATGCTGATCGGACCATTGCGAGGCTCCACCAGTTGTCGCTTCTGATCAGTCGAGCAGACCAGCTTTTTTTTTGAGCCAGTCGAGTTCGACTTTGAGCTGTCCGATCTGCTGGTAGAGTTCCGCTTTGAGAGCTTCTTCCCCTTGGGCGTCGCGTTCCCGCCGGGTTGAGAAGACATCTGGCAGACTCTCGATGGCCTGCTTTTTCCACTGCGGCGCCATATTCGGATGGACGCCGTAGTGGGTGGCGATTTCGTTGATCGTGCGCTGCCCCTTGATCGCCTCAAGAGCGATCTTCACCTTGAAGGCGGTGGTGTAGGATTTTCGCTGCTTCTTTTTCATAGGATCACCATGATCGGCAGCGATTTTACACCTTAATCAGCTGTCTGAATTTCGGGGAGTATCATAGATCTGTCTCTGCCTTCATCCTCACAGGATCAACCGATGGATTTCGGCGCGGAAAACAAGGTCTCTGATATGCAGATTCGCGCCAGCTTGGATGCGATGTTTAAGCAGGGAAGCATAAGCCCCAGAGAAGCGGATATTTTTGTGATGTATCTCCCGCCGGGAACGGTTTCGACAGTCGGACCACTCTTTGGTAGCAAGCATTACCTGGCCTATCACGATCACTACTATTCGGAAGGCGGAAGAGTCAATTACGTGGTGATCCAGTTTGATTCGAACGCCCAGCGCCGACAGGAGACGATTCGCCGCGCAGCGATCCAGGCGATTGTCAATCCGATTGGGAATGGGTGGTATTAAGCTCGGGGTCAATAGGATTCGAGGATTGAGAGTCAATGAAACAAGAAGGCCCGCCGGTCACCAGGCGGGCCTTCTCAAAAGAAATCTGAATCCTGTTTGTTTTAGTAGCCACGGCGATAACGACGGCCGCAGTTATCGGCGAATCGGCGATGCTCTTGGACGTACCCGCCACGGAACCCATCGCGGTAGTCACCGCCGCCAAAGCGATTGAACCTGCCATGCTCAAGGGCCTCTTCCCTGCCTCGTATCAGCCTGTCATGGTAACCACGGCGTTCTTCAAATCGCTCCCGGCGATTGTCTTGCCAGTCACCGCGCTCCCGGCGATTGTCTTGCCAGTCACCGCGCTCCCGGCGATTGTCTTGCCAGTCACCGCGCTCCCGGCGATTGTCTTGCCAGCCGTCGCGGTCATGGTTGCGCCCTCGTCCGTCCTGAGCGAAGGCGCTTGAGCTGCCGGCGGCGACCAGGAACGTCGCGGCCAGTGCGATTGAAAGTCCGGTAGATTTGATAGCTTTGATAATCATGATTGTCCTCCTCGTTCTCCTCAGCCTGAGTTCAACATTGCCGCCTTGGCAACTACGTCCCAGCGCCTTCGCTTGAGAGCATTGCATTCGGCGGGCCATACGATGCGCTGCGGCCTAACTGATTGATTTATCGAAGGTGTGTGGCTTTCTGAGAGCGAACGAACCACGAGAACGCCGGATAGAGCGCACGAAAACGTCAATGCCCGAACTCAAAAGGACTTCTCTTCATCGGCCTACACCACTGATTGGCGCCAGTTGATGACGGCGCGTTGAGTCCCGGTTTGCCGTTCCTTCTCGGCGCCCTTGACGTATAATCCCCGCGTGACATGGCGCGGCGTGCGCCTCAAACTCAGTCCGCCAGGCAAAGGAGAAAACATATGCGCATACTCTCAGCGTTAGCGTTAGCGGCAATGCTGGCCGCAATCACTCAGGCACAGGCGTTCAGCAACTGGTAAATTAACTGAAGGGTGGACTGATTTTGCACTGAAGGATGGGAATGCACACTGAAGGGTGGAATAAGGCACTTCGATACCTGGAAAAACCGCTCCAAATCCGGAGTAGAAGCCAGAAATATTGTAAATAAATTGCTTGCGCGCGCCTCGCTCTGGCGTCCTTGTCGTCTGGATAGAGTCTGATCATCGGTTAGGCGTCCGATACTCTCCGATACCCCACGGGTTGCGCAACGAGGGGTTGGTTCTATGAAGGCCCGGCAGGAGGGAACGTGCGATAGAAGGCAATAAGGAAGGCCAATGCAGCCTGCAAATGCCGACAACGGGGCTGCGCAATTTCCGCTTTGATGATTGACCCTGGCAGTTTTGCCGATCTACCCCCGGAAATTGAGATAGGGCCTCGTTTTTCAAGAGTAAAACTTCTGGTTCTTCCTTTTTTGGGAAACTCTCCCGTTCACTTCAGCAGAACCAGGGTGGCTTATTGCCGCTTATCGCAGATTCCCTCCCGTGGGGCCAAGAACGAACTTGGAAATCGCTTTTAGATGACCGTGCGCCCACGGCATCATTTGTTTGATAAACTCTGCGATGCGTGTCGGTTGAATCCCTGTTGTCATAAGCACCAACAGGATTACACAAGTCGTTAACTTGCGCCGACACGCGCGTTTATAGAAAGTGTGTCCTGACATCAGGATCAAATGCCGAAGTTTTTCATATCTTTTGACGAAGTCGACAGGTGCAGGGAAATTTGTCGTATTACATACTCGATAAAATACTTGAAAAACTTCGGCATTTGATCTGAAAAACTATACAGCCTTACTTCTTTAGCACTACCGATGTTTTCAATGCTGCATCAAGTGGGACTTACTCAATCATCGGTCGTCACCCACTAACACGAAACCCGCCCAGTAAAATGGATGACTAGTGGCCGGATTCTTCATCAGCTTCAAGGCTGCCTGGCGCCAGGCTTCAGCCATCACTGTCGCCCCGGCGGCGGCTGAGGGCGCCTTCAGTTGCCGATGAAAGTTGATCATCAAATCGCGCGTGCTAGTCGATTCCACTTTCCACTGGCTGACCAGGGTCGTTGGCACGCCGGCCACAAACATCGCCCAACTCAATCCGATCACCCCCTCGCCGGCGCCGAAGCGCCCGCGCGCAGTTTCACACGCCGAGAGCACCGCCAGACGGGCTTTTAAATCAAGCCGCATCAGCTCCCAGGCTTCCAGCAGCCCGTCTTCGTTTTTGTTTCCCCGGGCGAGCACGAGGTGCGAATACATCGGCGCGGCGTCGTTCAATATCCCGTGCGTGGCGAAATGTAGAACGTTGGCCTGGCCAGCTTCGGTCTTGACGCGATCTTCGCGGGCCTCAGGACCAATGTAGATCTTGCTGTGCGCCGCGCCGTACAACGGCCCCAGCGCCTTCACCTCCTGTTCGGCTTCGGGCAGCGGAACGAGCTTGGCTCCGCGCAGCGAGAGCGCCGCGCGCTCACGCGTGTCCTGGCCGATCGCGGGATTGCCTAGCGCGAGTAGGGTGAGGCCGGCCTCATTAACCCAATGCTTGTTGCGTTGCGCCTTCATTTCGCGCAAGACCGTGAGTGAAGGCGAATAAGAGACCGCGCTGGTTTCAATCACGTAGCGATCGTCCCCGGTTATTAGCCCCTGGAAAGGTAATTCCCAAAGCTTGTCGTCCGGCACGATAATGAGATTCGTTTTCCCCTGAAGCTGCGCCTCGGCCGGCTTGAGCAGCAATTGATAGAGTCGTCCGGCCGGCGCGCGGACGCCTAGATCGCGCCCGGCAAGCTGCCCGCGAAAGCTTTCGATCTGCTTTGTCAGATCAGCGCGTTTGATTGGCAGCGCGTAGACCCGAACCTCAACTCCTGCTTCGCTGGCCGCCTTCGTAATGGCAAACAGATAAGTATGATCATCCGTCACGACGTACTCCAGCAGCGCGCTTCTGGGATCGGGTAACAACGTTGCGAGCTCTTCGGCTTTGATGACCGGCGCTTCGCCACGCCGCGCCTTGAGTTCGGGATGAGCGGCATAGAGATTGACCTGAAAAGCCTCAAAGTCGAGGCGGGCTCTCCGCAATTGTTCTTCCAGTGCGGCGAGGCGCGTCGGATCGGGGTGTGGGCGAAGCTTTTCGCGATAGAGCTGGGAGTTGAAGGCGACAAGCTGGCCGTTGAGATGGCGCTCCTGCTCCTGCTCCTCCCTGGTCATGGCCTTGGTGATGTTGACTCGCCCGCTTGAGAGGACATCCAGCAGAACACGAGCCTTGGCGCGTTCGGCATAGTTCAAAGCTTCATCAGGATTGTTCTGGGCAATGAGCAGTTCGACCATCGCGTAGTAAGGAGAGATTTTGGACGCAAAGAAATACTGCTGTTCCTGCTCGCCACCCGCGATTTGAGCGCGCATGGTTTCGACGGAGGCAATGGCCGCGTCAAAGGATTGGCGAGCGCGGCCAGGCTGACCCAGAGCAACATAGGCTTTGCCCTCGGTAGTGAGCGCCTGCTGGAGGAGATCCGGGACGCCGAGTCGTTGGGCAAGGTCAATGGCTCGCTCGGCAAATTGCAGAGCCTGTGTGGGGTTGCCTTGGGCCTGGAGAACATCCCCGATGCTGCTCAGCGTGTCGGAAATACCAAGCCGGTCGCCGCTCTCCTCTCTGATCTCGAGGCTCTTCCGATACTGCTCCAGCGCCCCGGCGTAGTCGCCCTGCATATAGTGAACCACTCCGATGTGCTGCAACGTGACGGAAATGCCACTCCTGTCGCCGATCTCCTTTTTGATCTCGAGGCTCTTCCGATACTGCTCCAGCGCCCCGGCGTAGTCGCCCTGCATATGGTGAACCACTCCGATGTTGTTCAGCGTGTTGGAGATGCCCACCCGGTCGCCGATCTCCTTTTTGATCTCGAGGCTCTTCCGATACTGCTCCAGCGCCCCGGCGTAGTCGCCCTGCATATAGTGAACCACTCCGATGTTGTTCAGCACGAGGGAGGTGCCGGCCCTGCTACCGGTCTCCTCGCTGATCTTGAGGCTCTTCCGATACTGCTCCAGCGCCTCCGCATAGTTGCCCTGCAAACTGTGAGTGAGGCCAATGTTATTCAGCGTGCCGGCAATGTCGGCCCTGCCACCGGTCTCCTCGCTGATCTTGAGGCTCTTCCGATACTGCTCCAGCGCCTCCGCATAGTTGCCCTGCATTCGGTATATCTCGCCGATGTTGTTCAGCGTTTTGGAAAGAGCGACCTTGTCGCCCAACTCCTCGGAGATTTTGAGGCTCTTCTGAAACTGCTCCAGGACCCCGGCGTAGTCGCCCTGCATATAGTGAACCACTCCGATGTTGTTCAGTGTGCGGGCAATACCTTCTTTATCGCCCAAGTCCTCGGAGATTTTAAGGCTCTTCTGATACTGCTCCAGAGCTCTTGCGGTGTCACTCTGCAACCGATGAACATCCCCGATCCCTCGTACTGCCCCGGCCATGATCTTTCCGTCACCGCTTTGCTCGGCGATTTCTACGACCAGCTCATAAATCTCCTTCGCTTGATCGTAGTTAGCCCGGCCCAACAACTGCTTCCCCCGCGCCAGCAGCGCTGGCCCCAACCCGCCAGTCACTAGCTCTCTCTCCTGCGTCAGCAGGGCGGATCGCTCCGTCCGGCTGCCGGTCTTGACCAGCGCCTCCGCCAGGTCTTCCGCCGCGAGCGCGTATCTCCACACCTTCCAGCCTCCGGCCTCCTTTACCAGCTCAAAGTTGATAATCAGCTGTTGCTCGCTCTTCTCCCGGCTCTTGAGATTGATGGAAGTCCTCGCAATCGTCGCCCGCAGGCTGGCCTTTTCGCCCTCGACCTTGACCCGCGAGATGGCGGGGTGGCCATCACTCAGTTCTTCACTGGCGAAGAGCTGCTGCAGGCTCTGTTTGTGCGCCGCCAGGTTCGGCGATCTATCGCTCCACAGCGCCACCGCCCCTGCCAGATCCTTCCGGTCACAGACGGCAAAGTAGCTCTCGACCGCGGCGCCCAGGGCCGCATCTTCAGGCGCCGCTGATGCCGTACCTTGCGCGTGGGAATCGATCCGAACCAGATTGAGGATGAAGAAGCCGAGGGCGAGCATCAGCCCCGGTGGAAGCAAACTGCTCCAGCCCCGAGGACGCTTAACAAATATCATAAGACCATCTCCTGTGCGGTAAGCATCACTTACAGATTATGGGGCAGATTATGGCCAGGCCAAGAAAGGCTGAAAAGTACACGATTAGAGCCTCGAGAACGATTGAGAGCGTTAGATTCCTGGGGGCCAAGCAGCGACACTCTGTCTTTGTCGCCGAAAGCCTGGATACCAAGTGCGGAAGGTTTCCTCCCAATCTCCGTTTAACACCCGAGTTCGAACCTGCAATAGCAGATGAGCTCCCTGTTGACTACATTGCATCTGCTGTTTCTTGGCCATCCGCTTGCTCATGACCTGGTTCACCGCCGACTCGACAAAACCCGTGCTGATCAGCTCTCCGTTTCGGTAACGTTCGCCATAGTTCGGAATGAACGCGCGATTCCGCTCGATGTAGGTATGGAATTCCCGGACCGCCTTGAGCAATTTCCGCGTCGTTTCGCTCCCGCTCTCGAAACTGGCCGACTCCAGATCCATCTCGAGGCATTCCAATTGTTTGAGAGCCTGAAAGAGATTGCCGCGCCAAAGATACCATTTGCTGCTCTCGATCAATTTCAGCACTGCTTCTCGGAGATCACGCTCCTCCTCGCCTTCTCCTACTTTCGTCGGCAGGCCTTTGGCGGTCTGATTCAGCACCGTCAGCCGCATTGAGATATGGAACCAGTCGAGTAAATGCTCCGCTTCCGGGCTCAGATAGAGCGGCAAGGCGCGGACGTCCTCGCCGCCGTCCGAGAGGAAGACAATCTGCTGATTTTCCTGCAGCCCTTGCGACTTCAGCAATTCAAACAATCGCCGCTTCGGCTTGGTGTCAAAGGTCTGGACGAAGGCCAGGCATTTACTGGTTGGCTCATCCACTTCTTGCTCTCGACGGAACGAGAGGATGCTTTTGCCCACAATCACCTCGAAGTTCCCCTCTTTGTGCGGCGCCCGGATGAAT
>Ga0137410_10002459_pt1 | contig 12593 bp, 15 predicted proteins | sample CZODoug1_16funga_FD_108878 | JGI IMG/M metagenome (GOLD analysis project Ga0137410, IMG submission 108878) | Vadose zone soil fungal communities from Angelo Coast Range Reserve, California, USA - CZODoug1_16fungal (Illumina Assembly) | ecosystem: Environmental > Terrestrial > Soil > Vadose zone... | reverse complement strand
CTCCTACGATCTCGGCGTCGACATCGAGCTCGCCGACGCACTCAACCGCGTTCGCTTCGAGCATCCCGAGGTCAAGTGCCTGGTGATCACCAGCGCGCGCGAGCGCATGTTCTGCTCGGGCGCGAACATCTACATGCTCGGGTCGTCGACCCACGCGTGGAAGGTGAATTTCTGCAAATTCACCAACGAGACCCGCAACGGCATGGAGGATTCGAGCCGGCACGAGGGGCTGAAGGTCCTCGCCGCAGTGAACGGCACGGTCGCCGGCGGCGGCTACGAGCTTGCGCTCGCCTGCGACGAAATTCTGATGATCGACGACCGCTCGTCGACGGTGAGCCTGCCCGAGCTGCCGCTGCTCGGCGTGCTGCCGGGAACCGGCGGACTTACGCGCGTCACCGACAAGCGCAAGGTCAGGCGCGACCTCGCCGACGTGTTTTGCACTACCAGCGAAGGCGTGCGCGCGGACAGGGCGAAGCAGTGGAAGCTCGTCGACCATACCGCCAAGCCTCAGGCATTCAAGGACGCCGTCGCCGCGCGGGCTGCCGCACTCGCGGCGCGAAGCACGCGTGGCGCCGGCAAGGGCGTGGCACTCGGCTCTCTCAAGCGCACCATCGACGCAAGCGGGTATCACTACGAAGACGTCGACGTGAAGATCGACCGCAAGCTGCGCACCGCCACGATCACGGTCTTCGCACCGCGGCAGCAAGTGCCCTCCTCCCTCGAGGCCATCCACGCGGCGGGCGACAAGTGGTGGCCTCTGGCGATGGCCCGCGAGCTCGACGACGCGATCCTCATGCTGCGCACCAACGATCTCGATATCGGCACCTGGATCTTCAACACCCGCGGCGACGCCGCCAAGGCGCTGGCGGCGGACGCGGCCTTGAAATCCAACGAAGGCGATTGGTTCGTCCGCCAGGTGACCGGCTTCCTGCGCCGCACGCTCGCGCGCCTCGACGTCTCGTCGCGCACCCTGTTCGCCGTGATCGACAAGGGATCCTGCTTCGCGGGAACCCTGCTCGAGCTCGTGCTCGCCGCCGACCGCAGCTACATGCTCGACCTGCCCGACGACGAAGCGGGCGCTCCGTCGATCGCCCTGTCGCAGATGAACTTCGGCGCCTATCCGATGGTGAACCAGGAATCGCGCGTCGCGACCCACTACTGCGGCGACCCGCAGCCGGTGGAGGCGGCGCGCTCGCGCATCGGCGAGCAGCTGCAGGCCCGGGCCGCAGCGGACCTTGGCCTGGTGACCTTCACCCCCGACGATCTTGACTGGGACGAGGAGGTACGTATCGCGATCGAGGAGCGAGCCAGCCTCTCCCCCGACGCGCTCACGGGCATGGAGGCGAACCTGCGCTTCTCCGGAAAGGAAACCATGGAAACACGCATCTTCGGCAGGCTGTCCGCGTGGCAGAACTGGATCTTCAGCCGCCCCAACGCGGTCGGCGAGCACGGTGCCCTCAAGGTATACGGCAGCGGCGCGAAGGCCAAATTCAACTGGGACCGGGTCTAGAACCGGAAAGCGGAACACTCATGAGCATCAACTACAGCGAGAAGATCCCCAACAACGTCGACCTGGCGAACGACAAGACCTTGCAGCGCGCTCTCGAGCACTGGCAGCCGCGCTTCCTGGACTGGTGGCGCGAGATGGGACCGAACGATTTCGCCTCGGCCGACGTGTACCTGCGCACCGCGGTCGGCGTCGACGCCCAGGGCTGGGCAAACTACGGCACGGTGAAGATGCCCGACTACCGCTGGGGCATCTTCCTCGCCGATCGCCTCCCCGACCGCACCATCGGCTTCGGCGATTCCTTCGGGCAGCCCGTGTGGCAGCAGGTGCCAGGGGAATTCCGCTCGCAGTTCCGGCGCCTGATCGTCACGCAGGGAGACACCGAGCCGGCGTCCGTCGAGCAGCAGCGCTCGCTCGGCCACACCTGCCCTTCGCTGTACGACCTGCGCAATCTCTTCCAGATCAACGTCGAGGAAGGCCGCCACCTCTGGGCGATGGTCTACCTGCTCCACGCTTACTTCGGCCGCGACGGGCGCGAGGAAGCCGAGGAGTTGCTCGCGCGCCACTCGGGCGACGTCGACAAGCCGCGAATCCTCGGCACCTTCAACGAGCCGATCTCCGACTGGCTGTCGTTCCTGTGCTTCACCTATTTCACCGACCGCGACGGCAAGTTCCAGTTGAAGAGCCTCGCCGAGTCCTCGTTCGACCCGCTGGCGCGCACCTGCCGCTTCATGCTCACCGAGGAAGCCCACCACATGTTCGTCGGTGAGACCGGCCTCGGCCGCGTGGTGAAGCGCACGCTCGAGGTGATGAAGGAGATCGGAAGCGACGACCCCGAGGCGATCCGCCGCCAGGGTGCAGTGGACCTCCCACTGCTGCAGCGCTACCTCAATTTCTGGTTCAGCTCCTCCCTCGATCTCTTCGGCTCGGAAGTGTTGTCGAACGCGGCGAGCACCTTCGCGAACGGCATCAAGGGCCGCCCAGACGAGACGACGCAGTACCAGGATCACGTCTGCGCCGAAGCCACCCGCGAGCTCGATCTGCCCGACGGTCCCGGTGCCGTCAAGAAGGAAACGGTGGGCTTGCGCAACGCCATGAACGAGGTGCTGCGCGAGGCGTACGTCAAGGACTGCGAGATCGGGTTCAAGCGCTGGAACATGCTCATCAAGCGCGCCGGCTACGGATTCGAGCTGAAGCTGCCGAGCAGCCGCTTCCGGCGTGCAATCGGCGCGTGGGCCAACGTTCCCACCGACCTCGATGGAAAAATCATCGGCCGCGAGGAATTCGAGGAGCGCCTCACCGATTGGACGCCCAACGCATCGGACAAGGCGTTCGTGAATAGCCTGATGCAGCGCGTGGTCGAGCCCGCAAAAATGGCCAGTTGGATCGCGCCGCCGGAGCGCGGGATCAACAATCTCGCGGTCGACTACGAGTACGTGCGCCTGGGCTAGGCCGGTTAGTGAGCGGCGATCCGAACCGGATCGCGGAAGTGCAACCGCGCCCTGAGCTCTGGGGTGACGTGGACGATGCCGTCGGAGTCGACGAGCATCGCGTGCGAAACTCCGATGCGCGCGGCCGCCTGTTTCCACCCTTTCACTCCTTCGATGAAAATCGGCTTGGATGCGGCGTCGGACAGCGCACCCGCCCCCGGTCCCGCGGTCACCAGCACCGTGACCGATTCGACTCCTGCCACGGGATAGCCGCTGCGCGGATCGATGATGTGCGAGTAGCGCTTGCCGTCGATCTCGTAGTAGCGCCGGTAGTCCCCCGAGGTGCCCACCGCGTCGCCGTCGTTCAGCTCCAAGGTGGCCATCAACCCCGTGCCGCGCGGCGCATCCACCCCCACTTTCCACGGGCGCTCCCTGTGACGGCCGAGCGCCATGGCGTTGCCGCCGACGTTGATCAGCGCGCTCGAGATACCGTTGTCTCGAAGCAGCGCTGCGGCGCGGTCGAGCGCGTAGCCCTTCGCGTAGCCGCCGAAGTCAAGCTGCACGGCCCGATTGGCGCTAGTGACATCGTCACCCTCGACTTTGATGTCGCTCATGCACGGGCGCGCCGACACGATCCGCGCGATTTCCCGCGGGTCCGGAAGGGGTCCGCCCGGACGGTCCCGGTGAAAGCTCCACAGCCCGACAAGCTTGCCGATCGCGGGATTGAACAGATCCCCGGACCTGGCCGCCAGGTCCTGCGCCTGCAGGATGAGCGCGGCGATCTCGGGGGTCGTGCGGATGTGCGTTTCGCCGCGCGCGATCGCCTGGTTGAGCGAAACCAGCTCGCCCCCCTTCCATGCGTGCAGCTCGCGGTGCATGCGGTCGAATTCTTCGAATACGCGGCCGGCAGCCCGGCGCGCACGCACTGGGTCGGCGTCGATTACGGTGATCTGGACGATCGTGCCGAAGACGTACGAGCTCTCACGGTATTCTTCGGCACGGGCGCCGGCGAACGCGAGCGCGGCAAGCAAAGCCAGGGCGAGCCGCCCGGTCAATGTCGCTCCCGGCGGTGCTTCCGCTTGAAGAAGAGCCACGCCCCGCTCAGAGACAGAACGCTGAGGAACACGGCGAGAAGATCCACCACCAGCGGCCCGTAACGCCCCGCAAAGCGTCCGCTGTGCACATCGAGCAGGACCCGCTGCACCGAGACCCCGGGCTCGAGCATCTGCGCGTATCGTTCGCCCTCCGCCGCGGAGAGGTCCGCCGGAGAGGACCACGCGATGGCGTCCCGCGGGGCGCGCTTCCAGGACAGGGCATCGCTGCTTTCGAACGTTCCCGACGCCGTCCGCAGCATGAGTTGACTCGCGCCCGCGCCGATCGCCTGCACCGGTACCCCGGGCAGCGCTTCTCGCTCCAGGCGATCGATCAGCACGCCGTCCTTGCCGTAGAGGTAGAGCGAGGTGCTGCTCGCCACCACGACCATGTCGGCAAGCTCGACCAGGCCGATCGGAGGAGGAAATTTCTCGCCGGACAGTCGGCCGTCGAGTACCCACCGGCCGTTCGCAGCGATCAGGTCGTGACCTCCCGAGCGGAACGCGTGGCGGGGACGCTCGGCCGAGATCCCGTACCAGCGCGCGAGCCATGAGGCGTACACGTGGCGATTGTCCAGGCCGAGCTCAGCGGCGTGGTTCAGCACCACGCCAGTCACAGCCAGAAAAAGGAAGAAGACGACCGCCGCGAGACCGATGCGCGTGTGCCAGCGGCGCAGGAACAGGAGCAGGAGGACTCGGGGTGACATGGTCTGCTTCCCGCTACCCGTGGCTGATGCGGTCGAAGAGAAGAGCGAGGCGCGCCATGCGCTCCATGGCTCCGACCGACAGGGTCGCACCGACGATGCCGTCGATGTCCCGGTCGAGGCGATCACCCGGTGCGAGCTTTGCGTTCTTGAACTGCTTCAGGAAGGAAGACTGGCGCACCTCCTGGCCGCGGCTTTCGCGGTAGACCAGCACGCGCACGTGATCGATACGCCCGTCCGCCACCACGAAACCCGCGGTGATCAGCTCTTCCTTCCCGGTCTCCTCGAGGATCCACACGCTCCGGCGCGCGTCGCTCCAGTAGCGCTGGCGCAACTGCGCCGGAGGATGGCCGAGGATGGCGGCCGCCTGCGCCTGCAGATCCTTGGTCAACCAGAGCACCTTGGGAGCCGGCAGCAAGCCGAAGACTTCGGTGATGAACGCCGCCGGCTCCTGGTACACCTCGCTGCGCGCCGCGGGTGCGACCAGCGCGAGGGCGAGGGCGAGCACGGCAAGTGGGGAGCGGGCGGCGCGGATCATCAGAACATGAAACCCAGGCCGAGCCGGTACGCATCCTGCGTCTTGTCGGTCTCGTAGCGCTGCACGTCGGCCTTGAGCACCACCTGCGGGTGGACCCAGAAGTTGACCCCGATGGTTTTGATGCGCTCGTCGTTTCTGGGATCCTGCAACAGGCCGTTCGCGGGGTCCTCCGCCTGCTTGATGTCGATTCGCTCGTAGCGGACGAACGGCGCGACGTCGAAGTTGCCGCGCTTGTAGACGTGATACGCGGCCTGGGCGTACCAGCCCTTCATGGATTTGGGCGCTGCAAACGCGGTGGCCGGATCGGCGGCAAACATGGCCGCGGTCACCTGGCCGGCATCGCCCAGTGTGCCCGATGCATACAGCGCCTGCAGGTCGAAGCCGGCGACGCGATACTGGGCGTGGACCTCCCACATCGTGAAGCGCGCAGCCACGCCCTGCAGGGCGGGATTCGACGCGCCGTTCTGGCCGGTGTCGCCGCTGAAGACGCCAGTCCCGACCAGGAGGCCGGGAAGCCGGTAGTTGAGCGCACCGTAGACGGCGAGGTCGCGCGCGTTGGCGAGCTGGCCTTCCTGGTGGCCGCTGCGGATGCCGGTGAGGGGATCGTCGAGCTTGCCCGAGTCGAAACTCGTGGTCACGCCGACGTCGTAGCGAAAGCCCTCGCCGAACAGGCCGTGCACCCCTACCCCGAGCTCGCGCCACGTGGTCGGAATGATTCGGGTCTCGACCTGATTGCGCATCACGCCGTAGTAGGTCGGCGGCTCGTGAGTTTCGTTCAGTATGCCGAGCGGGATGAGAAACAGGCCGCCCTTGAAACTCACGCCGTCGCTCACCTTGTAGTTCACCCAGGCCTGCTCGATCTCCGCCTCGCCCTGGTCCTCGGCGCTCACGACAGCGTGCTCGAACTCGACTTCAGAATGAAGCGTCAGGCGCTCGTCGAAGCGATGATTGAAGCCGAACACGAAGCGCGCAAGGTCAGCGGTAGCGTCGCCGCTCTGGCGAAACTTGCTGTACGCCACTTCGCCGTAGCCGATGATGTTGGTGGCGCCGTTCGCGAGGCCCGAGCTGCGGTCAAGCATCGTGCCGTAATCCAATGAGTACGGCGATGGCTGAGGCGCGGGTGCGGCCGATTTTCCAGCCTGCTGTGCCTTGATCTGGTCGATCTCCTGCTGAAGGATCTGCAGCTTCTCGTCTACGGTCTGGGCCAATGCGGGCATCGCCGCGAAGGCCGCGACGACGGCCAGGGTCAGTACGGATTTGCTCATGAAATCTCCTGCTGAGTTGAACGAGCGGTGGCAACATGTGGCTGGCTAACTCAGCGCGAGGCTGACTGGCTGGCTCCCAATAATAGTCAAGTGATATCAATATGTTATTTAGAAAACGTCACCGCGAGACGAAGGTTCTGCGGCCGCTCCTTTGCCCTTGACTTCGCACAGAATATAAATGAGAATGGTTCGCATTACAAGGCCTTCACTACTTATAACTTCCATGTACGTCTGCATCTGCAACAGCGTGACCGATCGCGACATCCGCGAAGCCGCTTCGCGCGGCGCCTGCACTCTCAAGGATCTGCGCCGCGAGCTTGGTGTCGGCTCCGATTGCGGCAAGTGCGCCAGCTGCGCGCGGGAAGTGCTGTGCGAAGCCAAGGGCACGGCGCTGCCTCAGCTGCAAGCGGCCTGATTCTCAGTCTCAGTCTCACTCTCAATCTCGCTTCCGCACCGCCGCTCCACGCGCCTCGTTTCGAGGCGCGTGCGTGGTATTCTCGATCGTCCCGCACGAGGAGCCGCGCATGAAAGGCGACAAGAAGGTCATCGAGCACCTGAACAAGGTCCTCACGAACGAGCTCACGTCGATCAACCAGTACTTCCTGCACTCGCGCATGTTCGAGAACTGGGGCCTGAAGCGGCTCGCCGAGCACGAGCACCACGAGTCGATCGACGAGATGAAGCACGCCGACAAGCTGATCGAGAGGATCCTGTTCCTCGAGGGACTGCCGAACTTGCAGAACCTCAACAAGCTTCTGGTCGGGGAAAGCGTCGAAGAAGCATTGAAGTGCGACCTCAAGCTCGAGATGCACGCGCATCCCGTGCTCAAGTCAGCGATCGCGTACTGCGAGGAGTCGGCCGACTACATTTCGCGCGAGCTGTTCGAGGAGATCCTCGAAAGCGAGGAAGAGCACATCGACTGGCTCGAGGTGCAGCTCGACCTCATCGCCCGGATCGGCATCCAGAACTACATGCAATCGCAGATCGGCGAGAGTCCCAAGTCCTGAGATTCGCCTCAGTGCCACTGATCGGCGGGCCCACGGTCAGCGGCCGCTTCCGCCCACGTGCCGTGCAAGCCTGCGCATATCTCGCGCACGACCGGATCCGCGTCGGGATGCAGCCCCAGGTATTGAAGATGCCGTAAGATGCAGACGGCGAGCCGGGGACAGCCGGTGCGTGAATAGTGCGTCATGAGGTGGAGGAGCGCGGCGATCAGCGTCTCCGGTCGGGGCCTGTGAAACTCGTCAGCGTGCATGTCTCCCTCCGTCATTCTCGGTTTGGCGCTTGCTGGCTATCCGCCCGGAGAGGCAGAACTGGCTGGCTGACTTCGAAGCGGAATCACAGCGGCACGCGCCCCGCTCCCCGGCGCGTTCCGGTCACTACGTCTTTAGGGTTTCGCTGAGGCGACAGGCCCGATCTTGCGCCGCCCGCTGAACATCGACCAGCCGATCCAGACCGCGGGCAGCAGGACCAGCGCGTAGGTCAGTATCGCGCCGTACTCGCCCTCCGGTCCGTAGGGCTCGGTCGCGATGTGCCAGTACTGATTGTCGATCGGCAGCACGTTCGCCTCGGTCGCCTCGTGGAAGGCGTAGACGAGCAGCTGCAGCGCGAACAGCACGAGGAATATCGAGGTCACCTGAAAGAACAGTCCCAAGTTTATGCGGTGGCCGTAGCGCGACCATCCCCAGGCGAGCGCGGCGGCCAAAGCGATACCGGAAAGGGCACCCAAGAACAGGTGCGTCGACTCCGCCTGGCGCGCCAGCGTGGCGGCGATGAACGCCATCTCCATGCCTTCGCGAGTGATCATCAGCAATACCAGCAGGAACACACCGATCCAGGGTCCCGCTCCCGTCGCTGCGGTCTCGATGCGCCCGCCGATCTCGCCGCGCATCTTCTTCGCGTGCTTGAGCATGTAGACGACCATCGAGATCACCATCACGGCCGCGATTGTCGCCAGCAACGCTTCCCAGATCGGCTGGACTGCGACTTCCGCGAGAAACACGCCCAGCACAGTTGAAAGCATGGCCGCCGTGCCGGTGCCCCACCACGCCGCGGGGACGAGCACTTCGCGCCCGCTCTTGCGCAGATAGGCGATGGCGATCGCCACGATGAGGAAAGCTTCGATCCCCTCTCGAAGGGTGAACACCGTCATCTGCAACATGTTGGTTCCTCGTTGAACACCCGCCGCCTAGGCGGTCAGGATCAGCTTTCCGTTTTGCGTGCGCCGAAGCCGGTATTCCCGGCCCTCGTGCTCGATGATCAGCTCGCCCTTCTTCCCCAGCAATTGCTGGCTCATCACGCGCTCGGACGGAGCGCTGGACGCCGACTGTCTTCCTTGATTTCCTTCCGGTTCGGTCGAACTCGTCTCAGGCAGCATATCTAAATGATAACCGTTCTCATTTGAATGTCAAGCAGGGGATCGCTGGATACAGGGACAATGCAAGGATGACCATCCGCTTGCTCCTCGCGCTCGCCCTGCTCGGACTCCTCCCCGCTTGGGCACAGGAATCCGCAACCCCCGCCGGACGCAGCTCGCTGCCGCAACGCGAGCTAGCGCCACAGCAGCTGCTCGCGGAGCTGCGCCAAGGCGGCTACGTCCTCTATTTCCGCCACGCCGCAACCGATTTCAGCCAGAACGACGAGAAGATGAAGCGCTACGAGGACTGCGCCGACCAGCGCAACCTCATCGACAAGGGGCGCTCCGACGCGCGCGCAGCAGGCGCGGCGGTCCGCGAGCTCAAGATCCCGATCGGACGGGTTCTGGCGAGCCCGTTCTGCCGAACAGTCGAGACGGCGCAGCTGATCTTCGGACGCGCCGAGAAGATGACCGAGGTACGCGGCGGGCCGGCGGTGCCCGCCGGTTCAGACCGCTACGCGGAGCTGAGGAAGATCCTCTCCACGCCGGTCGGCGCCGGCGCCAACCTGGTCGTCGTGAGCCACGGCAATCCGTTCTACAGCGTCGCCGGTCCGCCCTATCTCGCCGAAGGCGAAGCCGCCGTGGTCAAGCCCCTCGGCCAGGATTTCCGGATCGTCGCGAAGATCAGGGTCGACGGCTGGGAGGCGCTGAAGAACGCGCCGCCGAAGTAGTTAGTACGAGCCCTGCGCGTGGTTCTCGAAGCGCGTGTACTCGCCCAGGAACGTCAGCTTCACCGTCCCGATCGGCCCGTTACGCTGCTTCAGGATGATGATCTCGGCGATACCCTTGTCCGGCGTGTCGGGCGTGTAGACCTCCTCGCGGTAGATCGCGAGGATCAGGTCGGCGTCCTGCTCGATCGCTCCGGACTCGCGCAGGTCGGACATGATCGGGCGCTTCGGCCCGGTGCGCTGCTCGACCGCGCGCGAGAGCTGCGACAGCGCGACCACCGGGACCTTGAGCTCCTTGGCGAGCGACTTCAGCGATCGCGAGATCTCCGAGATCTCGGTGGCGCGGTTCTCGCCTTCCGAGCTCGCCTGCATCAGCTGCAGGTAGTCGACGATGATCAGCCCGAGCGCCCCGTACTGGCGGTGCAAGCGCCGCGCCCGCGCGCGCAGCTCGAGCGCGTTCAGGGCGCCCGACTCGTCGACGAGTATCGGCGCGTCGTGGAGCTTCCCGACGGCGTTGGTGAGCCGGTTCCAGTCGTCGTCCGACAGCCTGCCCGTTCTCAGCTTGTGCTGATCGAGCCGGCCGATCGAGCCGAGAAGACGCATCGCGAGCTGGCTGCCCGACATCTCCATGCTGAACACCGCGACCGGCAGCTTGTTCTCCACCGCGACGTGCTCGGCGATGTTGAGCGCCAGCGCGGTCTTTCCCATCGACGGCCGCCCCGCGATGATGATCAGATCCCCCGGCTGCAGCCCCGAGGTCTCGCGGTCGAGGTCGCGGTAGCCGGTCGGGATGCCGGTGATGTCGGAGGGGTTGTCCTTGTGATAGAGCAGGTCGATGCGCTCCATCACCTGCGTCAGCAACGGCTGGATTTCCATGAATCCCTGGCGGGTCTTCGCGCCCGCCTCGGCGATCTGGAAAATCTTGGACTCCGCCTCGTCGAGCAGCTGCCCGACCTCCTTGCCCATCCGGTTGAGCGCGCCGTCGGCGATCTCGGTGGAGACTTCGATGAGCCTGCGCAGCACCGCGCACTCGCGCACGATCTCGGCGTAGCGCCGCACGTTGTGCGCCGAAGGGGTGTTGCCTGCGAGCGCCGCGAGGTAGGTGATGCCGCCGGTCTTGTCCTTGTCCTCGCTCGCCTTGATCGATTCGTCCACCGTCACCACGTCGGCAGGCTTGCCGCGCTCGACCAGGCGCGAGATGTGGCGGAAGATGCGGCGGTGGTCGTCGCGGTAGAAGTCCGAGTCGCTGACGACGTCGCCGATCCGGTCGAAGGCGGTGTTGTCGATCAGCAGGCCTCCCAGGACCGACTGCTCAGCGTCGATCGAGTGCGGCGGCAGCTTGAGATTCAACAGCTGGGAATCGGTGCTCTGGGGTGCGGGCTGGGCCATGGCGCGCTCGACTGACTGCGGCCACTGTACAACAAAACGCCCAACAAAAAAGGCCGCGATGCGCGGCCTTTTTGATCAAGACCTTGGGTGTTACTGCTCTGCAGTCTCTCCGAGCACCGAGACCTTGATGTTCGCCAGGACGTCGGCGTGCAGCGCGACGGTCACTTCGTGATCGCCGACCGTCTTCAGCGGCCCCTGTGGCAGGCGGATCATCGCGCGCTCGACCTCGAAGCCCTCGGCCTTGAGCGCGTCCACGATGTCCACGTTGGTGACCGAGCCGAACAGGCGCCCGTCGACGCCGGCCTTCTGGGTGACCTGGATCATCAGGCCGTCGAGCTTGGTGCCCTTCTCCTGAGCCGCGGTGAGGGTCTGGGATTGAGCCTGCTCGAGCGCCGTGCGCTTTTTCTCGAACTCCGCGAGGCTCTCGGGAGTCGCGCGTGTCGCCTTGCCCTGCGGCAGCAGATAGTTGCGCGCGTAGCCGTCCTTGACCTTCACCACGTCGCCCAGTCCGCCGAGGTTCACGACCTTCTCAAGAAGTATGACTTGCATGGCGGCCTCTCAGTGAAGGTCGGTGTACGGCAGAAGCGCCAGGAAGCGCGCGCGCTTCACCGCGGCCGACAGCTGCCGCTGGTAGTGCGTGCGCGTGCCGGTGATCCGCGCCGGGATGATCTTGCCGTTCTCGCCGACAAAGTCCTTCAGCAGGTCGACGTCCTTGTAGTCGATCCACTCGATCTTTTCCGCGGTGAAGCGGCAGAATTTGCGGCGCTTGAACAGCTGCTTCGCGCCCTTCTGGTCGCGCTTGCCGTCACGACCCTTGCCTTTACCCTTGCCTTTGAATCCGCCTCGACCTCTCGGTGGGGGCATGTCAATCTCCTTCCTTGAATTCCACTTCCGTCGCGTGGAGCACGACCGACTTGCTCGTCCGGCTCCGCGCGGCCAAAAAACCCGTAACCTTCACACCGCTTCCCAGCCTCGCCGCCGCCAGGAGGGTCGCTTCCCGCTCGAACGCCACCGCGGCGATCTCGCAGCTCACCTTGCGCTCGGCCCCGGCCTCCATCTGCGTCGAGTCGTGCTGGAGCCGGAACTGCATCACCGCTACTCCCGCTGGCGTGTGCCGCAGCGCGTCTAGCTCGATGAGCCTGCCCGAAACCGTTACCCGGTTGGCCTGCGCCAACGCTCAGGCTTTCGCCGGCTCCGCAACGTTCACCGGCTCAGCCGCGGGCTTGGGGGCTTCGGCCGCGGGCTTGGGCGCCTCCGAGCGCTGCGGCTCGCCCGGGTTGAGCACCGACCTCGACTTCTCTTCCTTCATCATCGGCGAGGGCGTGATCCACGCGCGCTCCATCTTGATGATCAGATGGCGCAGCACCGCGTCGTTGAACTTGAACGAATGCTCGAGCTCCCCGAGCGTCTCCGAGTCGCACTCGATGTTCATGAGCACGTAATGCGCCTTGTGTACCTTGGAGAGCGGGAAAGCGAGCTGGCGCCGGCCCCAGTCCTCGAGCCGGTGGATCTTGCCGTTCTTCGAGCCCACCGTCGCGCGGTAACGCTCGATCATCGCCGGGACCTGCTCGCTCTGGTCCGGGTG
>Ga0137410_10002452_pt1 | contig 12615 bp, 14 predicted proteins | sample CZODoug1_16funga_FD_108878 | JGI IMG/M metagenome (GOLD analysis project Ga0137410, IMG submission 108878) | Vadose zone soil fungal communities from Angelo Coast Range Reserve, California, USA - CZODoug1_16fungal (Illumina Assembly) | ecosystem: Environmental > Terrestrial > Soil > Vadose zone... | reverse complement strand
GCGAATGGGATCGCGGTCTCTTGCAGGCTAACCAACCGGTGAACCGGACCGCCCAACAGCGCCGCTGTTGGGTACCCTCGCGGCTTCGCCGCTCGGCGGCCCGTTACCGGCAACGTTAGGCGCCTTACATGAGTATCACGCGACAGCTAAAGCTTCTCCTGGTGTTTGAGATCGCGTTTGCCTTTGCTACTGCTGTGGCAAATATCTACAAAATCGAATTGCCCCAATTCTTTCCGCCGGAGAGCGAGCAGCTCTCTCTCCCTTCCGAAAGCCCACTGGCCGAATCTCGTCATGTCGAAGGTGAGGTAGAGGAGCCACCGGAGCCAAGCAAGTTTGGGCATACCACTATCATCGTAGGCGTTGTTGTTCTTATTGGGTTCTCCATTGCATGGGTAGGGTTGTGGCGCCTGCGGCCTTGGGCGCGAACAGTTTATTCAGCGATGTTGGCCATCGGCGTAGAGACCCTGCTTTTTTTCCGTCCGGTCATATCGCAGGGGCTGTCGCAACCCCTCGGTGGACTAACCATTCTCGCGGCCGCCGTTATATTGGCCCTCTTATGGCTCTCGCCCTTGGCCAGTAACTTCCGAAACAATACCCCGCCACAATCGCTATGGGCAGGTTTCTTGTTGGCTCCGCTTGCATCCCCTGCAGTACTCCTCATGTGGACGCTGGTCTCGGCACGCCCCAATAACGTAATGGCGTACGTGTTTCTAATAATTCTCCACGGGATACCCTATAGTTATGTCGGCTGCGTCGGGCTAGGATGGCCTCTTGTTGCAATTGTCCGTGCATTCGGGGTGCTGACGTTTTGGCGGATCATTCTGCTTTTCGCCTTTTTGGGAGCTGCGACGTATTGGTTTTCCCTCCTTTACACCTTTGGAAGCCAATGGCCTCTGTACGCCGATAGTCCCAGTTCTGTGACGAAGACCTTTGGAATAGGGGGCCTGCTCGGTGTCGTCGTTGGTTTGGTCTTTTTCTGGATTACTAGCAGAGCCGATAGACAGGGCAGCCGTGCGGAGCCTACTCAACGCGGCTAACAGCACACCCCACCCGGACGCGCAGGGAGCGTCGCGCCATGGTCGAACATCGCAGCCGCGCGCCGGTGGGCGTCGACGTTAGACCATCCCACTGCCATGACCTACCAGCAGCTATTTCCATATAGCGACCGTATTGCCGGCATTCCTTACCGGCACATTCCTGCTTGCGCGGCGAAAAGGCACCCGCTTCACAAGACTCTTGGCCGGATCTATCTCCCTTTGATGATTGCGACCGGATTGACTACACTCTTCATGCCAGCTCAGGTTGGACCACGTCTCGGGGGACAACCGGGTCGCATGCTTCATGAATGGCTGTAGGGCCCGACAGTTCATCTCAGTGGACCGCCTTCGGCGTCTGCTGAATTCCGACGTTAGGCGTCGCCATGTACTCCCCATCACAAAGCAGGCGTCATGAGACATATTGAAAGACATAGGACACAACGGATCGGCTGGCTCCGCGCGGCCGTCCTCGGCGCAAACGACGGCATCGTCTCCACCGCGAGCCTCGTCCTGGGCGTGGCCGCCGCGGGGGCGAGCTCCCAGACGATCCTGGTCGCCGGCGTCGCAGGCCTGGTCGCCGGCGCCATGTCGATGGCGGCCGGCGAGTATGTATCGGTGAGCTCGCAGTCGGATACCGAACGCGCCGATCTGGCTCGGGAGAGCAAGGAGCTGGTCGAGAATCCCGAGCATGAGCACGCGGAGCTGGCGGCGATCTACGTCAAGCGCGGGCTGGATGCGGCGCTAGCCACCAACGTTGCCAGCCAATTGATGCAGCATGACGCGATCGGCGCTCATGCCCGCGACGAGCTGGGGATTTCAGAAATGCTGTCCGCGCGACCGGTGCAAGCCGCGCTCGCTTCGGCAGGCACGTTTGCCGTCGGCGCCGTGCTGCCTCTTCTGATCGTTCTCTTGTTTCCGGTTTCTGCGCTCATGTGGGCCGTCTCGGGCAGCTCGCTCCTGTTTCTCGCGCTGCTGGGTTCCCTGGCCGCGCGTGCCGGCGGCGCATCCCTGATTGCGGCTGCCGCGCGCGTCACGTTTTGGGGGGCCCTGGCAATGGCGTTGACGGCTGGAGTTGGGGCGCTCTTCGGGGTGGCCGCCTGAGGCCTGCGCCGCCTAGATGTCGGCCGGATCTTCGAGGTCAGGCCTTCCCGGTACTCCCGAACCCACCCGCGCCGCGCCCGGTCGCGGCGAACTCCTCGACCACGTTCAGCTTCACCTGCACGACCGGTACGACCACGAGCTGCGCGATGCGCTCCATCGGCTGGATGGTGAAAGCGGCCTTGCCGCGATTCCACACCGAAACCATGATCTGCCCCTGGTAGTCGGAATCGATCAGCCCGACAAGGTTGCCGAGAACGATACCGTGCTTGTGGCCGAGCCCGGACCGGGGCAGCACCACCGCCGCGAGGCCCGGATCGGTGAGATGGATGGCAATGCCGCTCGGAACGAGCTCGGCGGCGCCCGGCGCCAGGGTCAGGGGCTGGGGGATGCAGGCGCGCAGATCAAGGCCGGCCGCTCCCGCAGTGGCGTACTGCGGCAGGGAATCGCGCAGCCGCGGATCGAGAATCTTTACGTCTAGCGTCTTCAAGCGAAAGCCGGCTAGCGCCGCGGCAGCATCTTCGCGATGTGCTCGACCAGCTGGCGCGCAAGCACGATCTTGGACGCACGGGGCAACTCGTGCACGCCCCCGTCGTCGATGAGCGTGAGCGCATTCGTGTCCCTGCCGAAGGTCTCGTGCGCGAGATTCGCCGCGAGTAGGGGAACGCCCTTCTTCTTGCGCTTCGCCTGGGCATTGGCCATCAGGTCCTCGGTCTCGGCGGCGAAGCCGACGCAGAACGGCCCCCTGGGCAGCGCCGCGACCTCGGCGAGGATGTCCGGATTCGGCGCAAGCTCCAGGCTGACATGGCCGTTGCCGCGTTTGATTTTGCGCGATTTGGGATCGGTGGGACGATAATCGGCTACGGCGGCGACGGCGATGAACACGTCAGCTTGCTTGGCGCGCTTCATCACCGCATCGTGCATTTCAACTGCCGTGACCACGTCTACGCGCTCCACGCCTGCCGGAGCATTCAACGAAGTCGCACCAGAGACGAGCGTCACCTCCGCGCCTGCCTCGACCGCCGCCTGCGCCACCGCGTAGCCCATCTTCCCCGAGCTTTGATTCGTGATGCCCCGCACCGTATCGATGGGCTCATAAGTCGGGCCCGCCGTGATCAGGACTTTTTTTTTGCTAAGGCCCTTGGGGCCGAGGGCGGCGGCGACCGCGGCGAAGATCTCCTCGGGCTCGAGCATTCGACCCATGCCACCTTCGCGGTCCGCATGATCGCCTTCGGTCGGCCCCAAAATCGCGACCCCGTCGGCGCGCAGGTGTTCGAGGTTGCGCTGCGTCGCCGCGTTCTGCCACATTTCCACGTTCATGGCCGGAGCGACCAGCAGAGGGCTGCGACGCGCGAGGCACAGGGTCGAGAGCAGGTCGTCGCCGAAGCCGTTTGCCAGCTTCGCGAGAAAATCGGTCGTTGCGGGGGCGACCACAATGACGTCGCGGTCCCGCGACAGCTCGATGTGGCCCATGCCGTCCGGGACTCGCGGGTCCCACATGTCCGTGAATACGGCCTTCCCCGAGAGGGCCTGCAGGGTCATGGGGGTGATGAACCGGCACGCCGCCTCGGTCATGGCCACGCGCACGTCGGCACCCGCCTTGACGAAGAGGCGCGTCAGCTCCGCCGCCTTGTAGGCGGCGATTCCGCCGGTGATGCCGAGCAGGACCTTTTTCCCGGAGAGGTCGGTCATCTCAATTCGAGACGGCGCGTTAAGCCGCAAAACGAGGATTCTAAGCGAATTCCATGGCGATCACCGATTGGCCTCAGCACGAGCGACCGCGCGAACGCTTGCTGACATTGGGTCCGGCTTCGCTCGCGGATGCCGAGTTGCTCGCAATCCTCCTGCGCACCGGGGTGAAGGGGAAGAGCGCGGTGGACTTGGCGCGGCAGCTTCTCGGGCGTTTCGGTTCGATATCTGCGCTGCTCGAGGCGGGTCCCGCGAGCTTCGGAGAAACACCGGGCCTGGGCAGCGCCAAACTCGCGCAGCTGAAGGCCGCGTTTGAACTGGCGCGCCGTGCCCTCAGGGAAGAAATCTCCTCCCGTGACGCTCTAACCTCGCCGCGCGCGGTCCGCGACTACCTGCGGCTGGCGCTGTCCGGACGTGAGCAGGAGGTCTTCGTCATCCTGCTGCTCGATGCTCAGCATCGCGTCATCGCCTGCGAGGAGCTGTTTCAGGGAACGCTGACCCAGACCAGCGTCTACCCCAGGGAAGTCGTGAAGTGCGCGCTCAAGCGCAATGCCGCGGCGGTGATCTTCGCCCACAATCACCCTTCAGGAGTCGCCGAGCCCAGCCACGCCGACGAGATTCTCACGCGCTCCCTGAAGAGCGCTCTGGCTCTGGTCGATATCCAGGTGCTGGATCACTTCATCGTCGCCGGGACCCGCACGCTGTCGTTCGCCGAGCGCGGGCTCCTCTAGGGCACCGCGGTCCCGAGAAGCATTTGGCTTGAATGCGCCCCCGGTTCCGCCTATAATTCGCCCTTTTTCGCGAGTGGGGTTTCCTATGGCACGGGTCTGCCAAGTCACGGGCAAAACGCCTCAGGTCGGGCACCACGTGTCCCATGCCAACAACAAGACCAAGCGCCGCTTCTACCCGAATCTGCAGTATCGCCGCTTCTGGGTGGAAAGCGAGAAGCGCTGGGTGAGGCTGCGCATCTCCAATGCGGGCGTGCGCATCATCGACAAGAAGGGTATCGACGTCGTGCTCAAAGACCTGCGCGAGCGCGGCGAAATCTGATCACGGGGTCCGATGATGAGGGAAAAGATCAAGCTGGAATCCACCGCCGGAACAGGTCACTTCTATACCACGACCAAGAACAAGCGCACCATGCCCGAGAAAATGGAGATCAAGAAATACGATCCCAGGGCGCGCAAGCACGTGGTCTACAAGGAAGCCAAGATCAAGTAGGCCACCTGCAAAACAAAAAAAGCCCGCGAATCGCGGGCTTTTTTCCGAGCGGACTCTTACTCGCCCCGCTTGTAGACGATCTTCTTCGATCCGCCCTCACACGTGCCGACGACCTTGCCGTCCTCGGCCGCGTCCTTGTCCACGATAGTCAGCGTGAAGACTTTCACGCCGTTGTTCTTGATCTTCGTCTCGATCTCGGTCTTGAGTTCCTCGCAGGGCTTGACCTGAGCGAAGACCGGTGACGCGATCAGCAACGATGCCGCGATTGCGATGAGACTTTTCATTGGGTATTCCTTTCTTTTTCCGGTTAAGGTGACCTCCCGGACCGCCAGCGCCGATATGCTACCGCGAAGCGCGTCCGGACGCTGCCCTCGGAGCCAACAAAAAACCCGCCAGGTGCGGGTTTTCAAAGAACCTCAAGCCGGAGGGGCAATCAGGCGTAGCAGCGCAGCCTGCGCGAAAACTCCTCGAGATGCCGGATACCGCTGGCCTCGGCGCGGTGGCACCAGTCCTGCAGCTGGCGCACGAGTTGCTCGCGGGAAACGCTCGAGCGCTCCCACAGCGAAACCAGCTCCGAGCGCATCGAGTAGACGGTGTGCAGGGCGCGCGACTTGGACAGCCCCATGTTGAGGTCCGCCCGCTCGGTCTCGCACAGCGACTTTTCGTCGCGGTGCAGCCAGCGCTGCAGGCTTTGCAAAACATGCGCGTCGTGCGGCGCGAAGCGACGCAGCTTGCCCAGCTCCTCGGCGTAGGTCCGCTTGAGCGACTTGGCGTAGGTTGCAAGCACGTCGTACCGGTGGGTGATGACCGCCTGCAGCGTTGCCAGGTCCACCGCCTTGGCCTCGGTGAAGCGCGGCGTGGGTGCGACTTTCTTCACTTGCGCAAGACCGAGAGCTTCGAGAATGCAGATGTACATCCAACCCATGTCGAACTCGTACCACTTGTTTGAGAGCTTGGCCGAGGTCGCATAGGCGTGGTGATTGTTGTGCAGTTCTTCACCGCCGATGATGATTCCCCAGGGAACGATGTTGGTGCTCGCGTCCTCGGTTCCCCAGCTGCGGTAGCCAAAAAAGTGGCCGATTCCGTTGATCACGCCGGCCGCCCAGAACGGGATCCACACGATTTGCGTCGCAAGCACCAGCACGCCGGGGACGACACCGAGCAGGACCACGTCGATCAGGCCCATCACCGTCAGGCCCAATACCGAGTAGCGGGAATACACATTCCGCTCGATCCAGTCGTCGGGCGTTCCGTGACCGTAGCGCTCCAGCGTCTCGCGGTTGTAGGCTTCCTTCACGTAAAGAAACACCCCGAGCCAGAGCACGCGATTGATGCCCAGGATCTGCGGGCTGTGCGGGTCTTCGGCGGTCTCGCACTTGGCGTGATGCTTACGGTGAATGGCGGCCCACTCCTTGGTCACCATTCCGGTTGTGAGCCAAAGCCAGAGGCGGAAAAAGTGGCTTGGCAGAGGATGCAGGTCAAGTGCGCGGTGCGCTTGGTGCCTGTGCAGGAACACCGTGACGCTCACGATGGTGACGTGGGTGAGCCCGAGGGCAACCAGGGCGACACCCCACCAGGGAAGATCAAAAACGCCTGAAAACAAGATGTTAGACCCCATTAAGATCCCCCCGTTGAATCGACGGATTCTACGTGAATCCCTGTAAAGGGCAAGGGCATAGTACCGAGGGTAAGACTACGCCGATTTCCCGCCCTGCTTCATGTACTTAACGCCCAGCATCGATGGCAGGAAGGCGCGGGTTCCGCTCAGGGCGGATTCGCACCCTAGCTAGCTGCCGCGTTCGAAGACAGCGGCAAAGAAGCCATCGGTACCGTGTATATGGGGCCAGACCTCGAAATATTCACCCGTCTCAAGCTCGATCCGCTCTTTGCCGAGCACCTCTACCGCCGGTACGAGCCGAAACTGAGCGTGGCTGGCCAAAAACGCTTCCGCGACCTCCCGGTTTTCGTCCTCGAGAATGCTGCATGTCGCATACACAATCCGCCCACCGGGTCTTACGAGTTTGGCGGCAGCAGCAAGCAGCGACGTTTGCTTGCCGGCCAGCTCGACGATGTCCTCCGGCTTCTGGCGCCATTTCATGTCCGGATTGCGGCGCAGCGTCCCCAATCCGCTGCAAGGCGCATCGACCAGTACGCGGTCGATCTTGCCGCCGAGTCGCTTTACGCGCGCATCGTTGACGCCTTCGATGCGCTGAGGATGAACGTTCGACAGCCCGGAGCGCGCAAGTCTCGGTTTCAGCCCCGCGAGGCGTTTGGGAGAAATGTCGAATGCGTACAGCCGCCCGGTCGAGCGCATCAGGGCCCCGAGTGCCAGTGTCTTGCCCCCCGCTCCCGCGCAGAAGTCGACGACCATCTCGCCGCGCTTTGGCGCAACCAGATGACACAGTAGTTGGCTGCCCTCGTCCTGCACTTCGACGCCGCCTTCGAGAAAAACCGGGTGCCGGTTGATCGCCGGCCGTCCAGCGAGTCGCAAGCCGTCGGGCGAGTACGGAGTGATCGCAGCAGATATCCCGTCATCCGCGAGCCTCCTTGCCGCGGCCTCGCGCGTCATTTTCATCGAATTGACCCGCAAGTCGAGCGGAGCAGTCTGCGCCAGACCTCTCGCCACCTGGAGCAGCGCGGGCTCATCGAAGCGCTGGCGAAGCTTCTCGATCACCCAGTCGGGAAGCTCGCACTGCACCTCGAAAGGCTGCGCTGCAGCAGCTGCTCGCTTGACTCCGGCTAACCACTGCGGCTCCTCGCCACGCAGCCAGGGTTCGATCTCGCGCAGGCTGGCGCCAAGCAGCAGGGTCCAGGTCGCGAGAGCCAGGCACCGCGGGCTCGTCGTCCCAGCGAGGCTCCCCAGCAGCCGCCTTCGACGCAGTGCGGCATAGACCGAGTCGGCGATGACGGCACGATCGCGCTGGCCGATTTTCGGATGGCCGCGAAAGAACGCGGAAAGCGCAGCATCGGCGGGCTCTTGGAGCGGCAGAACGGCCGCAAGCGCCGCCGTGCACGCATCGAGCAGCGGACGCGAGAAGTGCATCAATTGTCGATGCGCGTAACGACCTGGTCCACGCGCGAGCCGTCCTTGTCGACGACCAGCACGCGCACGGGGAGGAAATCCCGGTCAACGGCGAACCAGATATCGGTGGTCTTGTCTTCCGGTCCGTCCCGCACCTTCGCGATATGCAGGGTCTGTATCTCACCGATGGGCGTGGCGAGCTTTTCATTGCCGAGGACCGCGAAGCGGAACGGGGTCAGTCCCCTTCCGTCGGCCCGGATGATGTCGTACTCCTTGCCCGTGGGCGGCACGAACGCAAACGTGTAAGCGAGGCTCAAGGGATCCTGGGCAGCACCCTGCATCTGCAGCGTTTCCGACTTCCCTCTGCGCTCCTGAATCACCGAGTGCGATTCCCAGTCGAATTTCGCGGACGCCACCCAGCCAAATGGACGCTCGTCCCGGTACTCGTCGGGCCGCAGCCCCTGCGGGGAGATCCGCCCTCGCACGGTCCGTTTGTTGCCGAACGCGGCCAGGATCCCCCGTCCCCTGGTCTCGGAGACGATCGAGTAGGTGCGGCCGTCGTGTTCGAGGGTCTCGACGACGTCGCCGTGCATCGTACCGTAGCTGACTTCGTAGCTCACCTTGATTCGCCCGGGCGGGCCTGCCTCTGCCGTGGTCCAGATCAGGATTGCGGCCAGCATAGTCCGGCGAAACGCTGAGCAGGCTGTGGTCATTCGTCGGCGAGAATCGCTTGGTTGGATTCAGCCCCGTCAACGCGCACGAGACCATTTTCGACGCCCAAGCGGCCCTCGACGAACCAGCGTATCGCAAGCGGGTAGATACGATGCTCCTGCCGCAGCACCCGAGCGGCTAGCGTCGCTTCGGTATCTCCGGTACGCACCCGCACCGCGGCCTGAACGATGATGGGGCCGTGATCGACTTGAGGCGTCACGAAGTGCACCGTGCAGCCGTGGAGCTTCACGCCCTCCTGGAGCGCCCGCCGATGCGTGTGCAGCCCTGGGAAAGCAGGCAGGAGCGACGGATGGATGTTGATCATCCGACCGGAGTAGCGCCGTACGAAATCGCCTCCGAGCACGCGCATGAACCCCGCAAGCGCGATCAGGTCGGGCGAATGCGGATCGATGGCGTCCGCGAGCGCAGCTTCGAATTCCCCGCGCGAGGCAAACGCCCGATCGTCGACGACCTGGGCGGAAAGGCCCGCTTGCGCGCTGAATTTCAAGCCGGCAGCGTCGGGGCGATTGCTGAGCACGGCGGCAACCTGCGCGGGAACCCCGGCGCGGACGATAGCTTCCATGTTGCTGCCTCTGCCGGAAATCAGGATGACAATCTTCTTCATGCGCTCATTCTACCGTCCGTCAATACACCCGCTCGACGCGGTAGCCCTGCTTTTCGATCAGGGCGAGCATCCCGCCCGCACCGTAGAGGTGGTTCGCGCCGACGGCGATGAAGGCGCCACCCTCGCGCAGGGGAACGAACAGGCGGTGCGCCATCACGATCGAGCGGTCTTCCACCACGCGCTCGAACAGGATGCGGTAGTGCTCAGCCACCTCCGGATAGCGCTCGGCAGCCCGGGCGCTCGAGGAGTGTATTCCGGCGAGGTCGCGGTTCATCCAGGCCTGGATGGTCGGCTCTATCAGCGAAGCGAGATCATCGCGGTGACTGAGCGCATGTTTCAGCAACGCCACTTGTGTGTCGAGCGGGATGCGATCGAACACCGAAATCTGCTCCTCTACGCCTTCCAGGCCCAGCACGCGCAGCTTGCGGGCGCGCGCGAGTTCGACAAGTTTCTGGTCCAGCGTGACTTTTTCGTAGTCTTCGGGGGTGACCGTGACGTTGGCCAGCGCCGCCCAGGGCTTGAGCCGCGCGACCACGCCCTCGGGCACTTGCCGCTCGTTCAGGATCCCGACGAGCTGGGCGTAGGCTTCGGCGCCGATCAACGGCTTGAGCCGGCGCCCGTCCTCGAACTGGCCCGCCTCGAAGAAGCGCATCGCCTCGCGCTCGCCCTGAAAGCTCTCCGCGTAGTAACGCCGGGACCGGGCCAGAGCCCGGCTCACCGGATCGGGTATGTCGAGCACCCGCGGATCGGCAAGGTGGATGGTGCCGAACACGTGGCTGGGGGCGATTTCTGCCTTTGAAATGCGCCACAGCAGCCCCTTCGTGAACCTGCTTTCCGGCGGGCGCGTCTGTGTCCGGGCCGGAAAGGCCAAAGCGACGGCAACCAGGCACGCGAAGACGAGACCTGGAGTGCGAGGCATGTCTCTAGGCGTTTCGCCCGGGCGCGGGCTGCGGGAACCCCGGCGGCGCCCCTTGAGCATCCGCCTCGAAGAGCCCCTGGAGCTGCTCGGCGGCCTCCTTGGCCGATTGTATGAGCTTCGCTTCGTCGTGCTGCACCGCATACTGCGCCTCGACCTGCTGCTCATCGTGCTGCCTGAACAGCGACATGGCGCGGTCCGACGCTGCGGTGTCGAATCCCAGGGAAAGCAGCGCTTGCCGTGCCATCTCGAGGCTTGCCGGAAACGTCTCGCGCCAGATGAGCTTTACGCCCAAGTCGCGCAGGCGAAACAGGTGCACGCGGTTGCGTGCGCGCGCGAGTATCGGCACGTGCGGATAGTGCTTGCGCACGACCTCCGCGGTCTTGACTGAGGCTTCGACGTCGTCGATCGCAAGAACGAAGAGCTTCGCCTCACCCGTTTTCGCCGCTTCGAGCAGTTCGAGCCGCGACGCGTCACCGTAGTACACCTTGCTGCCGAAGCGCCTGACGAAATCCACCTGCTGGTAGCTTGCTTCCAGCGCGGTGAACGGAATGCCGCACATGCGCAGCACGCGCGACAGGATCTGCCCGACGCGCCCGTAGCCCGCGATGATCACCGGGTTGCCGGGGCCGGTGATCGTGTCGAACTCGGGCGCTGCATGACGCTCGAGCCAGCGGGCGAGCAGCCTGTCCTGCACCGCAAACGCGGGCGGCGACAGCAGCATCGAAACCGTGACGACGACCACCAGCAGCTGTGCTGTCTCGGACTCGAATATACCCAGCGCTCCCGCGGCCGCGAACAGGACGAACGCAAACTCGCCGCCCTGCGATACCGCCAGCGCAAGGCGCTGCGCGGTCTCGGCCGGAGCGCGGCCGACTCTCGCAATACCGTACATCAGGGCGAATTTCGCGGCGGTAAGCCCTGCAGCCAGGCCGAAGACCGCCAGGGGCCGGTTCCAGGCCAGCGCGAGATTGGCGCTCATACCCACAGCCATGAAGAACAATCCCAATAGCAGACCCTTGAAGGGCTCGATATCCGCTTCGAGCTCGTGCCGGAATTCGGAGTCGGCGAGGAGCACGCCTGCAAGAAAAGCACCGAGCGACGGCGACAGGCCGATCTTCTGCATGATCAGCGCGGCGCCCACGACGAGCAGGAGGGCGGCAGCGGTAAATACCTCGCGTCCGCCGTAGCTCGCGACGATCTTCAGTACCGGGCGCACTACCAATCGGCTCGCGGCGATGACTATCGCAATGACCGCTACGGCCTTCGCCGCGGCTGTCCACCCGCCTGCGGCATGGGCACCGGCATCGCTGAGCAACGGCAGCAACGCGAGCAAGGGGATGACCGAGAGATCCTGGAACAGGAGCACCGCGAAGGCCTCTCGCCCATGGCGCGTCGCAAGCTGCTTGCGCTCGGCGAGAGAAGCGAGCACCAGAGCCGTGGACGACATCGCCAGCCCGAAACCGGCCACCAGGGCTGCCTGCCACGACAGGCCGAACCAGAGCGCCAGGGCCGCTAGGACCGCGCCGGTGACGACCACCTGGGCGCCGCCGAGCCCGAACACGGGACGGCGCAGCACCCACAGCCGGCTCGGCTGCAGCTCGAGACCGACTAGGAACAGCAAGAGCACCACGCCGAATTCCGCGAACTCCAGCGTGGACTCGACCTCCCCGGTCATGCCGAGGCCCCAGGGGCCGATGAGCATGCCGGCACCGAGATAGCCTAGAACCGCGCCGAGCTTGAGGCGCTGGAAAAGCGGCACGAGCAACACCGCGGTGAGAAGAAAAACGGCAGCTTGTTCTAGAAAATGCATGGCACGATCCGAAAGGGGCGATGCTCCGCATTATGCGCGAGCGACACGGAGGACGGAGGGCCTCCTGGAAGGCGTCTCTTATTTCTTCGGCAGCCCGACGACAGCGGTCAGCATACTGATCGAGCCCAGGTCGTAGCCGTCGACGGGAAAGGCCATCGATTCGTCTGCGCCCTGGAGCCCGGCGATGTAAAGGAGCGGAAGGTAGTGCTCCGGGGTCGGCACCGAGAGACGCGCGTCCTCGCCAAGCTTCTCGAAGTCGACCAAGGTGCGGTGATCGCGCGTGGCGAGCGCCTCGCGAATCCTTTCGTTGAACCGCACCGCCCAATCGAAGGCCTGACCGCCTTGGCGCCGCATCAGGCGCAGGTTGTGCACGACGTTGCCGCTGCCCGCGATCAGGATTCCCTCGTCGCGCAGCGGGGCGAGTCGCCGGCCGGTCTCGTAGTGGAACTGCGGCGGCTGCGTGCCGTCGATGCTCAACTGAAG
>Ga0137410_10002448_pt1 | contig 12617 bp, 6 predicted proteins | sample CZODoug1_16funga_FD_108878 | JGI IMG/M metagenome (GOLD analysis project Ga0137410, IMG submission 108878) | Vadose zone soil fungal communities from Angelo Coast Range Reserve, California, USA - CZODoug1_16fungal (Illumina Assembly) | ecosystem: Environmental > Terrestrial > Soil > Vadose zone... | reverse complement strand
GCAGCTGCACGCGCTCGCCCTGATCGAGACGACGCGCGAGGTCGGGCGCGGGGATGAGCGGTACGGACGGCTCCGGCATGCGCATCAGTGTCGTCGGGGTGGTGCGAAAACGCAACGGCCCCGTGTTCGGAGGGCTCCCGTTTTGAGAGCGCGCGGATATATTGTGAACGCGTTCACAAGCGCTGTCTCGTCATTCCGTCCCGGAGGGAGTCTGCAATGCGGTTCACCCTGTTCACCTCGCTCGTCGCGTTCGCGGTTGTTGCCTGCGGCGGCGACAAGAGATCGGCGGCGTCCCAGGCCGAAGCTGCCACCCCCACGCCGGCCGGCCAGCCGGCTGCTACGCCCGCGGCCGAGCCCGCGGGCGCCGTGGTCGAGGTCAAGATGACCGGCAACGGTACGAGCGTAGCCGCGTTCGAGCCCAGCAAACTCACGATCAAGACGGGCACGATCGTGCGGTTCATCAATGTCTCAGGCGGTCCGCACAACGTCGCGTTCTACGCCGATTCGGTCCCGAAGGGCGGTGCCGACGCTCTGAAGAAGGGGATGCCCAACGCGATGGGCGACCTCATGGGGCCGTTCCTGACGCAGCCGAACGAGAAGTACGACGTGTCGTTTGCCGGCGCGCCGGCCGGCGTCTACAAGGGCTACTGCCTGCCGCACGTCGCGTTGGGCATGCACGTCGCGATTACGGTACAGTAAGCCAACGAGAGTGTAGCGCAGCGAAACGGCCCCGGATCTCCCGGGGCCGTTTGACTTTCGGGAGGGCGGCCGGGATGTTCTGCGGGGCTACCCATGTCCGCCTTCTTCGAGCGGGTGCGCGCCGCTCTAGCGCCGAAGGGCTACGACGTGCTGCGCGAGCTCGCGAGCGGCGGCATGGGAACGGTATTCCTGGCGCGCGATGTCCGTCTCGACAGCTCCGTCGCCGTCAAGCTCCTGCGGCCTGGGCTGTGGACGGTCGAAGCGGAGAAAGAGTTCGTCGAGGAAGCTCGGACGCTCCGACGGCTGCGCCATGCCAACATTGTTCCCGTCCACGATGTCGGGGAGAGTCAGGGCCTGACTTTCTACGTAATGGACTACTTGGCGGGCGATACCGTCCAGAGCCTGCTCGAGAAGTCTGGGCCCCTGGCTGTCGACGGCGCGCGCAAACTCGGGCGCGATCTGCTGAAAGCGCTCGAGGTCGCTCATCAGAACGGAGTGATCCACCGCGATGTGAAGCCCGCTAACGTCTTCTTCGACGGGGAGCGGGGGGTCCTGACAGACTTCGGTATCGCCCGTAGCCTTACCAAGGAACAGAAGTCCGATCCGCTGATCCTGCAGGGAACGGCCGCGTACATGGCACCGGAGCAGTTCGCCGGCGTCGCGGATGCGCGCTCCGATCTTTACTCCGCCGGCATGGTCATCTACGAGGCACTCACGGGTCGCCGTTGGGCCAAGACCGCTCCGGAAGCGGGCGATTGGGCGGGAGTGCCGTTCTTCGTAGCGCGCGTGCTTCGGCGTGCCCTCAAGCTGGGGCCGAAGGACCGCTGGCCCGACGCGGCGTCGTTTCGCCACCGCCTGTGGCATACGCGGGTCTGGCCATACCAGCGGAACGCCATCGGCATCGCGATCGGGTGCACGCTCCTGGGTCTGTGGATTCGCTCCAGGCCCGTTCCTTCCACCCTTCGCTTTCGCGTCGAAGCTGCCGCATCCACGACGGATGCAGATGCGGCCCGTGCCGATTCGGTCGCCTGCGTTTTCGCGCAGAGCCTGGATCGCTACCCCGAGCTGTCCGCGCGCTGTGTCTCGAGACTCGGGCGCTGGGTGTCGCGCGGCTCCCTCATCGAGGTGGCAACGGCGAACGAGGCGGGCCGCTTGCGGATTCGGCTGCGCGGTCAGCGCGTCGACACGATCGAGATCGTCGGGCAGCCGGCGGAGTGGCGCTTCCTGGCCGAGAGCCTTGCCGACCGGGTATTCGGGGCGCAATTGAGGTCTACGGGCTCGCTCGACCGGTTGTTACCTCGCGCCGTACTTCCCAAGAACGCACTAGGGCGGAGCGCTTTCCAGCGCGCGGAGGGCGCTTTCGCGCGAGGACGCTGGGGAGAGGCCCGGGCGGCCTACGCCGAAGCCGCGGTGCTCGACTCGACCTGCTGGCTGTGTTATTGGCGGCACGCGGAGGTCGGTCGCTGGTTCGACCTCGAGGACGACCCCACGGACAGCATTCGCTACCTCGCTCACCTCAGCGAGTTTCCGGACTACTATCAGAAACTGATTCGGGCTCAGGGGTTGCCCATCCGGGCACGTCTCGACTCCCTGGACGCGTTGACCAAGCGCTCGAAGGACTTTCTGTTCGGCCAGTTCCGGTATGCCGACGAGCGGTTGCATCGGGGACCGCTCGTCGGACGCTCGAGGCGCGAGGCGATGCAATCGTTTCAGGACGTGTTAAAAATTCATCCGGGGTTCGTCCCGGCCTTAGAGCACGTCGCATGGCTCAGCGTCGCTGAAGGCGACTCGGCGTATGCCGCCGCGGTCCTTGCCCAAGTGGCACCGCAGGTCGATCCGCAGGATCCCTCGTTTGCAACGCTGGCCATCGTGGAGCTGGCCAACGCATGGCGGTTCTCGACAACACCCGAGGCGGAGAAGCGCACTCGCGAGCTGGTAGGGATAGCGCGCGCGGCAGGAATCAGGGATCTCGACGCCGGCGCCCGCTACCTCGCCGGATTCGGCGCCTGGCACGGTGAGCTGGCGTTCGCGGAACAACTCCTGTCCAACCCTGGGTTCGCGCGCTCCGCCGGCCTGGCGCGAGTCTTGGCGCTCGTCGGAATGGGGCGGCCCGATACCGCATTGACGCTGGCACGCGAGCTGGCCTACCGCTTCCCAGACCTGGAGATTTTCGTCGATGAGCTGGCTGCGGCCCTCGTGCTCACCGATGTCGATTCCGCAGCGGCGGCTGCTCGCTGGGCCGAGGCGCGCCCGGCCCTCGAAGGGGCTGTCGATGCGGCCATTGGGCGATCGGACTGGCAGGCGCGCGCCGGTTGGATGCTTGCGATGGTGGACTGGGCGGTGAGCCACGGCGACCCGCCACGCCGTACGGGGGCTTCCAGGGTGCCGCCGGGGCCGCTGGCTACGCTGCTGCAGGCGCAGGCCGCGGCTGCCCGAGGGGCTGTCGATTCGGCCCTTGTCGGTACCCGCGCGCTGACGGGGATTCCGGGTCAGGACGCGCGCGATCCATTCTTCCGAACCGTGCTGCATCTGGCGCGCGCGTCTTGGAGCGAGCAGGGGAGGAACCCGGTACTCGCGATCGACGACCTCGTCTGGCACGAGAACTCCGATTTGCACGGCTACCCGAATCGGGATCCCCAACCCGCCGAGGTTGACTGGGCGTTTGCCACGTTCGCCCAATGGCGCCTCGGAGAGCTGCTGGTCCGGACGGGGCAGCGGCGGGAGGATGCGTGCAGGGCCTACGGGACGGTCGCGCGCCTCTGGGCCGGCGGCGAACCGCCCTACCGTGCCCGCGCCGACAGCGCCGCTCACCGGCTCTCGACCCTCGGTTGCAAGGACGCCAGATGATCGTAGTCCGCGCGCTCGGCCCGGCGGACGTGAGCGTGAACGGCGCGGCCGCGCCAGCCGAGCTCCTATGGAAAAAGAATCTCGCCTTGCTCGTCTATCTCGCCCGATCGCCGAAGCGCCTCCGGACACGCGAGCATCTCGTCGGGCTCTTGTGGGCGGACAAGCCCGAAAAGGACGCGCGCCACTCGCTCAACGAGGCGGTCCGCGTGCTGCGCCAGTCCACCGGCGGCGGCCTCGAGTCGGATGCCGCCCAGGTGCGCGTGGCGCCCGGCGCCGTCGAGCTCGATACCGACGCCCTCGAAGCCTTGGCGGCGGCAGGAGACTACGACGCTGCAGTAGGGCTCGTGCACGGTGAGTTCCTCGAGGGGTTCAGCGTCCCGGGCGCCTCGGAGTTCGATACCTGGCTGGCCGCGGAGCGCGACCACTGGCGCCGGCGCTCGGTGGAGGTGCTGGTCCAGCGCGCCGAGCAGTTGTTCAGGGCAGGAGGCGTGGCGGCGGCGAATGACATCGCACGGCGCGCGCGGGAGCTTGATTGGCGGCCCGAAACCGCGCTCCGGACCGCCATGCGCGGGCTCGCGCTCGCCGGGGACGGGGCGGGAGCCTTAACGCTGTTAGAGGACTTTGCCGGGAAGCTCGCGCGGGAGCTCGGGGCCGAGCCCGATGCGGAAACCCGCGCGCTCGCCGGGCGGATCCGCCAAGGCCGGAAATGGCACCTTCCGCCGGGGGCTGGCGTTCCCGGTGCGGCCGCCGCCGAGCCACGTCGCGCACCGCTGATCGGACGGGCCCGTGAGCTCGAGGGACTGGTGGACGCGTGGATCGCTTGCCGGACCAAGCGAAGGGCGATGGTGGCCGTGATCGAGGGGGACGGGGGCACCGGAAAGACACGGGTCGCCGAGGAGCTCGCGGAACGGGCTCGGCTCGACGGCGCAGCGATCGCCGCGGCGCGAGCGGTGGAGGCGGACCGCGGCGAGGCATGGAGAGGCGTGTTCGCGATGGCGCGGGGTGGATTGCTCGATGCTCCGGGTGTCGCCGGGGCGCCACCTGCGGCGTTGCAACAACTGCGCGGCACGGCGCCGCCCGCGGCGTTGGGACCAGCCCTCTCCGAGGTGTTCCGTGCGGTCGCGGAGGAGCAGCCGATACTGGTGCTGGTAGACGACGCGCACTGGCTGGACCGGGCGTCGATCCTGGCCCTCGGGGCGGTGGTTCGCGACCTGACCCAATTACCGATTGGATTGCTCCTCACAACCGCGCCGCACGTCGCTTGCCCCGAGCTGGACGAGCTGCGCACGCGTATCGGGCGCGATGTCGCCGGTGCCGCGGTGAGACTGGGAGGGTTCGAGCGCGACAGCGTGCGTGAGCTGGCGCGCTGGGCCATGCCGTCATACAGCCCGGAGCAACTCGACCGCCTCGCGCGTCGGGTACTCGCAGACTCTGCGGGCATCCCCCTCCTCGTAGTTGCCCTGCTGCAAGCGGTGACGGCGGGATTCGAGCCGCGGGAAACGTCGGGCGCGTGGCCCAAACCGCACGAGACCTTCGACGAGACCCTGCCGGGCGAGCTGCCGGACAACGTCGTGGCCGCCGTCCGGGTCAACTTTCGCCGCCTTTCGGCGACCGCCCAGCACGTGCTCGTGGCCGCGACGGTGTTGGCGGGTCAGGGGGGCAGGGTGGACGGGGCGACGCTCGGGCGGGCCTCCAACGTCCTGGAGGAGACCCTGGTGGGGGCGCTGGACGAGCTCGAGTGGCAGGGTTGGCTGACGGCGGAGCCGCGAGGTTACGCCTTCGTGGCACGGATTGTCGGCGACGTCATCGACCGGGACATGGTGATGCCGGGCCAGCGGCAGCGGATGCTCGAGATGGCGGGCCGGTCCGCTTGACCGGTCCTTGACCTGCAAGGGGAAGTCTTCCCCCGTTGCTATCGAGGAGGATCGTATGAAACGGTATGCGCCGTTGATGCTGCTGGTGGCTGCCGCCTGCGATGCGCCCGGCCGGATTGCGGCGCCACCCGTACCTTCCGCCGAGTTCATCGGACGGCCCGGCGTCGTGGTCCACGAGGGCGAGTCGATCCAGGCGGCGGTGGACGCCGCGGGTCCGGGCACGGTGATCCAGATCGAGCCGGGGACGTACGCGGAGGCGATTCACATCTCGGTCTCCGGTCTGGCGCTCGTCGGCCAGGGGCGCCTGGATGGGCGCGGCGTGGCGATCGAGAATCCGGGTGGAGAGGAGAACGGCATCAGCGTGGGCCCCGGGAGCGATCGGTTCGTGCTGCTCAACGTCACCGTCCGCGGGTTCGGGGAGAATGGCGTCCTGCTGCAGGGCGTAAACGGGTTTTTGCTGTCGGGCGTCACGGCCCAGGACAACGGCGAATACGGGCTTTTTCCCGTGCACTCATCCAACGGTCTGATCGAGCGGTGCCGCGCCTCGGGGCACAACGACACGGGGATCTATGTCGGGCAGTCGCACGACGTCACGGTCCGCCACAGCGTCGCGTTCGCGAACGTGAACGGCATCGAGTTCGAGAACTCGCAACGGGTGCAGGGCGTCGCCAACGAGACGTACGACAACGTCGTGGGCATCCTCGTGGTGGTGTTGCCGGGTCTCGACGTGAAGACCACCAGCGATGTGCTTGTCGCCCGCAACAGGGTCCACGACAACAATCACCCAAACTTCGCCCCGCCCGGGGACCTGGCGTCGTTCGTGCCCAGCGGCTCGGGGATCCTCATCGTCGGCGCGGATCGCGCGACGGTCGAAGGCAACACGGTTACCGGCAACCAGTTCACGGGGATCGCCGTGGGCAGCACGCTGTTGCTCGCCGCGCTCGCCGGCCTGCCGCCGGAGGCCTTCGCCGACATCGAGCCCAACCCGGACCATGCGGTGATCCGGAATAACCGGGTGTCGGGCAACGGGACCGCGTCGCCGATCCCGTTCCTCCCCGCGGTGGACCTGCTGTGGGACGGCTCGGGTGTGGCAAACTGTTGGGGGCGCAATCGTTTCATCAGGAGCTTTCCCGATCGGTTGCCGGCTTGCGCGCGGTGACCCTATGGCACGGCCGTGGCTTGACACAGCCGCTGGACCTCGGGCTGCACGACCTGATCCACGTAGCCCATCAGCGTCTCGAACGATCTGCAGGCGCGCGTGGCGATGGCGCGGTCGCGCCGCGCCACCGCGACGCGCGCCATGTCGAGTCGCAGCGGCCATAGCGACGTGACCAGCTCGAGCGGCACGCTGAGAACGGCGTAGCGCCGCGTCGCGCCATCCCAAAGCCGCAGCGCCCGCGTCGTGTCGCCGTGCGCCAGGGCATCGCGAGCGTCCAGGTCGGCGGCGAGGCTGGCCGGCAGCGGGCCCCGCTTCCCATCAGCCAGGCGGCCCAGCGCGGCGGCGTGGCGGGAGCGCTCGATCCCAAGGCGCGCGAGCAGCCAGTGGGCGACTGCGTCGGTGTCGGCGGCCGCTCCGAGGCGCCCCCGCACGCGCTCCGCCGCGCTGGGCCAGTCGCCCAGCGCCGGCAGCCCGGTCGCGCGTGCCAGCAGGACCCATAGGTCCCGCTCCCGTCCGGCCGAGCCTCCCTTCGCGCGCTCGAGTCTCAGGCGCGCGCTGTCTGCCCACCCCGCCGCGAGATCGGCGGCGACGCCCATGCGGAGGATGCGGGCCCGCTCCGCGTCCGTGGCGCCGCGCTGCTCCAGGCAGCGCAGCACCACGCGGGCCGGTCCTGTCCGCTGCACTGGCGTTCCGAACTCGGCCGCCTGGAAGGCGAGGTACTGCAGCGCCAGGAAGCTGTGCCGGCACACCGTACGGAGCAGCGCGAGCTGCGCCGCTGCCGAGCCGAGGATGAGCGTGTCGGCGATCCCGACCGCCTCGGCGACCACCGAGGTCGAGTCGATGCGCAGGTAGCGGTGAATCAGGTCCGCCGTCTCGCGACGGTCGCCCGCTTGGTGCGCCAGCGAGATCAGGTGTCCGATGGCCGGTGAGAAGCGCGGATCGAGATCGAGGACGCGGTTGAACGCGACCCCGGCCTCGCCGGTCGTCTCGTCGAACAGACCGGCGAAGTGATAGTAGAATTCGCCGAGCACGTACCACGCCTGGGGGTAGCTCGGCGCCTGCTCGGTGGCGCGCTTGAATCGATCGAGCGCGGCCAGCCCGTCGCCTTCGGCGAGCAGGCGGGTGAACCCGTCGAGCAGCAGGCTGTCGGCCGGCGAGAGCCCTCGCTGGTGCACCAGCGCGCCCCGCAGTGCGGCGCCGAAACCCTGCTCGGTCGGGTCCACCTGCGCGGCGACGAGCGCGAGCCGTAGCCGCCCGATTGCGAATGCGGTGTCCCCCCGAATGACGCGGGTGTACTCGTCGCGCGCGGTACGGTAATCACCGCGGCGGAACGCCGCTTCGGCGTTCAAGTACGCGGCCAGCGCCTCGGGGCCGCCGTTCGGAAGCGTGGCGTCCGAGCCCGGGGTGAACTCGGGGTACAGCCCGACCCACACGCGGTCCATCACCTCCGACTCCTCGGCGCCGACTCGTCCCTCCGCCTTCGCGCTGCGTCGGGCTCGGCCGCCCTCGTACAGGGTCGCCTGGAGCGTGACCGTCGGTCCCACAAAGGCGACGCTTCCCTGCACGAAGAACCTCGCCCCCAGGCGACAGGCCAAGGCCTGCGCCTCTTCGTTCGACGGGTGCTCGCTCGCGATCTGCGCGGCCACCCGGCCGAACGAGACGACCTCGCTCAGGCGCTCCACGGGGCGGAATCGGGAGATGAAGTACTCCGGGAGCTGGGTCGCGGGATAGGGTGGCGTGCCCAGGACGGCGAACGGCATCACCACGAGACGTGCCGGTGCGTCGCGCGGCAATCGGCAGGCCCCGTGCGAGCCGAGTAGGAGACGAAGGGCGACGGCGCCCCCCACCGCCACGACTCCGGCCGCCGCCCACGGGCGCCACGGCCGGACCTCGGCGCGCCCCAGCGCGGCGAGCCATGCCCCGGCCGTCGCGGGCCGGTCGTCGGGCTGCTCCGCGAGCGGGGCCGCGAGCGCGGTGGCGAGACGAGTCGACATGTCCGGCCGCGCCGTGCGCAGCGCGCGCACCAACGCGGCGCGATCCGCCTTGAACGCCGGCGGCCCGCCGCCCAGCGACTCGAACGCAACCACGGCAAGACTGTGCAGGTCGGCGCGCCCGTCCACGCGCCCGCTCGCCGCCTGCTCGGGCGCCATGTAGCCTGGCGTGCCGATCGCAGCCCCGGGCTGCGTGAGGGACGACTCCCCTGCGCCTTCCACGCGGGCGATGCCGAAATCGGCCAGCAGAGCCCGGCCGCTGTCCTCGTCCAACAGGATGTTGGAGGGCTTCACGTCGCGGTGCACGATGCCGCGCCGATGGGCGTATCCCAGCGCGTCGGCGATCTCGCGCACCATGCGGAGGATCAGGTCGGTCGGGACGCGCGCGCCGCCCCGGAGGCGCTCCTCGAAGGTGTCGCCCCGAACGAACGTCATGATGAGGAAGCTGATCCCCTCCCGCGTGTCGAAGTCGTAGACGCGCACGATGTTGGGGTGGTCGAGCGACGCGCCGAGGGTCGCCTCGCGGCGGAACCGCTCGTGGCGCATGGCGCTCGCCGCTACGTCGGGAGGCAGCACCTTCACCGCCACGATGTGACCGAGGGTGCGGTGGCGGGCGCGGAACACCGCGCCCATGCCGCCGACGCCGGCGAGGCTCAGCACCTCGTAGCGGTCGCCGACGGCGCGCTGCACGGCGTCGAGGTCGGGCGTTTGCATGAGAGCAGGAGAATGTACCTGCGCTTGCCCGCGGCCGCAGCGTACCCGATACTCGGGGGCGCCATGCCCTCCGTCTTCTGTCGCGTGCTCGGTCCCGTGCGTGTCACCGTCGCTGGCGCGGACGCGCCCGCCGAGCTCTTGTGGCGCAAGCACGTCGCGCTGCTCGTGTATCTGGCGCGGAGCCCGCGCAAGAGCCGCACCCGCGAGCACCTGATCGGCCTGCTGTGGAGCGACCGCGACGAGCGGCAGGCCCGCCACTCGCTGAGCGAGGCGCTCCGCGTCCTGCGGCGCGCCCTCGGGGACGAGCGGTTGGTGGCCGACGTGGACCAGGTCCGGTTGGCGCCCGAGGCCGTGACGCTCGACTGCGACCGGTTCGCCGAGCTGTGCCAACGGAGCGAATGGACAACCGCCGCGGCGCTGGTCGATGGCGAGTTCCTCGAGGGCCTGGCCATCCCGGAGGCGAATGATTTCGAGAACTGGCTGGCCGCCGAGCGGGCCCTGTGGCGGGCGCAGACACTCGAAGCCCTGTTGCAAGGGGTCGCGGCGGACCTGGCGCGAGGCGACGCGGCGTCAGCGGCTCGAGTGGGACTCCGTGCGGTCGCGCTCGACCGCACCTCCGAGCCGGCGGCCCGCGCCGCGATGCGCGCGCTCACGCTGGCGGGCGATCGCGCCGCCGCTCTGCGCGTGGCCGACGAGCTGGCGCACGCCCTGCACCAGACGCTCGCCGCGGAGATGAGCGAGGAAACCGCGCGGCTGGCCGTCCGGGTCCGGGACACGCGCGTCGGGCGCCGCGTGGTCGCCGCCCCACCCGACGCTCGCCCGCGGCCGCCGCTGGTGAGTCGGGGCGTCGAGCTGGCGACGCTCACGGCGGCGTGGCAGCGGGCGCGCAGCGGGCGTGGGCAGGTGGTGATCGTCGAGGGCGAGCCCGGGGAGGGGAAGACCCGGCTCATCGAAGAGCTGGTGGCGCACGCGCGGTTGGATGACGCGACCGTCGCGACGGCCCGCGCCGTGCCCGCCGAACAGAACGAGGAGTGGAGCGCGCTGTCGGGCCTGCTCGCCGGGGGGCTGGGCGACGCTCCGGGGCTTGCGGGCGCACCGCCGGGAGCCTTGGCCGGGCTCGCCGGGTTGGATGGTGACCTGCGGGCGAGGTTCGGCGCTGCGGGGTCGGCTGCTCCCGTCGGGGAAGCGTTCGGAGCCGCCGTGAGCGCCGTCGCGGCGGAGCGACCTCTCCTCATGGCACTCGATGACATGCAGTGGTCCGACGCGGCCACGCTTGCGGCGCTCCCCGCGCTGGCCCGCGACACAGCGGCCCGACCGGTGCTCCTTCTGCTCGGCGTGTCCCGCGGGTCACCCGAGGGCGAGCGGCTGGATGAGCTGCGCGCCCGGCTGGGCCGCGATCTCGAAGGCACGGTCGTGCGTCTGGGGCGGTTCGACGCGGCGGCCCTGCGGGAACTCGTGCGCTGGGCGCTGCCGCGATACGACGCCGATGCCGCGGAGCGGCTGGCCCGCCGGGTGGAGCGCGACACAGGCGGACTCCCGCTCCTGGTGGTCGCCATGCTCGAGGCGGTGGCCGCGGGATTCGCCCCGGCGCCCGATGCCCCCGCCTGGCCGTCGCCGAGCCGCACGCTGGTCGACTCCCTCCCCGGCGATCTGCCGCCAACCATTGTCGGTGTGGTGTGCCTGCGATACCGCGCGCTCTCCGAAGCCGCGCAGCAGGCGCTCGGTGCGGCGGCCGCCCTGGACGAGCGGGTAGATGCAGTCCGCCTGGCCCGTGCCACCGGGCTCGACCGCGTGTCCCTGGAGCAGGCACTCGATGCGCTCGAGTGGGAGCGTTGGCTGGTGGCGGACGCGCGGGGATACGTATTCACCGCGCCGATCGAGCGGGCCGTCCTGCTGCAGGAGATGATCACGCCTGGCCAGGTTAGGCGGTATCTTGAGCGCGCTTGAAGGTTTCCTGCATACCTCCGGACCCACACCGGGAGGCACCGTGGGGTCGAGACGAGCGGATGGACGTCGCGTGGTGCTCGTGTTGATGGACGGCGCCCGCCACGATGTGCTCCACGACCTGCTCGATCGAGGCGAGCTACCCAACCTCGCGCGCTGGGTGATCGAGCCAGGCGGTATCACCGTCGGGACGTCAGTCTTTCCCTCCACCACCGGCGTCGCGTACATCCCGCTTCTCTTCGGCCGGTACCCGGGGTCCGCCAACGTGCCGGGCATCCGCTGGCTCGACCGAGGCGCCGCCGGAGGCGGGCTGCGCGCCCAGTGGGGTGCCGCGCGGAGCTACTGTGGCGCTCAGGCGAGCTGGATCAACCGCGACATCGACTGTGGTCCGTCGATCTTCGAGCTCGTGCCACAGAGTCTCGCGATCTGCACGCCGATCGTCCGCGGGTTGGGTCGGGGCGCCCACCTCATGCCAGCGAGGCGTGCGCTTCTGGGGATCGCGGCCCACTACTTTGGGACCTACGCCGCGCTCGATCGCGCCGTGGCCGATGCTTGGTTGGCGGCGGCGGCGGAGCCATGGCGATTCCTGTTCGTGGTCTTCCCTGGGCCCGACGGCCTTTCCCACCTGCTCGATCCCTGCCATCCGCTGGTGCTCGACGCGTATCGCCGGATCGACCGGGCGCTCGGCCAGTTCGTCGCCCGGGCGCGCACAGGCGGCGAAGCCCCCGCTCTGTTCGTGGTCGCCGATCACGGCGCGAGCGTCGTCGGTGAACATTGCGATATCGCCCTCGCTCTCGAAGCGTGGGGCGTGGCTACGCTGCGGCACCCGTGGCATGTCTGGCGCCGCAGGGCGGAGGCCGCGGTGATGGTGTCGGGCAACGGCTGCGCGCACATCTATTTTCGGCCGCGCACCGGCGGCGCCGTCCCGCGGGCGGGTGCCGCCGTGCCCCCGGACCTGATCGCGCAGCTTCTTTCTTTGCCCGCGGTTCGGCTCGGTGCGTGGCGCGACGGGGCGGGGGAGGTGATGGTCGCGAGCGGTTGGCAGCGCGCGTGCCTCTCCGCCAACGGGGATGGGATTCGCTACGAGCCGCTGCTCGGCGACCCGCTCGAGCTCGGCGTGGAGCCGCAACTTCAGGAGGACCGCGAGCTGCTGGCGCGCTCGCGCCGTACGCCGTTCCCCGACGCGCCCCGCCAGCTGCTGCAACTGCTCGCCTCTCCCCGTGCGGGCGACCTCGTGCTAGCGGCCGCCCTGGGCAGCGACTTTCGCGATGCGTGGGAGATTCCCGAGCACCGGGCCGGCCACGGTAGCCTGATCGCGGACCACATGGAGGTCCCGCTCGCGGCGAGCGTGCCGCTCCCCGACGCGCCCATCCGCACGGTGGACCTGAT